>ERZ1027232.1295-NODE-1295-length-11746-cov-5.727825_pt1 | contig 11746 bp, 6 predicted proteins | sample MGYA00519478_ERZ1027232 | MGnify/ENA primary metagenome ERZ1027232 (study PRJEB26926, sample SAMN06164468) | human gut metagenome | biome: ENVO:00009003; feature: ENVO:2100002; material: ENVO:00002003 | host: Homo sapiens | place: USA | collected 2012 ...
AGATGTGTATAAGAGACAGTTATTTGACTGTGTAGATCGTATAGCCCAATGACAAATTACGGACTACGACATTTCCTTTTAAATAGAAAGTAGGCATATTGAATCCATTCACGATATTATCCTTATACAATTCTACTTTTGCGCTTTTCCATTCACCCGTGTTGTCGGTACGTATCCGGGACACAATTTTAAACGGCTCTTTCGGTTCGCGCTGTGTAGATGAACGTATAAAAAGAGATTCATTTCCCTTGTCCAGGTATTCAAAATAGAGATACCCTACATAGTTATTCATTTGTAATTTGGAAACCAGCTCTTTGGGCAAAGAGATAGAGAGAGTTTCTTCGGCACTGTAACCACCGGATTTTCGCTTTCCCTGAATCTTCATGTCCGACTCACGCAAACGCATCATCTCAACCGCCAAAGCGGATTTTGCCGTCTTGACATCATTTTCTATTTGTGACAACAAGCCTATTGCCACCGGATAACGTCCCTGGCTAATCAACAATGCTGCCTTATCGAGCGAACGTTGACAAGCGGATACGTCCATCTTCGTCTTTTCCAGGAAACGGGCTTCTTTTCGCAGCCGGAAAAGCATTAAAGGTAAGGTTAATCCACGCTCGTCCGCCTGTTCGTCTTTGAATTCCGCCGCATACTTTAAAGTCGTATGTAGTTCACGGTCACCGTTTTCAATGGTCGGCTCTATTTCGTGTCCTTCGGTATAGTCACTCCACGAAGCGATAAACATCATGTCCAGGCTGTCCTTCTCTGCCATACAGAACTTCCACATACTTTGATAAGTTTCTCCATTGTTACGTGGGATATAATAGAAGTGTCCACGTCCCCAGCCCGCACATCCCCGGTTATCCATTCCCGGCATGGCAAATCCCGACTTAATGGTATAAGCAGGATTGTTACTATGCCAAATTGAATCACGGAAAGGTTTCATAAACTCAATAACATCATCCTGAGTGGCGTAATTATCCCATTCGGCATGTGCCTGATCTCTTGTACGGACACGGGCAGGAAGCCATGCAGTCGGTATTTCTCCCACTTCTTTCCAGGTATCCATTTCATCGCTACGAGTGACGGGGATATATTTATCATTTTCCAGTTTTCCCCAATCTGCCCAACGGCGTAAAGCAACCGGCTGCTTCATTCCTTGCGGTAACTTCGCCAATGATAATACTTTCTTATATTCATCCACTTTCGCTCCGGGACCGAAATGATAAAAAACAGGCATTCCCTTCACCATAGGAGCTGTAGGACCGGTAAAGACGCTATCCACCAGATATTGGTAACATTTGGCCATGTATTCGGTCTTTGCCTCACGGGTGTTAACTTCCGGATAAATCTTCGTAATCCAGTCATAATATAACCAACCGTCGCACCAGTTTACGCCGATTTCAAAGTCATACTTTGCTGCCACTTTCTGCATCTCACGCAGCAAGATGTCATTTTCGTGAGGCTTGAACCCCCATTCGATAAAGAATCCATCTATCTTAGCCGCTTTTGCCGACAATATCTGATATTCGATATAATCGGGATCGAGATTGGACTGCATTCCGACTTGGGGATAAGCCACTGCCGCTATCTCATGCCGTCCTTCGCTGTCTATCAGGTCGGCATTATAACACAGCGACTTTCTTCCGGTACTTGATTTTTCCGTATTGGCATACATCTCCCAACGCCCCAGCTTTCCGTCATGCTGCCGGGTATAGCGCACTCCGTGAAAGTCGGCATACACTTTCTTTCCATTCTGCGCCAAGGCCGGTAATGCGATAGATACCAATAAAAAAAGAAGAAGTTTCCTCATTGTTCCAAACTTAATTATTCAACTTATGTACTTAATCAATCTTCCACCATACTTAATCAGTCCTCACTCAACACGAAATCATGCTTTTCCGGATAACTGAAAAGATTGTCTATCATCCAACGGCCTTTATAAATCTTGGCTCCGTCCATTTTGAAAAGTTCTTCTCCCTTCTCATTTACAAGTCCTTCTGCCCACCATTCTTCAGTCGGTTTCAGCATCAGGATTCCGTCCGGTCCGTTGCAGATGCTTTTTATATCGGCTATGCTGTAAACTTTCTCGCAAGTAGGTTCGGTAGAGTCATTAGTCGTAGCGTCGGTAACTCCAGTCAAATCAAACTTATAGACAGCCGAAGCAGCAGTAAGCCATAATTTATCTTCTTCACCATATACCGGGAACAAATCATGCCCACCCGATTCATTGCTGAATGTATAAAGGGTAGTCTGATTTATTAACTTGGGATTACTCCGGTTGCCATCGTACTTAAAACGGAATAATGCAGTCACTCCCTCTTTTTTGGTAGCTGTAGCATAAAGATACGATCTTTTCTTATCCCAAACAACATTATGCGCATTACCCAACTTCACCGTATTAGCTTTTGCTCCCAATACCTTAACCGTGTCAACCACAAAGGTATTGATTTCACCGGATTTAGATTCTGCCGTCACGATATTTCCATCGGGCAATACCTCCGCAGAGTGGGGATTCTGTCCGCAATTTGCATAGAACATTAATTTATGATCGGACAAACGGATTAAAGCCACAGCTCCGCCGGAGGCAGTCATCAAGATATAGCGTCTATTGAAAACCGGTTTTACTTCACTCGGATTAACAAACCAACCCTGCTGTGCAGCAGGAACACAGGCAGTATAAGGATCCCAACTCCAAATATTGCGGTGCGTCTCCGCATCTCTGATGACAATAGCCCGTCTGGATTGTTCCGCCAGTACATAAGCCTTTTCCGGAAGTTGAAAGATTTCATTTTTTACTACAGGAGCGGCATCATCATCGGAACATGCTCCCAAAGCTATATTAAATCCTAAAAGGATTGCAAATAAACTAAACTTCTTCATGGTCATAACTATTTTAATTCTAAATATTCAATTTGTCTATTTAAAGTTTCCGTCAATCTATTGAACCGATTTTATATCGTAATAATCGATCAATGAATGAACTGAAAGATTCAACTGCCGCATGTGCGACAGAAAAGATTCATAAGGTTCGTATTCGATGGAAACCACTCCTTTATTAGAAGCTTTTCCGTTAGAATCGTAACCATCATTATACTCAAAATGTACCCAGCCTACACAGTTTCGAGTTTCAAGCAAACGAAGACAGAAGTTCTGATAAAACTCACCTCTATTTTTTTGTGTATGCACCAACCAGCCACCTCCTTCAGTATTAGCATATCCAGTTCCCTGATAACTGGCATCTTCCGCTTTTATATAGAATTCTGAAACTAAAAAAGGTTTCGCTCCACACCAGACTTTCAGGTTTGCCAAGAAATCTGCCTCCGGTTGCCAACGTGCATAATAGTTGACGGAAACAAGATCGCAATAACGAGCACACGCTTCCACCACTTTCTGATTATATTTACTCCAATCATGCAGACGTGTTCCCAATATCAAATGCTCTTTATCATATCGTCTGACGGTAGCGGTGGTCAACTGATAATAATAATCAGCAACCATCCCCCGGAAATCTTCCTGATTTTTCTTGGTTATCACTCCGGTAGAAGCTATACCGTTATCCCGCATAAACTTTTCTGCATACTCACGAGCAGCTTTATAGCGTTCGGGCAAAGACAAGAAATGTTTCAGATCAATTCCTCGCAAAGGGTCAGCATTCTGATAACTGGCAAATGGCAACTCATTGTCAAGATAGAAACCTATAAAATGCCGGTCACCGGCAAATAAAGCTGACTTCTCTTGTACAAGACGATCTATGTACGTAGCAAATGTGGGTTCAAAAAGAAGAACTAAGCGATTATATTTGTCATCATCAAACGCGTAGCCCAAATTCTTACTCATATCCCACATAAAGGTACGAAGCAGATACAGATTCTCTGCATAAGCAATCTTTTGCGTCTTAGGGGTCAACAAGTTACCACGTACTGCAGCAGGAAATACTTCAATACGGTTCGAGCCATACGAAATATAGTTTATATGATTGCCTGCTAACAGTTTGCCAGTCTCTTCACTCCATTGCGCCTCACTACCGTATCGAGTACCGAAAGCCTTCTTATGAGCAGTAGATTCTCCCGGACGAACATGCTGAATTCCATGAATGATAACAGCTCCATTATCCGGATCGAGCAAATAAGAACGGCCTCCACAATAAGCCACTCGGAAAAAGCCTTCTTTTCCAACCACAGATGAAGGTTGCAAACCGATTCGTCCTCCCCATGCAGTCCGGCTATAACCCGAAGAGGGAGTATACCAATTCATATTATCAATGGTACGTGTTTCCCTTGAATCTGCCGTTGTCCATGCCTGGAAAGTTCCGTTCTGCCACTTCCGGTATTCTACATTCATAAAAGTATATTCATCTTTTTCCAAAGGAGTATCTTCTCCTTCCGGTTTCAAAGGTTCTATTTCGTTGGAAGAGGAGGAACAGCTAAACGTCAACTGCATCAGTCCGACCAAAGATAAAAAGAGGAAATACCTATATATTATATGTTTTCTCATATTACTTTCAGCTACTGCACATTATTACTTAACCATCGTATTTGTTATCAGTCGCATCTTTCGTATACTCTATCTACGGTTCACCGGGATAGCTGTTACTAACTCTCGCGTTGGCTATTAATAGAAAAGTTATTCTCTACAAGGAGAGAACTTCCTTCCCCCTTGTTGCAAACTTCTTTTATCCTTATTATAAACTATAAACGCAAGCTTTGTTTTTATAATTGCAAGTTTTGTTTTTATAAACGCAACTTGCATTTATAAAAACGGAAGCTTCATTTATAGTTTGTATCGGACAGAGAGCAACTTTACTCCTAATGAAAGGGAAGTTTAGTCTTAATAGAAAAGAAGTTTTCTATTAAGACTTCAGGCGGTAGGTAATACTACCCTGCTTACTTCTTCTTAGGGAATTTGATTTCAACAGTTAATACACGAGCTGTTGTATCTCCGGGCTTCAGTACACCTTCACCAATAGATGGTGTCATACTAATGATTTTCATCACTCCGATTCTGTTTCCACCTGCTGCAGAAGTCGATGCTGTTTTAAAGGCAATAATATCTCCCTCCGCTATAGGAATCAGTTCTTCTTTCACAATCAAACTAGCTGATATTTCAGAAGCTATAGAAGTAACTGTTGCATTATCATAATCAAAGCCGGAAAGTTTAGCTATCATAGTCTTATTCTTCACAGCCGCGGTGTTCAAAGATACCCCACCGGAGCCTGTATATTCATTTGTTTTTGTAGCATTTATAGAATACAGACGAGGCTCTGAAGGAACGTCCTTACCTTTTCCCATACAATAGAATTTCAAATCAACATTCTTCGCATTATCCGCACTAGCTAATGCATAATCAACAGAATACGTTTTTAAATCTTTGAAAGATAACAAACCATAAGCATCCGGATATTTTTCGTGCGCACTATTAGCAAAAGTCTTACTAGATATATTCACTGTGGCAACATCCATATTTACATATGCTTTCACAGTTCCGACAGCTTCTTTTCCCACTCTCCCATCAGAAACCACCACTTTAATTTGAGACGTAGTTTCAGTAAAATCAATTTCCGGAGTGTAATCCAATTGTTTCTCACCATTCTTCTGTTCCCGTAAGACTTCGATTTCCTGTCCGTTTTCAATACGGTAAATAATTACTTCGTGAACTCCTCGTACAGATTCGACCTTCACCGGCACTCCCTGTTTTGCATCTGTTGTAGCAAAAATAGGCAATTCAGGCAAAGTCAATACAGGTATTGGCACTGTTCTATATTCCACAGGTAAAGTTGAAATGGTCACATTATCATATATATCCACTGCTTTTACTTTGAAACCTTTATCGCCTTCTTTGTAATTAATCATCTCGTCATACGAGAAATCCTTTTTGCCATTCAGTTCCACACTTCCTTTTGATTCCTGTCCGGTGGCAGATACCAAATACACTTCCACAACCTTCAAGCCGGCTTCCGAAACAACTTCGAAAGTAGTACGGGGAATTACCGGATTTTCATCCATCTCATCATATACAATCTCTTCCGGATCGAATGTAATGACAGGACGTGCCATTACATCGGTAACAGCAATTGGTAAAGTCCCACTCGTAACATGATTCAGTTTATCTGTAGCTTCAATGATAAAAGCTTCATAATTTGCATTGTACTCCAAGTTTTCAGACAAGCTATACGAGTTGGGATTGAAAAAGTCGGTTACAGTTTTATATTCTGTCACTCCCTCCACCGTCTGCAATTTCATTGTCACGCTCTGAAGCCCTGCCTGTGATTTAATAACAGCCACTACCGGCAGATTGTCTACTTTATTCAAATCAACGTCCAGCTGCTCCATAGGAAAATTAATCACAGGAGCCGCTGCATTAGGATCCAATCCATCATTATCGTCGCCACAGGCAGCAAAGCCCAAGCAAAGTCCTAATATTAATAAGGCATATATTTTACGAATCATAATTAGTTCTCTTTTTAATTAACTGTGGTTATTTGGAATATTTGCAATAGTTCTCAAATATATGAATCACACCGTTTGTCGGCAGAATATTGCTAGTCTTAGCTTGTCGTTGCGGAGATTTTCCGTTGCTTCCGGTCTGATTCACCAGAATCTTACCTACTGCAGCCTGCCATGGATTTTTCCAAACAGACATTGTCATCAATCCAGTCTCACCTTTCAGCATAGTTAAGACGAACATCGGTTCTACCTGCAATTGCCCATAAGAACTATATTCTCCATCTACAATATGATAAAGCAACATATTCTTCACCTTTTCTTTATCACAATCTGTAATGGAAGCTACGCCTGCAAATTCATTCTCCCGATAAAGCTGCATACCGGCATTATTCAAAGCCAGAAAAGTATATTTATTATCAGTCTGGGTATAATAGTCCTTTAAGCCTGTATATTCAATAGCTGCTATCAACTCCGAGAACATATCTTTGTGATCCTGAAAATATTCCCACGCTGTCACTTTTACATACGGATCATCCACCGAAGGCTCATAATCATAGTTCTTTTGCAAGTCCAGATCACAACCGGTCAATGCCAAAATTGTCCAACAAAAGAAAAGAGTCTTATATAATATTGTCTTTTTCATTGCTTCTACCTTTTTTAGTTGTTAGTATTACCATAATACGTATTCTGCACAATCTTCGGATTTTCCAAGATATGTGAATAGTGGATCGGGAAAAGTTCATTGCCATCCTGCTCCATTCCGTTAATAGGTTTCATCACTTCCTTCCACTTTTCGGTACGCAGTAAATCAAACCAACGGCGTCCTTCGCCAGCTAACTCCACCTGACGTTCACGCAAGATATAATTGACTACCTCTTCTTCTGAAGCAAAATCATTTTCAGTCAGTGTATTCAATCCGGCACGGTCACGTACAGTTTTTACTAAATCCAAAGCTTCCCCCCATTTTCCCTGATGAGCACGAGCTTCAGCTTGCAACAACATCATATCTGTGTAACGATAGATTGGATAGGCTACTTCGCATGTCTTATTCAAAGAGTTACTGATGTCACCTGCCATATATTTACGCAATTCATTTCCATTTTGGTAATTCTTCACCGTATAATCTTTGCGTAAATCACCTTTCATATCCTTTTCATCAAAGATACTCATAAACTTATCAGACATGACTGCCGCACGATTCCCTGAACCGGAAAACCATTGATACATGTAACTGTAACCATTCGTGCCGACTTCATCCATGTTGAAATGAACAAGGAAAATAAACTCTCTGGAGTTATATTCATCATTTTCCGGTGTATCATCAGAAGGTTTATTAGTCAGCTCTTCCGTAAACATGGTATGCCAAGTAGCAATGTTAGGTTCGAAGTCTACAAAACGACCGCCCTTTTTAGAAGCGATAGTCGCCATCTTATCGATGGTCTGGTCGGCCAGATTATATTCTTTAGCCCACATATAAGCATCCGCCATGATGGCCCATACGCCACAGATAGAAATGCGTTTGCGTTCGTAATTCTTGTTACGGTTAATCAGGCTTTCCGCTTTCTTCAGGTCCGGAAGAATGACATGTTCCAAAATGTAGTTTTTATCCGTACGCTCTTTGTAGATGGCTTCCGAATACTTTTCAGTAGGTTCTGTAAACAAAGGTACGTCTCCCCAAACACGGATAGCATAGAAGTAGGCCAAAGCACGCAATGCATAAGCTTGTCCGAGATAGTCATTTCGGTCTGCCACATCAGGCATACTGATATTAGGAACATATTTAATAGCCAGATTTGCCTGGTTAATCATCTGATACAGAGTCGTCCACTTTGCACATTTCTCATCCGTAGACATTAGGTTGTTGATAACACGTGCCTGATCGGCCATTACCGGTGCTCCGGGAGCTACATTATCCGAACGGAACTCCCCCCAATAGAAATAGTTCTCCCGTAAAGTGGAACGTAACAATCCATAGATTTCATTTATACCTGCCTTAGCGTCACGGGCAGTCTGCCACATGTCACCTGCCGGAATTTCACTTACCGGTTCCTCATTCAGAAAGTCTGAACAGCTATTCAACGATAGAGCCAGGCATACAGCTCCAACAAAATATTTTATATTCTTCATACGATATCTTCAATTAAAAGTTTGCAGAAAAACCAATACCATATTCTCTCTTTCTCGGATAACGGTAAGAGTCTTTACCTACCTGCAGAGGATTGTTGGTAGAGAATTCAGGATCGAATCCCGAATAGTTGGTCCATGTCAAGGCGTTGTTTACAAAAGCGTAGATATTTATATTCTTCAACATCAGCTTCTTTATCCAGTTTTCAGGAAGATCGTATGCTACACGTATGTTCTGCAAACGAATAAAGGAAGCATCTTCCAGATAGAACGAGTTACCCATACGGGCATTGTTGTAATCATCATTATACGGACGCGGATAGATTGCCTGGTCACCCGGATGCAACCACATATTATGGATGACTTCCGGTGAAGGAGTAGTTCCGGTGTATTTGAACATATTACGATTATGTTCGGCTGCATTATAAATCTGTCCTCCCAATGAATAATAGAATCCTAAGTATAAACTCAAATTCTTCCAAGTCACCGTTGTATTCAAACCACTGGTTACATCAGGCATGGCATTACCGATCACCATGCGGTCATTATCATCAATCACACCGTCACGGGTTCCTTCCGGTTCCTCCCAGTTGTAATCTCCCCCACGGAACGGTTTACCGTTCGGCAACGTTTTCTGACGGATATTACCTGCATATTCCTTTCCATCCAACAAATATTTGTACTGGAATACACCATTCTCAAACACCGGAGTCAGTTGTTCCCATTTATCAGTAAAAGCATTCGATTCGTCGTATGCAAAGATACCGGCGCTTTTAAATCCGTAGAAGTCACCCACACGGCCACCTTCCTGCATCCACCAGATATCACCTTCCATATATGCCTTACCTTCAGACAGCTTCTCAATGCGGTTGATGTTTCTGGAGATATTGAAAGAAGCATTCCACTTCCAGTCCTTCGTGCGGATAATATCACCGGTAACAGCTATTTCAAAGCCTCGGTTACTCATTTCACCGACATTGGTTTTCATATATGCAAAACCGGATTCTTTAGGCAATTGGTAGTTTGCCAGCAAACCGTCTGTATATTTATCGTAATAATCGGCAGTGATTGTCAAACGGCTATTCCAGAAATTCAAGTCCAGACCAAGATTGAATTGTTTAGTTTCCTCCCATTTCAAATTGTCTTTACCGATACGAGTCGGAATAACGCCACCCACTCCGTCATAAATAGAATTCGGAGAATAAGAGTAGATATAGTCGTAGTTGCCGATTGCTTCGTTACCCGTGATACCGAAACTTGCACGGATCTTACCATCTTCGAGAAACTTTTTCGAGAACTTCATGAATTTCTCATCCGAGAAGCGCCATCCCACAGATACGGAAGGGAAATTACCCCATTTGTTTTCTTTGGCAAAACGAGAAGAACCATCACGCCGCATAATGGCATTGAGCAGGTATCTTCCTTTATAATCATAAGTCACGCGAGCAAAAACGGAAGCCATAGAGTGATTACTTAATGTTGAACCTGTAGATGACAAATCCAGGTTTGCGGCAAAAGCATTCATTGTATAGATAAAATCTGTAGACGAGTTTATCCCCACAAATGTTTCGTTTTCATAACGCCACTGCTGTGCACTAACACCTACCATGGCCGTAAAATTATGATCTTTTATTTTGCGTGCATAAGTAAGAATGTCTTCATTCATCCAGTTCCAGTTCAGGTAATTATAAGAATAACCTTTATTCTGTTTCTGCCATTCGTCGGTGATAAGACTCGGTTCGAGTTTTTTACGCTTATCCAGATAGAAGTTGGCATTAATATTGGCTCTGAACTTCAAATACTTGTTGAATTTGATTTCAAAGAACTGGAAGAAGTTAGCCTTATAAGAATCCGTAAAGTCGGTGGTATAATTGACCTGCGCAATAGGGTTCTTCTGACCGTTAAACACTCCGACCAAAGAGCCATCCGGATAATAAGTATTGAAATAAGGACGACGAGTCAACACTGCGCTCAATAAAGTACCTTCATTCAGACCTTTCTTTTTAGAATAAGTCAAAGAAATACGGCTACCCATATTCATCCAGTCTGTCGGTGAATAATCGGAGTTGATACGAGTATTTAATCTCTGGAAACCTGTATTGGAAATAATACCTTTCTCATTATAATAACCGGTATTGATGAAATATTTCAGTTTCTTTGTACCACCACCTACACTGATATCCACCTGATCTTTTTGTGCAGTGCTTGTAATCATGTCCAGATAATCGTTATCCACATTAAAGAAAGAGTTCAACGGATCATTCAGTATATCACTACTTTCATCCGGATTACCTCCGCCGTATGTTTCAAAATACTCTTTACGATATTGGTCGTACAACAAACGTTCTTTACGGTTTGCCTGTGGTACCTTGTGAGACAATGTACCCCACGAGTGATTATACTTGATATCAATACGGGCTTTACCTTCCTGCCCACTTTTGGTAGTGATAATAATCACACCGTTCGCCGAACGCGAACCGTAGATAGCTGCAGAAGCGGCATCCTTCAAAATCTCCATAGAAGTAATATCATTGGTATTGATACCATCGATACTTTCCAAAGGCACACCGTCTACGATATAAAGAGGAGTAACCCCTTCGGCAGAGAACGTGGAAGTACCACGAATTTTGATAGAAGAAGATTCACCGGGCTGTCCGGAACCGGATACCACCTGTACACCGGCAGTAGTTCCCTGCAATGCTTCAAAAACATTAGTAGCCATTTTTTGTTCAATGGCCTCGCTTGAGATGGAAGTAATAGCTCCTGTTACATCACGCTTTTTCATCGTACCGTAACCCACTACCACTACTTCGTCCAATAGCTTAGAGTTCTCTTCAAGCGTAATATTCATTGTTTTATCTTTCACTACCACATCTTTAGGGGTATATCCCATGAATGATACAGTCAAAGTAACTCCCTTCTTCGAAACATTCAATGAGAAATTACCATCTAAATCTGTAATTGTTCCATTAGATGTTCCCTTTTCCATCACATTGGCGCCAGGCAAAGGAAATCCTGTTTTATCCACAATAACTCCCTTCACTGCAAACCCGCCTTGAGCATAAGCCGGATTGACAAGGAAAAAGAGACTCAAGGAAATCAAAAGGAACGACTGAAGCAACCGCACTTTCTGTCTCTTATACACATCTGACGCTGCCGACGAATAGCCTTGTGTA
>ERZ1027232.1296-NODE-1296-length-11741-cov-6.130584_pt1 | contig 11741 bp, 9 predicted proteins | sample MGYA00519478_ERZ1027232 | MGnify/ENA primary metagenome ERZ1027232 (study PRJEB26926, sample SAMN06164468) | human gut metagenome | biome: ENVO:00009003; feature: ENVO:2100002; material: ENVO:00002003 | host: Homo sapiens | place: USA | collected 2012 ...
ATCTACACAAGGCTATTCGTCGGCAGCGTCAGATGTGTATAAGAGACAGGTTCTCATGATTTCTTTATCTATCAGTAGCTTTACTTTATTCGTATTGTCATAAATAAGCCCAAGAATACTAACAGCTCCGGGTGTTGTGGAAAGAAGTCTTTTCATGTCTTCATCGGAAGCGAAAGAAAGATGTGAACTATCTATTTGTTTAGCGATGCTTTTCGCTGATAATTTTTTGTTCTCCGAAAGTAGAAGTAGAAAATATTCTTTTTGTTTGTTTACCAAAAACAGATTCTTGCATGGTGTAACGTTTAACTTTTGTGCTATCATCGTGCCTTCCTCCATTGTCATAATGGGAGAATGTTCAAGGCTTGTGTAATCAATGCCTAACTTGTCGAGTGTATGATAGATTTCTGGTTTCATTTATAGCTCTGCGTTTACTTTTATTTTCTTAAAGGTTATGGATGTCATGTGTCATGAAAACGTTCAAGTTTTGCAAATATAATAAAAATGCAATTTGTCATAAATAACTTTTCTGAAATAGTCTTCAGCACGATGTACTTTCTCCATAGGACTTTCAATTTTTTGTTTTCTTGAGTACATAGTCTCTTTGAGCGATTGTGTGCAGAGTTGTTTTATGCGATGCTTTAAAATCTCGTAGAAATACAGGATGTTTTGTTTTCTTCGCAATCTTTGTTATATTTGAATGTGATTAAACTATTATCTATCAATTTATTATACTAACCAAAAGTTAAACGATGGAGACAGTAAGGACTTTCTCAATTGGAGCAGTCGTTGTTGCTGCACTCTCTTTGTATTCGCAAATTACAACACGGACACTTCACCGAAATTTAAAGCGGGCTCTCTTTCTTGTTTTTACTTTACACTTTTCCGTATTGGCCTATTGCCAGACTTATCCCTATGTCCGACATGATGTATTACCAAAGGATCATGTCTATCTCCGTGAGCCTCCCGGTATGGATCAGCCTGTAACGGATACGGTCGGTTCCGGGCCTGTAAATACCCTGTATATGATTGATAACAGTGATCCTAAATGGGTAAAAGTTGAAATTATAAAAACGATAGTAGTAGATGAATATAAGGGGATTCAAGATTATGAGGCCGTTTTTGTGCCACGGTATGCCGAGAGGGCAAGCTTTGAAGCAGCGACAGCGTGCGAGTATAAAGTGACCGAAGGAAAGGAGATTCTGCTTCGAGAACGTCCGAATATACAAAGTAAAGTGGCTGATACGCTGAAGTCCAATGCTGTTTTTCAAGTTATGGGGCCCCGTTCCCGGCAATGGGTGGAAGTCGGTGTGACAAAGTATGTGCATAAGTATAACCGCAGAGGAAAAATTACGGGGGTTGATAAGGTCGACTATACTTATTATATGACACAAAAAGATTTTAGCAGCAGTACTTATGCTAATGAAGTCGATCTTTCTGATTATGAGCCCGATCTGATAGAAAAATTTGGTGTAATACAAGAGAAGATTACCAAAACGGTTACCAGAACAATAGGCAGGCATATAGATAGTGAGGTTTGGTTCCCGTGGTTGGTGCTGGGCGGAATAGTGCTTTATTTTTTACTTTCTCTCCTGTTGACAAATACTCCCAGGCTTGCATTAGCGGTAAAATATCTGATACTTACGTTTGTTTTCCTGATTGAGGTGGTCTATATTGCCCTGTTAGGAAATGACTTTTGGTTCTGTGAACCCGAGCAGGTCGGATGGCTCAAAGCTATATTGTTTACCCTTGTGACGCTTGGGGTGGTTTTTGTGGAATTTAATCTGTTCTTCAGCTTATTGGCTGAAATGAAAACCGAAAGCCGTGATTTTAATACTTCGATCGGAGTTATACTTTTCACAGTTATTGCTCTTGTCATGTTCGTTTATGCGTTATTTTCGGGTGGGTTGAGTGATGAGGAAAATATGTGGCTGATCTACGCTTTACTCGGAACACAAGTGCTACAAGTAATAATCTCGGCAGTGCAGTTAAGGCGTTATCCGCTATTTGCGTTAATGGTGATCCTATTCATTCCTTTGGGTACGTTCGCTATTCTTCTTACGGCTTTGAGTGTATTTAAGTTTCTTGTCTTTTTTGCTATTATCGGCCTGGTTCTCGGAGGAATTGCCAACGGACGGACGGGGCGTCCCAAAAGCGGATATGGTTCTGAAGGCTGGGAGTTGGCAAAAAACTGTCTTCATTATATCCCGAGTGGTAGCGGGTACCGGCTTAAACATGGAGAGGGGTGTTCGCTGGTATATAATGGTAAATGTGAGTTTGGCAGAATGTAGTTTCACAGAACGATGCTTGCAGAGAAGAATGTTATTTCAACGTTATTTTTACGTTAACGTGGCATATTTCATCTCCATTGTTCGTTTCTGTGCGGACACCTGTTCGGAAACGAACGTATCCTTAAAATAAATATTTTCTGATAATCAGTGTTTTATGATTTTGGCACAGCTCTTGACTATATAAAAGCGAAGGCGGTTGATAAAACCCTCCGCCGATAGTCAGAGGAAATAATAACAATAAAAAAATAACGATTATGAAGACAAATGTATTTTTCAAAGCAGTGGTAATGGTAGCAGTGGTAATGGCAAGTGTAATGAGTGCAAATGCAGGTAATCCCACCAATTATGTGAAGAATGATGAGATGAACGGTGAGCAGTTGGTAGTTAAAACGATCTATCGGAATGAAGACGGTCATCTGTTCCGCCACCTCCGCTACACGTATACTTATGATTCCGAGAACCGGGTGGTCTGTAAGGAAGCTGCCAAGTGGGACAGTGTAAAAGCATGCTGGACTCCTTATTTCAAACTTGACGTATCCTATCATTCCGATGCCGTAGAAATGAATTATGCCCTCTGGAATACAAAGAGCAATTCTTTCGATAAGAATACGGAAAAGAGCACTTATGATTTGAATAGCGATGGTATGACCCGTCTTCTGGCAAGTACGAAATAAGAGAATACGAAACGGGTACATATGTAATACGGCTGTGAGGGGCAAACCTTTCGCAGCCGTATTTTTTGTTAGAGTTTTTATAGAGAGAGAATTTATTTATTTGTCGGCCATCAGGGCGTTGTTTCCATAAAGGATGGCGTGTTCTTTCGCTAAATTCCAGTTATTTTCTTTCTTATTCCACTCGTAGCTCAGATAATTAAAGCCTTGTCCGGTATTCGTAGTCTGATACACGGCTTTGGCTCTGGAATCGGAGTATGCCCCTGTTTTGTTATCCCATGCGGTGTATTCGATGCTTGTTTCCTGCGCATTGTACGTAATATTCAGGCAATATTGCTTTTCGAAAACTTTTGTGATCTCATTCCATTTCAGAACCTCTTTCTGTGATACATTTCCTTTATCGTCATAGGTATAGTTGTACTTCAGATGTTGTTGGAGATACTTTCCGTTTTTCACTGTATATACGGTCTGACTTTCTACTTTTTCTCCGTCTGTAGTGGTGTTATAAGCAAACTGGGTAAGATTTCCGTTACTGAATGCATTGAATACGGATGTCATTGCGATTACTACTGATACTACTAAAGTTTTCATATGGCTCTTGTTTTTATGGTTTATATTCGATTCTTGTTTCTTTCGATGTTGCAAAGATAGGGTGGCTCCGGATCATAGTATGTTATCGTGATGTTATCTTTACGTTAATAATGATTCCTCTTCTTTTCTTTTGCGTTAGGGAGTACGATATGATTGCAAATCAGAGATAATCAGGATAAAGAAGAATATTACTATTTGTAATTTTTTCGGATGATTTCAAATTGCAGATAAATGAATAAATTGTATTTCTTGTATTGAAAATAAATAACAATTGTAAGCCTTTGTAAAACGTTGAATATGAGTGCGCTATATTGGTGACTGTTTTCTCTACGAGGATTGAAGCGAAACTCGTAGAGGAACGGGTCTAAACTCGTAGAGAAACCGAACGAAACTCTACGAGAAATAAATTGAATATTTATAATATGCAACAATCGTAGTGGGCCGAAAAGTGGGATTATTATCTCTTTGTAATAAAAAAGAAACAGACTGGAAAGGTAAGCGGAATAAAGGAAATCTGACTCTAAGCGGATTTAGTGGAAATGAAAAAGTAACGTATGGGCATAAAAAAAGGAGCAACGCCTTGCTCCAACCTTTGTTAACCTTAAATCTAATACTATGAAAAACACATTGCAAAGATACGGACTCTTGGGAAATTAGCAAATTATCCAAGTAAAATACTATGTTTTATAACACGTTTTAATAGTTTTCTCCTGTTTGTTAAGAAAAACGCCGTTCTTTTTTAAAGGTATGCAACACTAATTTTGATAATTGAATCGGTGGATTCCGTTGATTCTCTGCCGAAAAACCGTTATCTTTGCAAGGATAATTCATTATATACTCAACAAAAAAGAAAAGGAGACACCCGTGAACGAAGAAGAGATTGTCCTCACCCCGATGATGAAACAGTTTCTGGATTTGAAGGCAAAACATCCGGATGCAGTGATGCTGTTTCGTTGCGGTGACTTTTATGAAACATATTCTACGGATGCCATCGTTGCAGCCGAAATTTTAGGGATCACACTAACAAAACGTGCCAATGGGAAAGGAAAAACTATCGAGATGGCAGGTTTTCCTCATCATGCCCTTGATACCTACCTTCCGAAATTGGTTCGCGCTGGAAAACGTGTCGCTATCTGCGACCAGCTCGAAGACCCCAAAATGACGAAGAAGCTGGTGAAGCGTGGCATTACCGAATTGGTTACTCCCGGTGTTTCTATCAATGATAATGTTCTGAACTATAAAGAAAATAACTTCCTGGCTGCCGTTCATTTCGGAAAGGCTTCCTGTGGAGTTGCTTTTCTCGATATTTCTACCGGTGAATTCCTTACTGCAGAAGGGCCTTTTGATTATATAGACAAGCTGTTGAATAACTTTGCCCCTAAGGAAATTCTTTTTGAACGTGGCAAACGCCTGATGTTTGAAGGTAATTTCGGTAACAAGTTCTTCACATTCGAGCTGGACGACTGGGTATTTACAGAAACGACTGCCCGTGAGAAACTGCTGAAACACTTTGAAACGAAGAATCTGAAAGGTTTCGGAGTGGAGCACTTGAAAAACGGTATCATTGCTTCCGGTGCTATCCTGCAGTATCTGACAATGACGCAGCATACGCAAATTGGTCACATCACTTCATTGGCGCGTATTGAAGAAGATAAATACGTCCGTCTGGATAAGTTCACGGTGCGTAGTCTTGAGTTGATTGGTAATATGAATGATGGCGGAAGTAGCCTGCTCAATGTGATTGACAGAACAATCAGCCCGATGGGAGCGCGTCTGTTGAAACGCTGGATGGTTTTTCCCTTAAAGGATGAGAAACCGATCAATGAACGCTTGAACGTAGTGGAATATTTCTTCCGCCAACCTGATTTTAAGGAACTGATTGAAGAACAGTTGCATCTGATAGGTGACCTGGAACGTATTATTTCCAAAGTGGCTGTAGGGCGTGTGTCGCCTCGTGAAGTCGTTCAGTTGAAAGTTGCCTTGCAAGCAATTGAGCCGATAAAACAGGCATGTATGGAAGCTGATAATGCGAGCTTGAATCGCATTGGCGAACAGTTGAATCTTTGTATTTCTATTCGTGACCGGATTGCCAAAGAGATTAAAAATGATCCTCCTTTACTGATAAATAAAGGTGGAGTGATTCAGGACGGTGTGAACGCAGACTTGGATGAATTGCGGCAAATCTCCTATTCAGGAAAAGATTATCTGCTAAAGATACAACAGCGGGAGAGCGAAGAGACGGGTATTCCGAGTTTGAAAGTGGCTTATAATAACGTATTCGGTTATTATATCGAAGTCCGTAATGTGCATAAGGATAAGGTTCCACCCGAATGGATTCGCAAACAGACGTTGGTCAACGCAGAGCGTTATATCACGCAGGAACTGAAAGAATACGAAGAGAAGATTTTGGGAGCGGAGGATAAGATTCTGGTTCTGGAAACGCAGCTATATACAGACTTAGTACAGGCATTGATGGAATTTATTCCACAGATACAGATTAATGCGAATCAGATTGCACGTCTGGACTGCTTGTTGTCATTTGCCAATGTGGCCCGTGAGAATCGTTATATCCGTCCGATTATTGAGGATAATGACGTACTGGATATTCGTCAGGGACGTCACCCAGTAATAGAAAAACAACTTCCGATAGGTGAGAAGTATATTGCCAATGATGTAATGCTGGACAGCGATACACAGCAGATTATTATTATTACAGGTCCGAACATGGCCGGTAAGTCGGCACTCTTGCGTCAGACGGCGTTGATTACGCTATTGGCTCAAATCGGCTCGTTTGTTCCTGCGGAAAGTGCGCATATCGGTTTAGTTGATAAGATATTTACCCGTGTAGGAGCGAGCGATAATATATCAGTCGGTGAATCTACATTTATGGTAGAGATGAATGAAGCGGCTGATATCCTGAATAATGTTTCTTCCCGGAGTCTGGTATTATTTGACGAATTGGGTCGTGGTACTTCTACTTATGATGGTATTTCCATTGCCTGGGCAATTGTAGAGTATATCCATGAACATCCGAAAGCAAAAGCACGTACATTATTTGCTACGCATTATCATGAATTGAATGAGATGGAGAAATCTTTCAAGCGCATCAAGAATTATAATGTATCGGTGAAAGAAGTTGATAATAAAGTAATCTTCCTTCGTAAACTGGAACGTGGCGGTAGTGAACACTCTTTCGGTATTCATGTGGCAAAGATGGCCGGTATGCCGAAAAGCATTGTGAAACGTGCAAATGAGATATTGAAACAGCTTGAATCTGATAATCGCCAACAGGGCATAGCAGGTAAACCGTTGGCAGAAGTGAGCGAGAATCGTGGAGGTATGCAGTTAAGCTTCTTCCAGTTGGACGATCCGATTCTCTGTCAGATTCGCGATGAGATATTGAATCTTGATGTGAATAATCTTACTCCTATTGAGGCGCTGAATAAACTGAATGATATTAAGAAGATAGTCAGGGGGAAATAAGCTGAAAATGTATATAATGTCTTAGGATATGTTTTCGATTGTTGTCCTGACATTAGGGAAATGGCATTTGTTTTATTGATAAAAAAGAGGGATTAGTGATGTTTGAACCGCTAATCCCTTTTTTTGATTTAGGCTATTTTCTTTTTCTTCTTGTCATAGAAGAACATGAAATAGACGCCTATTATGATAAACGGAACGCTTAGCCATTGCCCCATATTGAACATCATGCTGTTTTCAAAATCTTCCTGATTTTCTTTTAGGAATTCGATGAAAAAGCGGAAGGTGAAGATGTAAGTCAGGCAGAGCCCGAAGAAGAAGCCACGGTGCAGTTTCTTGCTGTAATTCTTATACAGGTAAATCATGATGAAGAACAGGATAAGATAAGCGATGGCTTCGTAGAGCTGTCCCGGATGACGGGGGAGCATATCTACACGTTCGAAAACGAATGCCCAGGGCACATCAGACGGTTTGCCGATGATTTCGGAGTTCATCAGGTTGGCAAGGCGGATGAAGCAGGCGGTGATTGGAGTAGCTACGGCAATCATATCCAGCACGTCCATATAATGGAGCTTCGTCTTGCGGCAATACAGCCAAAGGGCGATTATCAGTCCTAATGTACCGCCGTGGCTGGCAAGTCCTTCATATCCGGTAAATTTCCAGTTTCCGTCCGGCATGAACTTGATAGGAAGAATCATTTCCCAAAAATGAGACAGGTAGTATCCCGGGTCATAGAACAGGCAGTGTCCTAGGCGGGCACCGATTAGAATACCAAAGAAACAGTAAAAGAAAAGAGGGTCAAACTTCTTTTCCTCTATCTTTTTATCCCGGTACTGGTAGTGAACAACCACATAAGCAAAGAATATTCCTACTGCCCACAGTAATCCGTAATAACGGATAGAAATGCCGAACAGGTTGAATAGTTCGGGATTCGGGTTCCAGTTGATGGATAATAGCATGGTATTCATTCTATATTGGATTAATGTTAATGATTAGATTCTTTGAATTTCTCCGCAACCATCCGGTAGGTCGGTATATCTATTCCCTGTTCTTCGGCTGCTGCAATCATGTCGAAGAGCAATCCTTGTATTTCCGAGTCGTGTCCGCGTGCCAGGTCTTTTTGCATAGAAGCGGTACTTTCGGGATCGAGCTTGTCAATCACTTTCAGGTTGTAGCTGACTGGGTCTTCGGGAAATTCGACGCCCAGTTTCTTTCCTAAGGCAGCGCTTTCCGTAGAAAGTCCGATAAATGTATCCCGTATCTTTCCCGGTTTCTGTACTTCTCCCATCGGAACGTCGTAGTAAGCACCCGTCACAGCCATTGCGGAGATAAACGACCATTTGATAAACGTATCCCGGTTGATGTCCGGTGAAAGGTCTACCTTTATGCCTGCTTCCTGCAAGTCTTGTTGGATGGCTTCCAGCAATCCCGGTTTTACAACTGTGCCGTGATGAGCGCCGTATACCAACCGGAATATCTTTCCCATTTGGGTGATTTCTCCTGTGCCGGATACGAAGCCTACGATATAGATGCAGCCGTCGAGAACGGTGACTTCCGGAACTAGCTTCTGTATGCGCGGCCCTGTGCCATATACATTCAGAATAGGGATGACAACCGTGTCTTTGTGTGCTGCTCTTTTTATCAGTTCTACGATAGAATCGACCGAATAACCTTTTACGCATACAAATATCACATCTGCTTTTCCATTGAATTCTTCAGCGGTAGTAGCCGGAATCCGGAGCGTATGTTCGCCCTTCAAATCCGATTTCAGTTTCAAACCGTTCGTTTGAATCGACTGCAAGTGAGCTCCACGGGCAATACAAGTTACATCTTTGCCTGCCAGCGACAAGAATCCTGCGATACTGCCGCCTACACCTCCCGTTCCTGCAATGAGATATTTCATATTGTTAGCGAATTAGTAATTAATAAGTCGTCGGTGGTAACCGATAATCACACGTTGAAACGGAAATGCATGATGTCGCCATCCTGCACCACATATTCTTTTCCTTCCACACCCAGTTTTCCGGCTTCTTTCACAGCTGCTTCCGAGCCATATTTGATATAATCATCGTATTTGATAACTTCGGCACGGATAAAGCCTTTTTCAAAATCGGTGTGGATCACTCCGGCACATTGAGGAGCTTTCCATCCTTTTTCGTATGTCCAGGCACGTACTTCTTGTACACCGGCAGTGAAATATGTTTCAAGATTCAGGAGTTTGTAAGCAGACTTGATAAGACGTGCTACGCCCGATTCTTCCAAGCCTACTTCGGCAAGGAACATCTGACGGTCTTCGTACGTTTCCAGTTCGGCGATGTCCGCTTCTGTTTTAGCTGCGACAATCAGGATTTGAGCATCCTCGTCTTTTACGGCTTCACGTACCATATCTACGTATTTATTGCCGTTTACTGCGCTTGCTTCATCAACATTGCAGACATACATTACCGGTTTGCTGGTCAATAAGAACAGTTCGTGAGCAATCTTTTGTTCGTCTTTCGTTTCAAAAGTCACTGTACGTGCAGATTTTCCCTGTTCCAGTGCGTCTTTATATTGAACGAGTACATCGTAAGCTAACTTTGCAGCTTTGTCTCCGCCCGTCTGCGCTTGTTTCTGTACTTTCTGGATACGGCTTTCGATCGTTTCCAGATCCTTCAGTTGAAGTTCGTAGTCAATGATTTCTTTGTCGCGGACGGGATTTACGCTTCCGTCTACGTGTGTCACATTGTCGTCATCGAAGCAACGGAGTACGTGGATAATTGCGTCTGTTTCACGGATATTGGCAAGGAACTTGTTTCCCAGTCCTTCACCTTTGCTTGCGCCTTTCACCAGTCCGGCGATATCTACGATTTCTACAGTTGTAGGAACAATTCGTTGAGGGTGCACCAATTCAGCGAGTGCGTTCAGACGTTCGTCAGGAACAGTGATTACACCTACATTGGGTTCAATTGTACAGAAAGGGAAATTTGCCGCTTGTGCTTTCGCATTCGACAAACAGTTGAAAAGTGTCGACTTACCCACGTTCGGTAGTCCTACAATACCACATTGCAATGCCATTTATCTATTTCGTTTTTATTTGGTTATCGATAATCTGACTGCAAAGATAGGCATTTTTAGATTATATACATTGGTTGGAAAACAAATACTTCTTTCTTATATCTATTTAATGAGTGAGGGATGCCGTTTTCAGGCATCCCTATAAATGTAAAGTAAACTTTAGAACGTCATAGGTACGCCTACCATGACACCAAGTGTCTTATCTTCTGCAGGAATTAGCGAGGACATCACATATTGGCTGGAATTGTTGTACAAAGCCGGCCAGCTTTTAATGAAGAATTTGTGTTTTTTAAAGTAACCATCTAAAATAGGTGACAGACATTTGTCGAACTCTTCGTGATTAGGATTGCTTGTATCGAACGGTGTATAATCTCCAAAAGTGATAGAACCATCTGAATTCTTCTGATAGTTGAATGTATAATAGAATCCGTAAGTATCGGCTCCTAATGAACCGTTTTGATATATTTTATAACCAATCTCCACTATACTTCCGTCTGTGTACATGTGTATGGCAACATACACAATATAGAATTGAGTTTGAGTGAATGCAAATAAATTCGAAACAGCAGCTTTATGTTTATCAAAATATTCGGATGACCATTGATTTTGCATATCGTTGTACACTACCATTGTCTGATGAATTGCTCCTGGAGGTGCATTGAATAGAGGAACAATTGGTGTAGTACCTCCTTTAATTTCAAGTATATCATTGCCTACTTGTGTAGTGTATCCGGTGGATGTCTTGTTGAACTGATAAATTTCGTAACCATTAAGGATTAACGGGTTCATCATTACGATATTTCCGTTCAGGTCTATTTTAGAACCTTCTATTTGTAGGGTCGGATTTCCATTGTTAGCGGATAAGAAACCTGTTTTTCTACCATTAGATACAAAATCATACGCTTGTCCTTTATAACTGAAAGTGAAGTATTTTTTTTGATAGATAGGAGCCTGATCCTGATTTTCCATTAAGGCGCCATTTTTGATGGCCTCTCTTTCCTCATTGGTAGCTTTAGTCAGTGTAGCTTCCATTTTGTTTTTTCTTCCTTTTAGGAGAAACTGATCGTTTTTGTAGGATATAATCTCGTATTCGTAGTCTGCTCCTAATCCGGTTCCTGCTTGTCCTGCACCATTCATCAGCTGGTTGGGATCTGCAAAGATAGATAAGAAAGAGTACGTATCAAATGATATAGTTGGTCCTTGTAGTGGCTTGAGTATATAGCTACTTTCAAACGGACTTGCTTTCAAGTCGCGGTAATATTCTACATAATCGAACATCATAGATACTCGATTGTCTGCAGTGAATTGCATCCATAAGGTGTGAATACCTCCTAATTGGGTATTTATTTCTGCAATCCATCCATCGGGAGCTCCTGTGAGTATATCAGTATATTCCTGCATTTTAGTTTGAATCCGTTTATCCGGGTTTTCCATATAAATGTCGGTTTCATTATTGCAAGATGAAAATATACTGCACAATGCTACACAGGTTAGAAGATAATATGTATAAACTATTTTCATAATTATTTATTCTGGAGTGTTTTCATTTACAATTTGATTAATAGCATCTTGTACTAAAGATACTAATCCTTTATTTCCCATTGCGTCGTCATAAAACCTGTCTCTTATACACATCTCCGAGCCCACGAGACGGAGC
>ERZ1027232.1298-NODE-1298-length-11725-cov-6.714396_pt1 | contig 11725 bp, 10 predicted proteins | sample MGYA00519478_ERZ1027232 | MGnify/ENA primary metagenome ERZ1027232 (study PRJEB26926, sample SAMN06164468) | human gut metagenome | biome: ENVO:00009003; feature: ENVO:2100002; material: ENVO:00002003 | host: Homo sapiens | place: USA | collected 2012 ...
CTACACAAGGCTATTCGTCGGCAGCGTCAGATGTGTATAAGAGACAGGTTGACGTTGCTCAAAATTATGATTTTCAAAGATTAAATGCACGAAGGCTTGTATATAACAATGTTGAATATGAAGTGCAAAATGATATTAAAAAGTATCATTTCTCTTGCGAAACTCCTATTATTGTTATTGATTTTCCATGCAGATTACAATCAGAGAAAATGGTCATTGATGGTAATCATAGGATGACTTCAAAAGTAATAAAAAACCAGGATGTAAATTATGTTAAACTTAGTATTCCTGATACTGTGTCACTGATAACACAAACTTTTGAAAAAGCATGGTATCTTTTTGCAGTAGAATTAAATGCGGCTATACAACTAAAAACATATAATCAAAGAAAAAACTTTCTTGAACATCAATCTATATGCAAAGACTTCTTAATGTATATGAAAAACAGTGATTAATCCTCCCCAGCGCCTGCCCCGTTGCAGGCGCTTTCTTCATTATAGATAAATTGATCCCCTTTTTACTGTCTTTTTTCAGACAGTATCAATTATCTTTCTTTTCTTTTTCGGCTGAACATCACGATAGCAGCTCCTGCGAGTATTACAGCTACTCCACCAAGAACTGTTCTTCCGTCAACATTATCGGAAACGCCAGTGTTAGGCGTGTCAGGAACTTTTTCATTAAACATATCTGTATCAATAGTCTGAGCATATGTTACAGTGACCTGTTTTGAGTCGGCAACAAGATAGCCGTATGGCACTGTTGAGCCGTCCTCTGTTATTGTGTATGTACCTATCGGTACGTTTTCAAACTTCGCTATGCCGTCCTTGTCGGTGATCGCAGGAATGTTTATCTCTCGACCTGTATCGGAAATGCCCGAAAGAATAAATCTGATACCCTCAACGTTAGACATATCGGCGGTTTTCTTATGAATCTGTATTGTTCCTGTCTGCTCCTCGTTGAGTATATCAGTATCAACAGTTTCAGCATATGTTACCGTGACCTCTTTTTCGGCAGCAACAAGATAGCCGTATGGCACGGTTTCCTTATCCTCGATAATTTTATATGTGCCTACCGGTACGTTTTCAAAGACAGCTACGCCGTCTTTATCGGTAGTTGCAGGAACGTTTATCTCACGTCCGCTGTCTGATGTTCCCTTCAGATAGAAGGTTATACCTGAAATATTCAGATCACCCTCTGTTCTCTTGTGTACCTTGATAGTACCTGTCTGCTCGTTGTTGAGTATTTCTGCGTCAACAGTTTCTGAGTAGATAACAGTGACCTCTTTTTCATCGGCAACGAGATAGCCGTATGGCACTGTTTCTTCGTCCTCGATGATACTGTATGTACCTATCGGTACGTTCTCAAAAACTGCTATGCCGTCCTTATTGGTAGTTGCAGGAATGTTTATTTCACGTCCTGTGTCTGATGTACCTTTGAGGTAGAAAGTGATACCCTCAACATTTTTCTGACCCTCAGTCCTTTTCTGAACCTTGATAGAGCCTGTTTTCTCGATATTCTCAAAAGCGACTTCCGCTGTTTCATTATACTCAACAGTGACTTCCTGCTCATCAGCAGTGAGGTAAGCCGCAGGAACTGTTGAGCCGTCCTCTGTGATGACATACTTGCCGATAACAAGCTTATCGAACATTGCTACGCCATTTTCATTTGTTGTCGCTTCAAACTTCAAGTCCTTGTTTGTATCAGAAATTCCTGTTGCAAAGAACTTAATGCCCTCGATATTGAGATTGCCTGTTGTAGTCTTTGTGACCTTGATTGAGCCTGTTTTCTTTTTATTGGTCATTTTAGCCTTGACGATATCATCGTTTTCAGTTATCTCAAAAGGATAGGCGCTATCGTCTATCTCGTAAATATCAGGTGCTGAAATCTCACGATAGAAATACTTTCCTATGGCGAGCTGAAAATGTGCAATGCCGTTCTCATCGGTTGTGCCTGTGATGACCTGTTCATTATTCTCATTCAGAATTTCAAAGGTGCAATCAGGGATAAGCTCGCCTGTTGATATGTCAGTCTTTGTTATCTCAAAAGGAATAGTGTTTTGCTCGTTGTCAAAATCCACAACGAACTCCGCCTGCTGTTCAACAAGCTTGATAGTCTGTGTTGGCTCATCAGAAATCGAATAGCCCTTTGGTGCTTCAATTTCTGTCACAGTGTAGCTGTAGCCCTTGTAGATAGCCTTTGTTGTTTCAGCTATGCCGTCTGCGCCTGTGGTAATGGTGTCGATAACTGTTCCTTTCGGATAGATACAATAGCCATTGCCAACGTAGATATCCTCGGCTGCTGCCACTTCAAACTTTGCGCCTGCAAGGTCAGCTCTTGTTTCAGCGTCACGCTTGTGAATTGTTATCTTGCCCTTGTCAGGAGCAGAAGCCTTGTTGATGAACTCCGTTTTAGCCGTCTTGTCAGCGGTAACAGTGATAGCTTTCTTTGATGAAATCATATATCCGTCTGCCGTGGATATTTCTCTCCACTCATAATCGCCTTCTGGCAGACCTGTTACATCAATATCACCCTTATTGTTTGGCGTAAGGTCTGTAGCCTGTGAAGCGAGGTCAGTGAAGCTGTAGCTTCCGTCCTTTCCAGTTGCCTTTACAAACTTATAGCCGTCACCGACCTTGCAAGCAAGCTGAAACTTAACGGCTTTGTACATATCCGCTGTGCCTGTTTGCTTGTTGTCGAAATAGTCTGTGAAGCTCTTGTCAAGGTGAGCTGAACCTATTGGTGTCGTTATTTTCAGATAAGCCTTTACAGGGTCTTTGTCCTCATAGCAGGAAACCACCATTTCCTGAACGTCTGAGCCGCCCGAAAGGATAAGAGGTGAACACTCGTCTATTTTGTCAACGTACTTGCCCTTTGTCTTTGTGAGCGTGAAAACAACATTTTTCAGGTCTTTCTCATTGTCTGCTGTGATAGTCATATTTGAGCCTGAGCGTGTAACAGTCACTGAGTTCGGCTTTGAAACGCTGAACTGTGAAAGGCTGTCAAGCTTGAGCTTTGCTGTCCACTTGCCTGTCTTGACATCATATTTTGCAGGATATGAAGCTTTGTTGAGCGGCTTGCCGTAAGACGCCTTTGACGTACCACTAGGAATATTGTAGTGCGAAAGCATTTCAGACTTCATCTTTTTGTAGCAATCGACCAACTCTTGGTGATGAGCAGAAGCATTATTGCCATTGTAGTAATAGCTGTTGAGAAGCTTTGTTTCATTGCTTGAAAGACCTGTTGTGCTTTCATCATAAAAACGTCCTGAAATTGCCTGTGCCATTACAACAGAAGCACAAATTTCAGTATCCTTAGAATAGCCGTACTGAGTTTTGCCCTTGTAGCTGTAAATGCTGAATGTTCTTATTTGCCTTTGCATACTCTCAGGAACGTGTCCGCTTTTGGCATATTCAGCTAGCGTCTGCTGTTTTGCACTTGCGCCGCTTGTATGTATCTTATCCAAGTTAATGCAATAAGCATAGCCACTGACATTGCTTTGATTTTGAGTTTCAAAATATGGAACTGTTGAAGCCCAACCTGTTTGGAAAAAATCATCATTGTATTTTCCAGACGCAATGTCATAGCCCTTTGGCAGACCTGAATTGCTAAAGTTGTAACTCCACTCCAACAGCCATTCCTGTGAAGCACTGTTTTTGTCGGAAAACGCACTGGCTGTTATGCCCTGTGTGAGCGCCGACAAACTGAGCAGGAATGCCAAAGCAATACTGCTCAGCCTTTTGAAAAGACTTTTCTTTTTCATTTGTTTTTACCTCCATAATCTTTATTTATCTATCTAAAAAGCCCATAGGACTTGATTTTCTGCAATAAAAAAAGCAATCCGAAAAATCGAATTGCTTTTAGAATTTATTCAGTTTTATTTATATATCAGTAAAGGAGATATATTTCCCATGCAGGCTTGCCGTCTGAGTTTATTGCTGAGCCGTCACCATGCCACTGCTGATACACAACTATATGTGCTTGGTCTTTGCCAATAACCCTATACAAGTCATCAATATGACCTTTTACCTTGCGATAAAGTTCATCATAAGACGAATAAGTATCAGGCGAAACAGTGTCAGGTGTTCCCCATGAGCTGTTGTCAAGATTTCTTGTGGCTATGTTGTCCCACATTTCCTGCTCTGTATAGAAGATAGCGTCAAAGTCACAAGTTTCATTACTATATTGTTGAAGTTCCTTAACCACTCTGTCTATATCATTCTGTGTCAGCTTAAACTTTGGCTTAGAAGTTGTAGTTGTAGTCGGCTTTGGCTTCGGAGCTTGTGTTTTCTTTGCCGTTGTGGTGGTCTGTCTTTTAGTCGTTGTCTGACGCTCTGTTTGTCTTTCTGTCTGACGTTCGGTCTGCTGTGGCTGATAGCTGTTGTTATTGTCATTGCTGTAGCTGTTGTTGCCCGAACCGTTGTTTGCGGTGCTGTGGCTGTAGCTCTGATTATTTACTGTGCCGCCATTACTAGCCTGTGGGCTGTTCGATTTTGTGGTTGTGCCACCCTTTGTGGTAGTCGATGATTTACCACTGCTTGTGCTTGCGGACGTTGTTGATGATGTTGTGGTAGCCGAAAGAGATGTTTCCTCGCTCCGAGAGGTCAGTGTGGCTTCCGTTGTGGTAGTTGCCGAAGCTTCTGTGCTTGAAGCTGTTGTGGTTGCCTTTGGAGGGGCTGATGATGTATCTGTATTAACATTTCCGCAGCCTGTCACGCCGAGCATTACGGCTGTTATCAGCAGGGAAGCTATCGTTCTTGTTATATCTGTTCTTTTCATTGTGGAGTCCTCCTTTTGCTTTTCTTGCTATCATTATATCATATATTCTTTTCGGTGTAAATGCTAATGGTAACTAATCTTTTTTGGTCATGTTTACCAAAATCAGCCGAAAAATATTAAAATATGAAACTCACATATGAAGTGAATTTCCGTGTCCCATATCTTTACCTTTTGATAATTCAGATCTAAGCTCCTTATTTGCCGCCTTCAACTTGTCAATTTCGTTTTTCAAAGCGATAGTTTCATTAAAAAGCTTTGCATTCAGCCCGATGACCTTTGCATAATCCCGTGAGAAGTTGTCGAGTGTTTCCTTGAGGTCAAGCTGCTGTGCAGTAAATTTGCGATAGCAGTCATCTTCCTTTTCGTATCTGCTGTTTATGACCTGAAAATCCTTTTGCAGCGTGTTGAGCATATCTTGGTGCTGACCTGTGAGGGCTTTGTCATTTGGTGTCTTTCCGATGTTGTCCATTATTTTATTGTACTGTTCTGAAAATTCAGCGTGAAATGTCTTTTCATCATTAACGCCCAGCTGACGAGCAAGCTTCTTGATCTCTTCTGTGTTTTTTACTATCTGCGATTTTCTTGACTGTCTTGCCGAAAGTACATAAGTTACAATGCCTGTAAAGATAACAGAAATCAGTATTGGAAGGATTTTCTCCATAAAATATTCCATTAGTGTTGTACACTCCTTGTCATCATTTATTATATACACCGCATTTGCTACATTAGTGATAAAAGCGATCGCATATATTGGATAATTCTTCATTTAACTTCTCCATTCTAACATATTACTTGTGATTCGTCAAGATAATTTTATCGTCCTCTTGATTGACTGTGACCTCTGTTCTTCTTAATAATATTATCATTACTTTCTGACCGCACAAGCGTTTCAAGTGCCTGTTCTTTTGAAGTGTATTGGCTCTTGTGTGCCCAGTCTATGCAGTGTCCATTGAGCTTACAGCCGTAAGCAATGTAATAATTGCCGCCAAATATGTTTTCGAGGACCGCCGTTGTGTGTCCATCAGGCTCAGTTTTCATAGCAGATATCCTGTACAGCATATTTTCTTTTTCGGATTGATAATATCTTTCCGAATAAGGATCAAATTGCATTTTCATCTTTTACGACTTCCTTTAGGCTTAGGCTTGGAGGCAGCTCTTTCAGGCGCCTGAGTCGGTGTCAGCTCCTCGAATGAGATGAAATGTACCTCACATCTGAATGCCTCACCGATCTCACGCTCTGTAAATCTGTCTGGCTTTTTAAACATCTCAAGATACTTTTTGACTTGGCTTTCTGTCAAAGATAAGCTATCTTCACCATTATCGCCAGTTATAAAGAATGTTCCGCATATCGCTTGCTTGCCGTCAAACTTTCTGTTCGGCTGCATTTCACATATACGGGCTTCTTCATTTCCCCATGCAAGCGCTTTGCTGTCATCAAGATAATCGTATAACGGCTCTATATAGCCGTCAACCACCTTTTGCATTGCTCTAAGCTTACTCTCAGAGCAATCAAGAAGCTTTTCGTATGCAGGCTTGTTCGGCTCAACGACGACGACTCTCAATATATCGTCACGCTGTTTATTGAGTGCGTCAAGCTTTTTATCTGTTCTTTTGATAAGCTCAGTAAACTCATACGGTTTATTCTCATAAGCAACGTTACATTCCTCAACGGTCTGTTTGGCAACTTCAATTACTTTACTGAGATCCAGCTTGTAGTCCTTGGCAAAACTTCCGTATCTGTTTACGTTTTCAGAATATCTGTAGATATTCTTATCGAGATCCAATGTGACATACGTACTGATCTCATTGCTTTGGTCAAAAACTCTTTTGTAAAGTGGTAATTCATCAGCATTTATTTTATCAAATACATTCTCGCTTTTTTTTGCTGTCATAAACTCATTTGAATAGGTTATCGCTTCAAACGCCTTATCAAGAGCGATATCATTATGCTGTGCATATTCGATCGCCTGATCAAGTCTTAGTGGACCTGTTACGCAATTGCCGCCGTGGTGAGTATAGTAATAACTGTTCTCACCGTTGTTTATGACTTCATAAATTGCATTATTCAACTTTGGACCTCCTTACACCCTACCACGTGTGGTAGGGTAGTGTGATATAGAATGTTTGTTTGATTTCTCCTTGTGTCTGCTTTTTCAGGTGTACTTGACATTTACGGCTGTATATGATATATTACTATCAAAGCAAATAGCTGAAGTCGTTTTGGATAATTGGTATCCTATAGTCGTGAACAGCTCATTTGCTTTTTTTCATTTATAGCTACTACTTTCTTCCCATACTCTTTTTCTTCATCGGAGTTGTTTTTTTCGGCAGCTCAAGACATTTAGCATACTCTGGATCTTTAAGGGCAGTGTCAACTATGTTAAGCAGTTGCTTCTTTTGATCATCATTAAGAGTGTAGTGAAAAACAGGACCCTTGTCCATGCTTTTGTCATTTTTCAGCGTTGAGAAGTTTTGCTCGGAAAGCATATAGAATGTGTGTAGTGCTGCTGATGATCCGTGATATCCTGCATATTTTGTTACATAGCCCACTGGTATGCCCATTTTTACTGCCTGTACAGCCTGTCTGTCCGAAAGAAAAATATCATTTTGTGACTGCTCAAAACACTTGTCGTTAGCATTATGGCACTTTTTTGAAATGTTATCTATATATGCTTTAGCTTTAGCTGTGTTTTCAGAAGAACGTGTTTCAATAAGTTTTTCATATACCATATGTTCTATCTTTGAAATTGCAGGCTCATTTGTATCATTCCAATCCATTGCCATTTCAGCACTTTCAATATACTGTTCTTTATCAGCGAGGCTCATATTTTGAGCGTAATGAGATACAAGTTTGCCTGCATAATTTTTATCAGCGTTATCCAACACATCTTCTATAGCCATGTTGTAGTCCTCAAGGTGATCGTCCATTTTCTCGTAACGATAGATAACGTCAGAAATAAAAAGATTGCTGTTTTTCAGAAAATCCTTTGAAAGTTCAATGTTGCCTATTTTCAGACTATCCATTTCGTCCAAAGCATTGAGTATATCCTGCCGTCTATCATCATTCTCTTTGATACAGTATGCCTGAGATATTTCCGCAGGCGTTAGCTCAATGCCAACTCGCTTTCCGTCAATGACACGTTCGATTATCATTGTATCAGAATTAATCTTATTATAGACAAAAAGCGTAGCATAGCAATCGCCCAAGCTGTTATGTGCAGTTTCAGCTCTTTGTGACCAGTCATAGCCGTAGTAGTCGGCGGCTGTTGTGAGCTTCTGCCATTTATAGCCGTCACGGAAACTGTTCCGTTCACCATATATCTCAGCGAAATCTTCCATAACATCAATTGTATCTATATCGTCAGGAACTATCGCACCATTTGCTTTAAGAAAACCAATGTCAAACTGCGTGTTGTACCCGATTATAGTATCAGAATTTTCAATAATAGCATTTATCTCTGATATTTTTTCAGAAATAGCAGGGCGATCAGCGACCATTTCAGGACTTATGCCGTTCACCTGTTCAGCTTCTTTCCATTCGGTACGGTGCTGCGGCTTGAAATATTCATCGAATAATACATTTCCGTCAGTATCTATGATAGATACTTGTAGCAGCTCGTCCCCGTCATATGGGTGAAAGCCAGTTGTTTCTGTATCAATAATGATATATTTGTTTTTCATAATTGCTCACTATGCCTTTCTTTTTATATTAAACATAATCATCTTCAAAGTCCGTAACCCAAAAACCACCAAAGTATGTATAGTACCAATCTTGAAATTGCGCATAGAGTTCCCAATTATCGCCATAATAGTAGTCTGCGAGGTAATCAAGCTTATCGTCTGCATCGCCTGTTTGGTCAGAGTCACAAATAAATCCTTCAATATTGTCAAAACTACAATTCGTCGGATCTTCGCCACTCGAAAAGACTTCATTAAGATAGTTTCGCCATTTTTCCTCTATCTTATATTTTTCCATAACACGCTTGAATGAAATAAACATACGCTCATCAAGTTCAAGACTTTCATCATTACATATAAACTCCTGAACGTGTTTTCTTGCATCTTCTCTAAAAGCACAATCGTTGCACATCAGCTCGGTTGTATCATCAACGTCTATATTTTTCTCGTGCAAATCATACAATTCGTCACAATTATCATCATTAAGAATAGCACCGCATTTTTTACACTTTAATTCAGCCATTGTCATATCACTCCTTTATTAAAATCTTCTCACATGGAAATCTCGAATCTCATCTTGATTGCTTCAAAGTAGTACGGCGTATAGTTGCAGTTAAAGATACAGTCGGGCGCATAATACTTGCTCGGAATATATGCTTTTTCTCCATTCTTGTCGATATACGTTTCGGGTGGATCTGAGTCATAAACCGTGCCGTTCCACAGGTTAAAGGCAAGACGTGTTGTTTTCAAGCTCGTATGAGTCTGAAAAGGCTTGCTCAAGCCCTCGAAAATAATTACATCTTTTTTAACATCGTATAGTGCGCCAATATGGTGACGCAAAACACAGTCCATTGTCAAAAGATAAGCAAGCGACAAGTGATAGCCGTCAAGATAGGGCATTTTCTTGCACAACTTATTAAACAGTTCCTCGTGTTCTTTATCTTGAAAAATCATTTTTCTTTCCTGCCTTTCTTGAAAAGTCTGTATTTCTCAGGAATAAATTCTCTGATTATTCCCCAAATTCCTGTTATACAAAGACTTGCACCCAGTGAAATGTAAAATATTCTTTCCATTGTCCAATCACTCCTTTTTGTAAAAAAAGGACACCTGAAACTTCAAGTGTCCTAGTTTTCTTCTGCCGCAAAATGTTCTGCAAGCAGCTTGACTATAAGATCATCCATATCGTCCTGTGAAGAACTTTCAAGGGACGGAAACATGGATGATATCTTCGTGTATATACTTGTTGATACCTGCTCAGTTTTTTTAGCTTTAGGCTTATGACAGATATCGTATACCTTGTCAACAGTCAGTTCTTCGTCTGCGTTTTCATCACAGTATGCACAGACTGCATTGATGTATTTGCCTGGAAACGTTCTGAGGTCATACATCTCAATGTAGTCCGCTATGATATTCTGTTGTTCTTCAGAAAGGTGCGCTAAAAGCATTTCATATCTTCCGAAAGGAATAACCTTATTATCAACCATTGGAATAAGCCTTGCGGATAGCTTCAGCAGATGTACATATCTGTATACTGTCGTGTTGGAAACTCCGAATTTCTCGGATATCTCATTCAGTGTAGCGGTTTCATTGTCCATACCACGTTTATCCATGTACGTTTTGAAGATCTCAGCATTTTCTGAGGGAAGAACATCATCTGTTCTTGTATTAGACTCTGCAACGATCATATATGCCGTAAAGTCGTCTATGTTGTCCTTGATCTGGCATGGAATAGTCGTCAGACCGCACAGCCTAGCCGCATAGTATCTATGATGACCTGCAAGTATCTCATATTCATTTTCTTTTCTGCGAACTATAACTGGCTGCAGGACACCCAGGTCCCTTATAGAGATAGCCAGCCGCTCGACCTTGGATTGCCTTATCTTGTATGGCTGTTCTTTACCCTCAGGCGTTCTGTATGGTTTGATACTGTTTATATCCAGCTCAACGATCCTCTGAGCTGTACCTTGCCACTGATCAAGATACTCAGCGGCAAGCTCATGGTTGATGTTTTCAGCCTCAGATTGCATATTCTCCTGATGTTGGCTGCGTCTTTCAAGCAAACTGCACATTATCTATTCACCCTTTCCATTACTTCTTCTGCAAACTCTGTGTACTTTTCAGCAAGCGTATTGCCTGTCAAATTAACACATCCAGCATAGCTTTTCACTGTTTTGTTGACCTGCTCAGGACGAGCTGGGATGACAGTATCAAAAACTGTATTTCCATATATCTTTCGGCAGGCAACGTCTATTTCTTTTGACGTTGTGGTTATATTGCTCCTGTTTTCGAGAATGCCGAGTATTTTAAGACCTGGATTCGTTGTTGCCCTTATAGCATTGACCTTTTCTGTAATGAGGTCAATGGCGTCAAAGGCGAATATACCAGCGTCTATTGGTATAATAACGAAGTCTGAAGCGTTAAGAGCATTCTGCGCAAGAAGATCAAGGTCAGGACGATTGTCTATGAGTATGTAGTCATAGGTATCCGTCAAAGCCTTATCACGGAGCATGAGCTTGAGTATATAGTTACAGTTGGCGGATGAGGCGATCACGCTGTTAGCCGAACCGAGCATACGTCCTGCGGATATATAGTCAACGTTTGGATTTTTCTCAGAATTCTTGATATACTCTGCATAGTCTATAGAAGTATCACCAGACGCTGAACTGTAGATAAGATCTGCTATGGTCTTTTTTACTGCTGACTCTGAGCAATACGAAGTGAGGTTGCCCTGCTTGTCAAGGTCGATAAGTAGCACTTTTTTGCCGAGCTTTCCTAATGCGCAACCTAGGTTGAATGTTGTAGTTGTTTTTCCTGTGCCGCCTTTTTCAGTTATGATCGAAATAATAATTGTGTTCTCCATTATGAACATCCTTTCTTGATATCATTTTGTGTTCCCCAATGATGACATAGAAAAAGCAGCAGGGGAGAACACCGTCCTGCCGCTCAGGGAGCTACCCTGTCTATGCCTGATAGTCAAGCTATCAAAAAAGCTGCCGATATTCTCAGCAGCAATTTTCATAGCTTAGCTTCCCGAAAAAGAAAAAGCCAATGAGTATTGTCTCATCAGCTTTTTGTTTTCTATCTGTACCAGAGATTTTCCATTGTAAAAGGATTAGGAGGATTGTTACCCTTTTTCTTTTCAATCTCATAGTCTATGAACATCTTGTATCTTTTAAGCTCATCAAGGTCAGCTTCAGCAGCTACTCTCATGATAGCTTCTGTTCGTTCCTCAATCTGTGCTTCATGAAGCACAGATTGAGGAACGAACAGA
>ERZ1027232.1300-NODE-1300-length-11722-cov-7.231422_pt1 | contig 11722 bp, 7 predicted proteins | sample MGYA00519478_ERZ1027232 | MGnify/ENA primary metagenome ERZ1027232 (study PRJEB26926, sample SAMN06164468) | human gut metagenome | biome: ENVO:00009003; feature: ENVO:2100002; material: ENVO:00002003 | host: Homo sapiens | place: USA | collected 2012 ...
ATCTACACAAGGCTATTCGTCGGCAGCGTCAGATGTGTATAAGAGACAGCAATTCATATAATGTATGAACAAATTTATGAAACACCAAAAAGAATCAGATAGGAATATCGTGAGAATCCTACAAAAAAACAGGAGGTAGCTACTATGAATGTTTACACCACAGACAAGGTCAGAAATGTAGTTCTATTAGGTCATGGAGGGGCGGGTAAGACCAGCCTCGTAGAATCTATGGCATATTTAGCAGGCATTACATCCAGAATGGGCAGAGTCGAGGATGGTAATACGGTAAGTGATTTTGGAAAAGAAGAACAGAAACGTAAGATTTCAATTAGCACTACTGTTGTGCCGATTGAATGGGAAGGCGTAAAGATCAATATATTGGATACACCTGGATATTTTGACTTTATCGGTGAAGTAGAAGAGGGCATCAGTGCGGCAGATGCAGCAATTATCGTTGTATCAGGTAAGGCTGGTGTGGAAGCCGGAACGGAAAAGGCATGGGAGCTGTGCGAGAAATATAAGCTTCCTCGTATGATTTATGTTACAGACATGGATGTGGATAATGCATCTTTCAAGAATGTAGTAGAAACATTAACAGAAATGTATGGCAAGAAGATTGCGCCATTTCATTTCCCAATTCGTGAAAATGAGAAATTTGTGGGCTATATTAATGTAGTCAGTGAGAATGCAAACCGTTGGGTAGGCAAAGAAGTAGAGGAATGCGAAATCCCTGATTACAGCAAAGATAACCTTGCCCTTTATAAAGATACATTGATGGAAGCAGTCGCAGAAACCAGTGAAGAGTTTATGGAACGCTATTTCAGTGGTGAGACATTCACTGAAAATGAAATCAGAGCTGCACTGCGCACGAACGTCATTGATGGCTCCATCGTACCGATCAGTATGGGGTCGAATACTCTGTGCCAAGGTACATATACTTTGCTGGATGACATTGTGAAATATCTGCCAAGCCCTGAGAATAAGGAACTGGCCGGTATCAATATGAAGACAAATGAGATATTCCAGGCAAACTATGACTTTTCCAAGGCAAAATCAGCTTATGTATTTAAGACAATTGTAGATCCATTCATTGGCAAGTATTCACTGATCAAGGTGTGCTCTGGTGTGTTTAAGCCAGATGACATGATCTATAACAAGGACAAGGATATTGAGGAAAAAGTCAGCAAGCTCTATGTGCTTCAGGGCAGCAAGCCAATTGAAGTACCCGAACTGCATGCAGGCGATATCGGTGCAATTGCGAAACTGACAGCAGCAAGAACCGGTAATACATTGTCTACCAAGGCAAATATCATTGAATATGGTAAATTTGAGATATCCAAGCCGTATACAGCACTTCGCTATAAGGTGCCGAATAAGGGCGATATTGATAAAGTAGCACAGGCACTTCAGAAGCTTTCCCATGAGGATCAGACTTTGAAGGTAGTCAATGATACAGAGAACAGACAGTCCCTCATATATGGTATTGGCGAACAACAGCTTGAGATTATCCAGAGCAGACTGTTGAACGAATATAAGTGCCAGATTGAACTGAGCAAGCCTAAGGTAGCATTCAGAGAGACAATCAAGAAAAAGGCAGACGTAGAATATAAGTATAAGAAGCAGTCCGGTGGACATGGACAGTACGGCCATGTTAAAATGCGTTTTGAGCCATCTGGTGATCTGGAAAAGCCATATGTATTCGAGCAGGAGGTTGTAGGCGGTGCAGTTCCGAAGAACTTCTTCCCGGCAGTAGAGAAGGGCTTACAGGAATCCGTTGTGAAAGGACCTCTGGCGGCATACCCTGTAGTCGGTGTAAAAGGTGTACTCTATGATGGTTCTTACCATCCGGTAGATTCTTCTGAAATGGCATTCAAGATGGCAACGATACAGGCATTTAAGAAGGGCTTCATGGAAGCTGGACCAATCCTGCTAGAGCCGATTATGAATCTGAAGGTAACAGTTCCTGACAGATACACAGGTGATGTTATGGGTGATCTGAACAAGAGAAGAGGCAGAGTACTTGGCATGAACCCTGTAGGTAATGGCAAACAGGTTGTAGAGGCAGATATCCCGATGCTGGAATTAGGCGGATACTGTACTGTGCTTCGCTCCATGACCGGCGGCAGAGGCAGCTATGAATACACATTTGCAAGATATGAACAGACTCCAAGTGATATCCAGGAAGCAGAAGTAAAAGCCAGAGCATCTAAAGTAGCTGAGAATAATGAAGAATAAGTAGAAAAGTCTGGTCACGCCGCAGGTCGTGTCAGTTCGGTTCCTTTGCCACGTACGTGATGTAAGAGTTTCTAAGAACTGCATTACAAATGCTTAGAATGCAAGCCAAGCGCAAAACTCGCCCTATGGGCTCAAACAGTTGCGCTTTGGCTTGCAAGCATTTGCTCTTTGTTCTAAGAAACACTAAACATCACTCCCTAAGCTACAGTCACCGAACTGGCATGACCTGTGGCTGTATATAGAAATTTTTCATATCTAATGCTGGCGAGTTATATCGCTTGTTATAAGACTTGCTTTAGGCAGCGCAGCCTCTGCTGATTGGTTCTTGTGAACCTTAGGAATGGCTGTTAGTACTTCTTGGCAGCAAGGAAGAAATGCCAGCAAGCCCGAGCCGTTGTTTGAGCCGTAGGCGAGTTTTAGGCGCAGGGCTTGTAATAAAAGCATTTCTGACGTAGGTGCTTAGAAGTCCTTACAGCCATTACGTGTTTACAAAACCAATCAACAGAGGCGGGGCGTAACCAGAACTCATTTTAAACTTGCATTTCCCCACCCTAATCTTGACAAGTTCCAACATTGCATTGTACGATACCCTAAGAAATGGGGACAAAAACATGCAGAAGAATAAGAGACAAATACTGACAGCATTTCTTTTCATAGCAGTATGTATCGCTGCGTATTTCCTTATAGTCAGAGAACAAAATAACAAAAGCGCATCTGCGCAGATATTTGCCATGGATACCTACATGGAATTGACAGCCTATGGTAAGAATGCTGAAGAAGCAGTTGGCGCTGCTAAAGAGGAGATTGAGAGATTAGATGCACTTTTATCCACCGGCAATGACAAAAGTGAGATTGGTCAGCTTAATAAGAATAAGAAAGGGCAGATATCAGCAGATACGCAGTATTTACTGAACTGTTCTTTTACTATTTATGAAGAGACGGATGGAGCCTTTGATATTACGATATATCCCGTCATGAGAGCATGGGGATTTACAGGAGAAGAGCACCATATACCGACTGAGGAAGAATTACAGTCTTTACTGCAACTTGTAGATGCCTCCAGTCTGCAATATGATGCTTCAACACAGACACTTACGTTGCCAGAGGGAGTAGAGATTGACTTTGGCGGCATTGCCAAAGGCTATACCTCCCAGAGAGTTGCGCAGATCATGCAGGAATATGATATAAATAGTGCTATTTTGAACCTGGGAGGCAATGTGCAGCTTGTTGGTGCGAAGCCAGATGGCAGTTCATGGAAGGTGGCAATTAAAAGTCCTGATGAACAGGAAGAATATCTGGGAGTACTGTATGCACAGAACAAGGCAATCATCACATCTGGCGGCTATGAAAGGTATTTTGAAGAAAATGGCAGGAAGTATCACCATATCATAGACCCCAAGACTGGAATGCCAGCCTATAACGGGTTACAGTCAGTTACGATTGTGAGTGAAGATGGCACGTTGGCAGATGGACTTTCTACTGCACTGTATGTCATGGGAACAGAGTCGGCAGTTAAGTTCTGGCAGAATCACAATGATGAATTTGATGCCATTTTGTACACGGATGATGGAACTCTTTACGTTACAGAAGGAATTGCAGATACCTTTACTTCCAGCCATTCCATTACAGTTCTTGAAAAAGCAGTTGCATTTTAAATGGCACTATGCTAGAATATTTTCAGATTTGTAATATGTTAACGACCATGATAAGGAGTAGTAGAGGCACGATCTTTTTCAGAGAGCTGTCATTTGGTGCGAGACAGCAGAGAGACACCTTGAACTCGCCTTGGAGTTCTCACAGTGAATCCTGACTGGAATAGTTGTGAGCGGGACTTCCCGTTACAGAAGCATAAGCGCAGATATAGAATCTGAAACAGAGTGGTACCGCGGATAGATATAATCTCTTCGTCTCTATACTATTATTTATAGAGACGGAGTTTTTTTATTTCACGGGCATATGCCTATCATGGTGCATAACGAACAATGTATGAAAAAGGAGTCATGAAAAATGAGCAGAGAGTATTCTCCAAAAGAAATTGAAAAAAAATGGCAGGATATCTGGGATAATGAGGAGGCTTTTAAGGCAACTCTTGATAAGTCCAAACCAAAATATTACGCATTAGTTGAGTTCCCTTATCCTTCAGGACAGGGTCTTCATGTAGGTCATCCAAGACCATATACAGCAATGGATATCGTATCCCGTAAGAAGAGAATGCAGGGATATAATGTCCTTTTCCCAATGGGATGGGATGCATTCGGTCTTCCTACAGAGAACTATGCGATCAAGAATAAGATTCATCCTAAGATCGTAACCAAGAACAATGTGGCACATTTCAAGGATCAGTTAAAGTCATTAGGTTATTCCTTCGACTGGTCAAGAGAGATCAACACAACAGATCCTTCCTATTATAAATGGACACAGTGGATTTTCTTACAGCTTTTCAAGAAGGGATTGGCTTATAAGAGTGAAATGCCAATCAACTGGTGTACTTCCTGTAAGGTAGGGCTTGCAAATGAGGAAGTTGTAAATGGTGTATGTGAGCGTTGTGGTGCACCTGTTATCCGTAAGATGCAGTCCCAGTGGATGTTAAAGATTACAGATTATGCAGAGAAGCTCATTGAAGGTCTTGATCATGTAGACTATATTGAGAAGGTTAAGGTTTCCCAGAAGAACTGGATCGGCAGAAGCGAAGGCGCAGAAGTTAACTTCAAGTTAAGTGGTAAGGATGAGGCACTGACTGTATATACAACCAGACCTGATACATTATTTGGTGCTACTTATATGGTAATTTCCCCAGAGCATCCTATGATTGATAAGTACAAGGACGAGATCAGCAATTATGATGAGATTCTTGCATATCGTGCGCAGGCGGCAAGAAAGTCTGATTTTGAGAGAACAGAGCTTGCCAAGGATAAGACAGGTGCATGCGTTAAGGGAATTACAGCTGTGAACCCTGTAAATGGCAAGGAAATTCCTATCTGGGTATCTGATTATGTATTAATGTCTTATGGTACAGGTGCTATCATGGCAGTTCCTGCACATGATGACAGAGACTGGGATTTTGCCAAGAAGTTTGGTCTGCCTATCATTGAAGTAGTAGCAGGCGGTGATGTACAGAATGCAGCATTTACAGATGTAGCAACCGGTAAGCTGTGCAACTCCGGTTTCCTGGATGGAATGGAAGTTAAGGATGCCAAGAAGGCTATTATTGAATGGCTGGAGGAAAAAGGCATTGGACATAAGAAAGTTAATTATAAACTTCGTGACTGGGTATTCTCACGTCAGCGTTACTGGGGCGAGCCTATTCCTATTGTAAAGTGCCCTTGCTGTGGTTATGTTCCAATTGATGAGAGTGAACTTCCTCTGAAGCTTCCTGAAGTAGACAGCTATATGCCTACAGATACAGGTGAATCACCACTTGCAGCTATGCGTGACTGGGTAGAGACTACCTGTCCTAAGTGCGGTGGCAAGGCTGAGAGAGAGACAGATACTATGCCTCAGTGGGCTGGTTCTTCCTGGTATTTCTTAAGATATATCGATCCTCATAATGATGAGGCTTTTGCAAGCAAAGAAGCAATTGATTACTGGATGCCTGTAGACTGGTACAATGGTGGTATGGAGCATACAACACTTCACTTACTCTACTCCAGATTCTGGCACAAGTTCCTCTACGATCAGGGACTGGTATCCTGCCCTGAACCATATATGAAGAGAACTTCTCATGGCATGATCCTTGGTGAGAACAATGAGAAGATGTCCAAGTCCAGAGGAAATGTTATCAACCCGGATGATATTGTAAACGAGTTCGGCGCAGATACACTCAGAACCTATGAAATGTTCATCGGTGCATTTGAATTAAGTGCATCCTGGAGCATGGAAGGTGTTAAGGGCTGCAGGAAGTTCATGGAGCGTGTATGGAAGTTACAGGATATGCTTATTGAAGGAGACAGTTACAGAGAGAACCTTGAGACTAAGATTCACCAGACAATCAAGAAGGTATCAAATGATTTTGAGAGTCTGAAGTTCAATACAGCAATCGCAGCTATGATGTCTCTGGTAAATGATTTCTATAAGGAAAAGAGCATCAATAAGGCTGAATATGCAACTTTGATTCTCTTATTGAATCCTGTAGCACCTCATATGACGGAGGAATTATGGGAGTCTATCTATGGTGGCAGAGCATATCAGCAGAAGTGGCCTGAGTATGATGAAGCCAAGACTGTAGAATCTAATGTAGAGATTGCAGTACAGATCAATGGTAAGGTTAAGGCAACTCTTGGAGTAGCACTTGACGAGGATGAAGAGTCTGTTAAGGCAAAAGCACATGCAATTCCTGCAATTGCAGAGCTTATGGCTGGTAAGAATGTAGTAAAGGAAATCTACGTAAAGGGCAGAATCCTGAATATCGTAGTGAAATAAGTCGTATGATTACTTTAATGAATCATCGGGAAACACAATACCATGCGCAGAAGCTGTGGGAAGTTGAAAATATTGATGTAGATCAGGTAGTGCAAAGTATGTTTGAACAATGGTCGATACAGCCACAGCGTGAGGCAGCACAGAACCTGATGCAGTGGCTTGCAGATACAGGAAAGGGCGTATTTCAGGAAGACCTGATACTGGATTATGGGCTGGACTGTCTGAGGCTGTACCTGCTGTTTGAAAAGACTCCCAAGGCAGATGATCCCTATCTGGATACCTGGGAAGAGTGCAGTCTGGAAGGACTGTACAAATTTCTGGGAAAGTTCAGAAGATTGATTCTGGCTACAAACGAATGGAATCAGCAAGGCGGTTATCATGATCAGAATGTAGAGGAACTGCTGGAAATGACCAGCCAGATGAAATCTGATATGCTGATGCATTTTGCCAAAGGAAATACAATGCCGAACCGACACAATGCCATGTCAGTACTCATGACTGGTATCGGCAATATACAAAAGGCATTGGACACAGGAGCTGTACTTCAAAAGATGCACAGTCATGATCTGGAGACCGCAGTTCCTCATCATGGACAGGATCAGCTTGTGAAAGCAGAACCTGACTCACAGATAGACAGATTATGCTGTGAATTGCTTGAAATGATGGCTCCCTTTGCACCGCATTTATCAGAAGAATTGTGGCAGACATTGCAACAGCCGGATAAGTCAGTGTTTATGATGCCTTGGCAATGCGAACAACTGTCTCAGCGTATGATAACAATTCCTGTTCAGGTAAACAGTAGAACGCGAAGAACCATACAGGTAGATATGCAGATATCAGAAGAAGAGTGCCTACAGCTGGCAAAAAAAGCGGTTGAGAAATATTTAGATGCAGAAAGTACCTATCGGTGCATTTTTGTCCCTGGTAAAATTATCAATTATGTGAAGAACTCAGAGCATTAAAACTCTGAGTTCTTTTGCTATTTACATAAAAATGCAAAATGTTTCAAAAATTGACTATACAATTCTGAAAATTTATATTATAATGAACACAAATGAGGTGACATAAAACATTAGCATAATCAGTGAACGTGGTGTTATGAAGGAAGCATTAACAAATAGACGAGGGGCATTGTTTCGGGATGAAGAGACTAAAACAAATGCTGACAGGGAAATGATAGATTCTCTGCTGCATGGTAATCTGGAACTTACAGTGCCGCTTGCACAGGAGATTTATTATAAAATAAAATTATATGATATTGAGTTTCAATCCATGCTGGGACTGGACTTTCTGGATAGTCTGACAGAAATATTGACAGAAGACCAGATGCGTAGAATCCGCAAGCAGGTGGCTTCTGTTAAGCGTAAAGAGAATCACAGACAGAAGTTGTTTGCACGTAATAAAGGAATGGTGATACTCATTTTTGCTATGATATTTGGTGTCTGCTTTGTATATTTTAACTGGAATGTATTCCTGGATATGAAGACCAATTATGACACCTATTTATTACAGGAGAAGGTAAAAGAGGATGCAAGAACAGCAAGGCTGACACAGAGGTGGCAGGATAGAAGAGAAGCAGAAGCCTTGGCAAAGGCGCAGGCATTGGAAGCGCAACAGACAGCACTTGCTTCGGAAGAAGAAGTGCAGCCTGAGATATTAGGACAGTTTCAACAGTTACATTCAGAGAATGCAGATTTCTCAGGATGGCTTACCATAGATGGTACTAAAATTGATTATCCGGTTATGTCCAGACAAGGGGACAATAATTATTATCTGGATAAGAATTTTAATGGAGAGAAGGATAAGAACGGTTTATTGATTCTGGATTACCGATGTGATGTGATGCAATCCGGTCAGAACCTGATTATATATGGTCATAATATGAGGTCTGGCGTTATGTTCGGAACCTTGAAGAAATACAAGGACAAGCAGTTCTGCGAAGAACATCCTACTATTCGTTTCAGTTCATTATATGAAGAAAACGAATATAAGGTAGTTGCGGCAATGCTTTCAGAAGTAGCCTATGCCGATGAAGATGTATTTCGATATTATGATGCTATAGATATGAGTACAGAACAGGATTTTGAAGCCTTTCACGACAATATATCACAGAATGCACTGTATATGCTGGATGATATAGCGTATGGGGATTCATGCCTGATTCTATCCACCTGCGATAAGTATAAAGAAGATGGAAGATTTGTTGTAATAGCGAAAAAAATACAGAAGTAAGAGGGGACTTATATGTATCGTAGACTGAAAAATTTACTTGGAGTGAGCTTGATTATCTTTGCGATTCTTTTGTCACAGATACCTATGCCGTCAGTACAGGCAGATAGTGCTGACAGTACAGATAAGGTTACAGTGACTTTCCAGTATGGATTTACGAATCTGAATCCATCGGTTGAGACAGTAACTGTGGCAAAAGGCACTACATTGGAAATTGATAAGATAGAAATTACAATAGATGGTGGACAGAGAATTGAACTGAAAGAAGGACAGAAATATACAATAGATGCTGTTGTATATCAGTTTGATGGCTGGTGTAGTACCAGTACAACAGGACCTAAATGGGATATGGCAAGCAGCACGGCAGATACAGATACAAATCTGTATGCAGTATGGGTGAGAGTGGATGGAGAACAGTTCTCCTATGATGATATTGTTGCAACACAGGATGATAGCAGTGCGTTAACATCAGCAGATGCAAAAAAAACAATTAAAATTACATTTAACTTTGGATATCCTTCCGCATACTTTACATCACCTAAACTTCCTGGTAGTGCGAAAGATGTGAACGGCGTAGCTGTATTGGAAGTAGATCAAGAAGTTGATACAGAAACAGGTGGCATAGTTGACCAGAACGCTATACTTGGTTTTGAATCTGGTTCAAAACATACACTGACAGTAGATTCCACCACCAAGGATGCAACGCTTCTTAGCTGGCAGACAGAAAATGGTATGGACTGGGATTTTAACAAGATGACAACCACTGATATGACATTATATGCTACTTGGGATTTGGGAAGCAGTGAATGCACGATTACATATATTGCAGCAGATGCAAAGGATTATAGCAGACAGACCAAAAAAGTGAAGATTGGTTCTACTTTACCCAAGCCTGATAATACGCCAATAAGACCAGGATATACTATTACAAAGTGGTATCTGGACAGTACAACAACAAAAACAGAAGTTGACTGGAACCAGAAAGTAGCAACAGACATGAAGCTGTATGCGGGATGGCAGGCAAATGACATCACGATTACATTTGATTTAAATGGAGCAATATACACCGATACATCAGAAGGAGCAATTTATGCACCAGCTAATAAAGGTGATGTTTTAAGTGATGTATTGGCTGCTAATATTGATGAATCCAAAATTCAGTATACGGGATATGCAACAGACTCATCATGGTACGAAGACCAGGAATGCTTTACTGCTGCAAATATGGATGCTACAGTAAGTGCAAGTCGTACCCTGTATAAAAAGTGGACAAAGACAGACGATAAGGGATTTGTATTAAGTGCAGATGGCAAGTATTTGTATGAATATAAAGGTAATCAGGGTAGTTCAAGCAAGATAGATGTTAAGATACCTGATACAGTAACCAAGATTGGACCTAAAGCATTTTCTGACATGAGCAGTATCAGAAGTGTAACCTTACCTTCTAACATCTCATCTATAGCAGGAGATGCTTTCTGCGGAATGGAATCAGTAGCAGATACGGTATATATATTGGCAGCAGATACTACGGGAACTTCCGTATCTTATGCAGAAGCCAAAAAATTGGAAAATAAGTACAGTAAATTTGAGTATACTTCTTATTTAAAGCCTGAAAGCGTTATCATGAATGTGGACAGTAGTTCTTTTGCTTCCAACACAGCTTCTGGTATAAGTAATGTCAAATCTTACGTTGATGTGGTAGCCAGTGGAATTGAAGCAGATAACTATTATGTGAAAGTAAGCCCGAATGCTGAAACGAATGGATTAAAAAGCTATTTTGCTAATGTAGATAAGCAAAGGATATATTATTTGGATATCAGTATGACAAAGGGAATATCCGGGACTCCTGATTATGATAATACTATGAACTATACAATTACGTTCCCGTTGCCTGATCAGTGGCAGTCTTGGGATGTGACGAAGAATAACATGAAAGTGTATAGTAATAATAACAATAAGACACAAAGTGAGTTAGAGGAGCTTACGATTGTAAAGATAAAGGAAGATAATGGCGTAAAGTGCGTTATGTTTAAAACCTGGCATTTCTCGCCTTTCGTACTGACCTTTAATGGAACAGTTCCAGATAACAACAATAATAACAATAATAACGGCAACAATAATAACAATAACGGAGGTAATTCAGGTGGTGGCTCCTCCAATGGCGGCAGTTCGTCCGGAGGAGGCGGTTCTTCTTCGGATAGCGGCTCATCTGGAGGTGGTTCATCAAGCGGTGGCTCTTCCGGTGGTGGTTCATCAAACGGCGGTTCATCCGGTAGTGGTACTTCATCAGCAGGAAATGGTGCAGCAGGAACTGGAACACCGGACATTACACAGATATCTACCCAGCCGACAGGAGATGGCAGCGGACAACAGACAGGAACAACCGGCAGTGGAAGTGGTTCCGGGGCTGGCTCTGGAGCAGGACATGTGAAAGATTCCACTCCTAAGACCGGTGATCCATTGGAATACAGAACTTTACTGGTATGTGGTCTGTTTTCTATGGGCGTGCTGATGCTTCTTATCGGAAATAAGAAGAAATCTTCTCCATTTTCGCAATATCATCAGGCGTAGAATATTTCCGAATGACAGAATAGATTAATTGTATTTCATTTTTATCAAAGGAAATGTTGTTTTCCCTGCTTAGTTTTGATAAAGACAGCAGGAAAGGCAGCATTTCTTTTTGCGTCATGGAAGAACTTTTGATTACCAGCTTTTCGAGAAAAGCCAGCTTGGACTTGTCAATTTCTTCCAGAGCAGGGTCATTCATCCATTCTCTTTCATCCATGATAGAATCTGTCTCTTATACACATCTCCGAGCCCACGAGACGGAGCTACATCT
>ERZ1027232.1307-NODE-1307-length-11673-cov-15.533483_pt1 | contig 11673 bp, 10 predicted proteins | sample MGYA00519478_ERZ1027232 | MGnify/ENA primary metagenome ERZ1027232 (study PRJEB26926, sample SAMN06164468) | human gut metagenome | biome: ENVO:00009003; feature: ENVO:2100002; material: ENVO:00002003 | host: Homo sapiens | place: USA | collected 2012 ...
CGGTTTCATTTCCTTCTTTAATCAACCTTTGTTTTAATTTTCTCCAATATGCATTCGCATCCTTACTTTCAGTTAATACCGCAACTACATCAATTATGGAAAAATACCACTCTTCTAATTCTTCATTCCATGCAGTCCTAATAGGCTGATTTTCAAATAATTGTATTTTGTTATCTTCTCCCAATACTCTTCTTCCTTTCTTTTACCCAAAATATTTCTGCATTAATGAATCAAATAATAATTTTGTTTCATCTAATGCCTTTTGTACGACAACTTTTGATTTGTCGACTTGGTGGACAAAATCAGCAAACTCATCTTGTAATGATTTTGGTGGCATCATCAGCTTTAATTTATTATATTTTCCAATATTAAAATGCTGTTGAGCAGCACCACCAGTTCCTTCTTCTATTTGTTTCTTACCATGTGGCATATTTGTATATATGCACAGATAATACGGATTAACTTTTTCACAATTTGGATGAGCAATAATAACATCAATTGCGTTATATCCTACATATTTTTTTGTAACAACACAAGCTGTTCCAGGATTTCCTGACCTTACTATTAATAAATCATTTTCCTTAAGAATAGATTTTGAATTCTTCTGATGTCCCTCTTCCGTAAAATAGGCCCAATCATTATCCTTAATAAAGCCTTCACCTATATTAAGTGATCGAAATACTCTTATTCCATTACTTTCATCTGTATAATATTGAGATGGCTTAATGACAACACCAACTTGAACATCAGCTACCTCTTCAACATGCGCAATATTCCAGTTTTTAGAGTTATTTTCATTCCCAAACATCTCGACAAATCGGGCTTTGATGAGGTTATCTAACGCACCTAATTCTTGTTTTCTTAATGCAATAACTTCACTTACTTTTTCTAATATAGCCACTGTCTCCACTTGTTTCCTGATCTCGGGAACATTTATCTCAATCTCGGATACAATCCCCTTTGATATCTCTTTAAATGTTGCTCCTCTCCCCAAAGACTTAAGGTAATCTGTATTACTTTTTAAAAACCAATACAAATATTTGTTTTTAATCTTTTCTGAACATATAAGATTCTTAAAGCCCTGATTGCAATACATCTTGCAACCAGCAATAGCAACTTTTCCAATAGGTGCTCTTGAAGATAATATTACAGTGCCTTCAGGAAATGGAGATAAACCAGTTTTCTTCACCGCCAACTCTGTAATCTTACGCACGCTGTCATTGATAATATATGTATCATCATTGAGTTCAGCAGGTGTTATCCACTTAACATCTCCATCCCAATATTCATCTATTCCCGTTTTAGGAGTACTACCTGAAACTATTTCACAAATATCACCAAGTTTATATTTTGCCATCTACCTCATCCCTACAAATCCGAATTTGTATTACCTTTCTTTATTTTATAACCCCAACAACTTCTCCAACTCATCCATCTCCGTGCCAATCTGCATCTCAAGTTCACGGATATTAGCCATAATTTCCTCTGTTGGCGGGTATTCAACTGCTACATACTCAACTTCTTTATATTTATTAATACTAAGGTCGTAGTCGTTGGCGACAATGTCTTTCTTAGGAACCATGAACGACTTGTCTGTTCTCTTTCTGTCTGCTTCCTTGTCAAGATGTCCGAATCTTTCAATAATATCAGGAATATCATTGTCAGATATAGGAGAGCGCTTATCATCAAGACTGAATCCGTCTGCTGTCATGTCGTAGAACCAGACATTATCAGTTCCGCCATGCTCTGTTTTGGTAAATATAAGAATGGCTGTAGATACTCCTGCGTATGGCTTGAAAACTCCGGATGGCATAGAGATTACTGCTTCTAATCTCTGATTTTCTACAATCTCTTTTCTTATAGCTTTATGTGCTGTTGATGAACCAAATAATACTCCATCAGGTACAATACAAGCACAGCGTCCGCCAACTTTAAGAATACGAAGAAATAATGCCAGGAATAAAAGCTCTGTCTTCTTTGTCTTACATACTTTTAACAAGTCGCCTGATACAGATTCTGCATCAAGACTTCCCTTAAAAGGAGGATTTGCTAACACAAGAGTATATTTATCTTTATCTGTATTCTGATCTGATAAACTATCTCTGTATTCGATAAATGGATTGTCAATTCCATGTGTCATCATGTTCATTGCACCAATTCTAAGCATTGTCCTGTCCATATCATATCCGTAAAACATATGATTCATATAATGGTCTTTCTTCTGACGGTCAAAGAATATTTCATCCTTTTTCTTCTCTTTGAGATATTCTCCGGAAGCAACTAAGAATCCTGATGTACCACATGCTGGGTCGCATATAACCTCATCACTTGATGGATTCATCAACTCAACCATCATTCTGATAATATGTCTTGGAGTTCTAAACTGACCGTTTCGTCCTGACTGTGCGATTTTAGACAAAAGATACTCATACACATCACCTCTGACATCTGCTGTCTGAACTTCATTCATCATTTTATAAATGTCATCTAAAGAATCAACTACTTTTGACAATACGAGTGGTGTTGGCAGTTTAAATATAGCGTCGTCCATATATTTAGAATAAGCACTGTTCTTATCACTGTGTAATGTCTTGATAAATGGGAAAACCCATTCCTGCATGATTGTATACATCTTATCTGCTGGATAATCATGAAATACTGACCATTTCAACTGTGTACCTTCAATTACTCTGTCACCTATCTTCACTTCCTCTGCAAATATGCTCTGATATGGAAGTCCCAGCATCGCACTTTCTTTAGCTCTTGTATTATCTGAATCATCTAAATCATGTATGAACATCAGATAAGTAATCTGTTCAATTACCTCAAGCGGATTAACCAATCCCCCTGCTGCAAATATATCCCATAATCCATCTATTTTATTCTTTAATTCACCTGTAATCATTCGTCATATCTCCTGTTATTTAATCCTGTTATTTAATTATTCCATATATATTTGGTGTATCTTCCTCCACCAAGTTTGATAATATCACCTTTATCAACCAAATCTGCAAGTGCCCTTTGAACTGTCACCTGACTTATATCTGGACATTTGGCTAATATCTCTGTCTTGGTTATAGGTCCTAGAGTTGCCCTGATAATTTCTTTAACTCTGTCTGGCTTTGACATTCCCTGTGTAGTCAGCAGACTTACTCGCGATGAAAACTCCCTATATGCTGCAACAATAACTCCCAGCATATATTTAACAAATGGTTCATAATCATTCTTATTCTCATGCCACCCTGCAGAACTTAATTGAAGACTTTCATAATATATTTCTTTAGTCTGCTCAATTAACTTCTCTATACTTATATATTTACCTACGATATATCCTGACCTATACAGCAATAATAAAGTCAGTAATCTGCTAAGTCTTCCATTCCCGTCATTAAATGGATGCACACACAGAAAATCCAGAACAAACATTGGTATAATAATAAGTGCATCTATATTCTCCGAATTTAATGCCTCATCATACGACTGACATATTTTTTCAATTGCCTCTGGTGTTTCCCATGCCGGCATCGGTCTGAATCTGACAGATTTATTTCCCTCTGCATCCTGTTCTTCAATAATGTTATCAGATGTTTTATACCTGCCCCCGATATCCATTCCTTCAAATTTATATAAATCTCTGTGCAATTGTAAAATAATTGAAGGTTTTGGAGGAATATAATCATGATTCTCGTGAATAGTATTCAATACATCCCTATACCCCGCTATTTCTCGCTCATTGCGCGTTCTGGGTCTTGTACTGTCCTTCACCAGTGCCTTCAACCGTTCATCTGATGTATATATCCCCTCTATTTTATTAGAAGCCTCTGTACTCTGAATCTTAGCTATATCAACCAATTGCGATAATGTATCAGCTTTTGCCTCTATAAATAAAGTCTGCTCACCCTTAAATTCATGAATCTGTGTTAAATACATTACTATCTCTGGAGTAAGCAGTTTTTTCCATTCTTCTTTATAATCAAAACTTCTCATCAATCCCTCCTGTCACTATTTATATAATCATTATACATAACATATTCATCACGGTCAATTCAATTTTATCATTTAATTATTTATGATAAAATTGAGTGACAATTCACTCAATTGCACTAAAAAAGACGCAAGATTTCTCTTACGCCTTATTATTTCGCATGTTATTTAACTTCTATATCACAGAAAATATGCTAAATCACTTTGGATTAACTATATTTCCCTGAACAATATCACTTTGTTTCTGACCTTTTCTAACACCTCGTACAACCTGTACATTTCCAAGAATCAGATAATCCATTTCTCTTTTAGTAACTACCATGAACTTCTTTCTTGAACAGAAGTAGAATATTACTCCGAGTACAATCCATGCAACCAGTGCAACAAATGACTGTGGTGCCATAAATGCTGGAGAACCTGGAACTATCAGCAATAACAATATTGCAACTGATATTACGCAGCCACCAAGTGCAACTACTGGATGAATCCTGTTCGTATCATTTTCATCTCCATATTTCTTAAGAAGAATATATGCACCTGCACATGTAAAGAAATATCCAAATGCTGTACCTACAGAACACATATCAACTACCCAGCCTATTACCTCACGGCCAAAGAACGGACATATACAGCAGACAATCATGACAAATATAATACATACAGATGGTGTTTTATGCTTTGGATGAATCTTTGCAAATGCTGCTGGCAACATTTTTGCTCTTGCCATTCCAAACAGGAGTCTGCTTGATGTCATAAAGAACCCGTTCATTCCTGTAAATATTCCCATGCATACTGCAATTGCAACAAATATTACACCTATCTTTCCCATAGCCATTTCAAGTACTGCTCCGGTATGCCATTTAACTGGTGCACCAGACGCATCTGTCAGTGCCAGCACATCCTGCCATGGAATTACACAATCCGTAACCAATGCCATAAGACCATATATAACTGCGCCAATTATCAATGCAGATATAATCAGTAATTTACATTTTTGTGGTGGAAAATCATACTCCTCAGCAGACTGTGGAATGCAGTCAAATCCAACATAAAGAAATGGAGCTAATGCCAGAATCGATATAAATCCTCCTCCAAATGTTTTACCTCCCGCACCGTATGCAGGTGCAAGATTTGCTGTATCAAATGATCCTGTAACAATTGTTCCCACAACTGATATTACAACTGCTGCACACATGATAAGAACCATAGCCAGCTGTAACTTTCCTACAGATTTAGCTCCCATATAATTCATTATACCGAAAAGAATTATAAAAAATAACGCTATGGCAACCTCACCCATATACACATCATATCCGGCAATCGTATACAGGTATCCTTTATTAAATACTCCTGGAAATATATATGATGCCAGTACCGGAAGAGCTGTGGCATTAAGTGCAACAATAGACAGATATCCCAGTGAAAGCATCCATCCACATATGTAAGAAGCCGTTCTTCCAAATCCCTTATATGCATATGCAAATTCTCCTCCTGCTACAGGAAATTTAGCTATCATATAAGAATAGCTGTATCCAACTACTATCATGAGAAGTCCGCCCACAAGGAAGCCCAGAAATAAAGGTAATGGTCCACCGGCTCTCTGTGTCCATAAACCTCCCTGTATGAAGCAGCCCCAGCCAATTATTGAACCTAAAGCTACAGCCCATATGGATCCTGCTCCCATTGATTTTTTAAGTTTCACTCTCTTTTCTGCCATAAATACCAACTCCTCATCATATACTATTCATCATCTTCCCTTGTTTCTTCACTTATTGTATAGGCTTCACCTATATCAGAGACAAATATCTTTCCATCTCCACAATGTCCACTGTCTCCGCTCTTTGCGCTGTTTATGATTATATCAACAACTTCGTCCTTTTCCTTATTCTCAACAGCAATATAAAGCATGCATTTAGCCATTTCCTGATATAAAACATCGCCCACCTGAATTCCCTTTTCACGGCCTCTTCCAGAAATTGACCACTTGGAAAATGCAAAATATCCCTCTTCTTCCAATGCTTTTATAACATTCATGACCTTTTCCGGTCTTACAATTGCAGTTACTAATTTCATAGTGTCACCTCCTATTAATATGCAAGATATCTGTACATTTCGTCCAACATCTCATCAGTAATCTCTACCGGATTATTATAAAGATTAGGATGACGGCTTATTGTTACTAGCTCTTTTATCTGCTTCTCATCCAGTTCCAAATCTTTTAAATCACAACGCAGTCCAAGTTTTTTCTTTAAACCATATATTGCATCTGCCATATCTGACGCATTTTTAAATCCCAATCTGTCTGCCAGATATTCAACTCTTTCTGCTCCTTCTCCCTTAGAATTAATTCTTACAAAATAGTCCAGTGTCAGCCCGCAGGCTTCTCCATGAGGAATATGATATATATTAGTCAATGGAAATGAGCAGGCATGTGAAGAAGTCGTTTTGGGCAATGTAAATGCTAATCCTGCAATTACACTTGCTTCACACATTTTTTCGCGTGCCTCTTCGTCATTCGGATTCGTATATGCTCTATACAAATACTTAAATACAAGCGATGCTGCATGTATAGCAAGTGCATCACATATAGGCTGATGTCCCTTACTCCAGTAGCCCTCAATTGCATGTGACAATACATCAATACCTGTTCCTGCTGTAACTGCCGGTGGCATTGTATATGTAAGCTCAGGGTCTATAATAGCAGCAACCGGATAAAATCCATTAGATACAATCGGTGCTTTTTTTCCATTTGCGTGATCAGATAAAACAGAAACACACGTTACCTCACTTCCGGTTCCGGCTGTTGTCGGAACTGCAATCAGCGGAAGATGTTCTTCTGGCAGGGAAATTCCTGTTCCGTGATACTTTCTTATGGAATCTTTAGTAAGGCTTACACTTGCTGCTGCCTTGGCACAGTCCATAGGACTTCCTCCACCTATAACAACTACAAATTCTATATTATTCTGTCTTATTATATCAGCACATGCATCTACCTCAGTGACATCCGGATTTGGTGAAACATCTCCATATGATGCCACAAGCATACCATCCGATTCTTCCATTATCTTCTTTGCAAGTCCGCTTTTAAAGAAGAACGGACTTGCAACAAGAATTCCCTTTTTACAGCCAAGAGATGATGCAATATTTTTTATTTCATTTACACGGCCTTTTCCAAAATGTATTTCTACCGGCTGGATATAATCCCAATTCATAAGCTCACCTCGCATGTATTAATCACAATATTTTTCATCAACCATAGTAAGTACTTCGTCCAGAATAGGGAGATATTCCTTTAATTCCTCCTCTGTAATAATAAGTGGTGGACATATCTCTATAAAGTTTTCTCTTCCAAATGTTGCAAAGCCTCTCTTCTTTAACTCTGCAAATATCCATGGCATTACTGGTCCTGGAACTCCATATTCCTGCATAGGTTCTCTTGTTTCTTTATTCTTTACTACCTCTAATGCTCCAAATAATCCTATGCATCTTGCCTCTCCAATACACTTATGCTTAGCAACCATTTCATCCATAAATGGTGCTACTATAGCGTGCATCTTAGCTACATGTCCTTCAATATCATGATCCTTATAATAATTTAATGCTGCAACACCTGCTGCACATGCGAGTGTATGTCCGCTATATGTAAGACCACACTGTAATACATTTTCTTCAAAATACTCTGCCACAGCCTTACTTACTATGCATCCGCCTAACTGAACATATCCACAGGTAACGCCCTTTGCAAAAGTAATGATATCCGGTTTAATATCAAAGTTCATAAATGCAAATGCTTTTCCTGTTCTGTAAAAGCCTGCCATAACTTCATCACATATAAGAAGAATTCCATATTTATCACAGAGTGCTCTTACACCTTCCATATAACCATCTGGTGGAAGAATTACTCCATTAGCACCAACTATTGATTCCATTACAATCGCAGCAACATTCTGTGGTCCTTCATATCTTAACTGTAAATCAAGAGCATCAAGATACTTTTTTGTTACCTCAGCATCATCAACACCTTTTGTATATCCGTCTCTATACATCTGTGGATTCATAAAATGAACAAATCCATTAGCACCACCTATTTCAGCAGCATATCTTCTCCAGTCACCTGATGCATTAGAAGCTCCAAGTGTTGCTCCATGATAGCTTCTGTAGCATGAGAAAATCTTTGTTCTTCCCGTAACCATTCTTGCCATCTTAATTGCATTTTCATTAGATTCTGCTCCACCATTTGTAAAAAATACTCTCTTATAAGTATCTGCACCTGCAAGTTCTACAAGCTTCTTTGCAAGAACACTCTTAGGTTCTGATGCATATGCTGGTGCCATGAAACACATCTTGTCTGCCTGCTCCTTTATTGCATTAACAATTTCTGGAAGCTCATGTCCGAGATTAGAGCATACAAGCAATGAGGCCATATCTGCATATTTATTACCATCATAATCATAGAAATATATTCCCTCTGCTCTTTCAACCGGTAATGCATCTACTCCTGACTTTGACCATGACTGCATTACATAATCCTTATGCATCTGTGCGATTTCTTTTCCTGTTAAACTCATAATATTATCCTCCTGACATTTTAATTTACTTATTTTGATAAACAGACTTTTGGGATAAAAAAGGCGCCCACTCACATATTCTGTGAATGGACGCCTTTGTCTCATCTGCCATTATACTAGCATACAAAAAAACGTCTTTCAATGTAACAAAGTTTAATTATTTTTGTGCTTGAGTACAAACATTATAGATTCAGCATTTTATTTACCAGAAAACCCATTGCAACTTCAAATCGGTTCGATAATCTTGTCAAATCCATATTAAGTATATCTGCTGCCTTGTTAATTTTATAATTAATTGTATTTCTGTGTACCATCAGTTCATCTGCTGTATCCTGCAAACTACAGTCATGCCTTATATAACATTGTAATTCCCCAGAAAGATCTGTTCCATGGATTTTATCGTATTCCAATAAAGGATACACTGTTTCCCTTACATATTCTTCCATTGCATCTTTGTCTTTTAATGACAAAAGGATTCTATATACGCCAATATCAGTATAAAATAAAAGCTTGCTTTTATTATCAATAATCTCTCCTGGTATAATTCCTGATATTGCAAGCTTGCTCATCATAACTGATTGCTCATAACTTTTATGTATATTACTAAGACTGATATTATCAGAGCCTGCTGTCATAATAACAAATTCAGATTTTCTCAGCCAGCTGCATATTCTTACAAATATCTCTTTTAATACCTGACGCTTTTCCTCAACTGAATAATTATTCACAACTAAGTATATAGTCTTATCCTGTGTACATAAAAGAATTCTCTTATAATTGACTCTGATGTGTCCGCTAAGCTGCGAAACCAGTGTATCATGCCTGTCCTGTGATACTTCACCATGTGAAGCATAAAAGTCCAGCATAATTACTGAATAACTGCCATCTGGCATATACCCTTTTCTCATAAGAGTAGGAACATATAAATCCTCCTGCATAGGACATAAAAATGCATTATTAAGTGCTGCTGTTATTTCTATTACATTCTGTTGCTGCCTTGTAATTTCATAACATATAATTCTCATAATTTCGGCCATATGTACATGCCATGGCACCTCAAAAACAGGAAACCCCTTTTCATCAGCAAAATCAAGTATGTCCTGTCCAATAGCATCTATATATGGTCCTATATTAATAACAATTCCACTTGCTCCGTCCCTATACACATCTTTTACAAGTTCTATAAGCGGAAGATCTTTATTTAATCCTATTCCCGTAGTAAAAACAAGCTCTTTTCCTTGCAGAAAAGCAGAAATTGTATCACTATCCACCACATGTGTCCATGTTACCTCATTATCTGTTCCTGCTTCACCTGCAACAAGTTTCATTTCCAGATGATCTACAAGCTTTATAATTTCTTTTATAGTTAATCCCACATTATCTCCTTTACATTTACACTATAAGTGATATTCCTGATATCAACAGCAAAATATATGTAATAGTAAGAAATAGCTTTTGTGATACTTTTTGTGCAAGTCTTTTGCCTATCCATGTAGCAATCATTAATGGTACAATGCTAATAAGTATAAGTCTTATATTATTAATGTTAAATTGATGGCTGTGAATCTGCGATGCAATAAGAAATGAATTGAGAACCACCCACACAGGTGCTATTGTGGCACGAAACTCATCTTTATCTTTAAATGTCTGAGTTGCATATACAACAAGTAAAGCTCCCCCTGATACGAACATTCCATGTATAATTCCTGCAATAATCAATACACATAACAACAGTATTCCCGGTAAATGATGCTCCTTATGTATAAGCAGATTCTTTCCTGCAACTACAATAATAATTATTCCATATACTATTAACAGCCATTCAGATGAAATCACCTTACACAGCTGTATACCTATGCACATTCCTATTATCATTATTGTACATATTTTCAACAATTCTTTCTTATTGATGCTCTTATAACTTGAAATTGCTATTAATAACCCTGATATTAATGCCATCACATTAAGCACTACTTTGGCATCATCAATTCCAAGCAAAAACATAGAAGCAGGCATTGCAAGCACTGTTCCAGCAAACCCTGTGATTGCCTGTATTATATTAGCTATAAACAACACAATCAAAAAAATAAACTCTTTCATAGTCTCTCCTTTTTGTGTTGTCTGTTAATCAAAATAAGTATATCCGGATTGTATCATTAAATAATCTATTACACCAGTACTATTTTAAAACAATTAATAATCCTTAACATCTCCACATAATCTTCCTGTAACTATATCCTTGCAGCGCTCCCTGTGTGCAACATGAAGCGGATGTTCCCTAAACGCCTTAAGTGTGGGCGAAAGAAAATAAATTATTCACTATAAGAGCAGTACCTTATGATAACTTCTCTGAAGCCTGAATAATCATCTATTTATATTGTTTTTTGACTTCCTGCAGTGCAAATATCTGAACCTTACCGACAAATCCAAATATCCAACCGAAAAATGTATGACTTGCAGACACTTCTGTTGTCAACTTAAATGCCGTATCGTTATAGCTTTCTGTTTTTACATCTTCGTCGAAACGGTCAATCATCGTTTTCATCAAGCTGTTATCACATAGAAGTTCAACCTCTACTTCTTGTCCGTCATACATAGAGAAAACCTCTTTGGTGAAATCAGCAAGCACAAAGTCATTCGGTGCTGTCAAAGCAGCTTGATTTAAAATTTCCGGCTGAGCTGCAATACGATCCACTCTGAAAGTTACCACTTTCCCTTTTTTCTCGGAATAACCTACCACATAGTAAAAGTCATTATTCCAAACAAGATGATATGGACTTATAACGTAAACCTCGCCGCCATTTTTAAGGACTTTTCTCTTGCAACTCGGTTAATTCTTTAGCGAATGTGCTCCTATGCGCAGAAATACCATATTCTTTCTGAAGAATATCAATCAGCTGAATTGTCGTAACCTGATGTTCTTCATTGGTACACTCCCACAAATATTTAAGAATATATAGCAATCTATTTTGCTTTCAGACATAACCACACCAAAAAAATCATAATAACTTTCTAAATTATAGCATAGCTATAAAACAAAAGAAAGGAGTTCGCTATGAAACAAACTCCTTATCCTGTCTCTTATACACATCTCCGAGCCCACGAGACGGAGCTACATCTC
>ERZ1027232.1309-NODE-1309-length-11666-cov-4.312721_pt1 | contig 11666 bp, 24 predicted proteins | sample MGYA00519478_ERZ1027232 | MGnify/ENA primary metagenome ERZ1027232 (study PRJEB26926, sample SAMN06164468) | human gut metagenome | biome: ENVO:00009003; feature: ENVO:2100002; material: ENVO:00002003 | host: Homo sapiens | place: USA | collected 2012 ...
GATGTAGCTCCGTCTCGTGGGCTCGGAGATGTGTATAAGAGACAGGTGCAAGAACCCCATGATTAACTGTTACTAAATATGTATTCATCATATCTGTTTCCCTCCGTGGATTTGATTTGTTTTATTTATCTTGTCTTCATCTTATCAAACCCTCTTCTGGTGTCAATCGAATAATTGATGTTTTTGAAAGTTTTTTGTTTATTCTTACCAATCAGTATTTTTATATTCCCCGTGATCGGAGAGACATCTACTGTCACATTGCACAAATCCAAGTCACAAGAAAAGCCCCACCCATTTCTGAGTGAGGCATTGTTTTTGGTCCGCCGAGCAGGAATCAAACACTGCGTCCTCCCGGTAAAGAGCCGGGTGCTTTAACACTAAGCTATCAGCGGTTAGGTATTGTAATGAGGGTAAACTGTGCGGTACAAATCACTCATGAACGATAACTGTTCATATCCGGACTCTTCTTCTCTCCGCTTCTGCTCCTCTTTCTTCCTTTGCTTTTCTCCGGGATCCGGTGACGGATCTGGAAGCTCTTCTATCTTCTGCCCCGTCTTTTCGTACCACCATTCAGCAAAGACTAATCTATGACACCATTCACCAGGTTTCCGGACATCTTCATAGCAGCAAAGCACTACATCCTTTCCTTCATCCAGATACGACTGAATGATAGCCCCGATGACTGGGTATCCACTTTTTTCTAAATGTCTGAAGTACGGTTCTCTGAATCTTGCTCTATCATTTTCATTCCAGAGGTATCCTGGCGGCGCTATCTGTATGATGTCACCGGAAATCCTATACTTCACTGGGAACCTCGGCATACTTCGGACAACTCCGACTACCGTATATTTCCCCGTTTCCAACTCCTTGTTACTAAATCTGCTGGTATACAACTTTGGCATTGTTATCATTCTCCCTTCCATAGATGCCGACTAATGTTTCAATTCCTTCAGCAATTCTTGCCTTCGTGTCTTCACCCAGGGATAAGTAGAACCTTTCATGCACCATGCACTCATACGCTTTTTTCATTCGCAATGACTGCTCTGGTGTGATACCAAGCCGGAAGTCTTTTGCAATCCTCAGCGCTTTCTTGTACTGATGTTCTGCAACCAGACTTCTCACAATGTCACTCTTCCGAATCATTTCTATCACCTCTGTAAATTACTTTTTGGTAAGTTGCCTTATCTTCATTCTAGCCCTTTACTGTCTGGTGTCAATCGAAAGTCCCTTATTTTTAAGGAGTGACATATGAGTTGTTCACGGGTTACATCTTACCATACGGTAAGTTGAACTGTCAATGCCCTCGTTTTGCCCTTGTGGTTGTCCCGTGGTTCCATTCTACCGTTCAAAGCCATCAATTCCAAAGATAAGAGCCGTCAAACGCTTGCAAGCTGCTTTAATGTCCTTGTATACGGTGCGCTCGTTTACAAATTCTTCTTCTGCAATTTCCTGCACTGATTTCGGCACTTTATTCAGATACAATCCCTCAATTACCCTCCACCGGCGCTTCTCCTCATTGTACGGAGACTGTTCGCAGCTTTTTCTGTATACTTCCAGCATGGTATTCACATGGTTCATGATTACTTTGGTCCTCATTACCCCTCTCTCTATGCTTTCTATTCTTCCGTCACTATCCGACCTTCTTCCCTCCATAAGTTCGATGATGTCTACAATGTCCTCGTCCAACTCCTCATAGATTCTATATATCGCCCTCTCCCCATAATCTGAGAAATCCCGATAATGTTCCAGAAGGAGCTTCGTATTTTTGTATCTCTTATCGAACTTCGCTTTCTCTTCTTCCTTCACTTTCTGCTGGTAAGTATTTGTTGCCACCGCCGCAGCGATCTCCGCCGCCTTCTCCGCAATCGCTTCCAGCATTTCCTTACTCAGTGTTTGTCTTCCGCCATTCTTTCCCATCGGTAAAATCCTCCTTTTCGCTGATTGCCTTTTTCCTGCACTTCTGCTACAATATGTTTGCGAGACACATTGAGGATGGCCTTACTGATGGGCTGTCCTTTTTTAATTGATTTTTACCATCCTATGATACAATATCCCGGCATCAACCCCAATTCAGCAGCTTCGCGCAGAACATATTTGACATATCTTCGGACTCCATTCCCGGTGTATGTTCCGTCCCATTCCTCTAAAATCAGCAAATCTCCCACCTGAATATCATCTTCATCTAACCGAATTTCAAAATTCTTTTCTCTTGCTCTTACCGCCTGAAAATATTCCGGCAAGATTTTTTTCCTTACAACCTTCATGTATTTTCTCCTCACTTTCCGCAAGTTGCAAAATGAGAGATATACCCGATTCCGTCAGCAACCTCCGGACTGCATTTCTCTCCGGCAATTACCCTTCCGTCCTGCGTAACAATTCTCTCTTTTCCTCCTGAAACTGCACGATAGCTTATCAATTCTGGATTTACCGGCATATTCTTTCCGGCTGCTGTCCGAATCCATAAAATCCGGTCCCCGCAATTTCTACAATTCCCAAATGGATTATCAGCTCTCACTGTTCCTCACCTCCTTCAATATCAGTTCTGCTTCTTCTCTAGTTAAAAACACTCCATTTCCTATCTCGCTACATACTTCGCAAAACCGAGGGACTATTCTCATTCCATCATCCGAAATCACAATTTCCTTCACACTGTCTTCAAATATAGCTTCTTTGCCAACACACAATTCACAGTTTTCAGCATCAAACGGACAGTTATCTACATATGGGCAATAGTATCCTGTTGCTGTTCCAGGTCCTCCGCAGCAATCATAAAGCGTTCCGTCCATCTGAGGAGGAATATGTTCGCAATCACAGATAACAAAAATGTCATCTCCTATACCGCATGGCAATTCTATCAGTCTTCCTTTTTCATCCAGACAGTCATAATGTTTTAATCTATTAAGATTTAATTCTTTCTCATTGTTCACTCTTCCGTTCTTCCTCCTTAAACTTTATTCCATACACCCGATACATCTCTTCAAATTTAGCCATCCCTACGGTATGCGCCTCTGTATGATGGATTCTGCACAAACATATCTTCCGATGGTTAGAGTCATTCACCTTTTCCCGATCATTCCCCATCCCGATGCTGTCTACATGATGAATTTCCCCATATCTTCCGCAAATAGCACATCTTCGATTCTTCAAGCAAGCCCATAGGTAATGATCTATGTCATCCGTCCGGTTGCTCCCGAAATCCATCAGCGGAATACCCATTTCAAGTGCCAGGTCCAACATAGTATTGATAAACTCCCTGGCTGTGTCCATTGTGCAGTCTGAAAGAGAAAACTCTTTGCAGCCAGTCCGGATAATGTGTTCCAGCTTCAACCTCTCCTTCATTTCCTCCGGTGCATACCCGGTAAAATCTGCAATATCCCGGATTGTGGCGTATGCTTTTTTTCTCTGCTCTGCGCTGATATGCCTTCCATCATCCAGCCAGATCATGCAATCTTTAATCCGTTTCTTTACTATCGCTTCTTCCAGATGCCGGTCCGGTATAAATATCTTCAAATGAGTACCATCCCGGTCCGGCTTGTAACCTGTTATGCCTGCGTACTCATACATCTACATCCCTCTCAATGTCGGTTTGGCTTCTCTATCTTTTCAATCTCCTCCAGTTCCGGGAACACCAGAATCTTCGACATTTCTTCTGCAAATTCCTTTGCTCCCTGGTTTTTCTGTTCAATCTGATCTGCTAAATAGCGAAGCACAATTACCAGCATACCCGCATCCGATGTAGCATATGGCTGTATCGCATTTACAATTCTTTTGGAATAATAGTCGAACCCCTGAAGGAGCATTTTGATAGCTGCCTCTGTTTTCCCCTTCTCGATCAGGTTGTTCCCTCTATTCACAAAACTTTGCATCCTGTTCTTCATCGAACTCCTCCTTCTATTTTGCTGTCTGGATGATCTGACTTATGACTCCCTGTCGTTCCATGCAATAAATCCTTCTTCGGCATATACTCTTCCCCTGTTATTTTCATCCAGTCACTTACATTCTTTGTCATAGCCTCAAGCGTAACCCCTCCGTTTCGGATAAGAAAAGTGAAACGGTCTATCGGCGATGCCTCTAACAGTTTTTTCATGTACTTTTTCCGGATGCGCTTCTTCTTATGGTGGAATGCGTATGCCCGGTATCTTCTGATTAACTTTTGTTGCCTATCGTAATCAGATTGCACTGTCTTCTGAACTTCTTCTGGTTCAGCAATAGGCTCTTTGGCTATCTGGATGCCCTCTGGTTCTTTTTTAGGATTCCTACGGATAAATTTATTGAGTATGTTCTTAAAAATCTCTGTAAGCCGCATATAAAACCTCCTTTTTCTGGCGGTCCAGCCTGACAGCTCAACCGCCTTTGCCTTACACTACATCCTCATATCCATATCCGTCATCCTCGTCTTCTTCATGGAAATCCTCAATCCTTACTTCTCCATCTACCGGTCCCGGAAGCGCTCCTTCATCTATCACATCTCCCTCCAATAATGGAACTCCCGGTTCTTCTTCTCGGTTCATAGCCTCCTGGAAATCCGTATCAAAGATACTCCGCTGAGAGGTATTGTTTACATAAGTCAAAACATATTCCTGCTTATCTTCATCCCATACCATCGCCATCTCCGGGTTTACGCTTCCTTTTTCCTCATTCTTGATGTTAATGGCGGATGTAACCTTGTGGTCGAATTTTGGTTTCAGAATCTTTCTGGTTTCTCCCTGAATAGCCGGATCATAGTTCGGTATAAATTCCGGAACCAGCTTAATATCAATCGTGATTGTTACCTTTCCATCCATGCTTTCCTTCTCTTTCATGGTTCCAAGCGCCCTCTGCAATACAATGTCAGCATCTCTTCTCAGCTTATCAAAGGTTTCTGCTTCAATTCTTAATTCTTTATAATCACTCATTTTTATAAACCTCCGTATCTAAAAAATGAACATCTCTCGCTACCGGTGTTACTATCTTCCCGTCTGGCAGCTCTACAATCGCTACGGTAAAATTTCCCGGTCCTTCCCCAATCTCTTCATAGTCATTTCCCCACTGGTGGAAAAGACCGACAGCAAATTCTCGCTCTACAAACATTCTCGCATCCTTATCGTACTCTGTGTATTTTCCTTTACATTTCCTCAACTTTCTTCTCCTCCGATCTGCATAATCTTCACTTCTACTCTGGGTTGCTCCGAATAATATTTCCGGAACATCCCGTCCACGATCATTGCATCATCTCTGTATGCAATACCATTGAGGCTATCGCATATAACCTTTGCAATATTGTCAAAATCCGGTTTCTTTACCGGTCTGATTTTCCCCTCTATCATTTCCTGCCGTTTTTTCTTTGAAACGCTTTTTGGAATCCCATAAAAGGCAAAAATCCGAACATCCAGCATTGCTTCATCTGGAAACCGGAAGTTATCACACTGAACTCCGTATTCTGCTTTTACCTGATTCTCATATATCACTGTATTCTTTGGTGTGTAAGCTCTGGCAAAGGTCTTTTCTCCGTCAGCAGATTTTCTTACTGATACTCTCGGTCTTCCTTTCGCCTTTGGTTCTCCATATACAGTAAACTTAACTACCTTCACTTTCTATCGCCTCCAATATCGCATTTTCATCCAAGCACATTTCTGGTCCTCCATCTGCACAAGGTGGAAAAATTGGTCCACTTGGTCCTCCCCTCACTCCGCCATCACAGTCATCATTGAATCTGCAATACTGACACCATTCGTCTCCGTCATGCTCTTCCGCCCACTTCAGCACTCTTTCATCCATGTGTTACCTCCTCACTGACTTTCCAGGCTGTTTTCTTCCAATTTCGCCTGAAGGCAGAGATAATTACTCTTGCCTTTCTCTCTCGGAACCTTAATCTGCCGGACTGTATACCCATTCTTTACCAAGATTCCAGATACCATCTGCCTGTCTTCCTGGGTATAAATCCTTAATTCTGCAATAGGATTGAATCCATCATGTGTTACTCCGAAAAATTCCTCTGGCTGGCAATTTAACGCTCTGGCTATATCCAGCAGCGCCGAGCATGGAATATCAGTCGCACCACTCTCATAATTGCTTATGGCGCTTTCTCCACGCCCGGACAATTCTGCCAGTCTTTTCTGTGTTATTTTCTTTTTTTCACGAATCTCTTTTATGTTCTGTCCAACACTTTTTACATCCATGTTATCCCTCCAGTATTTTTCTTGTTTCCTCGTACCTCTGAGCTGCCTCTCTTTTTCTCCATGACACTCCGGAAAACTCCATAGGGTAGCACATTTCAAATATTCTGTCATATATTCTGGCGTATCGAATATCGGTAGCTTCCTGCATCTGCCGCAAAGTCAGATTCGTTGTGAGAATCAGCGGTTTCTTGGCTCTGTATCTGTTATCAATGATTCCATACACCTTCTCCAGAGCATAATCTGTACTTCTTTCAGCCCCCAGGTCATCAATAATCAGTAACTTCACGCTATTCAGCTTATTGGTAAATGTCTCTTCTCTCTCCCTGTCAAACCCCTGCATTTCCTGCAATATCCGAACAAACGATGTCATCACAACTGATGTATTTGCTTCCAGAAGATAATTTGCAATGCAAGCTGCGGTATAGCTTTTCCCGGTTCCAACCGTTCCCCAAAAGAGCAACCCCTGATTTCGCTCGTACATTTTGCTAAATTCAATACAGTATTTTTTTGCCACCTTCAGATGTCTTTCGTTCCCGTTCCTGATCTGATAATTTGCAAAGCAAGCCGTTCTAAAAGTATCATCCATCATGCTACTAATTTTAGCCCTCTGGATACTCCGCATTTCTTCCTCCTTCTGCATCTGCTCTTTTTTCAATCTCTCTTCCTCAGCTCTACATTTGCACATTACCGGCACTTTTTTTGGTTTACCGTCAAACCAAATGATTTCTCGCTCTTTTCTGGTATTGCACTGCCCGCAATAAAGAAGACCATCGCTCCCGATGTAATCATCGGGCAGCGAACCTGCCGAATCCGCAATACTGGCAAGCACTTTTTCTGTAACTTCTCCTATCACTTTTCATCTACTCCTTCCACTGCCCGAATGGATTATCTTCCGGCGATTTCTCTCCCTGGATTTCTTTTGACGCTCCCTCTGGAGCTGGACGCTGTATCAATCCCGGATATTTCTCATTAACCTTATCTATTACCCAGTTCAGAATTGTCATGTAGTCACTCTTGTATGTCTTTCCGGTAGATCCTTTGTAAAGATTCAGCACTTCGATAAATTTCTCGGTAGCCTTTTCTCCATAACCGTATACCAACTTGCTATACTCTTCTTCTTTCAGTGAAACATACTCTGCATATTGCTTTTTCTCAATTTTCTTTTTCACTGTCTTTTTTGGTTTTTTCTTCACATCCGGTGGACTGTCCATAGGAGCGTCCGGTGGACTGTCCGTAGGATTATCCTTCGGATTGTTTTCAGAGCTTTCTTCTATCTGTTCTTTTTTCATGATTTCAGCTTTTTTCCTGGCTCTCTCAGCCCGTTTTCGCTCTGCATCGTACTCCTTATTTTTCAGAAACTTATACCACTGCTCCTGCCATGTATCCCAATCGTGTAGGTATAAATCCCCTTCTTCATTTTCATCAATCCAGTGCTGTGAAATAAGGCTTGCTACGATCCCCATTTTATCCAGCCCTTCACTCAATCCGTTCGAGAAAACCGCTTCTGCTACATCGCTTCTGTCACAACTACGAAGTTTCCCGGTCTGGTCCGCATTATTCAGTCCCCATAACCACAGAGAAACAAGGATTCCGAGAGCTTCTTTCTGCGAACATCCAATATCTTTTGCCAATTCTCGGAGCTTTCCTCCTACCACATGGTCATGTACGCTAATCCATGCCAATACCATCACCACCTTTTTGATGGCGGCAGAAATGTTCCCACCGCCATTTAGAACTACTCATTTTCTGATTCTACATCTTCAGAATGCTCTTCTTCCTGAGCCGCATTTTTCTTGTCCGCTTCGATTCCATTTTTCAGAACAGTCATTGCTTCCTCAAACTGTTCTACTGTCATGTTCGTAGTTGAATCCAGCCCCATATTGTTGCAAATGTACTTTACAACTGCATTGCCTTTCTTCTTTCCATAGAATCCGGTAGCAAGGTCAAAAAACTCCTGCCTCTGTTCCTGGGAGATGTAAACCACCTCGTCACATACAGTTCCGGCTGATCCTGTTGCGCCGGTATCAAGAACCTGTCCTTTCTCTGCATCCCGATCTGTGTAGCCAAATTCTTCCGCCGTGTATAATCCCTGGTAATCATCAGGGAACGCTGCTCTTACCGCCTGAGAAACTGCTACTTTTTCAATCATGGTGCATGGTTTACTTCCCCAATTCGCCATAGGCTTTCCATCCTTGAACTTCTGGTACTCCTGAAGCGATACCTCTTTGAAAGTTTCCGTTTCCTTGTTGTTCAGTTCATGGTAAACTCTGCACCAGCCGCCCAGGAGCGTTTCTGATGGATAGAGACAAGTCCCTTCTTTCTGTATGATTTCCTCGCCACGCTGAACAACGATTCCTGATTTCATACCATTGTAATTCGGATTCTTAAACGCCCTCTTCATATAGGTTTCTTTTCCAATAACCAGCTGCGCCGGTTCATTTCCGAACTTAATCAGATACACTTCTCCGTATACCAGCGGATTTAACTTCTGCGCCTGACAAGTCCGGATGAAGAACAGGACTTCCTGATCGGTTACTTTACCATTACCTCTCACCAAATAATTCTTGACTGTTTCCGGCTCCAGTTTTATTTCTACGCCGCCAGCATCATACTTAACAACACTCAACATATTCTCTGCCATCTCGCTTACCTCCTGATACTCACTTTTACTGTTTCTTTATACTTGATTCCCGGAATCTGAATACTTCCCTTTGTCGCTCTAATAAGCCGCATGATTGCTTTTTCATCAACCGGTCTAATTTCCACTCCAGAAAATACAACCGGAACCTTTTCACGATCTATTGATTCAATTTCCCAATCTTTAGCCATCCCGATCCCCTTTGTCTTTGGTGTATTCATTACAACTGTTGTGCTGGCGGCTACTGTTTCAACCATCTGTGCTTCTGCAAGAGCCACCTCCGCCTCTGCATGATTACCAGCTTCCTCGGCAGCCGCTGCTTCACTCAGCTTCTTATCTCTTTCCGCTTCAGCCTCTAACCGCATCCGTTCTTCAAGCTCTCTCTTTTTTCTTTCCTGCTCTTTCTGGTATTCGGCAATATTTCTTTTCAAGATTCTTTCCGCCTCCTGAAGTGGTTTCAGCATCTCTTTTTCTCTGTCACATACCGCTTTATGTGCCTTGTAAGCGCTATCCTTCATTGGCTTAAAAAAATCTGTGACTACTTTTGCCTGAATCTTAATTTTCTGCCCAAATTCAGCTGCTTTTTCATAATCCTCATTGGTTAAGATTTTCAATTCTTTGGCTCGTCTCTCAACCAGGCTATTACTCTGCTGAAGTTCCTGCTCCTTCACTAGCTCTGCCGGCTTTTCTATTTTCGCTACTACTGCTTCCGTAACTTCCTTGCTCATAAAATCCTCCTATAAAAACTTTGCCATCTTTGCAATTCTTCTCAAAATCGCCGCTTCCGTACCCATCTTAGTTTCAGTCTGATAATCTTCGATCACTTCGTCAATCAGATCATCGGCATCCTCTTTGCTTATACAGGGACACTTCTGCAATGTAGCATTTCCTTTTTCCAATGCTGCTTTTACCAAGCACATAACATCCGAAGGTGTACCTTAAATTTCTGCTCTCATACCTTTTTCATCCGCAATAATCAATAACTTTGCTTTATTCGCCATCTTCGCATGACCTCCTATTTGTATTTTTGTATATGATTCCAAACTACCATCAAGGAAGAAAATACTTGCCAACTTTCTATGTCATTGACTTTGTATCTTACCATCTGGTAGGAACCATCGCTCTTTAGGTGTACGATAGCCTTTTCATCAAATCTAAATCCGTGACTCTCATACGCTCTCGCATAGGCTTCCAGCTGCACTCCGGTCAACATCCGATTTACTGTTGCTGATGTTTTGTAATCTATCAGTACCTTTTTGCCATCAATCACGCATGGCAAGTCTGCCGTTCCGGCATACCGTAAAAATTTGTGATACACTCTACTTTCCGTTGCCAACGGCTCCGGAGATTGCTCTTCCCAAAACTTCAGAAATGCTTCAAAATATCCTGCGTATCTCGGTTCAATATCCTCTATGCCGTATAGGGCAAAATTTTCAGCCGCATTATGTATCGCTGTTCCTCTTTCCGCCGCCATCTGCATAACACTTTCGTCTATCCCACGGTACAACGCTTCGTCTAGCGGTTTCATCACTGTTGTAACACTCGGAAGAAGCTGCCCTCCCAATGTATAAATATGGCGCTTATCCTCAAATCTCAGTTCTGGGAAAAATGGAAGCCCTTTCTCATTCAATTCCATCTATACCATCTCCGCTATTGTAAATTTCTCTCCAAACAGTTCCAGCATTTCTGATACCGTCATATCATCCATGCAATCCTCGCATATCGGTCCTTTTTCACTGTCATAAAACCTTTCGCCTTCAAATATCCCTACGCCGCACTCCTTGCACTTCACAACCGGTTTCGGTTCTGGTGCATTCGGACATCTGCTATCGCAAGGTGTCTTCAAACAAAGACTACACATATTCCGATCCCTCCATTCTTGCTATAACTACTCCTATTTTCATAATTACCATGCCGATAATCGCTCCAACCAAAGGAATCTTCCATTCCGGACCATCCAGCGCCGAACCCATGAAGAGGACCAGAAAAAAGCCAGTTCCTATCACTTTCTCGCCTATCATGATTCGTTTCTTCTTTCGTCTTCTCACTGTGCCACTCTCCTTTCTTTCCAAAATATCGGCGTTACGAATAATCCAATGTCTATATCGCTTGTTTTTTCGCAAGCCTCTTCTAACTCCTCAACTGTCTCAATACCAAACTCGGTTTTCAGATACTCTTTTGTTTTCTCAACATCCACGAGCATCGCCACCTTTCTTTATCAGCTTTTCTTTTATCAGCCGTAATTCGCTGATAGATACTGCCAGCTTGTCCAGTTCTTTTGATACAGCCGTAAAATCATCTTCTTCATCCGGAGATATTTTCCCATCTTCAGCTATCTCCAGAAGCTCTCTGCGCATCTCTTCGATGTCTTTTTCATCCAACTTTGCTATTATTCCAACCGTTACTGCTTCCAGCGTTTTAATCTCCGCCGATACCGGCTGCTGTTTTCCAAGAGGACACTGTTCTAAACAATACAGATTTTTCAACTGCGGTGCCCCGTAAACATCCGCCATCATCATTATCAAATCCAGAGGTGGTACTGTGATTCCCCTCTCATAATTTGCTAAAGACGAAACAGAAATACCAAAATATTCTGCCGCACTTTCCCGGCTTTTGAGATATACATTGTTCTTTGCTGCCAAAATCCTACACTGGAAGTAGATGCTTATGCCCGTATTTACACATCCACAATCCATGTTCTTTTTTCTCCTTGTCTGCTAAACTAAACCTAAATGATACCGAGGCCCGAAAGAATTTTGTTCAAGTCCTCAAACTTACCGTTCGGTAAGTTGTTGTCATAAAAAATGGCGTTCATCTCTGAACCGCTCCCCGTCAAGTAGACAATTGAAAAAATATAAATTTTTCCTGCC
>ERZ1027232.1321-NODE-1321-length-11579-cov-5.443162_pt1 | contig 11579 bp, 7 predicted proteins | sample MGYA00519478_ERZ1027232 | MGnify/ENA primary metagenome ERZ1027232 (study PRJEB26926, sample SAMN06164468) | human gut metagenome | biome: ENVO:00009003; feature: ENVO:2100002; material: ENVO:00002003 | host: Homo sapiens | place: USA | collected 2012 ...
CGTCAGATGTGTATAAGAGACCGGCTGTGGAACTGCCCGCTAAATAATTTAGTTATACCTTAATTCAAATAAAAAGATATTGATTATGAAATATATGAATCATGTAAAATCAGGCTTGCTGGCAATGGCTTTTGCATGTGCAGGAATATGCTTCACCGGTTGTGAAGATGATGTTGTCATCAACACCGGCAACAGTGACAAGCTGGATACTGTGGATGGCGTGTATGGCTATGTAAAGTCTGCCGCCGGTGCACGTGAACTTACTCCGATTTCTGTTTTTGGCGACAAGGTTGCTACCGGACATCTCTATTTTGAACTGAGCAAAGCTGCAGAGCAGGATGTTACGGTGACCTTCAAAGTGGACGAAGACGTTTTGGAGGCTTACAATAAGAAGAATGGAACAAGCTATAAAATGTATCCCGCCGATAAGCTGAGCCTGGCGAACGGTGGAACTGCCACTATCAAGGCGGGCGAACAGAAGTCGGCTTCTGTGGAACTGAATATCAATGCCGGAGGCACAATCGGACAGACTTATGCTGTTGCCGTTTCTGCATCTGCCAATAACGGTGTGGAAGTTTCTACAAACAATCAGGAATATATTTACTTGGTAAAGCCTTTGGCTGCTATTCCTGAGAGTATCAGTAAGGGTGATATACTTACACATTGCTTTGTGGAAGTAAATGACGAGAACATCTTGAATATGGGTGAATATACCATGAAGAGCAACGGAAAGCCTTTCTTTGATGTAGTCAGCATTTTTGCTGCCAACATCAATGTGGATAGCAAGACCGGTCGCGTACATGTTTTCTGCAATGACCAGGTTTCCTTCTTGCTGAGAAATGCGGATAAGTTCATCCGTCCTTTGCAGGCTAAGGGCATTAAGGTGGCTATGACTATTCTTGGCAACCATGACGAGGCTGGTATGGGTAACCTTTCGGAAGCTGCTGCCAAAGACTTTGCCAAGGAACTGAAAGCCTACTTGGATATTTATGGTTTGGATGGCATCGACTTTGATGATGAGTACACCAGCTACAACAACTCCAATCCCAGCCCCGGCTTCGAAACACGCTCACGTGCCAACTTCGCGCGTTTGGTTTATGAGTGCCGCCAGGTATTTGGCAACAAGTTGATTGGTGTGTATGAATATGGTTCGCTCGACTCTCCAGACGGTGAGGTAGAGGGTATGAAGGTAGGTGACATTGTGGACTATATGACCTACGGTTACTACCAGAATCAGAATCCCGAGGGAGCCTTTGGCCGTGAAGAGTCTCATTTTGAGAACCTGCCCAAATCCAAGTATGCTCCGCTGCCTTGGAAGATTAATGATGAGTTGAACGGAGGTTGGAGTGGATTTGACAAGAGCAAATTCCAGAAAGTGAAGGATGAAGGTTATGGTATTCAGATGTTCTACAACCCCAAACCACTGATGTATCAGTATTACGTGTTGCTTTCGGAAATAAGTGAGGTGCTCTTTGATGATGGAGTGGAATGGAGTGGCAAGTACTGGAGCCGTACCGGTGAAGCTTATCAGGGCAAAATGTTGGGTTATGAAGATTTGGTCGGCGAGTGGAAGGTAACTTCCAGCAATTCCCTCTTTACCTATGTGGATGAAGAAGGTAATCCTCGCTGGTGGGATTGGAAAGGCAGCCAGGAGTTTGAGAAGAATGTGATCATTGAAAAGGATGAAGAAGGTACCGGATATGTGGTTTACAACTGGGGTACTTTCCCCGAAATCACCGGTAAGTATCCGATGCATTGCGATTACTATAACGGTGCACTGCTCATCTATCCGCAAACCATTCATGAGGGCGATGCTGAAGACCCTGTTACCTACAAAATGCATTTCGGTACTTACAGTAAGAATTTCCAGTGGAAGGCATATCCTAACTATGATGATTACTATATGGATGGTGCTATTGCTCCTAACGGTGATATGCATATCTATGGCTTGGGCAACAGATGGGCTATCAATCCCTATAAGTATGTAGGCGGTGAGATTGAGACCGACATCTTCCCCGATGTTCCTTACTTCGTGAGTGAGAACTATACGATGAAGAAGGTACGCTGATGCCGTGTTTTCCGTAAACTGAGGTTTCGGAAAACGGATGCTTGAACCTTTTCATACATGAAACAAAGGAGGGCTTTGCTCAAAGTAATAGGGCGGCCCTCCTCAAGCATTCTCATATAACAAGATTCTATTATGAAGCTATACACCTACTTATACAATAAACAATATGAAGAAAAACATGAAATCTAGTTCCATACTGTTGGGCGGACTTTTTCTGCTGGGGGCGGTTTGCAGCTGTACCCAGACGGCACCGGACTATGCGTCTTACGTCAATCCGTTCATCGGTACGGGTGGACATGGGCATACCTATCCCGGAGCGGTAGTTCCCAACGGGATGATTCAGCCCAGCCCCGACACGCGTATCTACGAGTGGGATGCCTGCTCCGGATATTACTATGCAGATACTACTATCAACGGATTTTCACATACCCACGTCAGCGGTACGGGTTGTGCCGATTACGGGGATGTGCTGCTGATGCCCACTGTAGGTCGGCAGGATTACCACTCCATGGGCTCGAAGAGCCAGCAGATGGCGTACGCCTCTGCCTTTTCCCACGAGAATGAAACAGCCGAACCGGGATATTATTCCGTATTTTTGGACCGCTACGGGGTGAAAGCCGAACTGACCTCTACCAAACGTGCGGCGATTCATCGCTATACCTTCCCGAAAGCGGAAGATGCAGGCTTTATCCTCGACCTGGATTACAGTATCCAGCGCCAGAAGAATGAACAGATGGAGCTGGAAGTAATCAGCGATACTGAAATCCGTGGACGCAAGAAGACTGTATATTGGGCTTTCGACCAGTATATCAACTTCTACGCTAAGTTCTCCAAACCATTTACCTATACGCTGGTCACGGACTCCATGGCATTGGACGAAGGCGGTCCGCTTCTGCCTACAGCTAAAGCTTTACTGCAATTCCAGACGGAGCCCAATGAAGAGGTATTGGTAAAGGTAGGTGTGTCTGCCGTGGATATGGACGGTGCCCGCAAGAATGTGGAAGCCGAAATCTCCGGATGGGATTTTGACGGTGTGCGCCGTGCTGCCCGCCAGCAGTGGAACACTTATCTTTCCAAGATTGACATCGATACGAAGGACAACGACCAGCGTACCATGTTCTACACGGCACTTTACCACACGGGTATGCAGCCCAACTTGTTTACCGATGCTGACGGACGTTACTTTGGTATGGACTTGAAGCCCCATCAAGGCAGGGTGGACGAGCCTATCTACACCATTTTCTCTTTATGGGACACTTTCCGTGCCTATCATCCGCTGATGACGATTATTGATCCTGAACTGAACGAGGCTTTCATCCGTTCGCTCATCCAGAAGTCCCGCGAGGGCGGCGTCCTGCCTATGTGGGAACTGGCCGGAAACTATACGGGTACCATGATTGGTTATCATGCAGCCTCCCTCATAGCGGATTCTTATGTAAAGGGATACCGTAACTTCGACGTGCAGGAGGCTTACAAGGCTTGCCTCCGTACGGCAGAATACGATACGACGGGTATTATCACCCATCCTTTGGTTGTGCCGCATCTGATGCCGCAGGCCAAGTACTGGAAGAACAAGATTGGCTACGTGCCTTGCGATAAAGACAATGAATCTGTGGCTAAAGCTTTGGAATATGCTTACGATGACTGGTGTATCTCCGTACTGGCAGGTGCCTTGGACGACGAAGCCAACCGCGATAAGTATGCGGCCTTTGCCGAGGGATATAAAGTTTATTTCGATCCGAGTACCCGCTTCATGCGCGGACTGGACAGTGAGGGCAACTGGCGTACGCCTTTCAACCCCCGCGCTTCCAATCACCGTAATGATGACTATTGCGAAGGTACGGCATGGCAGTGGACTTGGTTCGTTCCCCACGATGTGGACGGACTGGTGGAACTGATGGGAGGACGCGACGCCTTCATCGGCAAGTTGGATTCTCTGTTCACGGCCGATTCCAAGCTGGAAGGTGAATCGACCTCGGTGGATATTTCCGGTCTGATAGGCCAGTATGCCCACGGCAATGAGCCAAGCCATCACATTGCCCATCTCTACAACTACGTAGGCCAGCCCTGGCGTACGCAGGAGATTGTGGATGAGGTGCTGCATACGCTTTACTTCAACAACCCCGACGGACTTTCGGGCAATGAAGACTGCGGACAGATGTCTGCATGGTACATTCTGAATGCGATGGGCTTCTATCAAGTATGCCCCGGCAAGCCGGTATATTCCATCGGACGCCCGCTGTTCAACGAGGCGACCGTTCATCTGAAAGACGGCAAGTCGTTCAAGGTGATAGCCCACAACAACAGCCGCGACAACAAGTATGTGCGGAGCATTGTGCTGAACGGCAATAAGTTGGAGACTCCATTCTTCACGCATCAGGATATAGTGGACGGCGGTACGCTGGAGCTGACTATGGGCAGTGAACCGTTGAAGTGACACAGATAATATACTGAAGGGATGAGCCGAAAAAATCATAATCCTATATCGTGGGTTCCCACCGTATATTTTGCCATGGGATTGCCGTTTGTGGTGCTGAACATGGTTTCTGTGTTGATGTTCAAGGGGCTGGGTATCGGTGACGCGCAGATTGCTCTGTGGACGTCGCTCATCATGATGCCCTGGACGCTGAAGTTCCTTTGGAGTCCGTTCCTTGAAATGTTCAAGACGAAGAAGTTTTTCGTGGTACTGACGCAGATGGTTACCGGAGCAGGTTTTGCTCTGGTGGCTTTGGCGTTGCAGTTACCGTTCTTTTTTGCGATATGCATTGCGCTGCTGGCAGTGATTGCTTTCAGCGGAGCCACGCACGATGTGGCTACGGATGGTGTCTACATGTCGGAACTGAACAAGCAGGACCAGGCTAAGTATATCGGTTGGCAGGGAGCCTTCTACAATATAGCGAAGATTGTGGCGTCCGGCGGGTTGGTCTGGCTGGCAGGTGCCTTGCTGGTAGGTTTCGGTGGGGTGGAGGGTGCCACAGAGGCAGTCCGCCACGAGGCTACCCGGCATGCATGGATGACGGTGATGCTGATATTGGCGGCGGTGATGCTGCTGCTTGGCTTCTACCACATGCGCATGCTGCCATCGGGCGGTGCTGCCGCATCCGGCGCCAAGTCGGCAAGAGAGACGTGGGAGCAGTTGGTGGCGGTAATCAAGGATTTCTTCTTGAAGAAGCACATCTGGTACTATATAGCGTTCATTATCCTTTATCGCCTTGCCGAGGGTTTTGTCATGAAGATTGTCCCTCTTTTCTTGAAGGCGGAGCGTTCGGCAGGTGGCTTGGGACTGAATGAGCAGCAGATAGGTTTGTACTACGGCACTTATGGGGCGGCAGCCTTTGTGCTGGGGTCACTGTTGGCAGGCTATTACATTTCGCACCGGGGATTGCGGCGGACGCTGTTCTCTCTGTGCTGCATCTTCAATCTGCCTTTTGTGGCGTATACCCTGCTTGCCATGTACCAGCCGGAAAGCGGGTTGCTGATAGGTAGTGCCATCGTGCTCGAGTACTTCGGTTATGGTTTTGGTTTTGTGGGACTGACTTTGTTCATGATGCAGCAGGTGGCGCCGGGAAAGCACCAGATGGCACATTATGCCTTTGCTTCGGGCATCATGAATCTGGGTGTGATGTTGCCGGGCACAATCAGCGGTTTTGTCAGCGACTGGTTGGGGTACGAGGCGTTCTTTACCTTCACGCTGTTTGCCACCATTCCGGCGTTCCTCATTACGTACTTCATACCATTTACGTATGCCGATGAGAAGAAACAACAATAACCAATTAATAATATAGAGCAATTATGAGCAACAAAATCACAATGCCTTGGGAAGAACGGCCGGCAGGCTGTAAAGATGTAATGTGGCGTTATTCGGAGAATCCCGTAATAGACCGCTACCATATTCCGTCGTCGAACAGCATTTTCAACAGTGCGGTGGTTCCGTTTAAGGATGGTTATGCCGGTGTGTTCCGTTGTGACAACCGGGCGGTGCAGATGAATATCTTTGCCGGTTTCAGCAAGGACGGCATCCACTGGGAAATAGAGCATGAGCCAATCAAGTTCAAGGCCGGGAATACGGACATGATAGAGTCCGAATATAAATACGATCCGCGCGTGACATGGATTGAGGACCGCTACTGGATTACGTGGTGCAACGGCTACTACGGCCCCACCATCGGCATCGGCTATACTTTCGATTTCAAGGAGTTCTTCCAGTGCGAGAATGCTTTCTTGCCTTTCAACCGCAACGGTGTGTTGTTGCCTCAGAAGTTCGATGGCAAATATGCACTCTTGAGCCGTCCCAGCGACAGTGGCCATACGCCTTTCGGAGATATTTACATCAGTTTCAGTCCTGACATGAAGTTCTGGGGCGAACACCGCCATGTAATGGCTCCTACGCCTTTCCCCGAAAGTGCCTGGCAGTGTACCAAGATAGGGGCGGGTTCGGTACCGTTCCTCACGGACGAGGGCTGGCTGATGTTCTATCATGGCGTGATAACCACTTGCAACGGTTTCCGTTACTCCATGGGGGCGGCTATTCTGGATAAGGACAATCCTGCCAAGTTGCTCTACCGCACCCGTGAGTATCTGCTTGCGCCGGCTGCTCCATACGAACTGGCAGGCGATGTACCCAATGTGGTGTTCCCTTGCGCAGCATTGCAGGATGGAGAACGTGTAGCTGTATACTACGGTGCAGCCGATACGGTAGTGGGGCTTGCCTTTGGCTATATCCGCGAGATTCTGGAGTTCACGAAGCGCACAAGTATTTTGTAAGCACCAAGCAGTTGGCGGGCGCTTGGTATTGCTGAAAAGCGTCTGCCGTAACTGTCTTATACTTAGTGTAATGTCACTGCAAAGATACTGCATGCTTTTTGCAGTGCTACTGCAAAGCCGTTGCAGTGCCACTGCAAAGCTGATGCAGCGTCACTGCAAAGCTGTTGCAGCGCTACTGCAAAGTAGTTTGCAGTGTCACTGCAGACCGTTTGCAGTAACTTTGCAGAGTGCATGCAATGACACCGGCATGGGTAGCGTGCTCACTAACTAATAAAGAACAAATCCTTACTATATTATGAAACGACTGATTACTTTCTGTATCATCTCCTTTGGAATGCTCACGGCATCTATGGCTGCGGAGAAACAGCCGACGGACTATGTGAATCCTTTTATTGGTACCACCAACTTCGGCACTACGAATCCGGGAGCCGTCTGTCCCAACGGAATGATGTCCGTAGTGCCCTTCAACGTGATGGGTTCGGAGGACAACAAATACGATAAAGATGCCCGCTGGTGGTCTACTCCCTATGAGTATCACAATTGTTTCTTTACCGGATACTCGCATGTCAATTTGAGCGGTGTGGGCTGTCCGGAATTGGGTTCTCTGCTGCTGATGCCCACTACGGGAGAGCTGTCCGTAGATTATAAGGAATATGGAAGCCGCTATAAGGACGAGCAGGCATCCCCCGGATATTACAGCAACTTCCTGACCCGCTACAATGTGAAGACGGAAGTGACGGCAACTCCTCGCACGGGTGTGGCGCGTTTCACCTTTCCTGCCGGGCAGAGCCATGTGCTGCTGAACCTGGGCGAAGGCCTGACCAATGAATCGGGAGCTTTTCTGCGCCAGACGGGTAAATGCGAGTTTGAAGGTATGAAGCTGCTGGGTACTTTCTGCTACAACCCACAAGCCGTTTTTCCCATCTACTTTGTGATGCGTGTCAACAAGCAGCCCGCCGCTTCGGGCTACTGGAAGAAGCAGCGCCCCATGACCGGTGTAGAGGCCGAATGGGACCCCGATAACGGACGCTACAAACTTTACACCCGCTACCAGAAGGAACTGGCGGGAGATGATATCGGCGCCTATCTTACATTCGATACCGAAGAAGGCGAGCAGGTGGAAGTACAGATGGGAGTCTCTTTTGTGAGCATGGAGAATGCCCGCCTCAATCTGGATACCGAGCAGCAGGGAAAGAACTTCGGTCAAGTGCTGGAAGAAGCCCGTCGCCGCTGGAACGATGACCTCTCGCGCATCCTTGTGGAAGGAGGTACGGAAGAGCAGAAAACCGTTTTTTATACGGCACTCTATCATACGCTGATACATCCCAATATCCTGCAAGATGTGAACGGGGAATATCCCGCTATGGAGAGTGATAAGATTTTGACTACCCAAGGCGACCGTTATACCGTCTTTTCTTTGTGGGACACTTACCGCAATGTGCACCAGCTTCTTACGCTGGTATATCCCGAACGGCAATTGCAGATGGTGCGCTCCATGCTCGACATGTACCGCGAACACGGCTGGCTTCCCAAATGGGAACTCTACGGACGTGAGACGCTGACCATGGAAGGTGACCCTTCCATTCCCGTCATCGTCGACACCTGGCTGAAAGGTCTGCGCGACTTTGATATAGAACTGGCCTACGAAGCCATGCGCAAGGGAGCCACCCTGCCGGGAGCGGAGAACCTGCTCCGTCCGGACAATGACGACTACGTGTCATTGGGATATGTGCCCCTGCGGGAGCAGTATGACAATTCCGTTTCACATGCCCTGGAATACTATATTGCCGACAATGCTTTGTCGCGCATAGCCGCTGCGCTTGGCAAGAAGGAGGATGCCCGTCTGTTCCACGAACGTTCGCTGGGCTACAAGCATTATTACTGTAAGGAGTACGGTACTTTCCGTCCTATCCTGCCGAACGGTGAATTCTATGCTCCTTTCGACCCGAGGCAGGGAGAGAACTTTGAGCCGAACCCCGGATTTCACGAAGGTTGTGCCTGGAACTATACTTTCTATGTTCCCCACGATGTGAAAGGGCTTGCCCAGCTCATGGGTGGAAAGAAGCCGTTCGTAGACAAGCTTCAGCGTGTGTTCGACGAAGGACTGTATGACCCTGCCAACGAACCGGACATTGCATACGCCCATCTTTTTTCTTATTTCAAGGGTGAGGAGTGGCGCACGCAGAAAGAGCTGCACCGCCTTTTGCAGAAGTATTTCAAGAATGCCCCCGACGGAATTCCCGGCAATGATGATACCGGAACGATGTCCGCTTGGGCTATCTTCAATATGATGGGCTTTTATCCGGATTGTCCCGGAGAACCGGCTTATACGCTGTCTACTCCGGTATTTGATAAGGTGACCATAAAGCTCGACCCTAAGTATTGGGGACGCGACCAACTGGTGATAGAGACGGAACGCCCGTCGGCAGAGTCGCTTTATATCCGTGAAATGGAACTGGGAGGAAAAAAACTGTCCCGATATCGTATCACTCATGAAGAACTGGTGCAGAGTGGAAAACTGCGATTTAGGCTTCGATAGGTATTGTGAGTCAGGATAGCATCGGTGATGGTTTAGGTTGCCCGTCGTTGACAGAGTTCATGTCAGTGGCGGGCTTTTCTATGCAGGTTGGCTTCCGGCAGGCTGATAGGGTATTTCGAACCAGAATTCGGAACCTTTCCCCGGAATAGAGCTGACGCCCACTTTTCCGTTCATTTTCTCGGCAATCATGGTGCAGATGGAGAGTCCGAGACCCGTGCCTTGTTTAAAACTGTTTAGCTTGACAAAGCGTTCGAATACATCCTTTTGCTTTTCAGGAGGAATGCCGCAACCGGTATCACGGACAAAGAAGCGAATCCTGTCTTCTTGCGGCAGGTGATAACCAATGTCGATGAAACCTTCTTCCGTATGCTTGAGGGCGTTTGACAGATAATTGTTCAGTACTTGTCTTACCCGTTTGGGGACTGTGTGAATAATACAGTAATCCGCACCGGGCAGGAGACGTATACTGACTTCGGACGGAAGTTTCAGTTTTGCCATCGTCTGCATTTCATCAAGCGTCTTGTTTACATCCATATCTCCTTCTGTGAATTCGAGAATGCCGGCTTCGATGCGTGACAGGTCGAGAATATCGTTAATCAGTTGCAGCAGCAGCTGGGTGTTTTCTTCGATGATATGTATGTATTCCTTTGTATCTTCGTCTTGTATTGCATCGGAAAGTATGGAGGAGAAGCCGACAATGGCGTTTAGCGGAGTGCGTATCTCGTGGCTCATATTGGCAAGAAAAGCCGATTTCAGGCGGTTGGATTCTTCTGCTTTCTCTTTGGCTGCCAACAGTTCGGTGATGTCCAGTGCAGAACTGACAATCCACCTCTCTTTTCCTTTGTTGTAGGATACCAGCGCTTTGTGAAATGACAGAATATACTTTCTGCCTTTGGGGTTGACAAAGTGCTTGATGTAGGATTGGGGAGTTTCCGACTCTTCAACTTCTTTGTCTGTCTCCTGAATGAAATCACTTGGCATTAAGGGCTTGAATTCCTCCTCATAGTGTCCTACAATATTTTTGGCGGGGACCTCCATCATCTCTGCTGCTTTTTTGTTCCATATCAGGTAGCGTCCTTCATTGTTCTTGTCTTTTACTGTGGTGGCAATGGGGAGGTTCTCAAGGATACTCTCAAGGAAGAAACGGTATTTTTCGTTTTCCCGGCGTTGGATTTCACTCTCTGTAATGTTGCGTATAAAGGCCATGACATGATTTCTGTTGAGGTAGACCATACGCACTGCAATATATAGTTCTTCACCACTTTCCACTTTTATCTTTACGGTTAGGCTGTCCGAAGTGCGGGTATTCAGTACGCGTAATAGTGATGCCATGTGTTTTCGGCATTTATCGGCATCTGTCACCAAATCTTTGATGTTGAGAGTTCCCAGGTTTTGGAATGGAAGTCTGTTCGCCTTTTCGGTAGGTGTATTGAGCAGTTTTACGACAAAACCTTGTCTGTTCAGCAGATATACTGGAATGTCTATTGCCCGGATAATCTGTCTGTTCAGACTTTTGTATTTATGATTTATCCAGTATAGGAAGCCTGCAGATATAGCGGCAATCAACAGAAATGACTGTATTTCTCCAAGTAGTGTGAAATTCATATGCGGTGTCTTTCATTTCGTCTGTCCCCGTTGACGAAGGTTATTATATAAAAAGCGCGAGGACTGTTATTGTCTATCTGCATTCGAGGCTCTGGAAAATGCCCACACCATTAATAGACAACAGTCCCCACGCCTAAGTATATAATAACATAGACGTGAAGAAACTGTTGCTATTATCCTGCGGTGTTTAATAGAATTTACCAGATTTATAGAATAGACCTACAAAAAGAAAATAAGAGCCAAACAAATGAAAACAAACACACTGTTTTATAATTGTTTAAGTGCATATATTTCTTTTCAGTTGATTTCATTGTTTTCGGTTTATTGGCTCTTATTCGGTACATTTTTGTTTCTTGTTTGTTCCTCGATTCAGATTATTATTCCTACCTTTGCAACAGAAATAACAAGTAAAGGAATTGAATATGCCACGAGTTAAAAAGCCGACGAAAGTCAAAGAACCGATCCGTCTTCGTATGAAGCCGTTGAGCGACGGAAGCAAGAGTTTGTATCTGGATATTTACCGCGACGGAAAGCGGACATACGAGTATCTCAAAATGTACATCATCCCGGAAACGGACAATAATGCCCGGAAACGGAATCAAG
>ERZ1027232.1336-NODE-1336-length-11468-cov-5.826776_pt1 | contig 11468 bp, 13 predicted proteins | sample MGYA00519478_ERZ1027232 | MGnify/ENA primary metagenome ERZ1027232 (study PRJEB26926, sample SAMN06164468) | human gut metagenome | biome: ENVO:00009003; feature: ENVO:2100002; material: ENVO:00002003 | host: Homo sapiens | place: USA | collected 2012 ...
GGGTTACACAGATTTTACACGGATAAAAAAGAAACAACCGTGAAATCCGTGTAATCCGTTTCTTTTTTTATCCCCTTTTATTTTTAATTATTAATTTTAGAATAACTATGGCAACAGCTTATCATAACCTTTCAGACTACGACTTCAACTCTGTTCCTGACGCTAAAGAAATGAAGTTCGGCATTGTTGTTTCTGAGTGGAACTTCAATATCACCGGAAAACTTTTAGAGGGCGCAATGAATACTTTAAAAAAACATGGTGCCAGAGACGAAAATATTTTGGTGAAAACTGTTCCGGGTAGCTTTGAATTAATTTTTGGAGCCAACCAATTCATTGAATATAGTAATGTGGATGCAGTTATTGCAATTGGTTGCGTAGTTAGAGGAGATACTCCACATTTTGACTATGTTTGTATGGGAAGTACCAACGGAATTGCTCAACTGAACGCAACTGGCAACGTACCAGTTATTTACGGATTAATTACTACCAATACAATGGAGCAAGCCGAGGACCGTGCCGGTGGCAAACTGGGTAACAAAGGTGACGAATGTGCAATTACTGCAATAAAAATGATCGATTTTGCTTGGAGTTTACAAAAATAGTCGTATCTTTGCACCGCAATTGAGAAACAAACCTACTCAATGAGAGAATTGAGATAGAATCTTAAGTGCAAAAGGGCAAATACCAGAGTGGCCAAATGGGGCAGACTGTAAATCTGCTGGCTTACGCCTTCGGTGGTTCGAATCCATCTTTGCCCACAAAAATTGCGGAAGTAGCTCAGTTGATAGAGCATTAGCCTTCCAAGCTGAGGGTCGCGGGTTTGAGCCCCGTCTTCCGCTCTTCTGAAAATCAGATAGTTATCGCAAGATTTCTATCTGATTTTTGTTTTTAGAGAATGCTGAATTTAGTGTGGTTTAACCGAGTGAGTTAAACCAGGAAGTCAACCGAATGACGCAAAGCACAAATTCATGGTTATTTAAATAAGATATTTCTGAGAATATCATCTAACCACGGCTCTTTCATCTTTTCCACAAAAACATCATTCTTTAGTTGAAAAGCCTTTTTGTAAACACTCTGCATTTTCAAATTATAGCGCACCGTATCATAGCGGACTACTGACTGGTAAAATCCGGTATCAACAGCGACAATTTCATTTTCTATTCTCAATGTATCCTCAACTGTATCGGAAACTCTTCCAGTCTCCATCTGTGCGAATGAAATGCAGCTACCTCCGATTAGAGCCAATAATGTTACCAATATTTTATTCATACGCTACTGTTTTCTACAAAGATACAATATTCAAAGAACAAACATCTCTTTTACAAAAAAAATTCCATTATACCATAAACGCTTATAAGGCAACGCACACATTTGTATATCAAAGTTCAGTTTTAGTTAATAAAATTATGTAAGTTTGTAAACGAATAAAAAGCTCCCCTCCAATGAACAACATCATTCATAAAATCAGGCAGATTTATCCGGTTTCCGAAGAAGCTCTTCAGGCATTGCTGATGAATATGCAGGTAAGACACTACCCTAAAGGAACTTATATAGTACAAGCAGGAGTGACAGACCGTTTGGTTTATTTCATTGAGGAAGGGGTCACCCGTTCCGTATTTCATCACGACGGACAAGATACCACCACTTGGTTCAGCCAGGAAGGTGATGTAACCTTCGGAATGGATTCACTGTACTATCAGCAGCCGTCAGTAGAAAGCATTGAAACTCTTTCGGACTGCAAAATCTACGTCATCCACATAGACAAGTTAAATGCTCTCTACGAAACATATATTGATATAGCCAACTGGGGCAGAATACTGCATCAGAACGTAAACAAAGAGCTCAGTCATATGTTTGTGGAAAGGCTCCAACTGCCTCCCAAAGAGCGGTATGAACAATTTAACCGCCGTTACCCCAGACTGATAAATCGGGTGAAGCTAAAATATGTGGCAGCCTTCCTGGGTATTTCCATCTATACTCTCAGCCGGGTACGCGCAAAAAAATAGAAGATTGCCGTTCTTTTTTGCTTTTAAGCAAAAGAACTTCGCTTCGCATGGCGTATCTTTGAGATCCGAAAACATTAACCAAACAACAGAAAAAAAACAGATGTCGCACATTTCATCTTCTGCCTTTTCAGACACCAAAGCACATTATGACCTTCTCGACGGGCTCCGTGGCGTAGCAGCCTTGATGGTTATATGGTATCATATATTCGAAGGCTATGCTTTTGCCGGTGGTAGCATTATCGAAACCTTCAACCACGGCTATTTAGCTGTAGATTTCTTCTTTATACTATCGGGATTCGTTATCGGGTATGCTTATGACGACCGTTGGGGCAGGAACCTCACAATGAAAAACTTCTTTAAACGGCGCCTGATACGTCTCCATCCGATGGTCATTATGGGAGCTGTCCTGGGTGCCATTACTTTCTGTCTTCAAGGATGCGTACAATGGGACGGAACACATATTGCCCTCTCCATGATTATGCTGTCCCTTCTTTGCACTATATTTTTTATTCCCGCAATGCCAGGTGCAGGTTATGAAGTCCGTGGTAATGGCGAAATGTTTCCTTTGAATGGTCCATGTTGGTCCTTGTTTTTTGAATATTTAGGCAACATCCTTTATGCCTTGTTTATCCACCGCTTATCAAACAAAGCCCTTGCCGTACTGACAATATTGCTGGGAGTGGCATTGGCATCATTCGCCATTTTCGACATCTCCGGATACGGAAATATGGGGGTAGGCTGGACACTGGACGGAATAAACTTTGGCGGCGGATTGCTGAGGATGCTTTTTCCTTTCTCCATGGGCATGCTTTTGTCGCGCAACTTCAAGCCTATCAAGGTGAAAGGTGCTTTCTGGATATGTGCCATTGCATTGGTTACCTTGTTTTCAGTGCCCTACCTGGAAGGTGCAGCACCGGTCTGTACAAATGGCATTTATGAAGCATTCTGTGTAATCATCGCTTTTCCGGCTCTCGTCTGGTTAGGAGCTTCCGGTACCACAACAGATAAGAAATCAACCCGGATATGCAAGTTCCTGGGAGATATATCCTATCCAGTCTATGTGATACATTATCCATTTATGTACTTGTTCTATGCATGGCTCATCAAGAACCAGCTCTTCACGTTGGAACAAACTTGGCAGGTTGCCTTGTGTGTTTACGCATGGAACATATTATTGGCTTATCTATGCCTGAAATTCTATGATGAACCGGTACGGAAATATCTGGCCAGACGCTTCTTGAGCAAGAAACGGTAAAGGGGCTACCACAGATTACACAGATTTACACAGATTAATTTATCTCAAGAATTTTTATCTGTGCAAATCTGTGTAATCAGTGGTGCATTATCATTCCAGATAAAGTGGCTCCACCACCTCCGTCACATTCTCATGGAACCACTCATCCAATTTAGCTTCAACCTTGTCTTTTATCTGTGGAGTGATGTATTTCTTCACTTTCTTATAAGCATAAACTGCGGCAAATCCCTTCCCTACCATAAAGACTTGTCCCAAAAGGTCTTCTATACTGGTAGGAAATACAATGGCCACCAAAGCAATCATGATATTTGTCTTTTCACTCTCCGGAGTAGAATCTGCAGTCAGTACATAATAAGCAGTCAGTACGGGACGACCGGCTGCCCGGCCACCTTTCTTTATATACTCCTCTACTTTAAGACGAATCTCGTCCATGGAAAAATTCATTTTCATATTCATAATCTCCTCTTTTTATTTATTAGACGCAGAAAGATAAAGTTTGGTTGCAAAAATCCGCATTTTTTTTCAACATTATACCCTAAATAAGCAGTATCTTTGTCCCCGCATTTTCACAACCACATAAAATTATAATGAAAACAATAGTAAATGTTCCCTCCCGACAGAACACCATGCGCGAACTGCGGGATTATCTGATGATTGCCTTAGGCATGGTCTTGTACGGTATCGGCTGGACAGTCTTCCTGCTTCCCAACGATATTACTACCGGTGGCGTACCGGGCATTGCATCCATCGTATATTTTGCCACAGGATTTCCCGTCCAATATACGTACTTTGCCATCAACTTCCTGCTTCTATTGCTTGCTCTACGTGTGTTGGGATGGAAGTTCAGCGTAAAGACAATCTTTGCCGTATTCACCCTGACCTTTTTCCTTTCCATTATCCAGAAACTGACCGAGGGTGTTGTCCTCCTGCACGACCAGCCTTTCATGGCTTGTGTCATCGGTGCCTCCTTCTGCGGTAGCGGCATCGGCATCGCCTTTTCCAACAACGGCAGTACTGGCGGCACGGACATCATTGCCGCCGTAATCAACAAATACCGCGACATCACGCTGGGCAGAGTCATGCTGATATGTGCCTTATCATCATCTCGTCCAGTTACTTTGTTCTGAAAGACTGGGAAAAGGTGGTGTATGGCTACGTCACTCTATACATATGCAGCTTCGTGCTCGACCAAGTGGTGAACAGTGCCCGCCAGTCCGTACAATTCTTCATCATCAGCGATAAATATGAGGAGATAGCCAAGCACATCCAGGTATATCCCCACAGAGGTGCAACGGTCATCAATGCCTCGGGCTTCTATACGGGAAAAGAGATAAAAATGCTGTTCGTGCTTGCCAAGAAACGGGAGTCCACCATCATTTTCCGGCTCATAAAAGACATAGACCCCAATGCCTTTGTATCACAAAGTGCAGTCATCGGAGTCTATGGAGAGGGATTCGACAGAATCAAAGTGAAGTAGAGGATTTCTCGAACTTCCCTTGATTCCAAGTATAAACAATAGGACGGCGGACAAACGGTTTCAGTTTCTCCGCCGCTTCTTTACCCATGTAATCGGTCGTGGTAAAAGTGAATGCCAACGTGGCATCCTTCGCAGAAAGGTCCGCTTTCATCAGCAGCATGTCGGCCTGGCGACGGGCATCCTGATACTCATAGACATCCACCGTATCCGCGGCCTCAGCGATAAAATCATCCAGAACGGGCAATGCCGGCAGGTAGGACGAAGCAACCAGCTCCTTCCAGTCTGTCGTATAGAACTTGACATGGCTGTCGCAAGCCGGAGCACAAACCGTAGCAACCACACAAATCACCTTCGTACTGTCGTTAATAGACAAGAGCTTCATCTGCCATGAACTCTGGGGCGTCATCTTCACATATATATAGTCTGGAGAAAGTTCCGTCATTTCCGATTTACCACCAAAGCTGTTGGTCACCTCAGCTTTCATCTTACTTTCCAGAAAGTCTATAAAATCCGCACGGTTCACGGCACTAAGCAACGGACATATAGAATCCGGCATATTCTTAAAACACGTCTTGGCTTCCTGGGCCTGCAAATACCCCCATCCGATGAAAGCCAAAATCAAAAAAGCACTCAGTTTTCTTATCATAACATTTTAATCATTTCTTCAAGGAAACGGGCATCTGTTTCATCAAAACCGCCCAAATCGTCACTGTCAATATCCAATACTCCCCACACTTCACCGTCCTCACGCTTCAGCGGAACCACGATCTCCGAACGCGACAGCGAGCTGCAGGCTATATGTCCGGGAAATGCATCCACATCGGGCACAACCAACGTCTCGTCTTTATCCCATGCCGTGCCGCAAACACCACGGCCTTTCCTGATGCGCGTACAAGCTATCGGTCCCTGGAAAGGTCCTAACACCAATTCTTCACCCTTCACCAAATAGAAGCCTACCCAAAAGAAATGGAAAGTCTCTTTCAGCGCCGCCGAAACATTCGCCAGATTGGCTATCAAGTCATCTTCACCTGCCAGCAGATTTTTCAGTTGAGGAAGCAAAGCGCGATATTTCTCTGTCTTGCTACCAGCATTTATATATAGGTCTTCTGCCATATATCTCTTGTTTATTTACTCCCCAAATATAGGAAGAACATTCCAATCAACACCAAAATGAGGTCGACAGCCTTGCTTTTTAAATTCTTTTCACGGAAGAAAAGCGCACCGAAAAGGAAGGAAACAACAACGCTTCCACGACGCACCATCGAAACGATGGAAATCATGGAGTCCTCATAGTTCAGGGCATAAAAATAGACAAAGTCTGCCGCACAAAGGAAAATGGAGATACAGATAATGGTCCAGTCCCAACGAAACGGGGTACTTTCTTTTCGCTTGGGGTACCACAACAGCAAGATAATGGGGCACATGATAAAGACTTGGTAGACATTATACCACGACTGCACCAGCATCGGATTGAGCTGCTTCATCAGATATTTGTCATACAGCCCACTGACAGCTCCAGCAACGGCAGCCAGCACGATGAAAAGAATCCATTTGTTATGCTTGAAGTCGATTCCCTCCTTCTTGCCCGAACGGCTCAGCATGAAAAAGGATACTATGGCAAGCATCACGCCAATCCATTGATAAAGGTTCAAGCGTTCGCCAAACACAAGCATGGCACCTACAAGCACCATCACGGGGCGCGTCGCATTAATCGGTCCCACGATGGTCAGCGGCAGATGCTTCATCCCGAAATAACCGAATATCCAGGAAGAGAGCACGATAAACGACTTGACAACAATAAACTTATGCACCTCCCACCCCACCACGGGAACATCAAACATCGTACCTCCCAACACCGACGGCGCAAAGGCAGATACCAGAATGAAAGGAAGAAATATCAGGCTCGAGAACAGCGTGTTCAGGAAAAGTACCGGCAGTACGGCATTGTCACGAAGCGACTTCTTCTTGAAGACATCGTAAAATCCCAATAAGGCAGCAGAGAGGAAAGCAAGCAATAACCACATAGAGTTAATTAAAAATTAAGAATTAAAAATTAAAAGGAGGGGGGTACGTTTTTGTAGTGCATCCCTCTTTTATTCTAAAAAAGTAGTTTCCGGATAGGCTACATCCACTAGAAACAATGCATTTCCGGGAACGGAGGTTCCTGCCTGACAACGGTCCTTCTGTTCGATGACGCGTCGGAAACCCTCAACAGAAAGTTTTCCGCGACCCACTTCGAGCAAAGTACCGACAATGGCGCGTACCATGTTCCGCAGGAACCGGTCGGCCTGGATGGTGAACACCCAGGTCACATCGTCTACCCGGGTCCAGGCGGCATGCATAATCTTGCAATTATTGGTTTTGACATCCGTATGAAGTTTGCTGAAGCTGGTAAAGTCCGTATAGTCAAACAAGGTTTGGGCAGCCTCATTCATCCGTTCAAAGTCCGGTGTTTGGAACAGACGGCAACGGTATTGACGATTGAAAGGCATCTTGGCAGTAGTGACGTAATACTTATACATCCGCGCCGTAGCATCAAAGCGGGCATGTGCATCGGGCTTCACGGCCCGCAAGCGGTATACGGAAATATCGGGAGGAAGCAGACGATTCAGCTTATCCGTCATAAAAACAGTGTCCAGAGGAGAATCACTGTCAAAGTGAGCTACCATCAGTGAGGCATGCACCCCGGCATCGGTACGCCCCGCTCCCACGACTTCCACCTCGCGACGCAGCAAGGTACTCAGCGCCTTCATCAAACACTCCTGCACACTCGCTCCATTCGGCTGGATTTGCCAGCCGTGATAAGCGGTGCCATCATAAGCCAGGTATATAAAATATCGTTGCACGGTCTTTTTTGTGTGCAAAGATAGTGCAAACTTAAGAAGGTTTGAATTATCTTTGCAAGGTTTTCACCACAGATTACACAGATTAACGCAGATTTTTCACAGACATAGTACATTTATAAGATGAGATATTCTTCCAGAATCCTACCTATACTGATAATTGTCGCAGCTGCCGCAACATTCACCTTTGCCGGCTGTAAGAAGAAGGACATGTCGCTCAAGTTGAACGAACCGCGCAACATTCGGGGTGTTGTCAGCTACAAGCGCTCGTTCGGAGACTTGAATGAGAAACATCTCAATGTAGCCCAAGCCATCGGCATACGTGTACTTTCATCCCGCGAGGAAGCAGAAAAGATGAGAGAGCAACTGCAACCTATCACGACAAACGAGCTCTATGCCGTGGATTCACTGACGCATTCCATCCCTTATCTCATTCCGGGCGCCGCCAGCCTGCTGGACACCATCGGACACAACTTCCTTGATTCACTGACCGCCAAGGGGCTGAATCCAAACAAGATAATTGTGACTTCCGTACTCCGCACCCAAGACGACGTAAAACGCCTGCGCCGCCGTAACGGCAATGCTTCTCCAAACTCGGCACATTTTTACGGAACGACATTCGATGTCAGTTGGAAGCGCTTTCAGAAAATAGAAGACGAGGATGGACGTCCTTTGCAGGATGTCAGCGCAGATACCTTAAAACTGGTTCTTTCGGAAGTGCTCCGTGACCTGCGGAAAGCCGATAAATGCTACATCAAGTACGAGTTGAAGCAAGGATGCTTTCACATTACGACAAGGAGAAATAAGCGGAAAAGAATTAGCGTTAATAGTATTTTTCAATCCCGCCAAACCCTATTATTATTTTGTTCTCTTTCGTTTTACAGATAAAGTTATTTAATCGCCTTTCAAATTCTTCCGGTCGTTTCCTCGCCGCTTCAATGTATGCGATTCGGATACGTTTATAGGGGTCAGAGAAACTCTGATAATTCTTCCATATTCTTTCATCCTCTTTCAATCTGTCGATTATATCATTTGGAAAAACAAAAGGAACCGACAAGACAGTTCGTATTTTATCCTCAAATTCAAGATGTATCATTTTATGCTCCAGCAACCATTTCAACCTTTCTTTGTTGGCTTGCGAATAGGTACTTTTAGGATTCCTGGGCGTGAAACGCTGAATTTTATGTTCTTTGTCAAGTGACTTTATCGTGCTGTCAATCCACCCGAAACAAAGGGCCTCTTCAACAGCGTCATTATATACAATACTTTTCTCGCTTGAAGATTTAGTAGGAAACACAAACCAGACTCCATCGGCAGTATCGAAATTGTCAGCCAGCCACTTCCGCCAATCTTTTCTGTTTTCAAAATATCTTATTTCTGTTGACATGACAAGCCATCCAAATTACACTTCTCTCCTTATTCTTCCAGCATCTTCCACGCTAGCGGCAGGCAGGCAACTATATCCCCCACCGTCATCCCCACTGCCCCCTGCTTCTTGCAGGCAACATCTCCCGCCAGTCCGTGCACATACGTGGCCAGGCAGGCAGCCTTCTCCGGCTCATAGCCTTGGGCAAGCAAGGCAAGCACCACTCCCGTCAGCACATCACCGCTGCCTCCCGTTGCCATACCCGGATTGCCGGTAGGGTTGAAAAAACATTTCCCGGCAGGAGTGACAATGGCAGAATAAGCGCCTTTCAAGATGATATGCACTCCGGCGCTCTTCGCCAGCTCGCGAGCCTTCATCAGGCGTTCGTACGAATTCTGGCATTTGCCTACAAGACGCTCCAGTTCCTTGGGGTGCGGAGTCAGAATACTCCCTTTGGGCAGACGCCCTATATAGTTACGCTTCTCGCCCAGCAAGTTCAGGGCATCAGCATCCACCACCATCGGAGTCTGGCATATCTCTATCTGCTCCAGCAGAGCCGCCTCGGTCTCTGCCGCCTTTCCCAGTCCCGGACCTATCGCCACGGCCTGGTAATCGTCCGTATCAGTAGCGGCGGCAAAGCAGGTGTCGCTGATGTCCAGCTCCGTCATGGCTTCGGGCACGGAAGTCTGCACAATGAAGTTGTTGCAGAACGGCACATGCACCGTCAGCAGCCCCACCCCCGAACGCAGACAAGCACGCGCAGCCAGCACCGAAGCTCCCGCCATTCCCTGCGAACCGGCTATCAGCAGTGCACGGCCGAAGTTCCCCTTATGGGCAAACCGGCTGCGCGGCTTCAGCAGGGCAGACACATCTTCATGCTCCAGCAGGCAGAAGTCCGTTTCCATGTCATGGATGACATCCTCGCTGAGTCCGATGTCCAGTAACTGCCATTCGCCCACATACGGCTCGTTCTCGGCAAAGAGAAATGCCAGTTTCGGCAATTGCAGGCTCAGCGTCAGATGGGCACGGACGATATTCGTATGTACGTTGTAGGTATTGTCCTCACCCATCAGTCCCGATGGGATATCGATGGACACCACCGTGGCGGGCGAAGCGTTGATGTACTTCACTACGGCTGCAAAACCGCCGCTCAGAGCCTTGTTCAAACCGCTGCCGAAGAGACCGTCTATCACCACATGGTCTGCCGTCAGCACGGGAGGTACAAACTGGGTGGTCACTTCGTGGAAGTCCACACCCGGCACGTCGGCCAGCCGCTCCTTGTTCGTCTCGCAGTCCGGCGAAAGCGTCCCTTTCGTATTGAAGAGATACACCTCGAGCCGGTAGCCCTTCCCGGCCAGCAGTCGCGCCAGGGCAAGCGCATCGCCACCGTTGTTCCCCGGTCCGGCAAAAACGGTGAGCGGCGTGTCCGGCTCCCAACGCTCGGCAATGGCACGGGCCAATGCGCGTGAGGCACGTTCCATCAAGTCGATGGAGGCAATCGGTTCATTCTCTATGGTATCTGCATCCAGTTGCTTGATGCTTGTAGTAGGAAATATCTTCATAATAGGATTATCTTAAAATCGTAGAGCAAAGATAGGGCTTTGATTTCAACTGTACAAAGAGAAGACGTTTTTTATCAAGTTGCTTTGCCCCCCGGGAAAAAATATCTGCTCCGTAAGGAAAAGTTGTCTTCAATGCAAAGGATTCTTAGAACAAAGCCTTTATTCTTAGAAACAAAAGCTCTATTTCTATAAACAAAAGCTTTATTTACAGAAACAGAAATTCTGTTTTAAGTTTGCGTAGGCTTACGGATAAGTTTGCACAAGCTTGTCGGCAAGTTCCCGCAGGCTTGTCGGCAAGTTTCTAATTATACCCATTAACTTACGCAAAATAATGACTAATTTTGTACCCTCAACATATAATAAAAGCCAAAACAATAAAAGCATATTCAATGAGTACATCCCGACACCCGAAAGGTCTTTACCTTATCTTCGCCACCAGCACGGCAGAGCGTTTCAGCTACTACGGCATGCGTGCCATCTTCATTCTGTTCCTCACCCAGGCACTCCTTTTCGACAAGGAGCACGCCGCCTCCATCTACGGCAGCTACACCGGACTGGTGTACCTGACACCCTTAATCGGCGGCTACATCGCCGACAAATACTGGGGCATCCGCCGTTCCGTCTTCTGGGGGGCCATGATGATGGCAGTCGGCCAGTTCCTGATGTTTGCCAGTGCCTCGATGCTGGAGGCGCGTGAGCTTTCGCATTGGCTAATGTACGGCGGACTGACTTTCCTTATATTGGGCAACGGCTGCTTCAAGCCCACCGTCTCCTCCCTGGTGGGGCAGCTCTACGAGCCGGGTGACAAACGGCTGGATTCCGCCTACACCATCTTCTATATGGGTGTCAACGTGGGTTCCTTCCTCGCCCCGCTGGTCTGCGGCTATTTTGGCGAGACGGGCAACCCTCACGACTTCCGATGGGGCTTCCTCATTGCCGCCATCGTCACCGTGCTGACG
>ERZ1027232.1337-NODE-1337-length-11464-cov-10.213516_pt1 | contig 11464 bp, 9 predicted proteins | sample MGYA00519478_ERZ1027232 | MGnify/ENA primary metagenome ERZ1027232 (study PRJEB26926, sample SAMN06164468) | human gut metagenome | biome: ENVO:00009003; feature: ENVO:2100002; material: ENVO:00002003 | host: Homo sapiens | place: USA | collected 2012 ...
CTCATCTGGTAGAGCGCCACCTTGCCAAGGTGGAGGTAGCGAGTTCGAGCCTCGTCGGCCGCTCCAAATGGAGTGGAAATATTCACTCCAAATATGGTGACGTGGCCAAGTGGTAAGGCAAGGGTCTGCAAAACCCTCATCCACCAGTTCAAATCTGGTCGTCACCTCCAAAAGTTCCCGGAAGCTGCGGCTTCCGGGATTTTTTGTTTTGCTTTTCTTTTCCCCGTTCCCGTGTTACAATGGGGATACTATTTTTGCGAAGGGGGCCGGCAAAGTGCTCTTGAATTCCAGCGAATATCTGAATACCGTTGAATCCATCAAGCAGGAAATTCGCGCGGCGCAGTATCGCGCATCTGTCAGTGTCAACCGGGAGCTTCTGCTTCTCTACCATACGATCGGCAATACGATCAATGCACATAAGACCTGGGGCAGCAAATTCATTGAAAGCCTTTCTGCCGATATCAAACTTGCTTTTCCGGACGCTTCCGGTTATTCCGTTCGGAACTTGAAGTATATGGCAAAATTTGCACTTGCTTACCCTGACGAGGAATTTGTGCAACAGCCTGTTGCACAAATTCCGTGGGGACACAATACCGTTCTCCTGGATAAGCTTTCCTCACCAGAAGAACGCCTATGGTACGCTGAAAAAGTTATTGAAAACGGTTGGTCTCGGAATGTTTTGATTCATCAGATCGAGAGCGGATTATATCAACGTCAGGCCATTGCATCAAAAATCACAAATTTTGAAGCTCGTCTGCCCGCCTCGCAAAGTGAGCTTGCCTTGCAAACGATGAAAGACCCCTATCTCTTTGATTTTATCCCTTTGAAAGAAAATATGCTTGAGCGGGATATCGAGCAGGCTCTTGTCAAAGATGTCACCAAGCTTTTGCTGGAGCTGGGCACTGGCTTTGCTTTTCTGGGCAACCAGTATCATCTGAATGTCGGCGGTGATGATTTTTATATCGACCTGCTGTTTTATAATCTGAGCCTGCGCTGTTATGTTGTGATTGAATTGAAAACCGGTGAATTCAAACCAGAGTATGCCGGACAGCTCAATTTCTATCTTTCTGCGGTAGATGGATTACTGAAAAAAGAGCAGGATCACCCTTCCATCGGCCTTCTTCTCTGCAAAAGCAAGAACGATCTGGTTGCAGAGTACTCCCTTAAAGATATGAGCAAACCCATCGGAGTCAGCGCATACCGTATCACAAACTGCCTGCCGGAAGAGTTTGAAAATCAGCTGCCTTCTGTTGAGGATCTTCAAAAGCGAATTTTGTAAGGCAGATTTTTCCCCGTTCCCGTGTTACAATGGGGATACTATTTTTGCGGAAAGGAGGGCCTGCCATGCCCGCTGAACATCACACCACCCTGACCCCGGACACGCCGGTGCGCTACCTCAAGGGCGTGGGGCCCAAGACCGCCGAGCGGTTTGAGAAGCTGGACATCGTGACACTGGCCGATCTGCTCTGCCACTATCCCCGGCGTTACATCGATTTTTCCCGTCCCTACTCCATTGCCGAGGCCCCGCCAGACACCGAGTGCGTGGTGAAGGCCGAGGTGTTCGCCAAACCTGCCGGGCGCATCCTGCCGGGCGGGCGGCGGATGGAGCGCATCACCGCCGGGGACGATATTTCCAGCCTGGAGATCACCTGGTTCAACAATCCCTATGCCACCCAGAAGCTGGAGCTGGGGCAGGAATACTATTTTGAGGGCATCGTGACCGGCGGGATGCTTCGCCGTCAGATGGTCAACCCGCAGGTGCGCACGGCGGCACAGATCACCGCCGCTCCCTTCGAGGCCGTTTACCCCCAGACCGAGGGGCTTTCCAGCACCGTGATCGCAAAATGCATCCGGCAGCTGCTCCCCCATGCGGAACTCCTGCCCGACCCGCTGCCAGAGGAGATGCTGAAAAAATACCGCCTGCTCTCCAAGGCCGATGCTGTGCGGGCCATCCACTGCCCTGCCACGGAAGAGGAGGCTTTTGCAGCCCGGCGGCGGCTCATCTACGAGGAGCTGCTGGTGCTCCAGTTGGGCATTGGACGAATGAAGAACCGGGGCAGCGCCTCCACCGGTGCACCCATGCAGCGGCTCGACCCGGCCCCCTTCTGGGCATCGCTCCCCTTCTACCCCACCGGTGCCCAGCGCCGGGCCGTAGACGAAATTCTGACCGATCTGTCCGGCAGCACCTCCATGAACCGCCTTTTGCAGGGCGATGTGGGCAGCGGCAAGACACTGGTTGCCGCCGCCGCCATCTGGGCCTGCATCCGCAGCGGATACCAGGCGGCCCTGCTGGCCCCCACCGAGATCCTTGCCGCCCAGCACGCAGAGAATCTGAACCGGATGCTGGCCCCCTTCGGGATGCGTGTGGCCCTGCTGACCGGCGGCATGAAGGCCGCCGCCCGCCGCACCACGCTGGCTGCCATCCGCAGTGACGAAGCCGACCTTGTGGTGGGCACCCACGCCATCCTGAGCGAGGGCGTGGAGTTTGCCCGGCTGGGTCTGGCTGTGGTGGACGAGCAGCATCGCTTCGGCGTGCGCCAGCGCGGAATGCTGGCCGAAAAGGCCGCGAACCCCCATCTGCTGGTGATGAGCGCCACGCCCATTCCACGCACATTGGGCCTGCTGATCTACGGTGATCTGGACATCTCTATCCTTGATGAGCTGCCCCCGGGCCGCAAGCCCGTCAAGACCCGGTGCATCACCGGAAAAAAGCGGCGGGATCTCTACGGCTTTCTTGACCGGGAGATCGGAGCCGGACGGCAGGTATATATCGTCTGTCCCGCCATCGAGGACACGCCGGACGGCGGGCTGAACGCCGTAAAGAGTTACTACGAGGACATTGCCAAAGCCCTTCTCCCCGACCGCCGGGTCGGCCTGATGCACGGTAAGCTCAAGCCAAAGGAAAAAGCCGCTGTAATGGACGATTTCAAAGCCGGCCGGCTGGATGCCCTGGTATCCACCACCGTCATCGAGGTGGGCGTGGATGTCCCCAACGCCACCGTCATGGTCATCGAGAACGCCGAGCGCTACGGCCTGAGTGCCCTGCACCAGCTGCGGGGCCGCGTGGGCCGGGGTGCCGCCGAGAGCTGGTGCTTCCTTGTCAGCGACAACACCGCCGAGAGCGTCCAGAAGCGGCTCAAGTTCCTCTGCTCCACCTCGGACGGCTTTGCCGTGGCGCAGTTCGACCTTGAGACCCGGGGTCCCGGCGACTTTTTCGGCAGCCGCCAGCACGGCCTGCCCACCCTGCAGATCGCTGACCTGATGAACGACACCCGCACTCTTCACGCCGCTCAGGCCGAGGCCGCCGCTCTGCTGGCCGCAGACCCCCTGCTGGAAGCGCCAGAGCACAGCCTGCTCGCCGCGCAGGTCGAGCAGATGTTTGCCAAGGCCGGAGCCATGAATTGAAACAATAAAAAGAACCGGTTTCCATGTATTTTAAATGAGAAAGGCTCCTGCTTTCGCAGGAGCCTTTCTCATTATTATTATTTCGTCATCGGTTCAGGCTTTGCGCCGCCTTGGCGATCACAGCCAGCAGATTGACCAGATGTTCCACGTCCATCTGGCCGCTGTTGTTGGCAAAGGCATAGAAGCAGCCCTGCACGCAGAAGGAAAGCAGGATGCCCCGGTCGGGGTCCGCTGCAAAGGTGGGGTCTTTGGCCGCCAGACGGTCTCGCAGACCCTTTTCAATGCAGTTGGCAAAGATCCCCTGCCTTGCCCCGGAGAAAAGGATGTTCACCGCCTCCTGGTTCTGAACAAAGGCATGGAACAGTTCACGGGTCAGCTGCTCTGTGTGTGCAGCGGTAAGCCCCACATTGGGCACACTGTCCAGAATGACATGGATGAGCTTGTTCTCCAACCGGCTGGACAGCTCATAGATATCCTCATAGTGGGCATAAAAGGTGGATTTGTTCACCTTGGCCAGTGTGCACAGGTCTTTGATCCTGATTTTCTCCAGCGGCTGGCGGGCTCGCAGCTCCATGAATGCCTTTTCGATGGCGCGGTCAGTCTTTTCAATGCGGATGTCCAAAATAATCCACCACTTTCATTGTTTCGTTGGATATCCAACGCTTTTCGTTTTTCGGGGATAGACAGTTTGTTCGAGTTTTCTTACAATATCAATAGAGAATCCCTTTCTCTCTCAGCGCGGCTTCGATCCTCTGGAACGTTTCTTCATCCGGGCAGCGGAGGGTGTGCAGGTGCACGCCGCCGGTCATCCGGCTGAGCAGGCACTCCGGGGTATTGGCTGCCTGGGTGATAAAGGTATCCACATCGTATCGGCTGGCAAGGTTCAGGTTGCCCCGCAGTTCGCCGTAAAGCGGGTTTTCCACCGCCACATCGACCACCACGCCTCCCTGATCCACCACCGTGTAAAGCTCGGTGCGCATCTCATCGGCGGTCTTATGCACACAGGCCAGGATGCCGGTGTAGCCGCCGGGGGTCGGGTGGAACTGATACCCGCGCGGGGTGGCCTCGATTTCGGCCCCGCCTGCCCGCAGAAGGGCCACGTCCCCCACCACGATCTGGCGGCTGACCCCCAGCTTTGCGGCCAGTGCACTGGCACTGATGGGTGCGCTGGCCCCATGGAGCTGTTGCAAGATCTTTTCCCGGCGCTGTGCTGCGTTCATTGTTGTTCCCCCTGTCAGCATTTTTCCCTATTATAATAGTGCATGACAGGTGTCCTGTCAATCCAGACGCAGGACAGTGGCGTAATTGGAGGGCAGCTGGACCTTCATCCGGCCAGATGCAAGGCTGACCATCACATTCTCAGCGCCCACGGTATCGGCCAGCAGGTCCGTTGCAGCGTTGGCCTCCACCGGCAGCTGGAACTCCATCTCCGCCGGGCCGTCGCCGTTGTTGAATACGGCCACGAGGGCTTTTCCATCCAGCACCCGGGCAAAGGCATAGCACTGGGTGGTCAGCTGGAGCTCCTTCACCTCGCCCCAGCTCAGGGCCGGGTATTCGGCCTTCAGCCTGCCCAATGCGGCGTACACACTGGTGACGGGGTTGGTGGTCAGGTCATCCCGGAATTTGTCCAGCTCCAGGCAGGGGCGCAGGGGCCAGTCACTGCCCCACTCCTTTTTGCCTTCGATGCCAAATTCGGAGCCGTAGTAGATGGACGGAATGCCCCAAAGCGTGTATACTAGAATTGCAATGTGCCGGATGTGCGCCTTGTTCCGCAGTTTATTGGGCAGGCGCTCCACATCGTGGTTGTCCGAGAAGGTATAGAGCCGGGTGTCGTGGCAGAGCCCCTGCAGGCGGCGCATGGTGTGTGCGATCTCAAAATAGTTGTGGTCGTTGTGGCCGCTCCACAGACCCTTGTGCAGCTCATAGTTGGTAACGGAATGGAGCATTTCAGGGTTGGCCCAGCGGCTGTAATCGCCGTGGATGACCTCGCCCATCAGCCAGAACTCAGGCTTGACCTCATTGGCAAGGCGGCGCAGGCCCTTCATAAAGTCGAAGTCCAGCACATCCGCGGCATCCAGCCGGATGCCGTCAATGTCGAATGCATCGACCCAGAAGCGGATGGTATCATAATGGTAGTTCTGCACCTCGGGGTTGCGCTGGTTCAGCTTGACCAGCAGGTTGAAGCCGCCCCAGTTGCCATAAGAAAAGCCGTCGTTGTACTCGTTGTTGCCCCAGAAGTTCACATCGCAGAACCAGTCCTTATAGCGGGAGTTCTCGCGGTTGGCCTGCAGGTCTTTGAAGGCAAAGAAGTCCCGGCCCACATGGTTGAACACACCGTCCACAATGACCTTCTGGCCCCGGGCGTGGCAGTTGGCCACGAACTCCCTGAACTCCTCGTTGGTGCCCAGGCGGCGGTCCACCCGGCGGTAATCGATGGTATCATAGCCGTGGGAGCCGCTCTCGAACAGCGGGCCGATATAAATAGCCGTGCAGCCCAGATCTTTGGAGGCGTGCTCGGCCCAGGCGTTCAGCTTTGCGAACGCGCCCGTTGTGGGCTGGCCGTTGTTTTCGTGCGCACAGCCACACAGGCCCAGCGGATAAATGTGATAAAAAACTGCGGTATCATACCATGCCATAGTTACTCTCTCCCATATCATTTCTTCTGCCGCCCAGCAGCGGCAGGCTCAGTATACCACAAACTCCGCCAATTGTGTGGATGTTTGATAAATCTTCTACATAGTCTCTGTTAAAATCAGCAAGTGTGACGATTTTGATCAAAAATTATTGGTAAATATGACCGGGTGTATCCCGTTGAGAAAAGGAGAAATCTGCATGAATTTTCCCACCATCGACCGCTCGTTCTTTGCGGGCGAATGCTTTGATGCCTACCGTGTGCTGGGCGCGCACCCCTTCCGGGATGACTTTGGGCAGGAGGGCTGGCGGTTTGCCGTGTGGGCCCCGGGGGCCGTGGCTGTGGAGATCTGCGGCGGCTTTGACGGCTGGGGGCCGGGCGTTCCCATGCAGAAGGCCGACACCGGCGTGTGGAGCGGCTTTGTGCCCGGCCTTGCCGAGGGAGAGCTGTACAAATACCGCATCCACGGCAAGGATGGCAGCACCGTGATGCGGGCTGATCCCTACGCTTTTTCCACTGAACTGCGGCCCGGCACGGCCAGCAGACTGGCCCGGATGGATTTTGCCTTTGACGATTCCAGCTGGATGGAGCGGCGGGACAAGTGCCGCAACCTGCCCCTGAACATCTACGAGCTCCATGCAGGCAGCTGGAAGCACAAGCCCAACGCCACCCGCGAGGACGGCTCGGACGGCTGGTACAATTACCGGGAGCTGGCCCGGGAGCTGATTCCCTGGCTGCTGGATCACCGCTTCACCCATGTGGAGCTGCTGCCGCTGGCAGAGCATCCCTTTGACGGCAGCTGGGGCTACCAGACCACCGGTTACTTCTCTGTCACCAGCCGCTACGGCGACCCCGCCGACTTTGCAGCCTTTGTCAACGCCTGCCACCGGATGGGCATTGGTGTCATCATGGACTTTGTGCCCGTCCACTTTGCCGCCAATGGCGACGCGCTCGCCAACTTTGACGGCACCCACCTCTACGAGTACGACAGCGATGTGGGCCACAGCGAGTGGGGCACCTGCAACTTCAACTATTACCGCCGGGAGGTGTGCAGCTTCCTGAACAGCGCCGCTGCCCTCTGGATGGATGTCTACCACTGCGACGGCATCCGGATGGATGCCATCTCCCGCGCCCTTTATTGGCAGGGCGACCCCAACCGCGGCGTGAACGAGGGCGCTGTTACCTTCCTGCGGAACCTGAACCACGGCCTGAACGAGCGCTGGCCCACCGGCATCTACACCGCTGAGGACTCCACCAACTTCCTTAAGGTCACCGCCCCCACCCGCTACGACGGCATCGGTTTCGATTACAAGTGGGACATGGGCTGGATGCACGACACGCTGGATTATTTTGCCACGCCCTTTGGTGAGCGGCCCGATGCCTACCACAAGCTGACCTTCAGTATGCAGTATTTCTACAATGAGCTGTATCTGCTGGCACTCAGTCACGACGAGGTGGTGCACGGCAAAAAGACCATCATTGATAAGCTGTGGGGCACCTACGAGGAAAAATGTGCCCAGCTGCGCACCCTTTACTTCTACATGTACACCCACCCAGGCAAAAAGCTGAACTTTATGGGCAATGAACTGGGGCATTTCCGGGAGTGGGATGAGAAAAAGGAGCTGGACTGGGGCCTGATGAAGTATCCCTTCCACGACAGCTTCCAGAAATATTTTGCCGAGCTGGGCCGCCTGTATGCCACCGAACCCGCCCTCTACGATGGCGAATACAACCCGAACTGCTTTGAGTGGATCGCCTGCGAGAGCCGGGACGAAGGCGTGTACGCCTGGCTGCGGAAGGGCGCGGGCCAGACCATCCTCTGTGTGATGAACACCCAGAATACCGCCCACAAAAAGTTCCCGCTTTACTTCCAGTACCCCTGCGCCGCCGATGAGCTGCTGAACAGCGAGGCTGCCTGCTGGAACGGCGCGGACCGCAGCCGCACCAGACACCTGCATACCACCGATGGCGGCGTGTACGGCCGGGACTACACCCTGAGCGTGGATCTGCCCGCCATGGGCAGCCGGATGTACCGCATCACGCCGGAGGCTCCCCACCCGGAGGCCGCGCAGGCCTCTGCCCGTAAGGCCGCCGCCCAGAAGCGCAAGGCCACCATCGCGGCAAAGCAGAATTCCAAAAAGTAATATCGCATTCAAAATATCCCGTCTGCTGAAATGCAGGCGGGATATTTTATCTTCCGGGGGCCTGCCCTCTTGCCTGTGCCGCCCGGAATCATTATACTGTAAGCTGTAATATTGTGGTTCAAAACCGAGGAGCATGTACAATGTCAACGATACTTTCTGAAAAGAAGACCCTTTCACCCTGGGCAAAGGGCGGCATCGGGCTGGGTGCCGGGGCACTCCTGCTGGTGCTGGTGGGTCTGCTGTTCCCCACCGCGGCGGCATTCTTCCCGCTGGTGAGCCTGTGGTGCAGCTGTGTGCTGTTCTACGGCGCGCTGTGGGTGCTGCACACTGCCGGTGTGGAGCTGGACTTCTTCCACCGCGCAGCCATTATCACCTTCTGGGCCGGAGCTGTGCTCTACTTCTATTGGGCGCTGGGGCGGCGGCAGTTCATCTACGCCTGGGATTATGTGAACTACATTCAGAAGCAGTTCAATACCGAAGCGGCTTTTGCGCTGGGTCCGGTGGCCGGTTTTAAGTACATCATAAGCACATTTTCTGAAGACTACACCAATTTCATCACTCTGTTCACTGAGTTCCCGTTCTGCCTCACCGCAAAAACGGGTGACAGCTACGCTTTTGCGCAGGTTTTCTGTGTGCTCCCCAGCCTTATGCTGATGCTGGCTGGTCTCACGATCAAAATCGGGCAGATTCTGGAGGTCAAGAATAAGTTCTGGTATTTTATCATCGGCTTTTCCTGGGTGCTGACCTATCCGTTCCTGCGAATGAGCGCTATGCTGGCACAGCCGGACTGGTTCGGTCTGATCTTCGCTTTTGCCATTCTGCTCCTCACATTGGACTACCGTTTTGAAAAGCTGGAGCCGGGGCGGTTCGTGCTCATCTTCCTGGCAACGGCCGCGCTTATCCTGAGCCGCCGCTGGTACTTATATTTTGTGGTGGGCTATTATTTTTCTTATGCGCTTCTGCTTTTTGTAAGCAGTGCAAAGCTCGCAAAACAGGGCCAAAAGGACCTTGCCCTGCGCCGAGTACGCAACCTCATCCTGTTTGGTGTCTGCGCCATGGCAGCAATGGTGGTCCTGCTCTGGCCCATGGTCAGCAAGATCCTGGCTTTTAACTACTCCGACCGCTATTCGTACTATAATGTCGGCGGCATTGCAGTAGAGCTCTATTATCATGCCATGCGCACCGGCCTGCTGAACCTTATTTTGATCCTGTTTGGTTTGTGGCTCTGCGTCAAGCGGAAAAAGCCCAGCCTGCCTGTGTTGGCGCTGTGTGAGCTGATGCTCAGTATGCTCTTGTTTACCCGAGTGCAGAATTCCGGCTCCCATCAGATGCTGCTGTACGTGCCCGCCTATATCATTCTGTTTCTCTGCGGTGCGGCGGGTCTGGCAGAGAGTATCGAGCATTTCAAAATACCAAAGCTTTGTTTCTGGATCTTTACACTGTTGTTCGCCGTGTCGGTGCGGTGCTCCCCGCTCACTGTCATGGCCTTGCCAGAGTTCGTTATCCATGCGTTCCACCCGGCAGACCTTGCTGAGTATCAGCGGCTGGACGAGCTGACCTATGACCGCAAGGACAAACCGCAGATCCAGGCCATGGCACAATGGCTGGTTGAACATCTGGGGGAGGGCGAGGTCGCCTATATGATCCCGGATGACATGCTCTACAATCCCGGCCACCTGCGGAACTGTGACCTGCCCAACCATGCACTGGACGGCAAGTTGCCGGACAGCTTCTCGGTGCCGGGCACCCACTATTTCCCCACCGGTTTCTTTGATGCCAGATATGTGGTAACTGCAGACCCGTTCCCCCTCTCGCTGGCACCGGACACGGAACTGGGCCACCGGTTCAACGCCGTTTTTCTTCAGCTGAGAGAGACTACCCACCAGCAAGTTGCGACCTTCGATATGGGCAACGGCACGGTGTTCACGATCTGGGAACGCACCACTCCCGTGACACGTGAGGAAGTGGAGACCTATCTCCATGAATTTGATGCTGAAAACGCCAAATACCCAGAAATGTTTTCCTCTGTTGTGGAAAACTGGCTGGCTGTTCATGGTTTATAAAAGGAGAGTAAAACGATATGTCCAACAACGCAAAAAATCTACCGGAAGTAAAATTAGGCCAGTACAAGGGGCTGGCTGTCACCCGCCATGTGCGGCCGCTTTCCGAAAAGACCATTGACCAGGAGATGGTCCACCAGACCCGGATGCGCTCCGTCTACCACAACTCCACCGCCCCCGCCAAGCGCGGCAGCCGGGTCCTGCTGGATTTTGTCGGCTTCATGGACGGGGAGGAGATCCCCGACAGCCGGATGGAAAAGGTGATGGTGGTTCTGGGGGACGGCAAGCTGATGCCCGCCGCCGAAGATGCCATCTACGGCCACACCGCTGGCGAGACCTTCCGCTTCGATTTCACTTACCCGGAGCAGTTCCGGGTGGAGGAGCTCTCCGGCAAGACCGCGCAGTTTGAGATCAAGCTGCACTCCGTGGCCGAAAAGACCACCCCGGAGCTGAACGAGGAATTTGCCCGGGCACAGGGCTATGCAGACCTTGCCGCCATGCGCGAGGCCGTGCGGGCCAAAAAGCGGAAGATCCACGAAGATGCCGCCGACCGCGCCGCCGGGCAGGAGCTGCTGGCAAAGGCCGGTGCCAACCTGACCGTGGATCTGCCCGAAGCCATGCTGGACCGCACCGCCGACAACGAGATGCGGATGCTGGAGCAGCGGCTCTCCCGCAGCAACATCACCCTGGAAAAGCACTGCAAGAACAGCCACACCACCGCTGCCGCCCTGCGGGCAGGCTACCGTGACGCTGCCGAGCGGAACCTGCGCTCCATGCTGGCCTCCCGCTCCATTGCCGAGGCCGAGAACATCACCGTGAGCACGCTGGAGGTCAACAACGAGTACCGCCGCCTGTCCCAGCTGCAGGACACCCCGGAGGCCGACATCCGCCGGGTGCTGAGCCCGGACACCCTTGCCGCCGCACTGGTTGCACAGAAAGTCCAGCGTTTCCTGCTGGACAACGCCGACATCACCACTGTGATGGACCCTGAAAAGGAGTGATCCTATGAGTATCTTTACGCGCTACGCCATGGATGCGCTGATGAAGACCACCCACCCCGAGGTGAACCGCAAGCAGTGCTGGAACCTGCACCCCCACCGCACCCCCTGCACAGCCTGCAAGGACATCTGCCCCTATGGCGATGAGATCTTCACCCGCCCCAACCTCGTCAAGGACCTGTCTCTTATACACATCTGACGCTGCCGACGAATAGCCTTGTGTAG
>ERZ1027232.1347-NODE-1347-length-11405-cov-4.312775_pt1 | contig 11405 bp, 6 predicted proteins | sample MGYA00519478_ERZ1027232 | MGnify/ENA primary metagenome ERZ1027232 (study PRJEB26926, sample SAMN06164468) | human gut metagenome | biome: ENVO:00009003; feature: ENVO:2100002; material: ENVO:00002003 | host: Homo sapiens | place: USA | collected 2012 ...
AGAGACAGCAATTATTATGAAAAAACATTTTCTATTACTAGTTATTCTAACTCTATTTCCGTTTATTGCAAGCAATGCAGTAGGAAATAGGGCACTCAAACTGCAAACAAACAGTCTATTGAGTGAAGACGAACTCTCTTATTGTATCCCTGATGCAAACTCACGCACCAGTTCAACAGAACGACGGTTAGAAACAATCACGATTTCAGGTGCTACATCAAAAGGGGTATCCAGTCCTTTTTCAAACACTTTAAACAACAATCCACAACCGGAAGTATATCTGGATGTGACAGATGCAACCATCACTGCGACAAAAGGAGACGAATTAACTATATCATGGACTTTCCGCAATCAAATTTCATGGATGCATTATTATGTATACATCGATTACGATCAAGATGGTATCTTCAATGAAGAAAATGAATTAGTGTCGTATACATACTATAATGCAACCGGAGAAGGTCCGTCTACCAATAGTATCGGAGAAACAGTAGAGGCAGGTGAAGGTAAAACCGGGGCACCTGTATTTACAATTCCGGAAGATGTTCTAACCGGTAAAACCCGATTGAGACTAAAAATAGACTGGAATAGTAAAAATCCTTGCGGAAATCCGAGTCCTACAAACCCAATAGGAGGAAACAATGGAACAATAATTGACTATAGTATTGATATTCAAGCTAAATCTACAGCTACCACTTCTACTATCAACTTTCCCGAATCAATAGTAAACGGAGCTTTGACAGTTAAAGCCGGTGATAAAGATATTACCAACGGAGAAGAAGTAGCTAACGGAACAGAACTGACAATCATAGCTACTCCGGCAGAAGGATACATACTGGATTACTTGGAAGTAAATAATGTAACATTAACCGGAAACACTTATACCGTGACAGAAGATGCAGTTATTACAGTTGGTTTTGCAAAGAAAGCTGTAGGAGAAGAAAACAAGGCGGTAACGATTCCCAAATCACAAATAGGTAACTACTCTGGAACAGCTTATCGCTTGGAATTTCCTGAAATACTTTTAGGAGATCGTGATGGCGGAGATACTGATCGTAAAGGTAAATCATTTACTATTTCAACATGGGTGAATTTTGCAGAATTAACCGGTAGTAAAAATGAAGGAACAGGAGATGGTACTGTAATCATGGGACACGGTGCCCAAGCACATATGAACCACAATGGAAGCGTATTTTTGTGTGCCAAGCCAAACGGAAAATTATATCTGGGAGGTGGAGAAAACAACATAACCGGCAGAGATTTGAATGCAGACATTACAATTGATACCTGGATGTATCTGACAATCGTATATGACAACGATGCTCAATCTGTAAGCGTTTACAAAGATGGTATGATATTGGAAACAGTGGAAATGGGCCATCAGCTAAATCTTTTTAATGATGATCCTGCTATTTTCTACGTTGGTGGAGTAATGTTCTCCGGAATGTGCGATGAATTCCAGTATTTCAATAAGGCTTTAACATCTGACGACGTATTAACGGCATACAATGATCCTAAAGGAATAGACGGATTAACAGCCTTATATGATTTCAATTCTATTGCCGAAGGAACGACAGGACAGTTTGAAAACAAAATAAAATCAAGTGATAAAGCTGATATTAAAGCAACTTTCAATAAATATACTACAAGTACTGTTTGGACTGGCAATGAATTAGTTTCCGGTAAAGTTACTGAATTCGCTCCAACCTTCGCCGACGGACGTAATATGACGGTTCTTCCAACATACTATACAGTCACACTACCTATGGAAGTTGCTAATGGTATATTAACAGTTATGAATGGAAATACTTCACTTACAGCCGGAGACAACCAAGTCGAAAAAGATGCAGAATTAACGATTACAGCCACTCCAGCAGAAGGATACATTTTAGATTATCTGAAAATAAATGATACACCACTGACAGAAAGTACTTATACCGTAACAGAAGATGTTGCCATCACAGTTGCATTTTCAAAAGAACCTGCAAAGGCTACAGCCAAAGCAATACATATTCCAACAAATAGTGGTAACACACAATATCAATTCCGGTTTGATGATCTCGTTTTAGGAGAACATAAGAATGGAACAAATAATAACTGGAGTAATGGTATCGTAGATAAAGGCGATTATCGTGCCCGTAATTTCACGATGTCAGCATGGGTTAGACCTCTGAATAGTACAGGCGACCTCTTTGGTCATGCACAAAAATCATTCTATGGTGCCGAAGGAACATTCGCAGTCCGCATCAACGCTAACAACCAATTAGTACTAAAAGCCAGAGCTTGGGTTAACGGATCTCAATGTGACGGAATACAAGAAATTGTATCTGACGTAACTTTGGATATTAATGAATGGGCTTTCTTAACAGTAGCTGTAGATGATGATGCACGTTCAATCAAATTGTACAAAAATGGTGTGTTATTATCCACAGGAGATTTAAGTGCAACTAAAAATGGAACAGAAGCTCATGGTATCGGTTTATTAGCAGACGAATGTATTTTCTTTGCAGGTAACGGTTCATCATCTTGTGACGTGGATGAAATACAAGTATGGAGTAAAACACTGAACACAGAAGAAATCGCAACCTCTATGAACGGTTATATCAATGCACCGGAAAATTTGGTTGCGTTCTATAAGTTTGATGAAAACTCTATCGAAAATATACCGAATCAAGGTACCGGAGGTACGTGTGATGCCAATTTGGTTTCCGGAACAAGTGCATATGACCCTTCTGTATGGGGAGATGTATATACTTGCTCTCCTATCCAAGCAACTTTGGTTGATGGCCATATTCTTCCCAAATTCGCAATAAATTATGTATCAGAAACAGAACACGGTTCATTTGTTATCAAGAACGGTAATAATGTAATCACTCCGGGTAGTGAAGTTGCACAATACACCATGTTAACTGTTGAAGCAACTCCTGCTGAAGGTTATCAAGTGAAAAGTATTAAAGTAAATGATACAGAAATTGAAGGTAATACATTCATTGTAAATGGAGAATCAACTGTTAGCGTTGAATTTACTGACAAACTGACCATTAACTATACCGTTTCAGGAGTAGGAACGTTCACAGTCATAGATGAGAATGATCCGGAAAATCCATTCAACAGCGGAGATGAATTTGAAAAAAATACATCTATCACAATGGTGTTAGCTGCTGGCGAAGGTTACGAAATATCCAGTTTTATCGTTAATGGAGAAGAACAAAAAGAGTCTATAAATGCTGCCGGAGTATATACAATAGCCAATTGTCAAACAGACCTGAACATTGATGTAGTATTTGCTAAAAAACTGTTCAATGTAACATTCAGTTCTAACGATTTCGGTACATTAACAGTAAAACAGAACAATGTAAATATTGAAAGTAACACTCCTGTAGAATATGGTACAGAATTAACAGTTATCGCAACTCCTAATGCCAATGCAACTTTAAGTGTATTTACGATCAACGGAGCTGACAAACTTGCAGAAATCCAAAATACATTAAAAATGAATATTACTGTTTCGGAAGAACTGGATATTCAAGCAGAATTCACTACTATCAGCCGGACTGTAACTTGTAACATCATTGGTAATGGTTCTGTAAAAATTGCAGATGCTAAAGACAATGTATATGAAAACGGTGTAGCTTCTATCCCTGATGGTTCTAATATCACTTTGACTTTCATTCCTGAAGATGGTTACCAATTGAATGATTTCAAATATGACGGTGATTCCATGTTCGAAGATATAATTGATGATCAATTCAACTTTATTGCTGATGAAGATTATACTTTCGACGTAGTTTTCACTAAGATCACTTCACTCCAAAACACTTCAGAAGATGCTGTAAGCGTTCGTTATGAATCGGGAATGCTATACGTTGAAGGAATGAATGCCGGTGACAAACTTGATATCTATGACATTACCGGAAAGTATATCGAGACATCAACTCTCGCAGCAACAAATGTTACAGATCTTGCAAACGGTTGTTACTTGGTAAGAATATCTCTCGGAAATACAATCAAAACCGTGAAGTTTATTAAAAGATAAGCTTGAACGCACTTTGAGAGATTAACATAAATTGAAAAGGCTGTGTCAAAGCTATAAATACTTTGCCACAGCCTTTTCTTCAAAAAAACAGTTCCCATAATGAAAAACATCCTTTTATTTACTCTGTTGTTATGTAGCATGACCCTACATGCGCAAACATATCGTGTGTATCCCGTTCCTCAAAAAATAACAATGAACGGAAATACCATAAAAATGACTCCAAATGTAAATATCGTCAAAGAAACCGGTATTAATGAGATTACCATAAACCGCGTCCAAGAGGTATTAACCAATGCCGGATTTAGTTTCACTGTCAGTAACACGCTTACCGATGATCAAACGAATATCCTTATCGGCATTAATGGTTCTAAAGAGATAGCCGATAATTATGCAACAAGCCACTCCCTGCCAAGAGATGTCTTTGCCGCAGCAAGCAATAAATACGATCCTCACCTATTACAAATAAACAACCACCATGCCCAAGGAGATATAATCATCTTAGGTGATCATACCGGATCGGCTTATTATGGCATGGCCACTCTGGAACAAATATTAGACCAAGCTGACGGAAACAACCTGCAAACCGTCACTTTCGAGGATTATTCCCATACTCAATATCGCGGAATTGTAGAAGGATTCTATGGACATCCGTACAGCACGGAAAGCCGGCTTAACTTGTTGGACTATTGCAAACGATACAAAATGAATATGTTTGTATATGGTCCGAAAGCCGATCCTTACCATGCAGGTAAATGGCGTGAAGATTACCCGACAACCATAACCGACCAAGAACGCCACATGGGGCTGATCACCCAAGACGACCTGCGCGAACTGGCAAGCAAAGCGAAAGCCTGCAATGTTGCTTTTATATGGTCGATCCATCCGGCACTCGAAGGAGGAGGTATAAACTTCAGCAATCTGGATCCGGGAGTGGAAGCTATCATGGAGAAATTCGATCACCTGCACAAATTGGGTATACGGCATTTCGGTGTATCCATCGACGATATGAGCGGTCACCCGTACAACCAGTCTGATCTTGCAGATAAAGCTCAAGTCAAATTATATGAAAAATTCAACAAGACCGGAGTGTCAGAGGAAGACAAAGTAGGACCGCTTCTATTCGTCCCGACACAATATGCATTAAATTATGGAACCTCTACCCTCTCCTCTTTCAAAAACATTCATAAAGATGTGCTGGTAGCCTTTACCGGATATGACTGCTTTTCTAATATCCGGGGGAGTGCCTGTGACCGTATGGCCGACTTGATAGGACGCAATCCCATCATGTGGTGGAATAATCCGGTAAACGATGATTATGACGAATTTCTCTATATGCATGGGCTCACCGCACGTTGGATTATCGAAGATAAAACTCCGATCTCTTCACTACAAGGGTTGGTTTTAAATCCGATGAATCAAGGGCAGGTTTCAAAGATAGCGCTATTCAGTTCGGCAGACTATGCATGGAATCCGGCTAAATTCGATGAGTCAGCCAGTTGGGAAGCATCTCTTTCTTCTATCGTAGCCGAACCTGAGTTAACCGAAGCCCTCAAAACATTTATCGGTGTGATGAGTGCATACACTACCCATGATACAAGAACTCCGGAAGGGGAAAAATTCTCGCCGCTCTACACAGCTTTTCAATCGGCATATTCCAAAGAGAATATCCCCGATGCAACGCAACTTTTGAGTGAAATGAAAAAAGCGAATGAGGCTTGTAAGGTACTACAAACACTAAAAGACAGTGAAAATAAAGAATATAATTTATTCTACGAAGACATTAATTGCTGGCTGGCAAAAGTAGAATCGATGACGGACATCGTAGTCAAATCGATCTCTTTGATGAAAAATCAATCCGACCTTTCTTCATGGACCGATTTTGCCATAGCCCAAGCCAATGCACAAAAGATACATACAGATCCGAAATTCCAGTTGAGTGTACTCGAGGGTAAAGGAACAAGTTCTTACGAAGAATTTAAAGAGGTGCAACCCACCCCCAAATATCTGGATCCGTTCATTGATTTCCTTGCCGGTAAATTAAGTGACCATGCTCCACAGCTTCCGGAAAGATCACGGGAGATGGAAGTGATCACTAACATAAAAAATCTATCTGAAGTCAATATTCAGGCGGAAGAGAATGTAACCAAACTATCCGGACTCAATGCCGTCACACTGAAACCGGGAGAATATATCGGCATCTTCTTCAATGCAATCAAGGAAGTTACTACCGGAATTCTACCGGCATCTCTCACCGATAATCTTTCAACAGAATACTCCATCAACGGAAAAGAATGGACCGGCTTTATACCGACAGAGGAATCAACAGAGCAAATGGCTTATTTCCGTATTGTGAACAACAGTAATTCCGACCAGCTCATTCCGATAAATGAAATTTCATTCAGAATGCCGGCTTCCGAGAGTTCAGTCCCTTTAGAAGCCACCACCAACATGGGTACTTACCAAACTTATAACATAAAAAATGTAATAGACGGCAATTACTCCACCAAATTTTGGAGCAGCAGTGCACAAAAAATTGGAGATTACATTCAATTGGATTTTGGCGCGTCCGCTGCCCGTTTTGACATAACCCTGCATTTTGCCGATGGAGACATGCCTACCGGGGAAGCTCTTATCCAGTTATCCGACAATGCTCAAGATTGGACTACGGTAAAATCGTTCACCGCTTCGGCCATATCCAATAGCATATATACTTGCAATGCCGGTGGAAAATCTGCAAGATACGTGCGTTTATATCTTAAATCGATAAGCGGTAATAATTGGTTCCAATTGACGGAATTTGAAGTAACGAGTTCACGTATCACTCCTGTTGCAGAAGACAATGAAGGAAACCCGATCACTCTGCTGGATGACCGCAGCTTGGCGGCTGGCTATCAGGCTCAAGATGCCGGATATGTAATCTATCGCTTCATTGAGAACATCTCTATCGATGAAATTCAGATTTTCCATAACAGTACATTTGTACCTACAGCAGACAAACCGACAATAACGGTGTGTGCCAATGGGAAATGGATCAACAAAGGCGAACTGGACGCTGCATGCACTTCTGTCCAAGTGGCTAATCTGAAAAATATTTCTCAACTAAAGATTACTTGGAATAAGGATAATATCCCTGTTCTTTACGAAATAATGCCGATCGAAAATCCTTTCATCGAAGAAAATAAAGCGATTACGATTCCGCAAGCAAGTGGAACAAGTGGTTATCGCCTGCAAGTACCGGAAACCATTCTTGGCGATCGTTCCGGAAGTGATACGGACCGTACGGGAAAATCATTCACTCTTGCATCGTGGGTAAACATGGATAAATTTACAAATGAAGGTAAGAATAAAGGTAACGTTATCATGGGGCACGGACCGCAAGTGCATATGAACTACAACGGAAGCCTCATCCTGAGTACTACAGAAAACGGAGAACTGAAAGTGATAGCAGGCGCATCCAACAAGATCGATCAAACGCTTTCTACCCGTATCAGTCTGAACACATGGACCTATCTGACTCTTATTTATGATAATGACACCCACAAAGTCAGCGTATATAAAGATGGTATATCAACCGGCGAAGAGATACAATTGAACAATAAATTGGAACTTTTCCCAGATGATCCGTGTATATTCTTCGTCGGTGGTATGGGATTCTCCGGACTTTGCGATGAGCTTCAATTTTTCAATAAAGCCTTGTCGGCTGCGGAAGTTCAACAAGCCTATCAAACCCCTCAAGATATGCCTAACCTAACAGCGTGGTACACTTTCAACAGCATTGACGGTGGTAGTGAAGGGGCATTCCTTAATAAAGCGACAGTTACCGACAAAACAGATGAAGAAGCCGTTTTCTTTGAATACACAGGAACAAAATCTTCGGACGGCGGTTTAATCAGTGGCACCGTTACAGAAGCTGTGCCGACATTAGCCGATGGCCGCGTTCCGGCAGCAGTGTTCTATACCGTCACGGTGCCGGCAGAAGTTGCCAACGGGACACTGACCGTCATGAACGGAGACATTCCGCTCGTTGCCGGAGAGAATCAAATTGAAGAAGGTACTGCACTGACCATTACAGCGATTCCCGATAAAGGATATCAATTAAAAAGCGTTAAAGTAAACGGAACCGAAATTAAAGGCAACACATTTATTCTTGAAAAAGAATCTATCATTACGGTTGAGTTTATGCAAGACGCCACTGCCAGGCGGAGTATCACCTGTAACATCACCGGCAACGGTACTGTACAAATCACGGATGACGAAAACAATGCATATGAAAACGGTGTCGCTTCCATCTTGGATGAGACAAAAATCACCTTAACTTTCATCCCGGAAACAGGCTATGAACTCAACGATTTTATATTCGACGGAGATTCAATGTTCGACGATTTAGTTGATAATCAATTCATTTTCACTATTGATGATGATTATACTTTCGATGTTATTTTCAGTAAGATCACTTCCGTACGAAACACTTCCGAAGAAGCTGTAAGTATTCGTTATGAATCAGGAGAACTATACGTGCAGGGAATGAATGCCGGTGATAAACTCGACATTTATGACATTACCGGAAAATACATCAGAACATCAACTATTTCAAAAACAGACGTTGCAGATCTGGCAGACGGTTGCTATCTGGTAAGAGTATCTCTCGGAAATGCAGTTAAAACCGCCAAGTTTATCAAAAGATAAATTTAAACGGACTGAGAGAGATTAATATAAATTGAAAAGGCTGTGGTGAAGCGATAAATACTTTGCCACAGCCTTTTCTATTAAAAGGATTCCAGTACAGAATAATATTTCAATCCTCTATCTGAATATAATATTAACGATCACCGTCGCCCCCACTTTCTGGTTCAGGCTACGGACTAACTTTTCACGCGCCATCATCAATTCCTGACGAAGGGCGGCTGAGGTCAGATGTACATACAATGTTTGATTCTTTATATATAAGTTCTGAGTGTATGAGGCAATGGTCGGTCCCAGTATTTGCGGCCAGGCATCCAGCAAACGCTGCTCATTCAAAGGCGACTCCAAACTTTCCTGACGAAGAAATTGCTGAATCAGTTTTCCTATTTGTTCTGCATTGTTCCGTTTCATACTTCAGTCTCCTTCATTTCCGCTATTTCACCTTGTTCTACCCGAAACATTTTATAATCGCTGCCTATCTTATGCAAAATCCGGTCCAGATGTTCACGATTCGTATCGGTAATAAAAATCTGTCCGAAACTATCCCCAGCCACCAATTTCACAATCTGCTCTACACGCGAAGCATCCAGTTTGTCAAAAATATCATCCAGCAACAACAGTGGAACCGTGCTGCCCGTACGTTTCAGAAAATCGAACTGTGCCAATTTAAGTGCTACAAGATACGTTTTATTCTGCCCTTGCGAACCTTCTCTTTTTATCGGAAACTCGCCCAACAGCATGTTCAACTCGTCTTTATGAATACCCCGCAAAGAATATCCCATTATTTTATCACGCACACGGCTCTCTTTCAATACTTCAAGCAAAGAAGCGTCACGCGCATGAGAATCATATGATAATCCGACTTGCTCCTTATCCTGTGATATAAAAGAATAAAAAGATTGAAAGATAGGAATAAATTCCCGGATGAACTCCTCACGTTTACGATATACCACTTCACCCGCCTGCGCCATCATCTCTTCCCATACAAGAAACAATTCTTCTTCTACCGGAAGTTCGCTTTTCAATAATGTATTGCGCTGGGTCAACGCTTTATTATAACGGATCAATGCATCCAGATACTCTTTATCATACTGAGAAATCACCACATCCATAAATCGGCGGCGCTCATCGCTCCCTCCGGCTATCAATTCAGAATCGGCAGGCGAAACCATCACCAAAGGAAGAAAACCAATATGATCGGACAAACGGCTGTATTCTTTCTTATTACGTTTAAATTGTTTTTTGGAACGGCGCTTCATGCCGCAATATATCTCTTCGGGCGTGCCGTCTGCCGCCTCATAAAATCCTTGAATCACAAAAAAATCCTGTTCGTGCCGTATATTCTGCGAATCGATCGGATTTCCGGCACTCTTACAGAAAGAGAGAAAATAAACTGCATCGAGCAAGTTCGTCTTTCCCATGCCATTCTGTCCGAAAAAACAGTTCAACTTAGCAGAAAAGTTCAGTTCAACCTGCTCCAGATTTTTATAATTTAATATGGATATACGTTTCAGTATCATGTTTACACATTAAGTTTGGTTACAAAAGTAGAAAGATTTTCGTGGTTTTAGGGTGTAAAACAAAAAAAGATGCCGCTAAATTTCGTTTGTAGATATAAAAAAACTACTTTTGCGAGTCGAAATACAAAAGTTGGAATAATAACAAAAAAGAATCATATAAAAATGGCAGGACAAAAGCACCACAATGAACAAATGAATGTGGAAGATGCACTGACACAGTCGGAAGCATTTCTTATTAAAAACAAAAAAGCAATTATCGGCGGAGTTGTTGCTGTGATCATTATCGTAGCGGGCGTTATCATGTACAAACACCTTTATGCCGAACCTCGTGAAGAAAAAGCACAGGCTGCTCTCTTCAAAGGACAGGAGCTATTTGAACAAGACAACTTTACCCAAGCATTAAACGGTGACAGTATCGGTTACACCGGTTTTCTGAAAGTGGCGGAACAATTCAGCGGCACAAAAGCAGCTAACTTAGCTAAAGCATACGCAGGCCTTTGCTACGCACAATTAGGACAATATGACGAAGCCATCAAATATCTGACTGAATTTGACGGAAAAGACCAAATGGTAGGACCGGCCGTTCTTGCTGCTGCCGGTAACTGCTATGCACAAAAGAATGAATTGGATAAAGCTGTTGCTGCATTGCTGAAAGCTGCCGATAAGGCAGACAGCAATACGTTAAGTCCTATTTATCTGTTGCAAGCCGGTGAAATCCTGATTAAGCAGGGTAAAGCAGAAGAAGCGATCAAAGCATATACCCAAATTAAAGATAAATACTTCCAGTCATATCAGGCAATGGACATCGATAAATACATCGAGCAGGCTAAATTGCTGAAGAAGTAAACATAACCCAAAACAGAGTGAAGAGTGAGAAGTGCCCTGTAGCCTTAAGCGCAGTAACTTTTCACTCTTTGTTTTTGCCCCTCCCCTCCACCTTATTTTTTATTCTTAATACATCATTTTTTTAATTCTATAATTATTATGGCAACAGCTTATCACAATTTATCAGATTACGATTTTAATTCTGTTCCGAATGCAGAAGAAATGAAATTTGGTATTGTTGTTTCTGAGTGGAACGATAAAATCACCGGCGCATTATTGGACGGTGCAATAACTGTCTCTTATACACATCTGACGCTGCCGACGAATAGCCTTGTGTAGAT
>ERZ1027232.1354-NODE-1354-length-11311-cov-6.109897_pt1 | contig 11311 bp, 9 predicted proteins | sample MGYA00519478_ERZ1027232 | MGnify/ENA primary metagenome ERZ1027232 (study PRJEB26926, sample SAMN06164468) | human gut metagenome | biome: ENVO:00009003; feature: ENVO:2100002; material: ENVO:00002003 | host: Homo sapiens | place: USA | collected 2012 ...
TCCGTCTCGTGGGCTCGGAGATGTGTATAAGAGACAGATATTATAGTTCTCATCAACAATATCTTTCTTTAATACTTCCATCATTACCCCATCCCATAATGAATACTTTCCACTATGGTGATATCCATTAAACCACAACGGCTGAGGAAAACCACAAAAAATATGTAAGCATTCAGTTAATATATTTTTTTCGTTTAAAGTATCTATTATTTTTTTTGGCTCTTTGTCTAAAAAAACATTACCTGTTATGGCTATCTGAATATCCTTTGTAACATTCTTACGCGTTAATGCAACAGCTTGTATCCATTTCATGTCACCGCGCATTTCATTTTTTAAATATTCACATATATCTTTCCTTTCTTCATCCGTTAACATGTCCCAAAGGTCTACTATATGTGAAATGTGTGCCGTTACCAAACTTGTACTGTTTACTTTTAATTCTTTTTTTATCATACCTTTTCGTAAGCAAGCAGAATTTTTAGTTCCTGTAATAAGATAATCTAAAACACTCATTCCATAATCATTAACAGAATGATATTTTGAGTAATTATGAATCCATTGTATCCAAGCATTTGCTACATCAACTACCTCCTTTTGATTATTTAAATACTTCAAGGACCGATCTATATTAAGACTCATATGTGGTTCATTCATTCCCATAAATTTTGCAGGGAAACACACTAACCACTTAGAAAATAAAGCTGCCCATATTTTCCATATCCTCAATCTTTCCGCTTCAGCGTATTTGCCCCAGTCAATTGCTTTGCTATCATATTCGTCTCCAAATTTATCAAATAAATCTTCGACATACATGGATACTGACTTTCTTTCAAATTGCTTTTGAAAGTATATTATCAATTTCTTTACATTCTCTTCACTGAAATCGTTTACGCTACTAAACATGCCTTTCAACATTCCGTAAACAACATTGTAATTTTCAAAACGTTGTAAATACTCTGTTTTTTCAAAGTCTAATTTAGCTGCATAATTTTTAAACAAATAAAATATTGCCCTACTCCGAATGACTGCTTCATCACTTAACAGTGTATACTCTAAAAATTCTCGGGACAAATTGTCAGCTAAACTGCTGGATAAAATATCATAAATTTCTTTTTTGCTAAAATTTTCTTTCTTTCGTACTCGTTCTTCAATCTCTTCTAATGTAAAATTAATGTCTTTACCCCAGAAATCATCCATATTAAAGAAATCAAAATAGTGCTTTCCATCCATTTGATACCAGCATTCATTACCATTCCATTGCATATACTTGTCTGCTGTGCGACCGTTTCTAATATTTTTCATAAAATCTTTCTGCACCTGTTCATTCAAGTTATCAAAATTTTGATCCAAATACAAAATAGAAACATCTCTGATTGCTGGAAATATAGATCTGCTACCTTCTACAATACAATCTATTATCATTTGTTCTCTATCAAATTCCTGACCTAACTGGCACAAACTGCAAAAAGCCGCATTTGATGAAAGCGAACCGATTGCCCTGCGCATATATTTAATATATTTTTCTATATCCCAATCATCTTCAATCTCTTCTTGTAGCAGTAATTTACTTGCATATGTGTAAATTGGATGAAGAAAGTAAATCTCATTCGTAATGCGCTCTTTGTAAATATATCCTTTTTCACATAATACCCGCAGAATACTTATTATATCTTCATCCAGTTTTGGCATTTGAGCATATACCGGAAATTCTTGATGTATATGTGAGTTTTTTTGTCTATCTCCTATAGATACAGTTACTTCTTCTTCCATTTTTTGGCGTATAGAAACTGATTCTTCATTGCTGCAAAGAATATACGCCAAATCCTTTACACTAACCGACCTAACTGTATTGCAAAAGCATCCTAGCAAAATAAAAATATCTTTATATGTTTCTCCATATGACTTTATTTTCCTACAAACTTCTTCTGAACTAATTCTAGCCTGTTTAATAATTTCATCCGTTGACATATGCGTTAATACATTTATATTCTGCACACTTAATAAGAGATGCCGCATCTCGCCAATTTCCAAAAAACAGTTTCATCATGGTGGTCAAAAGATCTTTTTAATCTTTCAAAAACTTGCAGACTCTCATCTGATTCTCCATAGAATCGTAACCATATTTTCTCAGCCTCTTCCTTACTTGAAATTGATGTATTAATCCACCCATTACCCTGAATTTTGCACTCTTCAATCTGCTTTTTCTGAAAAACGTCAAGTAGTATATCTAACCGGCTGGTTATGATTACTTTTCTATTAATGGATAGCCTATCGCGTATTAAACCTTCAATTTTATCCCTTATTTGTATATAATTCTCACTTTTCCCAATATGCCCAAACGGATCTTCAATCAGTAACAATCTTGAATCATTTTCTGGAGACATTAAAAAATAATATGCCTCTTGATCCTCTATTATATTGTCAGTCAGTTTCACATAATATCCATTATCTTGCAACTCCTGAGCAATCGTCTTTGCAATATATGTCTTTCCGGAAAATGGTACTCCTGTTAAAAGTAATAAATTTTTTTGTAACAACTCACTCTTTAGTATATCTATGCTATCTCTTTTATAAAAACTCTTATCTTCTGGTAAAACACGACTAAACCTTTTATTTTTTAAAATTTCTCTGATCAAAGCAGTAATATCTTCTCCACTGTCCCTCCCCTGACGAACAACATCAAGCATTTGGTTCATTACATCTCTGCATATCATTTTTGGGATTTGATACTGTTCTTTAAGGATGATGCAAATTTCTCTTTCTATCTGATCTTTTCTTTCAATTATATACACACGACCCAATACCTTGTTCAGCTCATTTTTTTTCTGATTAAAATACTGTTCAATATGTTCTTTTCTTTTCCTTCCCAATTCATTTTTGTTATCAATTCCCTTTAGCATCCGCAGTTTTAAATCTTTTAACATTTCTGCCGAAAAACATATTTTATTTTCTTTTATTTCATTTTCTTTACCTACAAACTTACTAACATTATCTGTGCATCGATTATTTGTCACAAATACTAAGTAATTTGTATCAGATTGTTGTATTCTATCCAAAATAAAACAATCTGATTTGCTTTTTTGAAAATGCGCTAACCATGTGGCAAATTCGTCATACGCTATTTCGGATGCCTTCTTTTTTACCTGCAATTCTATATGGTAAGTTTTATCTTCCAATTGATACGATAATTTTGCATCCTCAAAACTCTCATTTTCTACCAAAACTTCAAAATGATCCATTTCTAAATATTTCAAAATCATATATAATGTTACAGTATACTGATAATCAAATCCCTGCGCTCCAACTATTTCAACTGACATATCTTCTCTTTTATACCTCACATTCTTTTTTTCTGCGTAGTTTCTATAAAATTACTTCAAGAATACTATCTGAATTCTTCCTACTTATCTTTCCAATTCTTTATTGCAACTTTCTTTCGTTAATGCCATTTATCATTTTTTCTCAACTATGTCAACTACAAGTTTCAAAATTTAATTGCCTGATTTAAATGTACCACCTCTATTTTTTGTTCTAAAGTATATATGTTAATTGAACCAATATCATGGAATTTCATTGTATTTTAGATGTAAGCCAAATTAACTTACAATTGACTCTGCTTTTTCTCTATAATCCAATACTTCAAAAATTTCTTTCATATATTGTATCACAGATCATTTTGTTTTGGAGATTACTTTCCTCTCAAATGGGCAGAAGAAAACCTCCAAATCTATTATAGACTTGGAGGCTTGATTCCAACCATTTTATTCACAGAAAACTGTTTTCCTGCTACTGTAAAAGAACTATGCAAGTGCAGGTTCCTTCCCCGCAATAATCGCTTTCACTTCTTCTATATCCTTATCAGTAGCTGAGGCTATCTGCTCTGCTGTAAAACCATTCTTATACATTTTCATAATGAGTCCTGCCTCTCCAATCGCAATACCATCTTCTTTTATTCCCTGACTCAAGTTACACATAACACTCACATCCTTCCTGAAGTTCTCCTCAATAGGAATATCGTATTCATTTCCAATTATGTTTAGTTTTTCATCTATTGTAAGTTCCTTGGATAACAATGCTCCCAGCAGACGGTGCAGTTCATACGTCTCATCATGTTCCGGCAGATTCTTTGCCAGTCCAAGCATGATGATATTCAGCAGGTCAAGATTTCCCTTCCATTCATAGGAACCGATTAAATCTTCTTTTGTGAGATGCACATGGCTCATGCTGCTCTCTTCCATGTTCATACATACCCAGATTGAATATACACGCTTAATGTCATCGTAGCTGAAGTTCTCAAAATCACGTTCTTTTTGTGATGAGATCAGTCTGCTCACATAAAAGATTGCCCGGTTTAAGAAATCCGTATATGCTATCTGCATCAATCTCATTTTTCTTAAGCCCATAAATCTGAGACTTCAGTTCTGCCATTGTTTCTTCCACTTCATCTATTCTATCATATTGAGCGTCTAATCGTCTCTGTAAACTGAAAAGGGTGCAGCAGACTACCACAACACCTATTCATCCGTTGCTTTTCATTAAAATAATTCCTTTCGTCAGTATTGCATCGCTCGGATCATAGATTTTTCCCGAAAGCATTTTCCTGTTCCGTCATAGCAGTCTCCATTTTCTTAGGATCTGATTAGTTTTAAAATCTCCTCTTCTTCCGGCATAACCCGAAGGGCGCCTCTTCTGGTGGTGATGATAGAGGCGGCTGCGTTGGCGAAGGTAAGCATTTCTTCCATGTCCTGTCTGCTTATGTTTTGATAGCCTTTCTTCAAAATCTGATGCAGCATACAACCCATAAAGGTGTCTCCCGCGCCGGTCGTTTCAATCGTATTTTCATTCAGGAATGCCGGAACCTCTGCCCTCTCCTCCCCGCAGTAAGCACGGCTGCCGTCTTTTCCCATAGAAAGAAAAATCAAAGGAATTGGAAATTCCGCCCGAAGCTGCTGCATTGCCTTCTCAAAATCCTGTTCTCCGGTAAGCCATACCAGCTCATCATCAGATATTTTCAATATATGACAATGACCCAGTCCGTATCGGATCTGTTCCTTTGCCAGTTCCTCGCTCTCCCACAAAGGCTTTCTCAAGTTCGGGTCAAAAGAAAGCCAGACACCCGCTTTCTCAGCTGCCTCAATGGCACTCATAGTTGCCGTTCTCACCGGCTCATCCGTAAGAGAAAGGGAACCGTAGTGAAAAATCTTTGCATTTCGTATCAGTTCTTCCTTCACTTCTTCCTTGCGAAGCATCATATCCGCCCCCGGTTTCCTGTAAAAGGAAAAATCCCTATCTCCATCTTCTTTCTTTTGTACAACTGCCAAAGTTGTATGTACTTCTTTATCAAAACACAAACCTTCTGTTGAAATTCCAGTTTCCTTCAAGGCTTTCTCCAACTGTAATCCAAAACCATCCTGACCAACTTTACCAATAAAAGCCGTTTTCCTTCCCAGCTTTTGCAACATGGCAAGCACATTACAGGGGGCTCCTCCCGGATTCGCCTCAAAGATCGGATTTCCCTGTTCACTATATCCATTTTGTGTAAAGTCAATGAGTAATTCTCCCATTGCTACAACATCATATTTTTCCATTACTCTACCTCAATATCATATTTGGTTACATCCAAATATGTCTTTCCGTTACTTGCAAAACAAATTCCAGAAGCATCTACCGGTGTATAAATCAGCGAGGTCATTACCTGTTCCCCATCATTTACGAATATCTCCACGGAAAATCTGTCTACTAAAATTCTAAGATTTATCACATCTTTTTTATCTGAGACATACATGCTGCGTGTGCTTATCGTATCTTTCCTGAAGCCAGAATGAGTACGGTCAAATGTAAGTGTTTTTTCATCTCTGTCATAGATTATTTCTGAATAATGCTTTTCATCCGCAGCCAGTTTTATTCTAAATTTCCCATATTCCTTCCCTTTCAGAGCCATTTGCAGATCGATACTTCTTCCACTAATGCCTTTCAATTCTGTCTCTTCGTGAATACAAACATTATCGTAACTTATAACATTGCTGCGATAATTTTCAAGTTCACGCACTGGCATCTGACAAATTCTTCCATCCTTCATTGATAACTCTCTCGGAATAGTCATCATACCGGAATATCTCTGAGTATCAGGATACATTGGATTATCCCATGACTGCATCCAGCCAATCAAAATTCTTCTTCCATCCTCTGTCCCCATAGTCTGTGGTGCATAGAAATCAAGTCCATAATCTACGCACTGTACTTTTTCTCTTGTAAACTTCAGCTTTTCCTTGTCATAATTTCCAATCAAAAATGCTGTATTGTTACCATTGTGAAATTCCAATCCTTCTGCTTCCATTTCCTGTGGTGAAATCATAAGAACCTGTTTTCCATCTAAAGGGTAAAAATCCGGACATTCCCACATCCTTCCTATCTTATTTTCACTACGGTCTAAAATTCCTGCAAATTCCCATTTTTCCGGCTTTTCTGCACAAAACAACGCAATCTGACCGCTTCCGTCACCATGGCGGCTTCCGGCAACCATATAGTATTTACCATTTTCCTTCCATACTTTCGGATCTCTAAAATCTTCCAAACTACTGCCTTCTGGTAACATATCCGCAGTCACAACCGGATTGTTTTCAATTTTTTCATATTCAACACCATTTCCTATCGCAACGCATTGATTCTGGCGGATACATTTTTCTCCATTTGGGGCTGCTTTTTCTTCTACGCCTGTATAAATCAGTATCTGCTTTTCTCCATCTTCAATCGCACTACCGGAAAATACGCCAAAATTGTCATAGTCCTGATCTGGTGCCAATGCTACAGGAAGGTATTCCCACTTGATAAAATCCACACTTTTTGCGTGTCCCCAATGCATAGAATCCCAATGTGTTGCATAAGGATAATACTGGAAGAATAAGTGATGTTCCCCTTTATATTCAGAAAAACCATTAGGATCATTCATCCAGCCAACCGGATTTGAAAAATGATATACCGGTCTGTTATCCTGTGTTATTTTCATACTTTCTTCCATCTCATATTTTCTAGCTTTTTCTAACATTTCACTCATGTTTATCACTCCTGTTTTTTACTAATTCTCGTCTGATAATGACTCTATATATGCATCAAAATATCTCTGTTTGATTTCAAGATACTCTGAAAGTCCATAGTCCTCCATCTTTTGCAGATAGCTATCCCATTCCTCTTCAATTCCACCGTTTAAAATCCAACTTGCTTTCATTTGTTCTGCATATTTTTTGATATCCGTATCGAGCTGTGAGACTCTGTTCGTATCCTCCATACTCATAAAAACATTTGGAAATACGTATTTGCTGTTCATATCAGAAAGATAAGTTTCATGCATATTATCAAGACGCCATTTTGCGTCATCAGGTTCTGTTACATACACGTTGTAGTACTCATTCAAAATAGCAAGTGGTCCATTGACCGACTGGTTCTCACGGATTTCCACCGGAGATTTGCCACTGAGATCCATATGTCTTAACATTGGCCCTCCATCTGCATTTGTACTCATTTCAAAAATGTTATCACTATTTTCCTCACCATAAGTACCCCAGTTATTCTGTGCAGATTGGATAGGGTTGTACATTTGATCAATCCACGCAGCTGCAAGTGCTGTATCTCTGCAGTTTGAAGTCAGAACGCAACGTCCCCTGTCAAATCCACTTGTCTCACTACCATTCTGTCTTGTTATGTTTACAAGACCTTCCGGCCCTGCAAGCGCCGGCAGCATTACATAATCTTCATAATTATCAATATTCGCTATATCCCAGGAAAAGCATAATCCATATCTGTGATTCTTTCCTTTTGCCACATAAGTAGACCAGTCTTGCGTAAAAGCCTCCGGATCCACCAGATCTTCCTCTACCAAATGATGCAGCCAGATAATTCCTTCCTTATATCCTTCCTGTACGGTGGTATAAATTACTTTTCCTTCATCTGTTACTGCAAAATGATCCCCTGTGTCTCCATATCCTTCGCCAAATCCATTCATTAAAATAGCAGGATCCTGGTCTCCATTGTTAATAATAAAGGACATTGGTATCACGCCACCTGTAATATCAAATTCTTGTTGTAGTTCATTTGCATGATCACGAAAGGCAATCAAAACTTTTTCTAATTCATCTGTTGTTTTTGGCATTTCTAACCCCAGATAATCCATCCACTTCCTGTTTATGTATGGAATATCGCCAATTGCCTGTATAGCCTCTTTTCCTGCTCCAAGCTGCTCAATCCATGGGAAAGAATATATATGTCCATCCGGGGCGGTACACATTACCCTGTATTCCGGATATTTTTCAAAAACAGATTGTAAATTCGGCATATATTTATCAATCAGGTTCTCTAAAGGAATAATAATCCCCTGTTTTGCATAGCGAAGCAAATCATAATCACTCATTCCTGCTACAAACAGTCCGTCAGGCAACGCTCCAAACTGTGCTAAAGCCAGATTTTTCTTATCTCCAAACTGATCAGATACAAAACATGTCCAATTGATATGTACATTCGTCTGTTCTTCCAATCTCATAAATATCGTTCTTTTATTAGGATCCTGCTCTGTTCTGGCAGGTGCATTCGTAATAAATGACAATTCTTTTGTTTCAGACAATGGGAAAGCAACTTCCTCTATCGGTGTTTGTGGATCAATGTCGGCCTGCCCTACTGCCGCTTCTCCACAACCAGCTAATGATATACAACTAATAGCAGTCAGTAATATACAAATTGTTTTCTTTATTCCTTTTTTCATCTGCGTTTTCTCCTTCCTACTATTTTTACCCTTTAATGGAACCTACCATAACACCCTTGTCAAAGTATTTTTGGAAAAATGGATACATCACAAGAAGCGGAATGCTGGATACTACAATTGTTGAATACTTCAGTAATTCTGCCATTTTTGCCATTTCTGCAGTACTTTGAATATCAGCAATCATTCCTGATTGAGGTGTATTTTGTACCAAAATGGAACGAAGTACTAACTGTAATGGCTGCAAATCAGCATCATTTAAATAGATCATTGCATCAAAATAACTGTTCCACATTCCAACAAATCCCCATAATGCCAGAACTGCAATGATTGGTTTGCAAAGTGGAAGTAAAATCTGGAAGAAGTACTGTATCTCATTTGCTCCATCAATCTGCGCAGCTTCCCATAATTCATTGGAAACAGACTGATAATAGGTTCTTGCCAATATCATATTCCATACATTAAATGCGCTTGGTAACAAAATTGCCCATACTGTATTAACCAGACGAAGCTGATTCATCAAAATAAATGTAGGAATCAATCCTCCTCCAAAAAACATAGTAATAACAAATAATGCATTAAAAAACTTTCTACCTACCAAATCTTTTTTAGACATTGGATAAGCCGCAAGAAGTGTAATGAAAACAGAGATTGCTGTTGCTGTAATGGAGTAAAAGAAAGAATTTGCAAAGCCCCTCCATATCATTTTATCTTCAAGCACTCTTCTATATGCTTCCAGTGACCAGTCACTCATACGAAAGCTGATTCCCTGATTATTCAGTACATTTGGATCCATAAAAGAAGCTATTACAACATAAGCAAGTGGAATAACAATTGCTATTGTAAATAGCGCTAAAACACTATAGCCCAGGAAAAGAATAACTCTGTCAATTGTACTTCTTTTTGATGCCTTTGATTTGTTTTTTTGTGCCCTCATTGTATGCCTCCTCTCTATAATCCTTCTCCATCATTTAATTTTGATACAATTCCATTTACAACAAGCAATAAAATCACATTGATGATGGAATTAAAGATGCCCACTGCTGTGGAATAACCATAATCACCATTCAGTAAACCAATTTTATATACATATGTTGAAATGATTTCTGACGTTGGCAGATTCATTCCTGTTTGAAGTGCATATGCCTTTTCAAATCCAACGCTCATAATATTTCCCGCAGAAAGAATGAATTGGATCACAATAATATTTTTAATAGCTGGAAGCTGTACATACCATATCTGCTGTAAAACATTTGCACCATCAAGCATAGCGGCTTCCTCTAACTCTTTACTTACATTTGATAAAGCTGCGGTATACATGATGGAAGCCCACCCGGCACCTTGCCATATTCCACTGGCTATGTAAATTGTTCTAAACGCCTCCGGCATTGTCATCCAGTTTGTTGATGTTCCCAAAATTTGATTGAGTGGTCCTACTGGAGATAAAAACATTCTCACCATACCACATAAAACGATAACTGATATAAAATTAGGGGCATAAATCAAAAGCTGAATTTTTTTCTTAATACCAACACTACGAATTTGATTCAACAGCAGTGCCAATATGATCGGCATTGGAAATCCCCATAATAAACCATATAAACTTAACTTTAATGTATTCAATAAATAGGACAAAAAATCCGGCGAAGATAAAAAACGTTTGAAATAATCCAGTCCTACCCATTCACTCCCTAAAAGTCCCAGACGTACATTATAATCTTCAAACGCCATAAGGATTCCACCCATTGGTAAATACTTAAAAATAATTGTAAATACAAGTGCCGGCATCAGGAAAAACACATACAATTGCCAGTTTTTCCTGACATACAACAGTTTCTGCTTCATTGTATGTTTTCCATTTGTTAGTTTTTTTTTCGCTTCCACTTTTCATACCCCTTCCATTTCTTATCACGTATTATAACCAGTAAAGTAACCGGTTACTTTGTTTCTTTTTAAATCATATCTTCTATTACTTTAGAAGTCAAGTTACAGCTATATTTTCATGATTTTAGCCAAACATTGCTGGTAAATATTTAGCAAATATGCATAACCGGTAAAGTAACCGGTTATTTTTTGATTGATTAACAGTTCTGAATTTGATATAATATAGAATACCAAAGGAGCTGACTATCATGAGCAAAAAGAAAGTAACTTTTGATGACATCGCACGATATACTAATTTTTCAAAGACTACTATTTCACGCTATTTTAATGATCCGGATTCACTTACTTTAAAAAATCAGGAAATCATTGCACAGGCATTAATTGATTTAGATTATAAAGAAAATAAAGTTGCAAAAATACTTGCAAGCGGGAAAACGGAATTTGTTGGTATTATTGTTCCAAATCTGTATCTGCACTACTATTCTGAGATGCTTAACCAAATTCTATCTTCTTATGAAAAATTTGGATACAAATTTCTTGTTTTTTCCGGAAACTCAAATGAAGCTATAGAGAGGCGGTACATCCAGGAATTATTAGCCTATAACATAGAAGGGATGATTGTATTAAGTCCTGTCTCTTATACACATCTGACGCTGCCGACGAATAGCCTTGTGTAGA
>ERZ1027232.1360-NODE-1360-length-11294-cov-5.314886_pt1 | contig 11294 bp, 10 predicted proteins | sample MGYA00519478_ERZ1027232 | MGnify/ENA primary metagenome ERZ1027232 (study PRJEB26926, sample SAMN06164468) | human gut metagenome | biome: ENVO:00009003; feature: ENVO:2100002; material: ENVO:00002003 | host: Homo sapiens | place: USA | collected 2012 ...
CTACACAAGGCTATTCGTCGGCAGCGTCAGATGTGTATAAGAGACAGGAATGTAATGACATCCGGGAAAGAGCCATGGGCTGGGACTTGACCGACTTCGGCTGGGGCGATTTCCTGAAAATCGGCCTGACTCTGGTAACCCTCCGTAATGGAAGCCTGCAGAAGAAAGACAAGCCCTATTGTGAAAAGATTATGTTTGTCCGCTGCGGACAAGTGACTCCCACCCATTTCCATTGGCTGAAAACGGAAGACATCATCAACCGGGGTGGAGGAATCCTCTGCATGCGTCTGTGGAAGGCCGACAAGGAAACTGAAGCACTGACCGAAGAACCGCTTGTCGTTTCCATCGACGGAGTCAGTACACGGGTAGCTCCCGGAGAAACGGTGCGTCTTGCTCCCGGGCAAAGCATTTGTTATGAGCCTTATCTCTACCATACCTTCTGGGCCGAGGACGACCATTGTCTGGTAGGCGAAGTCTCTACAGTGAACGATGACATGAGAGACAACCGTTTCCTCACCCCCAAGGGGCGTTTCCCGCAGATAGAAGAGGATGTTCCGGCCGGACATCTGTTGTGCAACGAATATCCCGAAGTTTAGAAAGTATGAAAGATAAGACCAACCTGACGGGATTGAATCCTGATAATTTCCGGTCCGTAATCAACGGAAAGGATACGGGCCTTTATATACTGCGCAATGGCAGCGGTATGGAGATGTGTGTCACGAACTACGGGGCCATCGTCTTATCCATCATGGCTCCTGATTGTCATGGTAGGTTTGAAAATGTCGTCATAGGCTTCGATACGCTGGAAGAAGCTCGCAGGCAAAGCAACGACTATTATATAGGAGCTACTATAGGCCCCGTAGCCGGACGCATATTGCACGGCGCTTTCCGTGTAGGAGAAAAAGATTATCACTTACAGCTTAACTCTGTGCCTAATACGCTGCACAGTGGTGATGACGGTTTTCACACGGTGGTGTGGGAAGCACGGCAACCGTGTGAAAACCAACTTCTCCTCCGGCATTTCCATGCCGATGGAGAAGCCGGTTTTCCGGGCAATGTTACGGTAAGGATGATGTATACCTTGACGGACGACAATGGGTTCCGTATAGATTATGAGGCGGAGACAGACCGCGACACCTTGTTCTGTCCCACCAATCATGCCTATTTTAACCTGGCGGGCATGGGAACTCCCACTACTTCCATTGAAGACCATCTGGTGAGGATAAACACGGATTTCTATCTGCCTATCGACATGAATACGAACAATACCGGCGAAGTCAGGGCAGTGGGCGATACGCCTTTTGATTTCCGCGACTACCATTCCATAGGCGAACGCATCAACCGGAAAGACTTGCAGCTGCTCAACGGCCATGGCTATGACCACTGTTTTGTCCTGAAGAAACCCGCGCTGCATGAGCTCTCTTTCGCCGCCACCTGCATCAGTCCGTCCAGTGGGCGCAGAATGGATATCTATACCACAGAGCCGGGGCTTATTATGTACACCGGCAATTATTTGCCGGGCTTCACGGGCATGCATGGCACTGTGTATCCGCGTCGTAGCGCCGTCTGCTTTGAAACCCAGTGCTTTCCCGATACACCGAACAATCCGCATTTCCCCTCCATCGTATTACGTGAAGGAGACCTTTATAAACAGACATGTATTTATCAATTCAGTACGCAACCATGAAAAACAGAATCATTCTTTGTTTGGGATGCCTGCTGGCATTCCTCCAGCTCCGGGCACAAGTCAATACCAACCGGCAGCATTTGTGCAATCCTAATTCTTTTTCCATCGTCCTGCTGGGCGACCCGCAAAACTACGTGAAGTATGACTATAACCAGCCGGTTTTTGAGCTGATGACGGCGTGGACCGCTCATCATATAGACTCCCTCCGTGTAAAGGCGGTGCTTTGTACGGGCGACTTGGTAGACCAGAATGAATGTATTCTACCTCCCTTCCCGCGTTTCGGGAATCTTACGAGCCGGGAGCAGTGGACATTTGTGTCGCGGGCTTTCGGGCGGTTGGACAACAAGGTCCCTTATCTCATTTCTACCGGAAACCATGATTACGGCTACACCCGTTCGGAGAACTCGATGACCCGTTTCCCGGAATATTTCCCGATAGAGCGCAACAGCCAGTGGAAAAAGACCATCGTGGCTGCAACCAATAATAGAAACGGCCTGCCTACGCTGGAAAATGCCGCAATGGAGATAACGGACGAGCATTGGGGGAGGATTTTGATTATTGCCGTTGAATTTGCCCCACGTGATGAGGTCTTGTCATGGGCAAGGGAGCTGGTGGCTACCCCACGCTTCAAAAACCACACAGTGATTCTCATCACCCATTCCTATCTTACCGGCTTCGACAGCAAGCGCATCACCAAAGAAGGCTATAAGATAACCCCGTCCAATACGGGCGAAGGCATCTGGCAGAAGCTGGTGCAACCTTCCGCCAACATCCGTCTTGTGCTGTGCGGACACTATGCCACTCCGAATGAACGGTTGGACTATACCACGGGATTCCGTACCGACAAGAATGCAGCCGGACACGATGTGCACCAGATGATGTTCAACTGCCAGGCGTTGGGTGGCGGCATGAGTGGAAACGGAGGAGACGGCTGGCTGCGTCTGCTCGAATTCCTGCCCGACGGACATACGGTGCAGGTCAGGACCTATTCTCCGCTTTTCGGCTTTTCTCCTCAAACCAAGGACAAGGCATGGCGCACGGAATCCTATGACCAGTTTCAATTCACCATAAAATAAAGAGTATGAAGCGTATATCAATCATCTGTTCATTAATCCTCTTTTGTATGTATTTATCAGCACAGACAAGTCCGGAGTGGACTTCCGGAAATGCGAAGAAATGGATGAAAAGTGCCGTTTGGTCCAATGGCTGGACTGTCTCTCCCCATAAATCAGTCAATGCTGTTGAATTTGCCTGCCAATATCATAAGAACAAGGATGTCTGGGATGCTGCATTCCGCTTTCTTGCCGAACATGATTTGGAAGCGCTGTCCATTGGCAACCATGTCATTCTGGAGGGGAAATGCTGGGCTACGGTCAGTGAATACATTCCCAAAGAGGTGGAGAAAGGGAATATTGAAAGTCACCTCCGTTTTGTCGACCTTCAGTATGTACTCTGGGGAAATGAAAAGATGGGGCTGGCAAGTGACGTCGAAGTACGTCAGGCGTATAATTCAAAAAAGGATGTTGCTTTTTATACCTCTTCCCGGATAAAACACTACTCTGCCGATGCCGGCAGTTTCTTCTTGTTTTTCCCTTCGGACATTCACCAGCCTTCTGTCCGGGGAAAGGGGGAACTTGTTAAAAGCAGGAAGATTGTGATTAAAATAGAATATGTAGATTAGTGTGTTTTGGGTTCTATTAAAAATACTATTTGTTTTTCAAATAAATTTCCTTTAAAATTTGTACTTTTGCCCACTGTTTAGAGAAATCAACGGAAACTTTTAAAAACGAAATAGAATGGCAGTAGAACTGAAAGACCTTACCAAACGTAGTGAGAACTATTCTCAGTGGTACAACGAGTTGGTGGTAAAAGCCGATTTGGCAGAACAATCGGCTGTACGCGGCTGTATGGTGATCAAGCCCTACGGATACGCTATCTGGGAGAAGATGCAACGTCAGTTGGACGATATGTTCAAGGAAACGGGACACGTGAATGCCTATTTCCCGTTGCTTATTCCGAAGTCTTTCCTCAGCCGTGAAGCGGAACATGTGGAAGGCTTTGCAAAGGAGTGTGCAGTTGTGACGCACCATCGTCTGAAAAATGCCCCCGACGGTAGCGGAGTCATTGTAGACCCCGAAGCTAAACTGGAAGAAGAACTGATCATCCGTCCTACGTCCGAAACCATCATCTGGAACACGTATAAGAACTGGATCAATTCATACCGCGACCTGCCTATCTTGTGTAATCAGTGGGCAAACGTGATGCGTTGGGAAATGCGTACCCGTCTGTTCCTCCGTACCGCCGAATTCCTCTGGCAGGAAGGCCACACGGCACATGCCACCCGCGAGGAAGCCGAAGAAGAAGCGGTAAAGATGCTGAATGTATATGCCGAGTTTGCCGAAAAATACATGGCAGTGCCCGTAGTGAAAGGCGTGAAGTCTGCCAACGAGCGTTTTGCCGGTGCGCTCGATACCTATACCATCGAAGCGATGATGCAGGACGGAAAGGCTTTGCAGAGCGGTACTTCCCACTTCTTGGGACAGAACTTCGCCAAGGCGTTCGATGTACAGTTCGTGAATAAGGAGAACAAGCTGGAGTATGTTTGGGCTACCTCCTGGGGTGTTTCCACCCGTCTGATGGGAGCGCTTATCATGACGCATTCCGACGACAACGGTCTGGTGCTTCCTCCGCATCTGGCTCCGATACAGGTAGTCATCGTGCCTATCTACAAGAATGCCGAGATGCTGGCCAAGATTGACGAGAAAGTGGCAGGCATCGTAGCCAAGCTGAAATCGATGGGCATTTCCGTGAAGTACGACAATGCCGACAACAAACGTCCGGGCTTCAAGTTTGCCGACTATGAGGTGAAGGGTGTTCCCGTTCGTCTGGTGATGGGTGGCCGCGACCTGGAGAACAATACAATGGAAATCATGCGTCGCGATACACTGGAGAAGGAGACGCGTTCCTGCGAGGGTATAGAAGAGTACGTGAAGGATTTGCTCGAGGACATTCAGGCAAATGTCTACAAGAAAGCGCTCGATTACCGTAACAGCCGCATCACCAGCGTGGACAGCTACGAGGAATTCAAGGAAAAGATTGAAGAAGGCGGCTTCATCCTGGCTCATTGGGACGGAACTGTCGAAACCGAAGAGAAAATCAAGGAAGAGACAAAAGCAACCATCCGTTGCATTCCTTTCGATTCATTTGTTCCGGGTGACAAGGAACCGGGCAAGTGTATGGTTACCGGCAAGCCTTCCGCCTGCCGCGTGATTTTCGCGCGTTCCTATTAATAATACTCACCCCGGATTGAGCGGATTAACACAGATGATTTTAGGAGTTCTGATAATCAGAAACCTTTATCTGTGCTAATCCGCGTAATCTGGGGTGATTGTATATCTTGATACGTCCTCTCGGTTTTAAATTTATAGAGTTATCTCTCATCATGAATTGATGAACAGCTATTTATATTGCTTCAGAAATTCTGAGATTGTTTTACGTACAGTTTCCGGAGATTGTTTTGAATGAAGCATTGCTGCAATGACAATCCTATTCTCATCAATCAAATAATATATCACGTTAGGGGAAAGTTTTAAATGACGGACAGTAATGTTGTTAAATAGAGTAGAAAAATCACTGTCTATAATTCCTATATACGGATGTTTTGCTAAAAGATTTACTTTGTCTTGTATCTTTTGACGTGTTTTCTGTGCCGTCAACATGCCAAAATTATTCTCTACATAAATAAGTATCTCTAAAAAGTGCTCATAAGCCAACTTAGACCAGACTATTTCCATCCCATGCGTTCATTTATCATACTCTCTATTTGGGAGTTTGATATACAGTGTCCTGCTTTATTCTCTTCTAAGGCAAATAGAAGGGCTTCAGCCAAAGCATCTCGGGGAATACTGTTGATAAAGTCGTCCATCGGTATGGCTGATTGATGATAAGTTGCCATCATCGGTTCTTGTGCCGTTTGTTTGGGAGAGTCCTGCTCTTTATATGGTTCAATCTTACCCATTGCTTTTATTTTTAATCAAAGGTAAACTGAATAAATGAAAACTCCTAATATTCAATCCATTTATTTTCCACTGCATCAAAGCCAACCAATCTACATACTATTGTAACCTCCTCCACATCTCCTCGTAACAACTTTCCCTCATTTTTGCAGCGTAAAAAAAAGAAAGGAGGCCCGAATATGGCTTTCCGCTATTGGGTGCGTAGCTGCCTGGCATATCCTGCCATCCTTTCTTTACGGCAACCTAAATGCTCACGTTCATCGCATTGGCTCCCAATGCCCCCAAGATGGCGGAGGCTACTGCAATTACGACTTTCAGAATTTTATCCCAGATACTTTTTTTCATGCTATATACGTTTTAAAAGTTGAACATACGAATCGGTAGTAAAATCAGTCATACTTATCCCAACGGATTTTCGCCCTGGTCTCCGTCCGAACCGCCTCCGTCTCCCGAGCCGGAACCGCCGCCGGAGCTTCCTCCTTCACCGTCTCCCTTGTTCACCAATGCTTCCAGGTCGTAGAAGTCAATCTTCTGCCCGGCACGCGTGGCGGCGATGTCCGGTCTTACGGTGCTGGAAGGCCGGAAATTGATTTTCACCGCCTTGATGTTCTTGGCGGTGCACTCCTTTACATCCGTTACGCCTGCCGTGCGCGCCGACAGGCTGAATACGCCGAAGTTCTTGATGTTCACCGACTGCCCGTTGTAGAGCGTTGCAATCATGGCCTCCACAAAATTGGTCAATACACTCTGGATGTCGCCCAGCGTCAGCGAACTCTTCTCTTTCATCACGTAGGCAATGTCGTCCAGCGTCGCATTGTCGCCCAGTGTCACCAGCTGCGGGTAGAACTTTGCCACCGCATCTGCCTTTCGAGGATCTTTCCTCGCAATTTTCTTGAATGGTACTCCCATAAATAATTAAAAATTAAAAGTTAGAAACTACAGTCCCGTATTGCAATACTATGCTCTTTCTCCTTGGGGAGGAAGAGGGGTGCTGCAAAAGTACTCCTCCGGCTTTTTCTGCTCATGGCTTTCTTCGGGTTACGCCGTCTCTTTCCCGTTTCCTTTCTGTTCAAAAAAAATTCTTCGTCCGATGCCCGTTTATGTCTGTATATGCTTGGTCATATCGCTGATATTCAGTATCTTTATGGTGTAATAATCAACCAATAACATAAAGAATGAAAACAGAAAAAGAAAAGAGGGAAGAGGAGGAGGAAGACCTTCGTCCGTTCCGCATCCACGCCTATTCGAAGGAGGAGCTTGCCATGCTCTACAACCCGACTTACTGCATCAGCAATGCCATCTATACCCTGGCGGCATGGATACGCCACAACAAGGCGCTGAAGGGTGAGCTGGAGAAGGTGGGCTACAACAAATACCGGCGCACCTTCACTCCGCTGGAAGTGAAAGTGCTGGTGAAGTATCTGGGAGAACCCTGACATGCCGTCGGCCGGAAATAGGGAAGCCGTGTAAAGAAAACGCCAATATATGTAAAGCCCCGTAACAATATATGTTGTCATGCACAACAATATATGTTACGGGGCTTTTCTCTTCTCCTCGAATGCCGGTTACTGATATAGCTGGATGTCCACTACCTCATATTCGGTCGTCTCCTGCTCGTTGGTCCGTGTGCCGAATCCGTACTTTTCCAGTGCCTGCACCAGTACCAGCTGGGTGTGCGGGTTCACCTGCACCTTTCCGAATATGCTGAGCTTGGTCAGTATCACGCTGGCAGGGAGCCATTTTACCTGCAGGTCCTCGGGCAGCGGCTTGCGGAAGAATACGAAGAGGTTCTCCTCCACGGGGTCTTTCATGCGGTGCCGCTCGTTGTGCTTGTTCAGCTGTTCTATCTCCTCGCCCTCGTACCAGTATCTGAAACCGCCCTTCAGCAAGGCGAGCGCCTGGGCGTAGATGCCGGGATGGTTCACCGGGGTGCGGTAGTCTATGCCGGTGACGGTGATGGGGAGGAAACGCCGGTTACCGCCGATGTCCTGCAGGCACTGCCGGTTGTTGGTGCTCCCGATGAAGGAGCAGTGGCGGGGCAGGGTGAAGGCTTCGACGTCGTAGGCCTTGCGCTGCGTCACGTTGTCCTGCGCGATGATTCGCTTCAGTGCCGCCAGCTCGCCGGGCCTCACGCCCTCGAACTCTTCCATGTTGATGATGATGCGCGTGGATAGCAGGCGGGCGTCGTCCTTGTTGGAAGGGTCTATCATGCCGTTGTAGAAGTACTCTTTCCACTCGGGCGGCAGCAGGTGGCGTATCCAGCTGCTCTTTCCCTTTCCCTGCTCGCTGTAGAGGATGATGACGAGCTGGTTCATCTCCTCGTCGCTCAGCGCGCAGGCCACCATGCCCACCATCCATCGTTTGAATCCCTCCTGCCACAGTTCCCGGTTCTCGGTCGTCAGGGTGTCGGCAAGTTGGGCGATGTAGTCCGTCCCGTCCCAGGGGGGAAGCGCGTACAGGTAGTCGGTGTAGGGATTGAACTCCTTGGCGTAGTTGGAGTCTATCACGGCTCTGAGGAAATTCTGGTAGCAGGAGATGCCGGCCATCTGCAGGTCTACGAACAGGGTGTTGTAGTCCTTCCCGCGCATGGGGCGGTATCCTTTCCGGGCCTCTTCGGGCGGTGCGTAGGGCATGAACTCGAGGCGGTCCAGGATGAGGTTCCTGCGGATGCCGTAGTGCTCTTCCAGAAAGCTCATCACTTGGTTGATGACGGGCTTTTTCTCCTCCTTCTTCGCGGTGGCTTCGTTGGTCTTGTCGGTATAGATGTAGGCGTTGTGCAGGGGAGACTCCACGTCGGGGTACTCCTGCCCGAACTCTCTCTTGGCCAGCCTGACGGCTGTCTGCTCGTCCAGTCCCTTGCTGTAGCATTTGTTGCCCAGGGCGAAGAGGAAGTTGTCGCGGTTTCCCGCCCGGAACCTGGTGGTGCGCTTCACGGCGGTCACGGCTTTGGCGAATATCAGTTTCTCCCAAGGCTCTGCGTCGTGCGGCATGGCGGAGGCGGCAGCGGAAGGGATAGGACGTGCCGTTCCGTCAGGCGTTTTCTTCTTGCCGCTTTCCCTTTTTTCCGGCGGGATGATGCGCGCCGGCAGCGGGGACATCTGTTCCAGCAGTGCGGCGTTGACATAGGCATGCGGGTCGAAGGAGATGAAGTATCCCCGCGAGATGTCCTTCCCGCTTCCGTCCACCTCTACTCCGAGCAGGGCCTCGTAGTGCTCCTTGGCGGCGCTGTACAGCTTCAGGTGTATCTCCTCGAGCGTGGCGTAGGTCACCTCGCCCTGCCGGAGACGGTCGTACAGACGCCGGGTGTATTCCGTCTGCATGAAGACGAACAGCTTGTAGCCGTGCCTTTTGGGGGAGAGGAAGCTGCCCAGGGTGTGCGGGTCTTCGTTGACGAGGGTCCGGGTCTGCTCCAACTGTCCTTCTTCCAGGTCGTCGATGTCGAGCGTGATGACGGGATTGTAGCGGGTGATGCTCGAGGCGAGCCTTCTTTCCCGGTAGTTGGCCGTGAGAGTCCTGAAGGGAAGCTGCTTCTTGACGCGGTTGGCTTCCTCCACCTTTCCCTGTGCCACGAGGCTGGCGATTTTGATGATTAACCTGGCATGCTTGCCGTTTTTTATGTCGGCCATGTCCTGCGTGAAGGTTGTCTCCCCGCTGACGGCGCTGAAACCACGGTAGGTGGTCACTGGAATGTTTTCCATTCGATTTGTATTAAGTTTGCCTTATTGGCGGCGCAAAGATGCCGTTTATTTCCTTAGGAAGCAAAAACGGCCGTCCGCGGTGGACAGCCGTTTTTTTACAATTTGGATTCCTTGGTTCCGGCTCATGCTTCCGGATACAGCTCGTTGTAGAGCCTGTATAGTTCGGACTCGATGCATCTGGCCGTTCAGCGTGTTCGTGCCGCCGTCGGCATCCATGAAGTCCACCAGCAGATACAGTGTCCTTGCCAGTCGGCTGACGCCTTTCATCCCGTGTTTCTTCCCGGGGTCTGCCAGCAAGTGCACGAAAGGCGTCAGAAACGCTCTCCTGTCTTTGTACTCCACCCGTAGGTGCCTGCGCACCTGCGACAGAAAGTCTATCGCCAGCTGCAATTCCTCACTCTCTTTACTGTAAATCACCTGGAAGCCTTTCCCTTGGAAGAGCTTCACCTCAATTGGAACTTTTTTCCCATTCTTTTTATTATTTTGAAGGTATATATTTATGGTTTGATAACAAACCGGACGCAAAATTAACAAATAAAGTAATGCGGACGTCTTTTCTGTCCGGAATTCTTCCGGAGGGCATCCGGCTCCTTCGTGTCAGGGAACCGTGCCGGCGGCACCCGGTGCGTGTGTGTCGAAAGGGGGAGGAGGGTGAGGCACATGACCCTGCAGGGAATAATGTAACACACCCTTCCTTTAAAAAAATAAGAGAATCACGCGCCTGCGCGCGTACCTCTCCATAATGGATGATGAGCTGCCGTGCAATGCTTTTCCGGCATTCCCTACGAACTGAGCGACAATACCGAGCGTCATTACCAAGCCATCTTCTATGTGGTCTTCACCCTGCTGGGACAGTTTGTCGAGACGGAAGTGCGCAGCGCCCGCGGCCGTGCCGATGCCGTGGTGAAGGCAGGAGTGAACTTCAGCAAGGAGACAAGGAACGTGGAGAGGTATCTGGTGGAGGGCTGATTCATATAAATGCCGTCGCGAGGGCTTCCGGCATTTTATGTGTCGGAAAATTTTGTAATTTCATTTCTTGGCATTACCTTTGCGCTCATTAAACGGAGCGTGCCATAAGTGTTTATCTTTCATAAGCATCCGTTTACGGCAGCATGTCGCAAGACGGCTTGGATATAACTATTTCGTCGCCTTCCTTCCGAGATGGTGGAGGGTCTTGAAATAAAATGAATGCACATAGTCTATTTAAAGTAACCGCATTACATTGCTTGACCGGGAGGTACTTCGCTACTCCGGTGTCCCCCAATCATATTTTTTCGTGAACGAGAATGCAGAAATGCACTGGTATGCAGTGCGTGTCACCTATAGCCGAGAGCTTTTTTTCAAGGATTTTCTGGATGCCGAGGGCATCGAGAGCTATATTCCCATGCGCTATGAGTATGTCGTGCGGAAGGAGCGCCGCCTGCGCAAGCTTGTTCCCGCGGTCCACAACCTGGTCTTCGTCCGCTCCACCCGCGAGCGCATGGACGAAATAAAGAACAGGCCCGGCATGAACATCCCCGTCCGCTATATCATGGACTGCGAAACCCGCCGGCCCATCGTCATCCCGGACTCGCAGATGCGCAGCTTCATCGCCGTGTCGGGCACCTACGACCAGGCCGTGCTCTATCTTGAACCCACCGAGCTGAACCTCTCTCAAGGAACACGGGTACGCATCACCGGCGGCATCTTCGAAGGAGTGGAAGGGGTATTCGTGCGTGTGCGCCATGACAGGAGGGTGGTGGTGAACATCGAGGGGGTGATGGCGGTGGCGACGACGTTTGTGCATGCGTCGCTGGTGGAGGAGATAGGAGAAGGAAGTTAGCGCTTATTGTAGATATAATGAGAATTAAATATGTTTTTTTGGGATATTCAGATTACATGAAAGTTGTAAAT
>ERZ1027232.1361-NODE-1361-length-11276-cov-4.706176_pt1 | contig 11276 bp, 10 predicted proteins | sample MGYA00519478_ERZ1027232 | MGnify/ENA primary metagenome ERZ1027232 (study PRJEB26926, sample SAMN06164468) | human gut metagenome | biome: ENVO:00009003; feature: ENVO:2100002; material: ENVO:00002003 | host: Homo sapiens | place: USA | collected 2012 ...
GGCTATTCGTCGGCAGCGTCAGATGTGTATAAGAGACAGGATTCAGATACTCGAATAAAACTTGTATATTTGCACTTGTTATCATGAATATTGTATATTGATATGGCAAAAGTCGGTTATATATTCGAGGCTAATTCCTACGATGCGTTTGATGCGGATAAGGAATGGATGCGCCAATATGGGTGTGTACAGGTGGTTGAAGAATCGGTCGGACACGAGACGCTTAGGCCGAGATGGAAACAACTGATGTCGAATCTTGAAAGAGGAGACGAATTGGTGATGTCAAAATTCAGCAATGCCGTTCGTGGTTTACGGGAACTATCGGCATTGATCGAGCTATGCCGCATCAAGGTCGTGCGTATTATCTCCATTCACGATAAAATTGACACCGACAACAAATTGTTTCCGGACACGACACCGGCGGAAGTATTGGCCATGTTCGGGGCATTACCGGAAGAAGTGGCTGTTTTGCGGAAGTCGTCAGATAAGATTATACGCCTGCAGCAGAGTATCAGTATTCCGATTACCAAAAAAAGTATGAGTAAAACTGAACGGGACAAAAAAATCGTGGATATGTATAACAATGGGTATTCAATCCGTGATATTTGGAAAGAAAGCGGTGTCCAAAGTAAAAGCACCGTGTACAGCGTTCTCAATAAATACAAGGTTCAGCTTAACCGAACACCGGGACGAGTGCCGGGCATCCGGAAATAGAACTTATAAATCAATATGGATATTGAAAATCAATAGATTGCTTGCGTAATTCATCGTTTTTTCGTATCTTTAAGTTGGATATAACTATAAAAAACAAGACCTATGGGAGATATTATAATTTTATTGCTGGTGTTTTTGGTAGTGGGCAGGCTCTTGAGGGGCGTCTTCGGCGGATTCAGTAAAAGCAGCTTTCGGGATGACAAATAAGTTTGGATTGTTATAACAGGCGGATATTTGTTAATTTTGCACCGTATTCATTAAAATCAAGAACAATATGACAAAAGCGGAAATTGTCGCTCAGATCTCACGGCAGAGCGGAATAGAGAAAACGGTTGTGATGACTGTGGTGGAATCATTCATGGAAAATGTAAAAGAGTCGATGGTTGCGGGAAACGAGGTGTTCTTGCGCGGGTTCGGTAGCTTTATCATCAAACGGAGAGCTGAAAAGACGGCCCGGAACATTTCGAAGAATACGACAATTAAAATTCCCGCTCACAACATCCCTGCATTCAAACCTGCCAAAGCATTTCTGAATGCGGTAAAAGAGAACAAGTAGAGTATAAAAGTACAGATGGTGCAACAACACCATAATGAGTAAAACAAAAGCGACCCGAAGGCCGCTTTTGTCGTGATAGGGCAAGGATTATTTCTTGCCTTTTTTCGCTGGTTTGGCCGGCTTTTCAGGAGTCTCCTCCTTCTCGACGGGCGGATAGAACTTGACGGCTACCATCACGATACGGTTGTGTTTCACGCCGCTCTGGTCGCTCCATTCTTCGGGCTTGAAATACCCCTCGACGGTCAGCATCGTACCCTTGGTCAGTTGGTCGAACGACCCGGTGTTCTCGTTTTTACGCCACGCCTCAAAATTCATAAAGGCGGAAACGCGTTTGGATTCCTCGCCATTATTCTCCAATCGGCTTACTGCCAGAGGGAAACGTGCTACACTTGCGTTGGTGAACTGACGGATTTCTGCATCCTTTCCTACGAAACCGGTTACTACGAAATTGTTTTCGATCTTTTTCATAATGAATTGTTTTTAGAGGTTGTTAATCAATTTTACGATGCCTCCAAAAGTAGGTGCAGTTAAAAGGATGCACCAAGGACAGGCGTATCAATACTCTTTATTTTTGTCCGTAGGCAAAACCGGAAGGCTCGATAAAGGAAGATTGTACGGCTGCGCCATTGGTCAAGACTTCCAAAGTCGTTCCCGTCTGCATACTATCTTTGCATCGGAAAATGATGATGACTTCGGCGGAAAACTATTCTGAAAATGAGCGGAAAACCGTAGTTGCAGGGGAAGTGAAAGTGCAATCCGTCCACCAGCACAACGGTGTGCGTTCCGGCTGCAAGTCCGCAAGAATCGGCAGGAATTGCCAGGTGAGCCGTTCGGGTTGGATTGAGGCGGTAACAAACGGGACACAGACCAAAAGGGTGTGGTATCGCAGAGGGGAATATCAACGAAGTGGCGACAAAAGGCGGAACGGGGTATCGGGGTGCTGCCATGTTCCCGTCCGGCAGAAAGAAAAGGGACAAAAGGGAAAAAGGAAAGAACCCGGCTTATCGGAAAAGCGGACGGCTGCTTTTCACGAATGGCTGGTTTTACAAAAGGATATGGCGCAGCCAAAAGAGAGAGATAGATGTAAAAAAGGGAATGCGGCGTGGCAGGAATGGAAGATTATCCCGTTCCTGCCTGCCTGTATCATCAAAATTCTGCCATGATTACCCGATGTTCGAAAATTTTTTCTTTATCGCTGGGTCGTCTTTGGCAAACCCATAGATGATGCTTGCCATAACCGAAGACGAAATAATCGTCAAGATGTGTTTTTGCTTGTAGGCTTTCCATGCCGGTACGCAGTTCCGCTTCATCGGTTGAGAAAAGAATCGTGTTGATGATACGGAAGTAGAGTTCTGTTACCTCGTCACAATAAGGACAAAAGCTATGCTCAATCGTTGCTTTCATGTTTCTTTGATTTTAATTCTACTTCTACTATGTCTTCTATTCGACCATACAGGACAGAGCGCAACGCTGTTTTGTCAATGGCGTAATACTCGGCGATATGTCCGTGCTGTTTTACGAAATATCGTTTGAGAACATCGGAGAAATCAAAGAAGTAGCCCATCAATGCGATACCTCTTTTGAAATGGATGCACTCTTTCACGTTTCGGGTAATCCAGTTCTTGTCTTCACGGCTCAACTTGTCTCCGTTATCAAGTTGTTCCCGTAACTGGTAAACCCTGCTGTCTTTCAGCTTCTCTAATTCGGGTACGTCCCATTGGACGAATTTCATTGCTATCTGCTGCATCGCTCTTGTATTTAATCGTAAATAATCACTTCATCACGATACTCGACCACCTCTTTGCCACTACTAAGACGCACCACTATTTTATTGCCGAAGTCGCCGACAACTGTTCCCTCAGAGTAGCCTTTATAGGGGGTAAGCAAGGTGCAGTGCGCACCTATAATTTCGCTATTTTCTTCGTATTCGTACATAAGTCATGTCATTTTACGGTTACAACTTGATATCCCATTTCCCCTGTGAGAAGATTCTGAAGCTCACGTATTCGTCTGTAAATTCGTAGGACAGAATTTTGATATAAGTTTTGTCTTTGGCTTCCAACGAAGCTATCAGTCTGTCGATTTCTTCTTCCGGATAAACCCAACGAGAGGTAAACTCCGCATCCACGCTATCGCTGTGTCTATTGACAAAGCCGTCGAAAGTGTCATCCAAGAATGCCTCTATCTTGTCGAGGTCTGCTTTGTTTTCCGTCCTTGCGTAGAAAATGTTTGTTGCATAGTTTGCCATAATCCTAAGTTTTAAGTTTTTTATTTTCCCTCTTTTAGCATTTCAGCTACTTTCGGGCTTGATTGAAAATTATGTCGCCTCAAAAGGTGTTATGGCTCTTTATGCAGGGTTTCACGACCAAATACGACCTCTGCAAAGCGGAGCGTGGAGATTTTGTCGGGAACCGTCAGGCTGTGACCTTGAATACAAGAAAGACATGACAAGTACCTTTGCGGCACAATTCTCATCAGGCAGACCGAAAGTTGGGATGCGAGGATAAAATGCCTATGGCAGAAGTTACGATAAAAGGAACTTCCGTAAAATTGGGATGCAGCGAAAAAAGAAAATATCGGTGCGATTATCTTCTCTTTTGACTGTGAATATAAAAGTAAGGGGGAGACTTCGGTAAAGGTTTAGTTTAGTCTATTAGCTTATATATATGCTAAACTAAAGTAAACTAAATATAGGCAGATATATTGGACTGCCTGTATAGGTGTTTTGAGGGAAATGGTTACCTTTGCAAAAAACAATGTTCCTTGAAAGAAACAGAGATTTGTCCTTTTTTCTTTTGGCTGTGGTTATTCATCCATAGATGACTGCAACAATCACTCTTGGCGAGAGGATGAAAATCGTGTGAAAAGACTTGGAAAAATACTCAAAGTACGAACAAGTGAAGAGAAAGAAAGGTAGTGCAAACAAAAAAACAAGAAAATAAGATAATTCGTGTTTCTGTTCCTAATTTGTTTCTTGATAAAAACACATCACAATATAAACTATTGATTTACAAGATATTATGATGTGAAATTTTGAGATATAACTAAATTTACCAGATTTCCTGCCAAGGATTAGCGAAACACTTTCACTAAACTAATATGTCGCCGCCCATACGGGCAGGCAGGGCAAAGTTAGAAAATGTTTTTCAAATACGAACACCACGCGGGGTATTGTACGGACAAATTTCGCACGAAAGTTCCGGAAAATCAAGATTGACCCGACGAAAAGTTTATCGTTATTTGGGAACATATACACCTGAATTCAGAAACGGGAGAAGCGATAAAAAAACACGGGACGATGCCCGTAAAGAAGAACTCAAAAAGACGACCGAAGAACAGCGTAGGAAATCTATACTAAAGAAATACAGGGAACCACGAAAACAACGACCGGAAAAACGGGATGCAGGGGGGGGGAAATCCAATGCCGCTTATCCGGTGACAAACAGTAAGTATTTATACTACTTTTCACGAAAAGAATCCGGGAGGTTTGAACATCCCGACAATTATTTTTACTTTTGTGGACTACTGAAACGCATAATCTTAAAATCAAATAACGAACTCGTATGGTAGATATTTTTGAACGCCTCGAAAAGAATGCCGGAGGCCCTATCGGTATGTACATGGGTTATGCCCACGGGTATTTCGCATTCCCCAAACTCGAAGGAGAAATCGGTCCCCACATGACCTTTCGGGGACAGAAGATGCTGAACTGGAGCCTGAACAACTACCTGGGCCTGGCTAATCACCCCGAAGTGCGCGAAGCCGACGCCAAAGGTGCCGCCGAATTCGGCATGGCTGCCCCGATGGGCGCCCGCATGATGAGCGGTCAGACCAAATACCATGAACAGTTGGAGCGCGAACTGGCAGAGTTCGTCGGCAAACCCGACGCCTTCCTGCTGAACTTCGGCTATCAGGGCATGATCTCGATCATCGACTGCCTCCTCACCCCGCGCGACGTGGTGGTCTATGATGCCGAGGCACACGCCTGCATCATCGACGGCCTGCGCATGCACAAGGGCAAGCGTTTCGTATATGGCCATAACGACATGGCGTCGCTGCGCCTGCAACTCAAGCACGCTACGGAACTGGCGGAGCAGCAGAACGGCGGCGTACTCGTCATCACCGAAGGCGTATTCGGCATGAAGGGCGACCTGGGCAAACTGGACGAGATCGTGGCGATGAAGAAAGATTTCAATTTCCGCCTGCTGGTCGATGACGCCCACGGCTTCGGCACGATGGGTCCCCACGGACGGGGCACGGCCGCTCACTTCGGCGTCGTGGACGGTGTGGATGTGCTGTTCAACACCTTCGCCAAGTCGATGGCCGGCATCGGAGCCTTCGTCTGCGGTCCCCGCTGGCTTATCAACCTGCTGCGCTACAACATGCGTTCGCAGCTCTACGCCAAGTCACTCCCGATGCCGATGGTGATCGGCGCGTTGAAGCGTCTGGATCTGATCCGCAAGCACCCCGAATACCAGGAGAAGCTCTGGGAAATCACCCGTGCCCTGCAAGGCGGACTGAAGGAGAACGGATTCGAGATCGGTGTAACCCAGTCGCCCGTAACTCCCGTCTATATGAAAGGCGGCATCCCCGAAGCGACCAACCTGATCGTCGATCTGCGCGAGAAACACAACCTCTTCTGCTCGGTAGTGGTCTATCCGGTGATCCCGAAGGGCGAAATCATCCTGCGCCTGATCCCGACGGCAGCCCACACGCTCGACGACGTGAAGTTCACGATCGAGGCGTTCAAAGCCATCCGCAACAAGCTCGAAAGCGGCTTCTACCGCGACAAACCGATGCCGATGAAAGCCGACGAAGGATTTTCGGTGCGTTAAACCGCCCTGTCCCATAAAAAAATCCCCGCTGTAAAAACAGCGGGGATTTTTCACGAATACGAGTATCTCTACCCGACAAAAGCGCTTCGCCTTTAGTTTTTGAAGGTCAGGCCATCGGCGTCGGCATCGATGACGATCGGATGCTCGCGATTGACATCACCCGCCAAAATCCGCTTCGACAGATCGTTCACCACGTAACGCTGAATCGTACGCTTGACAGGACGTGCGCCGTACAACGGATCGTAACCTATGCGGGCGATCCACTCTTTCGCCTTCTTCGTATAGTCGAGCTCGATGTTGTTTTCCTTCAGCAGCTTGCGGACTATATTCATCTGAATATCGACGATCCGCCCGATGTCTTCGTGCGTCAGCGGCTCGAACATCACGATCTCGTCGATACGGTTCAGGAACTCGGGCTTGAGCTGCATCTTCAACTGCTCGATCACCTCCAGACGCGTCTTTTCGACCACTTCCGGCGAAATTTTATTGCCGTCGAAAGCCGGAGCGAAATTCTCCTGAATGACCTGTGCCCCCATGTTGGAGGTCATGATGATAATCGTATTGCGGAAATCGACCGTACGCCCCTTGTTATCGGTCAGCCGTCCGTCGTCGAGCACCTGCAGCAAGATGTTGAACACGTCGGGATGCGCCTTCTCGATCTCATCGAGCAGCACGACCGAATAAGGCTTGCGCCGCACAGCCTCGGTCAGTTGTCCGCCCTCGTCGTAACCGACATATCCCGGAGGCGCACCGACCAGACGCGATACGCTGTGACGCTCCTGGTACTCGCTCATGTCGATACGGGTCAGCATGTTGTCGTCGTTGAAGAGGAACTCGGCCAGCGCCTTCGCCAGCTCGGTCTTACCTACACCCGTCGTACCCAGGAAGATGAACGAGCCGATCGGCTTGCGGGGATCGTTCAGTCCGGCCCGCGAACGGCGCACGGCATCCGACACAGCGGCAATGGCCAAATCCTGACCGACTACGCGGCGATGCAACTCCTCCTCCATGTGGAGCAGCTTCTCACGCTCGGAAGCCAGCATACGCGAAACGGGAATCCCCGTCCAGCGGGATACCACCTCGGCCACATCCTCGGCATCGACCTCCTCCTTGATCATCGCCCCGCTGGCCGAAGCCGCACGGAATTCGTCCTGAAGAGCCGCGATCTGCTTCTCGGCCTCCTGAATCTTGCCGTAACGAATCTCGGCCACACGGCCGTAATCGCCCTGCCGTTCGGCCTGCTGAGCCTCGATCTTCAGGTGTTCGATCCGGTCCTTGTTCTCCTGGATCTTCTTCAGCACGTCCCGTTCGCCTTCCCACTTGGCACGAAGCTCGGCGCGTTTGGCCCCCAGCTCCTCGATCTCATGGGTCAGTTGCTCGACACGCTCCTTGTCGTTCTCGCGGCGGATCGCCTCGCGCTCGATCTCGAGCTGACGTACCCGACGATCCAGCACATCGATCTCCTCCGGCACGGAGTTCATCTCCAGGCGGAGTTTCGAAGCCGCCTCGTCGATCAGGTCGATCGCCTTATCGGGCAGGAAACGGGAGGTGATGTAGCGCTGCGAAAGTTCGACGGCCGCAACGATCGCCTCGTCCTTGATCCGCACCTGATGGTGGTTCTCGTAACGATCCTTCAGTCCGCGCAGGATCGAAATCGCATCCTCGGCCGTCGGTTCATCGACCATGACTTTCTGAAAACGACGCTCGAGCGCCTTGTCCTGCTCGAAATATTTCTGGAACTCGTCGAGCGTCGTAGCACCGATCGTACGCAGCTCACCGCGCGCCAGGGCCGGTTTGAGAATATTGGCGGCATCCATCGCACCCGACGACTTGCCGGCTCCGACCAACGTATGAATTTCGTCGATGAAGAGCAATATCTCGCCCTCGCTGGCGGTCACCTCCTGCACGACGGCCTTCAGACGCTCCTCGAACTCACCCTGGTACTTGGCCCCGGCGATCAGCGCGCCCATGTCGAGCGAATAGATCACCTTCGAGCGCAGGTTCTCCGGCACGTCCCCGTTCACGATCCGGTGGGCGATACCCTCCGCAATGGCCGTCTTACCCACGCCGGGTTCTCCGACCAGCATCGGATTGTTTTTGGTACGGCGCGAAAGAATCTGCAATACACGGCGAATCTCCTCGTCGCGGCCGATGACCGGATCGAGCTTGCCGCTGCGGGCCATCTCGTTCAGATTGATCGCATACTTGCCCAGGGCATCGAACTCCTGCGACGCCGTCTGCGAATCGACGGTCGCCCCCTTGCGGAACACCCGAATCGCCTCGAGCAACTCCTTTTCAGTCGCCCCGGCGCCTTTCAGCAGATCGGCGGCAGTACCCCGCTCGGCGATCAGTCCCAGCAGCAGATGCTCTACCGAAGCGTACTTGTCCCCGAAATTCTTGGTAAAATCGACGGCACGCTGGATTACTTTGGTCGTATCCTGCGAAAAGAACTGTTCGCCGCCTCCCGAAACATGGGGCAGCCCCCGCACGGCCCGCTCCACTTCGCCGCGCAGTCCCCGCACGTTTACGCCGACACGCCCCAGCAGAAATACCGACAGCGAATCGTCCTCGCGCACGAGCACATTGAGCAGATGCAGCGGTTCGACGGCCTGATTGCCCTGCTCCCTGGCAAGAGACACCGCAGCCTGCAGCGCCTCTTGCGCCTTAATAGTTAAAGAATTAATGTTCATAGTGCATTATATTATTTTCAATTCATTTCTTTGACTTACCTATCGCAAAATATCTGCCAAGTCTGCAACTTCTGCCGTCCTGTCCGATTTTGTCATATCCCGGACAACATCGTAATGACAAAATGGCTACCTTTGCAGGACAAAACCAAATTATCTAATCAGACAGAATGAAAAAACTTATCCTCGCCATTACGGCATCGCTCTGCATCGCGACTCTGATCTCTTCATGCAACAACCTGGGCATCAACGCTCCGAAAATGGATTCCGACGAAGCGACGCAACTCATCGTCGAAACTCTCGAAAAGAATATCAACTTCGACGAGTGGAAAATATATGAAATCCGCTGGATGGAGGCGGACGAGCTGGAGAATAACCTGACAGTTTTATTCGTCGAAATGGTAAACAAGGCCGGCGACTGTTTCTCGCAGACCTTCACGCTCTCCGGTCCCGGCAAAGGCAACATCTCCGACCTGAACGAAGCAGGCGGGCTGCGAGGGAAACTCGATTTCGAAAAAGTCAAAGGCCTGACTCCGGCCTCGATCAACGTCGAAGCCATCCGCAAACAGTACGAAGAGGCCAAAGCCATGATCCCCGAAAACTATACGTTCAAGAGCATCGGCGACTACCTGATTCAGGAAACGGTTCCTTCGGGCAACGAATTCCTCGACCGAAATAAAACGTTCGGCGAAGTGAAAGCAGAGTTCAGTATGAACATAACCGAAAACGGCAAGGAGATCGTCGAAAGCGCCGGCAAGAAATCGGTCCAGTATTACGAAGTCACCTTCAATGTGCTGCCCGACGGATCGGTTCAGATGGAAGAGTAAGGCAACCTGCGGCGACACACTGCGAAAGACGGGAGTTTCGGCTTCCGTCTTTCTTTATTCTTGAGGCATACTCGCACCGAAGCGAGTCACCTGCGAAAATTACCGAACAGATCGCCGGTGCGGGAAACGGATTTTCGAAAACGATACACCGCGCTTCATTCCGCCTATTCCACCCGACAAAGTGCAAATAAATTTGGCGCAGCACCCGGCTTTCACTATCTTTGCAGAAGATAGGAAGCGCCTCGGAAATCTTCGAAAATAAATTTTCCCGATTTCGCCCGGCTTTCACTATCTTTGTTCCGCCATGAGTGATTTTATCGTCAGCGCACGCAAATACCGCCCCGCCACTTTCTCTTCGGTCGTGGGGCAGAAGCACATTACCTCGACCCTGAAGAACGCGATCGAACGCGGCCAACTGGCCCACGCCTACCTCTTCTGCGGGCCGCGCGGCGTGGGCAAGACGACCTGCGCCCGCATCTTCGCCAAGGCGATCAACTGCCTGCATCCCGAAGGGGCAGAAGCCTGCAACGCGTGCGAATCGTGCCGCAGCTTCAACGACGGGCGCTCGCTCAACATCCACGAGCTAGACGCCGCGTCGAACAACTCGGTCGAGGACATCCGCTCGCTCATCGAACAGGTGCGCATCATCCCGCAGGTGGGACGCTACTCGGTCTTCATCATCGACGAGGTCCACATGCTCTCGGCGGCCGCCTTCAACGCCTTCCTCAAGACGCTCGAGGAGCCGCCCGCACACGCCATCTTCATCCTGGCGACCACCGAAAAACACAAGATCATCCCTACGATCCTCTCCCGCTGCCAGATCTACGACTTCAACCGCATCCGCGTCGAGGACTCCGTGGAATACCTCAAATACATCGCCTCGCAGGAGGGAATCACCGCCGACGACGAGTCGCTCAACCTGATCGCACAGAAAGCCGACGGCGGCATGCGCGACGCCCTGTCGATGTTCGACAAAGCCGTTTCGTTCTGCGGGCAGGAACTCCGCTATCAGGAGGTAGCCCAGACGCTCAACGTACTGGACTACGACACCTACTTCAGCATGACCGAGACGCTCCTGTCGGGCAACTATGTCGAGGCGCTGCTCTCTTTCGACAACGTGCTCGCACGGGGATTCTCCGGCCAGACTTTCATGGCGGGACTCAACCGCCACCTGCGCGACCTGCTGGTGGCCCGCAACGAGCCTTCGCTCCGGCTGCTGGAATTTACCGGTACGCTGATGGAACGATACCGGACGCAGGCGGCCGCCTGCCCTCCCGAATTTCTTTTCGGCGCCATATCGCTGCTCACGGACCTCGACGGCAAAATCAGGCAATCGTCCAACCAACGGCTGCTCGTCGAACTGGGACTGATGAAGATCGCCGGTCTCGGTCAAAAAAAAAATAACCCCGTCGATCCCGTAAATCTTCCGTTGCCGGAACTGGTTCGGACCGCCCCCGCGCAATCCGCACCGGCCCGTCCGCAATCGACACAACAGACGGCTCCCGCGCCCGCTCCTCAACCGGCTACGGTCCAACGGCCGACGGCTGCGACGGCAGAATCTTCGCCCGGAATCGCGGCATCCGCTCCGGCTGCAACGCCTGCGGCAAAAGCCGCAGCCGATCCCGCACCTCCGGCGACATCGGCCGCTGCCCGTACA
>ERZ1027232.1373-NODE-1373-length-11175-cov-5.541906_pt1 | contig 11175 bp, 11 predicted proteins | sample MGYA00519478_ERZ1027232 | MGnify/ENA primary metagenome ERZ1027232 (study PRJEB26926, sample SAMN06164468) | human gut metagenome | biome: ENVO:00009003; feature: ENVO:2100002; material: ENVO:00002003 | host: Homo sapiens | place: USA | collected 2012 ...
TTCATTTGAGCCTATTTTTCTTCGGCTCGTTTTTCATAGCTTACTTGACACTATCAATGCATTTTCCATAAAAGAAAAGGCATTCTCCAATTCCTCTAATGCTGCATCTTCCTCTCGGATCAGTTGTTCCTGCTTTTGTTCAAACTCCGGTTTTTGCGCGGCAAACGTTTTTGCTGCTTCCTCACTGCCAGCCTCTGCCTCCTGCTGCATTTGCTTCAGTGATGCATACCACGCATCCATTGTCTTTTTGTAATCTGCCACCTTCGCAAAATGCCTGTTAAGCCCCGACAGCAACAGATTGACAACGCTCAACCGCTCGTCAAACGATGCATTTTGCAGCCGTTGATATACTGCAACATCTTCTTTTCCCTGTAAAATATCTTCAATGCCATAATCATCTTCATACTTGCGGTACAGATCCAAGTAGACCGCCACATCTTTTGCCACTTCCGGATGTTGTATAAATTCGCTGATCAAATCTTCATCCACCGGCTGTCCCAGCGTTTCGTACACTTGGATCAGCGTGCTCAGATCCTCCCAGCCACGCGCTGTCACAAAAAGCATTCCATCCACATCCGTTTGTACACGATAAAAATTCTGTGGGCGCAGTTCCAAATAACTTAGGATTCCGCTGTGAATCCTTTGCCTGCGGGCATATTCTTTCCACGCCGGATAATCCGGCTCGACCATGATGCGTCGTACACGATCAAGTGTCACCATATCAAAATCCCGGACGGATTTATTGTACTCCGGCGGATTTCCGGCTGCCACAATGATCCAGCCCTCCGGGATCGCCTGATTACCGAACGTCTTACACTGCAAAAATTGCAGCATCGTCGGTGCAAGCGTTTCGGACACGCAATTGATCTCATCGATAAAAAGTATGCCCTCCTTCTTTCCCTTTTCTATCTTCTCATATACACTGGCAATGATCTCACTCATCGTATATTCTGTCACAGAATATGTCTGCTCTCCGTAAGTCTTCTCACGAATAAATGGGAGTCCGACTGCACTTTGTCTGGTGTGATGAGTGATCGTGTACGATACCAGCCCAATTCCACACTCACTTGCCACCTGTTCCATGATCTGCGTCTTGCCGATACCCGGTGCTCCCAGAAGCAATAGCGGACGCTGTCGGATCACCGGGATCATATACTCACCGTTGTCCCTTTTCTCTAAATACGCACGAACTGTGCGGATCACTTCGTTTTTTGCCTGTTTAATATTCATAATAAATTACTTTCCTTCCATGATTTCTTCGTGATCAATGCGGATCCGCATCGCCCACGGTGGCACTGCCTCTTCCTCATAATCCTGCGCAAAGATAAACGCCGTCTTATATTCCGGTCGTTTTGCCGGATATATTCCCTTGCCGTCCGTAAAGTACAAAAGCCCTTGCAAATGGCGGATCTGCCCGGATTGCATCAACTGATCCACGTAGCGAAAAGCAGGCCGAAAATCCGTACTCCCACCTTCTGTCAAGGTAAACCGCTGCAGCGTCTGTGCCAGCTCCTCTTTACTGGTAACGACATCATCCTGCCTAACCTTATCATCACATTGCAAAATATGAATCTTGCATTTGCCGGAAAGCTCAACACTTTCCAGCAGCAGATCTGCGGTAAGCTGTAAAAACTTTTTTACCAATTCGCCATTTGTAGAATAACTGGTATCAATAACAACGACAAACGTCTCTACCTGCAATGTCTCCTTAGTTTCCATCGGCTCGATCAACGGCAGATTGCCATATATGCGTAACCCATAGGTATAATAACTAAGATCAAATTCTTCGGGGTCTATCTGCAGCGTCTCCCGAAGCGATGCAAATTTACGCAAAAAATCCCGATAACTGCGCCGTTGCTGCAACACTCGGATCTGTTTCAGCATCAATCTTTCTTCATCGCCATCGTTTCTGCCCTGCCGTTCCATCTGCATCTGTGTCTGTCGTGCCAATTTGTCCCATTTCGGCGGAATCTGCACAGGAATGGCCTGCTCCGGCTGTGGTCGTGGCCAAAACGCATGCGTATCCGTATAAAATTCTTTACTAAGTTCCGCCAGATCGAATTCATACCACAAACGGATCTGTTCATAAATAATTGCCGCTGATAATGCCTGTCCTACGGACTCCAGCCGTTTATATACTTTTCTGCGGAGCAGACCGGTAATGCGCTGTACACTCGTCTGCTCCATATGATCGATCAAATACTCGATCATAATATCACACGCCAGATCCCAATCTGCTGCATTTCTGCTGCCCTGCAGCCACGGATGACAAAAGATCAAATGCAGGATCATGTGAAGATAACAGCGGTTTAAATACACCGGATTTTTAGGATACACGCGCAGCAAATGATCCGCAGAATAAAACAGATGATCGCCTTCCGTTCCCAACGTATCAATGCCCTCTTTGGGCTGATAGCTCAATGCCGACAATGCAACATCCATATAGCGGAAGTCCATATACAATTCGTGACGGATCAGACGTAATATCTTTTCTGCCATATACTGCTCCCACTCTGTCTGCGTTATCGCCTGCGAACGCTGCCTTTTCTCATTCGACTGTTCTATATTGGTCATAACTTCCTAATTCCTTTCAAAATGCGTAGCGTTCCCTACGCCTGTTACGCCCGTACTGATAATTCCATTCCATAAGCCGGGAAGCTCCCTCTGACCACTGATCTTCTAACGCTTTCTGTGTGGCATGTTCCAAGGCGTTTCCCGTCAGATAACGATGCTCGCACAAATAATGCAATGGTTCCAATTGTTTCCGATCAATGTAATGCAGCGCCAGCACCTCTGCCTCTTGATGAAGCTGCTCCTCATAACGTTTCCTCGCATCTTCCTGTACACCGATCGGCGTCTGTAACCGTAAATATGCCATCTTCGCGATCGTAAGCGGCGATTCTTCTGCGATCACCTTCGGATAGATCGCATCATATCCGGCAAACTGTACAATACCATCTTGAAATTGCTGTCTTGCCCGAAATCCTTCTCCGGTAATATTACGCCCAAAAATATGCGCCGGCGCAATTTCATCATAACTCTCCGTATATTCCGGATACAATAACGACGCTGTCTCCTCCCCCGCAAAATCAACCTGTATCTCCCATGGAATGCGTGATAAAACTGCTTTCACACCGGTTTTGCCACGTATATCTGCCCGAACCCTAAGCTGCTTCAGGCTGCGACAATTCATAAATACATCACTGCCAATAGTTTCCAGTGCACTGCCAAATTCTATCACAGATAATTTTCTACAGTTGTAGAATGCAAGTTCTTCTATTTCTACAACTGTGTCCGGCAAGACAACCTGTAGGACTTCATTACCCGCTATCTCCCCCAAATAAGCAGCGGCAGGCTGTGCCACTTCCCTTGTATTGGGCTGCACTCCATCTCTAGTACCAGGCTGTGCTTCGACCATACCGTCATACGTTTTCTCGCAATAGAGCTCTAATGACTCCTGCCATTTCGTTTCGCGAATCCCCTCCAAGCCGTCTAGTTTATTGGATGCCGAGAAACAGTATGCTCCAATCGCATATACAGGCATGCCCTCTATTTTCTGTGGCACAGTCAGACAGCCATTGGTGCCATAAACCCGGTATATCTTTGCCCCATCAGAGGTCTTTTTCCACAATAGTCGAATCATCGCTCTGTCATCCTCCTCTATTACGTCAAAACCCCCCTGCATATTTCCCAAACGAGATCTATACAGAGAGGTTTTTCTTGATTAATCGGAAATTGCTGTTGTATAGCGAGACAAAGGCAAAGCGCTGGCTTTGCTTTTATTGTATCCTGCATACAGTGGCAATCAGTCAATCGCTTCTAATGCCTGTTTCAGATCTGCGATCAGATCTGCTTTATCTTCCAAACCACATGAAATACGAACCAAGCCGGCAGGTACACCTGCTGCCTCTAATTGTTCATCTGTCATCTGACGATGTGTCGAAGTAGCCGGGTTCAAGCAGCAGGTTCTTGCATCTGCTACATGTGTCTCGATCGCCGCCAACTTCAGATTCTTCATAAACTTCTCAGCCGCAGCACGTCCACCCTTTAATTCGAATGAAACGACACCACATCCGCCATTCGGCAGATATTTCTGTGCTAATGTATAGTAACGATCTGTTGGCAGACCGGAATAATTAACATAAGATACCTGTGGCTGTTCCTGTAAAAATTCTGCTACAGCCTGTCCATTCTCAACGTGTCGAGGCATACGAACATGAAGAGATTCTAATCCTAAATTCAAGAGGAATGCATGCTGTGGAGACTGAATGCATCCAAAATCACGCATCAACTGTGCTGTACATTTTGTAATAAATGCCCCCTCTTTGCCAAACTTTTCAGCATAAGTAATACCATGATAAGATTCATCCGGTGTGCAAAGTCCCGGGAACTTATCCGCATGTGCCATCCAGTCAAACTTACCGGAATCAACGATTGCACCACCGACTGCTGCTCCGTGTCCATCCATATATTTTGTCGTAGAGTGCGTCACAATATCTGCCCCCCACTCGATCGGCCGGCAATTCACCGGCGTTGGGAATGTATTATCCACGATCAACGGCACACCATGCGCGTGCGCAGCCTTCGCAAACTTTTCAATATCCAATACCGTCAATGCAGGATTAGCAATCGTCTCACCAAAAACCGCACGCGTATTATCCTGAAATGCTGCATTTAACTCTTCTTCTGTACAATCCGGGGATACAAATGTAACAGTAATACCCATCTTTGCCATGGTGACCTGTATCAAATTAAATGTACCACCATAGATTGATGAAGATGCCACAATATGACTGCCGCACTCACAAATATTAAACAAAGCAAAAAAATTGGCGGCCTGACCGGAAGAAGTCAGCATTGCTGCCGTACCACCCTCCATTGCTGCAATCTTAGCTGCTACATGATCGTTGGTTGGATTCTGCAAGCGTGTGTAAAAATATCCGCTTGCTTCCAGATCAAATAATTTTCCCATATCCTCACTGGTGTCATACTTAAATGTAGTAGACTGCACGATCGGGATCTGACGCGGTTCGCCATTACCCGGAGTATATCCTGCCTGTACACACTTTGTTCCCATTGTATATTCGTTCATCATATCTCTCCTTAATTAATCAATTGTAAAATAATCCTTAAACTGATCTTGCGTCATCGGTTTTGCTGACACAACCGGAAGTGCCATCAATCGCTGAAACAACTTTGTTTTCTCCCCACGGTTACCACTGCATTCAAAATGAACATGTCCAAGCTCTTCTTTCGTTGCCAGTAACTTGATCTCGCGTAACCGCCGCTGCATTTCCTTTGCCGTGCCAATTGCGCCATCATACAGATCCACATGTTCTCCAACCATCTCCAAGATCGTATCCTGTACGAATGGATAGTGAGTGCATCCGAGAACAATTCCATCCAACGGTCTTTCTTTGATTCCCTCAAAAAGTTCATGCAAGTATATATAAACTTCTTCGCCGTCAAAATCTCCGCTCTCGATGAATTCCATCAAGCCGGGACATGGCACCGGGATGATATTTGCCTGATCTTCATATTTATGCATCAGTTTATTGAATTTTTGCTGCTTCAACGTCATCGGTGTTGCCATCACAAGTATATTGCCGCCCGGGTGTTCTGTTACTGCCGGCTTGATCGCAGGTTCTATGCCAACAATCGGAATATCTGAATACATTTCCCGAAGCTCTTTGATCGCACAGCTGGTCGCCGTATTGCAGGCAACAACAATCGCCTTGCAGCCCTGATCGAGCAGCCGGCTAACATGCTTGATCGTCAGATCTCTTACCTCTTCGACAGTCCTTGTACCATATGGTGCATTTGCACAATCCCCATAATATAAGAATTGCTCTGCAGGCATCAAATAACGCATCTGTCGCAAAACACTGACACCGCCCAAACCGGAATCAAACACTCCGATCGGCGTGTTAAATATTGCTTCGACCATACTTTCCCTACATTCCTTTCCTACATACTCCTGATCACCCGTTTATTTTGAATCGGATCAATCTTTATCAATAATTTCTTTGTAAAATCCGGAGTAATCCTTGCGTCCCTCTTTCATTGCGGCAATTGCTGCACGTGGATGCTGATTCAAATGACCTGTCAACAGATATGGAATATCAAATCCCCATTCAACTCCCTGCTCTTTTAATGGCACAATATTCTGCTCGATGAATTTAATGATCGGGAAAAGCTTGTACTTTGGATTCTTCAAAAATCCAAGCAATAATTCCATGCAGCAGTTTCCTGCTCCACGTCCCATTCCGCTCATCGTTGCATCCAAATAAGACACACCTCTTGCACAGGACTCGATCGTATTTGCAAAAGCAAGCTGCTGATTGTTATGTGCGTGCATTCCTATGTATTTGCCGTACTTCTCGCCCACTTCCATATACTGATCTGAAATAGTGCGGATCTGCTCCGGGAACAGTGAACCAAAACTGTCCACGATGTAAATGCCATCAACACAAGATTTACCAAGCATTTCTAACGCTTTATTAATGTCGGACTCTTTCGCATTGGAAATCGCCATGATATTACAAGTCGTTTCGTACCCTTTGCGGTGTGCATCTTCGATCATATCGATCGCCGCCGGCATTGTATTCACATAAGTTGCCACACGGATAAGATCTACCGGACTGTCGCTGCGGTCATGAATATCTTCTTTATAATTGCAGCGTCCTACATCTGCCATAATGGAAATCTTCAGATCGGTGTCATTATCACCAACGACTTCGCGAATCTTGTCATCCTCAGCAAACTTCCATGGGCCATAAGCATCCACGTCAAACATCTCTTTATCAGCGCGATAACCAAACTCCATATAGTCTACGCCTGCTTTTACATTTGCTTTGTACAGATTATGGATAAATTCATCTGTAAAATAAAAATCATTTACCAAACCACCATCACGAATTGTTGCGTCCAACACTTTAATGTCCGGACGAAAAGATAATAAATCACCCTTCTGTGCCACTTTTTCTTCCTCCAAATATTTCGTATATTTCTTCCGGTTCCACTTGTCCACACCTTCTGCCGCGCGATCTTCCATGTGTATTCGATCCGAACGGTTCTTAAGATTGGACAAAAAAATATACCCAAAATGCCGGTTCCTGAATTTTGAGTCCTAGCGATCAGCTAGGTGGGCAACCGCATATGAAATGCAATCTTCCTCTGCAATGAAGGCATGACATTCTTTCATATATATAGGAATCCCATTCAAAAAGTGTAGGTTCAAAATATCAGAAGTTGTCGTACATTCCAGGTACTATAAGTATATACAATTTTCTTGAAAAATACAACTGTCAAATGAATTTACTCATATTCTTCCAGCGAAGTCAGCTCCATAAACGTAAAGGTAAAGGTCGTACCTTCTCCCGGCACACTCTGCACCTCAACGTCACCTCCATGGCGTAATATGATCTGCTTAGCGATCATTAGTCCAAGCCCGGTTCCTTTTTCATTTTGTGTCAGCTTTGATTTATAAAACTTTTCAAAAATATATGGCAGCTCTTCCGGTGCGATCCCAATGCCCTGATCAGCGATCTGTGCCTTGATCAGACCGTCCCGGCTGACAAGAGTTAAGTGCACCTTGCCCCCTCGTTCAGAAAACTTTACGGCATTATCTAACACGATCAAAAACATTTGCCGTAATCTTCCATAATCGCCCTCGATCATAAACGGCTGCTCTTCCGGTATATCAACCACAAAATGAATCTCTTTTTCCTCGCCGATCACGCGTGCACTGCGCATTACGTCCGCAAAGATCTGTGCCAAGCTGACAGGTTCTTTGTCCATCTGAAAATCCGGATTCTGCATTTTAGAGAGTAAAAACAGATCCTGCACCAGGCGTTCCATCCCCTGACACTCTAATAAGATCCGGTCATATACGCCGCGGACATCTTCCTCCTCCGAAAGCACATCATCGTGAAGCATTTCCGCATATCCGCGCACTACTGTGATCGGTGTCCGCAATTCATGAGAAACATTTGCAAAAAAGTCTCTTCTTACCTGCTCTAAATTCGCACGTTCCTGCTCCGCTTTTGTCAAGCGCTCTGCAAGAACATCTAATTGCTCCTCCAACTGTGATAACTGCCTGCTGTGACTGTACTTCTCAACCGGAGAATAATCGTCTCCCGCAATTCTTCGGATCGTCTTACCGATCTTGTTGATCGGCAGAGACAGATATTTTGTAAAGATCAAAGCGATCAAATACGAAATAACTACCGCTACCACTGCACTGAGAGAAATCAGATATTTTCCCTCTCGTAGTCCCATCGTCTGGCGGTCGATCATAGAAACCATCATAACCGCTCCGATCACCTGATCGGTTTTGTAATCGTGCACCGGGATCGCCACACGAAGGATCATCATACCATATGCTTTATCATAGCTTGATGACGCTCCTGTCTGTCCGCCAAACGCCTGGCGAAGTACCGCATACATTTCATCGGTCAGATTGTCATCGTTCATTTCTGCATTCGTAAAATCTTCTTTCAAGGCATTTTTCGCCTTATGATTGCTGAGGATCCATACATCTGTGTTCTCTGCGCTCTCAATCTCATCAATATAAACGGAATATTTTTCATACTGTCCGATATTCTTCTTGTACTGAAACTTGGACACCCGGCGTGCTATCTTTTTGCCCTGTTTGGTCAAAAGTTCCGTGTAGGAGCGCGTGTAATTGCGCTGATATAAATAATTAAAGATTGCCCCGGTCAACAACAGCGAAACAGCAAGCACCACAACAAAAGACAGATAAATGCGTACAGATATATCATTTCTGCCAAGCTTGGAATCATTCCATTTTTGTCTGATCTTATGCAGCCCTTTCATGTCTTACTGTCCTCCGGCAATCTCTAGCTTGTAGCCGACACCCCAGATCGTCTTGATCGTCCAATCCGGATGCGGCACAGAATCAAGTTTCGCACGCAGTCTTTTGATATGCGAATCTACCGTGCGGCTGTCTCCGTAGTAATCGTAGCCCCATAAACTGTCAAGCAGATTATCTCTGGTAAATACTTTGCCCGGTGTACTTGCTAACGTCCACATGGTTTCAATTTCTTTTTTCGTCATTGGAATCTTTTTGCCATCAATGCAAAATGTATATTCATCTAAATTCACTTCCATATTGCTGACACGTAAGATCTGTCCGGACTGCGTCTCCACACTCTGACGGCTTATCCGACGAAGCACCGCGCGCAGTCTCGCCATAACCTCACTCGGGCTAAACGGTTTCACGATATAATCATCTGCACCAATGTCTAATCCCATGATCTTATCATAGTCTTCGCCTCGTGCCGTAATTAAAATGATCGGTACGGCGGATTCCTGTCGGATCGTGCGGCACACCTCATAGCCATCCTTCCCCGGCATCATCACATCCAGCAGTATGACCGCCGGATGATATGTGTGAAACAGCTCTTCCGTCTGAATGCCATCTGTGGCGATCAACGCTCCATAACCTTCTTTTTTGACATATTTTTCTAAAATATCCGTAATATCTTTATTATCATCTGCAATCAATATGTATTCCATGAGTTCCTCCTTCGTCGAATCTGACCACTTCCTGTAATAAGTATAATAGTATTTGAAAAAGATGGCAAATATTTGACACCTTTCTGCCATTATCTTATTCTATGATAAATGCGAACCTGATATAGGTGGGAAATGATAATACATGCTATTTGTGTTGATACGCACCGGACACGAATTGTCTTATGCATGGAACACGTGTGTAGAAATGAGGATAATTATGAACTATAGAAAACAAATAAAACTGGCGCTGATCGCACTGGTCATGATCTTGTGCACACAAGGTAAACCGGCCGCCGCTAAGGCACCGAAGATCCCCGTCGTTGCAACCGAGATCAACGGCAAACAGGCTTTAGATGCCTCCGGCTCTTTACAGCGTTCCAAAAAACCGGGAACAAAGAAAAATTTTCAAAAAAAAAATATTTATCGGCGACTCCTCCAGTCTCACGTTACTAGACGATCTGGATGGATATGAAACGACATTTAAAAGTTCCAATCCTTCCATTCTCAAGGTATCAAAAGTATCCGAAAATACTTGCGATTACTATGGTATGTCGGCCGGTACGGCAACCATTCAGATCCGCATCCGATCAACATCAGGACTTTTCTTTATGAATCGTCCAACCACGCTGAAAGCCAAGGTATCTGTATCACCACATGCTGTCAGCATCAAATTTAAGCATTCCAAATATAAGATAACAGAATCCAAGACGAGGAAAGTGCGGATTACGCTTCGTCCAAGCATTACGAAGGAAAAACCGGTATACACCGTACTCAATACACGTATCGCTACTATTAATAAAAAGGGTGTCCTTCGAGGCAAAAGACCCGGAACGACTTACGTAACCGCAACACTTGCGAATGGGGTTCGCGCTAAATGCAAAATCGTTGTCAAAAGTGCAGACAAATAACCCGTCAAAAATAATTCATGGATCAGAATGGCAGATGCAGCCATCCTACACTGCGTTTTGCCTCCCGCTCTTTCTTGCGGGATCTGATCGTTGTAACCTGCGGCAGCTCTTCGGTGGCTGCCGCTTCTTTTGCCGCCGGACGCATTTCGATTAATATTTTTTCTAATATTTCTATTTGCTTTTGTTGTAACTCTTCCTTTTCCCGCATCAAATAATCCATTTGCTTACTCACCTTTTCTGTTACAGCCTCTGCGATCCGCTCTTCAGATTGTTGCGTCTGCTGTTCCACAACACTTGTGATCATATCACGCATCATCTGCTCAAACTGCTGCAATTTTTGTTCTTTGCTGATGCTGCTCACCGGTTCCGCCACTTCCATTGCTGACGGCAGCGGAGTCACCTGCCCCATTCTTGCATGCTTTGGCGATCGATCTTCTTCCATCTGCACCTTTTGATTTAACTCTTCACGCAGATGATACAATTCCTGCGGCGTCATCGCCTCGACTCGTCTTCGATCCGGCAAAAGCAGCTTAATAGCACGAAGTTGAAAGCCCTGCTCTTTCCAATCTCTGATCTTATGCAAAATATGAATATCCTGCTCTCTATAGTATCGATGTCCCTGCCCATTACGTGGAATCGCTAACCCAAGTTCATCCTCCCAATAACGCAGTACATGTGCTGTCTCTTATACACATCTCCGAGCCCACGAGACGGAGCTACATCTCGT
>ERZ1027232.1387-NODE-1387-length-11099-cov-6.838283_pt1 | contig 11099 bp, 7 predicted proteins | sample MGYA00519478_ERZ1027232 | MGnify/ENA primary metagenome ERZ1027232 (study PRJEB26926, sample SAMN06164468) | human gut metagenome | biome: ENVO:00009003; feature: ENVO:2100002; material: ENVO:00002003 | host: Homo sapiens | place: USA | collected 2012 ...
TGGGCTCGGAGATGTGTATAAGAGACAGGTATACAACAAAGCAATGAAACGTCCAGTTTTTCAAACAAATGACCTTGTAGAAGCCATTGACTATACACGCCGCCGCCCAAGAAAGTCAAGACGACACTGCATATACGATGACAAACTAAAAACTTTTGATATAAAAAAAATAAGACATGCCGCAGGAATATAAAACGCACAGGGTGTAGAACTCTGTGCGTTTTTGATGTATTTATGAATAAACAAGTCTTACAGTCACTCTGCTGTAACCGCTCCATGTGCAGGTGAACAAGGTCAGATCCCAGTCGCTGCCACCACCTTTTATGAGCGATGGCGAATCCCAGCCGCTCAGCAGTTCACTGTTTGTGACAGTATAGTTAAATTCTCTGCCGTAAACATCGGTGAAAATGACCTCGTCACCTGAGCTGAGCTTATCCAGCTTATCAAAAAAGCCTGTGTAATTGTGAGCGCAGATTATAAGATCATTGTCTACACGTCTGCCGCTGTACTGACAAGCTGCAGTATTCATTGCAGCATAGCTCCAGCCACGAGTCACAGGAAACTCCTGCCCCAGTGTCGGGAATGAAATCAAGCCTATATATGAGTTGCCGTCAAGCACGATATCCTTATCCGGGTCATCTATCTCGCTGTCCGTGGAACGACTATCGTCAAAAATGTCAAAGGGTGAACTGCTGTCGCTATCCTCTGCACTGTCTGAGATCTGCGTTTTCAGGTCACTCAGCACAGCCTCCATCCTTTTATTACTTTGCTTTTCATGAAAATAGTTGTAATAATTAAGGGATAATGCCGCCGCTATCAGCATTATCCCCATTATTATCAACAAAAGTCCTAGCTTTTTTTTAGTCACTATTCTTCTCCTGTTGTAAAGGCGAGCCTATGTGGTTTCGCCTTTATTTCTCTTTTTTGCTTACTCTCCAGCCTGCCGCGATAAGGATAACTCCACCGCCTATAAGTACAGGCACCGGCCAGTTGAGCGAACCAGTCTGTGGTATATTGTCAGGCGTTGAGCTTGATGAATCAGAGCCTGACGAGCTGCTGTCAGGTGTGCTTGAACTACTATCTGTATTACTTGAACTGTCTGACTTATATGTGTTCTCTATAAGAAACAGCTTGTCATTGCTTTTGGTAACAACTGTGTAGTTGGCAGGAATATCTATCTCCTTAACTGTCCACTCAGCCGCAGAATTGTCTTTCCAGAAATACTCCCAGTTGTTGTCAGCGTTAAGAGTAACAGTATCGAAAAGCTTGCCGTCACGATATATCTCCACCTTGATATTATCAGGTATGAGCTTTTCCTGACCATCAGGAACTATCCACGACTTTCTTACACCATAATCACTGTCCCCTGCTGGGATCTCTTCGTATGTGAACTTGGTGTAAACTGTTATCTGACCCTCAGCCACGATATCCTTATCTATCTCGATAAGTGACGGAGAAGGTGTAAACTTAGCTGTTGTGTTTTCAAAACTCTTGCCTGAAACAAGATACAGACCCACAGAATCAGCAGAAAGCTTTACTTCACCGTTTGCGTCCGTCTTGCCTGTTGAAACTGGTGTTATGCCATCGGTTTTTGCGTAGTTGTCGAGAGTATCAGCGACAGCCTGCATTTTTGAAGCGTCAGTAAAATCAGACATATCTATAGGATAATCGCTGAACTCGCCGGTAAGGACAAAGTCAGCTTCTTTACGCTCACCGACCTTATATATGCTCCACTCGGCATTACTAACAGTCGTTGTATCATTTTTGCACACTATATCCACATTGATATTATCCGCCGCAGAAGCTGAGATCGTCATGCTTCCCAAGGCTGAAACAGCCATTGCCGCCGTACACAAAACAGCCTTTGCAAGCTGAGAAAATTTAAGTTTCATCTTTGCTACTCTCCTTATCAGGTAGATTTTCAACATTATCGTCACTCTCTGGCTTATCCAGCGTTGCCACAAGCTCATCATGAGAAATTTTTTTGCGTTTTGAATCCACAAACCACCACACAAGCAGTACCACAAACAATGGTATTGCTACAAAAGGCACGACCATAAGAGAATCGAGCTGAACAGCGTCTGCCGTTATTTTTGAAACACTCTTTGTATCGTCCGCAGTTTCAACTCTCTTTGCACGAACAAGAAGCCTGTGAGAATTGACTCCGTATGGTGTGCAGGTAGTCAACGTAACATGATCCTCACCTGGAATAATGTTCAGCTTATCCATTTCATTAGGCAGAACTATATAAACAGCCTCGACCTCATATGTATAGACCTCTTTCAACACTGTTATAGTGAACTCATCGCCCTCTGCAAGCTTATCAAGGTCGCTGAAAAGCTTTGCCGACGGCAGACCTCTATGTGCTGAAATGACCGAATGAGTGTCCGCTCCGCCAACAGGCAGGCTCGAACCCTGCAGATGTCCCACAGCGACATTTAACACGCCATCACTTGTGCCATGATAAATAGGCAACTCCACCCTTATAGTCGGAATGGAAATATAGCCCATAACACCCGTCCCCGTGATATCTAGGATATCCTCATAGCCCTTGACCTTATCATAATCAACAAAAGGTCGGGCAAGCTTTGCTATCTCTTCATTATATTTTCTGGCTTGGCTGAGTATCTCTTCATTCTCCTTGTCAGAAAGGTCATTTGCCGCTTTCTGATAAGTCGCCACCGCACGGCTTTGCGTTTTTGAATTCCACCAATCGCTTATTGTTGGATATAACATCACGGAGAGCCCCACAAGCAATAACAAGACCAATAAAATTGTAGTTGATTTACCGCTTTTCTTCCTCATGGAGTCCTCCCTGATGCCTGCCGACCGAGATCGGCAGGACAAAGGTAAAAATAAATTCAAAAATTAGTCGTTCTTAGCTCTCTTCTTAGCAATGAGAAGCACACCTGCGCCCAGTACGATAGCTCCGCCTACACCGTAGAAGATCTGAGTACCGATACCGCCAGTTGTTGGAAGTGAGCCGCCCTTCTGATTTATGATCTTAACTGTTGAACCGCTTGTGCCTGAATCAGTGCCGTCGAGCATACGAATGGACTGAAGCGTATTAGCAGGATCATATGTTGTGTCAAACTTGAACTCATATGGATCAGCTCTGTTATACTGAGCAGGAGCTTCTGTCTCAACAAGCTTGTATGTTGTCTGATCATCAATGCCCTTGATAGTGAACTTACCTGTTGCGTCTGTTACGATAGTGTCGATAGCACCTGCCTCGTTACCAATAGCAAGTCTGTAAACATTCTTGTTTTCCCCATCACTTATATCAACAAGTTTAAGAACTGCACCATTCTTATCCTGAAGCTGGAACTTAGCATCTGCAAGAGGCTCGCCCTTTTCGTCTACCTTGTTACCAACAAGTGAGAATGTCCAGTCATAAACTGTGACCTTAGGTGTTTCACCTTTCTCCTTACCTGTTGTGTCCTGAGGATTGTTTGAATATGTCAGATAAGCTGTGTTAGGGTTATTGTTCACGCTGTCAGGAGCAGTAACTGCTACCTTAGCTTTTTCATTGAGCTTAGCAGAATAATAAGTTTCGATCTTAGCAACTGTAGGATAGTTCTTTACAAGTTCCTTGATATCGAAAGTAACATAGAAAGATTCCTTATAATCGGTTGTACTGCTGTCGTCGCCAACTGTTGTGTTAGGACCTACTGTAACAGAAGTGATCTCCTGACCGTCAGCGTCATAGTACTTGTATGTAAGGTTATCATTGAATGTAAAGCCCTCGCTGAGCTGGTCACGAACTGTGTATGTATACTTGTCATAAGCTGATACATCGCTTGGTATAGTTGTTGTGATCTTGAATTCTACATCGTCACCAATTGCGTTGTCACCAACATCGCCCCATGAGTCATTCTCATTGTGCTTGATCTGCTTTGTAAGTGTTGGCTTCGTCTTCTTTGGAGTAACGTTTGTTGTGCCTGAAACGTTAAGGATAAGAGCTGAGTTAGCCTTATCAACACCATTATTTTCTGTTGCATCGACAACGAGATAATAGCCAGCATTTGGAAGCGGAATAGTGTACTCACCGTTATCTTCATAGGCGGTTACAGACTTATTGTCGATGATGCAGCCAGAAGCGGCTTTTGCAAACTTGGCAGTATCTTCCTTTGTCCAATGATCTGCGTCTGAGATTATCTTTGCAACGTCTACTGCGCTCTCGGCACTGTCGAACTGTGACATATAAGTGCTAAGGCCAGGAGTTTTCAGGCTGGTAAGCAGAGCATCGCCATTAATGCCTTTGCCCCACTTGATAGTATTTGTTGCAGATGCCTGGTCAAAGATCTGATAAGCCTTATATACTCTGTTTGTATCAGAATCCTTGATAACAATGTTATTAACGCCAGCATCAGTAGTAGCAAATACTCCGAATGCTGATGTTGCAGCAATAGCTGAAACTGACATAACGGTTGCAGCAGCAAGAGCTGCAAATTTCTTCATCTTCATAATTATTTATCCTTTCATATTTGTTTATTTACAGCGTTTTTTTGCGACGCTTTGTAACTAAAAGTATTGTTGCAGCAACAGTGACTGTTCCGCCTGCTGCCACGAATGGGATAACACCCATGCCGCCTGTTTCAGGCAGCTCTCCCAAAGTTTCCTCAGAGTTGTTATAGACCTGAACATACTGATCACCGTTCTTTGTCATATCAATGCAATTCTCATTTTCTGAGCCATTGTATCTGAAGTAAGCTTTGTATGACGATGTGCTTATCGGCTGACCGTTCACGTCTATCTCCTCAAACCAATAGTAATACTTATTGCCCTTGATGTCATTTTTTTCAAGAGAAACGGCATTTGACCAGTTGTTATCAGCCGTGAGCGTTATCTGCTTCCACAAGAATACTTCACCGCTAGGTATCGCATCTTTATCAGGAACAGGTGTAACGTTGGTCTTCTCAGGTGTGCCAAGATCATTAGCTGTCACCTCATAAGAGCAACTGCTATCATCATCGACCTTTGCAGTAAGCTCAACTGTAACATCAGAAGCAATACCGCTTAGATCCAAAGTAAATTTAGTCTTATCCCATGATGAATTATCAATACCAGACAAACGTATATACTCACTTGTACCTGTCCATGACGGAACGCTCTGCTGCTTATCAGGGTCCCAAGCGTCCTGATTTCTGTAGAAATCGGCAAGTACGTCGCCTGACGCATTGATAAGTCTTACTCTTGAATATTTGATATTGCCCTTTTCGAGCCATGCATTATTAAGGGTAAAACTGAACTTAGCCGAGCCATACATGGTATACTCAGAGGCAAAGCTTCCGTTCTGAGCCATTTCTGCACCATTGCTTGTAAGGATCTTGAATTTAACATTCTGTCCCTTATCCATTGTGCCTGTAAACTTGTTATATTTTTCAGGCACGTCAGCCTTATTTGTTGACCTATAGATATTGAACGTTACCTTATCATTGGTATGGGTATTGCTATCGCTGTCAGACCATGCCTTTTGCAGGCGAACGTCCATATTTTCTACCTTCTGCGGGTTCTTGGTATTGACGATCGTATCAAAGCCTGTGGCACTGCCGTTATTTGAATAAGTATATGTAACGCCAAAGCCGTCAGGTATATTCTTTTCAAGAACATAGTAATACTTGTCCTTGTCAAGACCGTCAAGAGTTACCGTCCAATTCTTAGACTTTTCCAGAGAAACAGTTTTTATAAGTTTGCAATCTGTTGGTATTCCGTTATCTCCATTCACTCTTGTGGTTGAATTTGGTGCAACAGAGGACTCATAAACATCTGCCTCGATCTTGTCGATACCAGCAGGAAGCTCACTGTCAGCAAGCTTGTTTCCAAGCTCATCACGCCATTCCTTCGTAATGTTAAGTCCCTTGACGTTCGTAACTGTAACATCAGTGTTTTTGCTCATTGCCGTTGCACTGTATACAGCCTCATATCCTGTTGCAAGATCAATCTCTTTGATATAGTAGTAAAGCTGTTTGTAATCATTGCCGACCTTTGTATATCCAGGAAGCTTTGTCCACTCATGTTTCCAATTGTTAGCTTCGTTAAGAGTTACCTCATCACTGCCCCACTGAATATCATCTGTAACACCGCTTAAAACCTTAGTTGTAGACGAGCCAAGAAGAAACTTTACGCTCTCTGCCGAATGTTTGCCGTTTCCATCGCTCCAAACCTTGCTTGCAGTTATCTTAAACTCTTTCAGCAGATTTGTTACTCTGAACATATCTCCGTTCTTCACGAACTGATATCCGTCCTCACCGACTTCACTTGGAACTACAGCCGGACGCACCTTAAAAGCAAAATATATAGGAGTTTCGTCAAGAAGATAACCCTCTGGACTTTGCTTTTCTATAAGCTTATAAAGATGGCCCTCAGTATCTCCGGTGCCTGCGGCAGGTTCAAGGTCAAGGTTGTATGACCCGTCAGCATTTACATTGAATGTCTGCGCCTTATCCTGTGCCGAATTTCCCCAGATAACTGATTTTCTGTCTTTAGCAGCATTTTCTTTGAAATCTACTGCCGGAAGCCAATCGTATGTGCCATTTTCCAGCTTAGTGTATCTGTAGATCTCAAAAGAAGCCTTAAGCATAATACTATAGTCTCCGCTGTCTACCTTTATAATCTTAAATGGCTCAACAGTTGTTGATGACGCCTTTGACTGATTTATCAACTCAAACTCGGAATCATTATCTTCACTGTCATTTACAGCAGAGCCGTTTGTGTCAAATGATATATTATTGAACACATGGACTTTATAGCCATCGTTCTTAGCGTCCTCATCATTTGCAGGACTTCCTGTATAAACGTAAACTAATTTCAGGTGACGCTGATCTGGAACGTTTATTTCAAGTTTCTTTACAAAATCTCGTGTCTTTGCTGTCAGTGCGGAACACTTTACCGCCGAAAGCATTTTTTCATTGCTGACTTCAGTGTTTGAAAAGCCGCTGCCATCCCTGTATTCATATTCGACTCTGAAAACACCGCCCGCCTTCTCAGAAGAAACCTCTTCCACAGGGACGGATATGCTTGAGCCAAAATCTGACCACTCGTTTTTCTTGTTGGCAAAAGCCTTTACTTCTTTGAAGCTGTTGCCGTCCATATAGCCATAAGCCACATAGTAACTCTTTATATTTCCGTTTTCGTAGCCTTCAGGCAAAGTTAGATCAATAGTACCCTTAGCGCCAACAATACTTTCACTTGGAATAAAGTTAGCGATAAACTTGCCCTTTTCGTTGGTAATAACATCTGCACTGCAAGAAACTGTGTTGTCAACTGCCTCCGGATCTGATATCACATAACTGTAATCACTCACAGCAAGCTCTGCACCTGTATCTGCGTCAAATACCTTGATAGACTTCAGATCCATATCAACAGCGGAATTGCCATTTATGCTTACCGTTTTTGTCTGAATGTTACCCTGAGCGTCCTTTGTCTTAACTACAGCCGTGCCTCCGCACTTGATAACATCGTTGAGAGTTATCATTCCGTTTGTTGAGCATTTAAGCTTTTTAGGGTTAACATCAATGGTATAAGTTATCTCACAGCCGGTGGACTTCGGAGAAGAAGTTTTCTTCAAGTTCTTTTCCTTAACTGTCTGCGTCTGGCTTCTCTCCGGATATTTTCCAGCTTTATCCTGGACTGTGTTTTTGAACGCTGCAGTACCATTCTTGTAAACACCATTCTTAACATCATCGACCTTTACAAGTGTACTGTAGTAAGCTGTCCAAGCGTCCTGCTGATTCCATGCAGTCTTGAAAGTTACTGTATTGGCTGTCTTATCATAGAAATATTCAAACTGATTTGTTTGTGCAAAATCATACTTATCAGAACTATTTCCAAATGAATACTTGAGATAATCCTTGTTCTCGTAGAATATCATTCCCGCCGGAAGCGTGTCCACGATCTCGACATTATCGTTACGCTTATAAGTGCCGTCCTTGTTGATATCAAGCCGCCAATCAAACCTGTAATACTCAACACCATTTACAGTAACAACAGGCAGGCTGCTAAGATCATGCACTGTGTCGCCTGCTACACTGCTTGCAGCGTCATACTTTTCATAAGGCGCTTTGGAGCTGTCGCCTATAGTAAACTTAGTCTTATCTGCACTAGGCTCGAATATTTCACCTTTATAAGTAGCCTTGTTATTTACATTTATAATAGTACCTTCGTCAAGACCTGTTACATCTACGGTACTGCTATACTGTATCTGCACAAGGTTTATATTGTCAAATTCTTCACTATCATTGAACTTTATCTCAAACGAAGTGTTGTCGTCATTAGGTACTACAGTGTAATTTGAACTGTCAAGCGGTTCATAGCTTCCTGTTCCATTTCTCTGAACATACATGATAATGGAATCAGTGTCAAGAACGCTCTTTATTGACTTGCCATCATTTGACGTAGCGTTCATTATATCGCTTATAGTCTTGCCCCTAAAGGAACCGTTTGTCTGCTTGACCTCTACCAGCCACTTATATGTAACACTGCTTCCGTCCTGAGAAATGTCAAGAACTGTTTTTGACTTCTCGTTTACAGGCTTATAATAAACTGTCTTGTCAGAATGGAATCCGTCAATACCTGCAGTATTTTTCACTGCATAATTTCCATTGCTGTCAGGGTCGCCAAGATCATAGTCGGCAACCTTTGTTTCATAGGAAATAACTACCTCGTTATTGTCACCTATTCTGTCAGGCAAAACAAGCTCACCGTCACTTGCAACTGTTGCATCAAAGGTATCATTTCCAACCTTTATGCTGACAATCTGTCCTGCTTTAAGCATATTATCAGTTATTGTCTTGCCTTTAAGGGTAGAATTTTTGTCATTACATTTAACAGTTACTTCCCATTTGAGTATACCTAACGTGTTATTATCTATCCAACCACTTTTTGATATCTGATACCTATTATAAACAGTTTCACTTGATGTGATATCAGACCATGGTTGGCTTTTATCAGGTCTTTGCATTTTAACTGTATTTGTAGTTTCCGCCTTGTCAGGATCGATAGCTGTCACATACTCGATAGTAATTTTTGACGCTGTTGTTTTATCGTCAAACGTAAGCGTGTTTCCATTAAGTGTGTACTTTACATCTGAACCATCATCAGCTTTAAGTGCAAAGCTTCCTTGCTTTGCATCAGGGAATGCTTCATCATAAAGGTGATAGCCCTTGAGGTCTGCACCGCTAGGGTTGCTTACAACAATTTCCCATGTGACTTCGTTATTGTCGTAGTCAACATTCTTGCCTGTTTTTGAGATCTTATCCTTCTTTGAATCAGAATAAATAGTTTTATCTGCTTTTACTCTATTTCCGTCCTTATCATATGTGGTGGATTTGTTTTCCACCTTACCTGACATAACGAAATTCGGGTCGCTTGTAGGATATGGGGTCGTGTAGCTTATGGTAACATTTTCTTCGCTGAATCCATCGCTGAAAACAAACTTTCCGCTTGACGCGTCATAGCTTCCTGCACCCTCAGGTGAAACAGTGAAGCTTCCGTCAACAGCATTCTTAAAAAGCTCGTCCTCGATCCTGTCAAGAGGCTTCTTTGCAGGATTGTCCACTGTGATAGTCCACCTAACTCCGTCAGCAGTTTCGCTTGCGTCCTTTATGGCAGACATAGTGAGCGGAGTAAAACCGTCTATTTCAACCGTCTGACCGCCTATCTCAACAGTGGTCTTATCACCTGTATCTGTATCCTTACGCTTTACATTACCCTCAAAGCTTGCCTTACCGCTTATAGCGTCCTTCTCATTTTTATGTTGATATCGCTCGTCAAACTCAATAAAAAGATACTTCTTTCCATCTATCTCGTCGACTCTGTACTTACCTGAAATTCCATGTCCTTCATCGAAGTGAGTATCCTCGACATCGCCCCAGGTTCCGTCTGACGGTATACCGCCCTCGGGCAGGCTAACATTATCGTCGATAGGGAAATAAATATACCTATTGGTCATTTCGCCCTTGTCAAAATCAAATTCCACATTGAATTCGATCTTTTTAGATTGGTCTTTTCCTGAACCGACCGCATCATAGGATTTTATCGTGACGCTATTCGCATCCTTATAAGAATAGCTTCCGCCGTTATAGGAAACATCTCCACCTGCCACGGAAGTACCCTCAGTGGCACTTATTGCAGGCATAACAAGACTTGCCAGCACTGACACTGTCATAACTACAGACAGCACCACACCGAACAAACGGCTGCGTTTTTTCCTTTCATTTTCTTTTAGATATTGCCGAACTTTACCGTTAAAATTCTGCAAAACGGATCACTCCCTCCGAAATTATACACTATTTATAATAAACGCTAGTCCACTGTGCCTATCCTTTTAAAAGGATATATCCTCAGTGAGACCTTTCCAAGCACTGCTTCCTCAGCAATACAGCCTATCCTCTTTGTACGGCTGTCAACAGACGTAGATCTGTGGTCGCCCATAACGAATATTCTCTCGTCAGGCACCTGATAAGGCAGCTCGATATCACATTCTCCCAGAGCTTTGCCATCAACATACGGCTCATTCAAGGTTTTTCCGTTGACGATAACAGTACCGTCCTCCTTAATATCCACCACATCTCCTGCTGTAGCGATAACACGTTTCAACAGTATCTTATTATTATAATAAAACGCAACTATATCGCCCTTCTGAAAGCTTCCACGCTTTCTGCACACCACCAGCTCGTCGTCATGCAAAGTCGGCGTCATACTTGTACCCGTTACTCTCAAAACAGGCAAAAATAACATTGATATGATCACTGCTGCCGCTGCCACAACAAGAAGCGACGCCACGGTGCTGCGGAGTATCCTCAGATATTCCCGCCTTTCATGATGCTTTTTTACCACCCGCTCAAGTGTCTGGACATCAGGAAGCTCAGGTTTTTTTAACACCTCGTTCTTGCTATCTGCTGCCATGATCTTCCTCCACTACCGGCTGCTCAACAACCAGCTTGTGACCTGTCAGTGCAGCTACCTGCCGCTCCAGCCTGTCAAGTCGGTCAGTGATACTTTTTTTATCTTCGAGCTTTTGAAGAAGCTTTTCATTCTCTGCGTTAAGCCTGTCTCTTATACACATCTCCGAGCCCACGAGACGGAGCTACATCTCG
>ERZ1027232.1391-NODE-1391-length-11080-cov-4.454512_pt1 | contig 11080 bp, 8 predicted proteins | sample MGYA00519478_ERZ1027232 | MGnify/ENA primary metagenome ERZ1027232 (study PRJEB26926, sample SAMN06164468) | human gut metagenome | biome: ENVO:00009003; feature: ENVO:2100002; material: ENVO:00002003 | host: Homo sapiens | place: USA | collected 2012 ...
GATGTAGCTCCGTCTCGTGGGCTCGGAGATGTGTATAAGAGACAGATATAAAACTGAAATATGAAAACTACAATTAATTGCTTCATCCCTTTTGCAGATGCAGCACAGGCCGAAAAGACAATACAGGGTTTGAAATCGTCAAACCTGGTAAAAGATATATATTTGTTAGTAACGGAAGACACGGAAGTTCCTCTCCAGGGATGCCGGATTCTGCACGTGCCGGCACTCAATTCCACTGCAACCATGCGCATAATAGCTGCCCACTCCGATGCCGACTACACACTGTTTTATACTAAGTACACTACACTAAAACTGGGCATGTTTGCCCTCGAACGCATGACCCGCATTGCAGAAGACAGTGTTGCCGGCATGGTATACGCCGACCATTACCAAGTATCAGAAGGGATTCAAAAAAATGCTCCTGTAATAGATTACCAGTTTGGCAGTCTTCGCGATGATTTCAACTTCGGATCGGTTTTGCTATACAAGGCAAGTGCCCTGCAAGAAGCCGTCACCCGAATGAAAACCGACTATCAATTTGCCGGCCTGTATGACCTGCGGCTTAAACTCTCGCAAAAGGAATCGCTGGTTCACATCAACGAGTATCTCTATTCGGAAATAGAAAACGATACCCGAAAAAGCGGTGAAAAAATATTCGATTATGTAGACCCCAAAAATCGAGGAGTACAAATAGAGATGGAACAAGCTTGCACAGAACATCTGAAAGAGATAGGCGGCTATCTGGCTCCTACCTTCAAAAAGATCGAATTCGATGCCACCGATTTTGAATATGAAGCTTCTGTCATTATTCCGGTACGCAATCGCATCCGTACCATCAAGGATGCCATCCGTTCGGTATTAAACCAAAAAACGGATTTCAAATTCAACCTCATCGTCATCGACAACCACTCTACTGACGGTACAACAGATGCGATCCGTGAATTTGCATCCGACGACCGTCTCATTCACATCCTGCCCGAACGCAATGACTTAGGTATTGGCGGGTGTTGGAATCTCGGAGTGCATCATGATAAATGTGGAAAATTCGCCGTACAATTGGATAGTGACGATGTATACAAGGACGAAAACACCCTAAAAACAATGGTTAATGCGTTCTATGAACAAAACTGTGCAATGGTGGTAGGTACCTATATGATGACGGATTTCCACATGAATATGATTGCTCCGGGCATCATCGACCATAAAGAATGGACTCCCGAAAACGGACGCAACAATGCCCTGCGTATCAATGGGCTGGGTGCTCCACGTGCTTTTTACACACCGGTATTACGAGAAATCAAAGTCCCCAACACCAGCTATGGAGAAGATTATGCTCTCGGACTCAATTTCTCCCGCCGGTACCAGATAGGCCGTGTTTACGAGGTAGTATATTTATGCCGCCGTTGGGACGATAATTCCGACGCTTCATTGGACATTATAAAAATGAACGGACACAACCTGTATAAAGACCGTATCCGCACTTGGGAATTACAGGCCCGCATTGCCATGAACCGTCATCAAATGTAAGGACAAAGATGGATACAAAACAGAAAATAGAACGGTTGCTAACCGACCAGCTTTCTGCATGGGAGTTGGCCGGAAACAATTATGCAGCATTAGCCCGGATTAAAGTCAAAGACCTAAATGTAAACGGGATGCACTATAAAGTACAATTTAATCCTGCACGCATTGTCTCTTCGGCAGCCAAAGTAGATGCCCAATCCATACAAGAACGGAAATGTTTTCTTTGCCCCGCCAACCTCCCTGCCATGCAGAGAGGGATTCCATTCAAAGATAATTATCAGATACTGATTAACCCGTTTCCGATTTTCCCGAAGCACCTTACTGTTCCGGCATTAGAACACGTGGACCAACGTATAAAAAAACGTTTTGGAGACATGCTCGATCTGGCGGCTATTGCCGAAGATTACATCGTTTTTTATAACGGTCCGAAATGTGGTGCTTCCGCTCCCGACCATGCTCATTTTCAAGCTGGCAATAAAGGTTTTCTCCCTCTTGAACAAGAATGGAGGAATAAGAAAGCCGGAAAGATTGTCACCTACAGGACAGCGTCTCTTTCTTATCTGGATGATGCTCCACGAACCACTCTGGTTATAGAAACCGGAAACCGGGAAGACGCCATCGCACTATTCAACCTTGTATACAACGCAATGGAACTCAAACCGGGAGAAGACGAACCCATGATGAACATTCTTGCATGGACAGAAAACAGCCAATGGATTGTTTGCATTTTTCCACGCGCCAAGCACCGCCCGTCCTGCTATGCGGCAGCAGGAGACGCCAATATCCTCATCAGTCCGGCATCCGTAGATATGGGAGGCGTATTCATCACCCCGCAGGAAAAAGACTTTGAAAAGCTAACGGCAACAGACATTATGTCTATACTCGGAGAAGTCTGTCTGGACACAGATGAGTTTCGTAAACTAAGACAACGCATAAAAGAACAATTATGAGAGAGCCCAAAGTACATGTCGGCATCCTGTCCGAAACAAAAATAGAATTTATTTTTCCGGATACTTATCGTGTCAACGAAGAAGAAGTATCCGGAAAACAACTTGTCCTTTTTGATAATGGTAAGATTCTCTGGAAAAACAACCGTTACGATGAATTGCTGTTTGAACCCTTGCGGGAAGAGACTGACTCTTTCGAATTATTAGATGTAACGATCGGCATCAATTTCCATTGGGAACGCAAGGAGAACCAACGTTTTCACGGAGCACTGAAATTTATTGTAGAAGATGAAAAGATAACCGGTATCAATGTCATCCACGTAGAAGATTATTTAACCAGTGTCATCTCTTCGGAAATGAGCGCAACCGCTTCTCTGGAACTGCTGAAAGCCCATGCAGTCATTTCGCGCAGTTGGCTACTTTATCAGTTGAAAGTGGAAAGTGGAAAGTGGAAAGTTGCTATGCAGCATAATAACGCAGCCAACTCTCAACTAAATAAGGACTCTCAACTTTCAACTTTCAACTTTCAACTAATAAAGTGGTACGACCGGGAAGACCATATGCACTTTGACGTATGCGCCGATGATCATTGTCAACGCTACCAAGGAATCACCCGGGCAAGCACTGAAATGGTAGAGCAAGCCATCCAAGCCACGCGGGGACAAGCATTAACTTATGAAGATAAAATCTGCGATGCCCGCTTCTCTAAATGTTGCGGAGGGGCCTTCGAAGAATTTCAATACTGCTGGGAAGACGTAAAACACCCCTATCTTGTCAAACAACGAGACAGTAAAAAAGCGATCTTCCTACCCGATCTACGTATCCATTCAGAAGCAGAGAAGTGGATACGGACCTCTCCTGATGCATTCTGTAATACGAAAGAAAAGAGAATACTCAGTCAAGTATTGAACAATTACGATCAGGAAACTACCGATTTTTACCGTTGGAAAGTAGAATATACACAGGAAGAACTGGCCAAACTTATTTTCCAACGTTCCGGCATCGACTATGGGCAGGTTATAGATTTGATCCCTATAGAACGCGGCACATCCGCCCGTATCTCAAAGTTAAAAATCATAGGAACGAAAAAGACGCTCATTATCGGTAAGGAACTGGAAATCCGGAGAACCCTGTCTCCTTCCCACTTATACAGTTCGGCATTCGTTGTGGACAAAACAGAGGTAAAAAACGGTATTCCCGGAAAATTTATTCTCACAGGTGCCGGTTGGGGACATGGTGTAGGGCTCTGCCAGATCGGTGCCGCCGTAATGGGCGAACAAGGTTATGCTTACGACGAAATATTGTTGCACTATTACATCGGTGCCGCTATCGAGAAATTATATTAAATATATACCGTCATGAAAAACAAGAAACTATCACCGTGGGCTTGGATACCGACATTGTACTTTGCACAAGGTCTACCTTACGTAGCTGTGATGACCATTTCTGTCATTATGTATAAAAAGCTCGGTATCTCCAACACAGACATCGCCCTATATACCAGTTGGTTATATCTCCCTTGGGTTATCAAACCATTCTGGAGTCCTTTTATTGATTTACTGAAAACCAAACGTTGGTGGGTAGTAACCATGCAGATTTTGGTGGGAGCAGGACTGGCCGGAATAGCTTTCACCATCCCAATGCCTAATTTCTTTCAGATAACCCTTGCCATATTCTGGCTGGTAGCTTTCAGTTCGGCTACACATGATATAGCCGCCGACGGGTTCTACATGCTGGCTTTAAGCGTCCGGGACCAAGCTATGTATGTCGGCATCCGAAGTACTTTTTACCGGATTGCAACAATAGCCGGACAAGGACTTCTGGTCGTACTGGCCGGAGAACTGGAAAAGCGTACTTCTACCATAGCCATGGCATGGAGTATTACATTCTATATCCTTGCAGGACTCTTCATTGCATTCTATTTATACCACAGTTACATTTTGCCTCATCCGGCATCCGACAAGCCGGCAGTGGGCAATGTGACCGCGAACAACATATTCAAAGAGTTCTTTGCCACATTCGCAAGTTTCTTCAAAAAGCCGCAAGCCGGAGTTGCCATATTGTTCATGCTGTTCTACCGCTTACCGGAAGCACAATTGGTAAAGCTTATCAATCCTTTTCTACTCGATCCTATTGAAAAAGGCGGGTTAGGGCTGAGTACAGCCGAAGTCGGCTGGGTATACGGCACTATCGGTATTATAGGACTCACTCTCGGAGGAATCATCGGCGGTATTTGCGCGGCAAAAGGCGGACTACAAAAATGGCTATGGCCAATGGCATGGAGTATATCACTCACTTGCATTACATTTGTTTATCTGGGATATTTTCAGCCGCAAGATCTTCTCACAATCAATATTTGTGTATTTATCGAACAGTTCGGATACGGATTCGGTTTCACGGCTTATATGCTTTACTTAATTTATTATTCCGACGGTGAACACAAGACAGCACATTATGCCATTTGTACCGCTTTCATGGCATTAGGTATGATGTTGCCGGGTATGATGGCCGGTTGGCTACAGGAACTTATCGGATACGAGAAGTTCTTTATCTGGGTAATGATCTGTTGTGCTGCTACAATAGCTGTCTGTGCATTCATCAAGATCGATCCGAATTACGGTAAAAAAGAAGAAACAGAAGAAATTAAAGAAACCCAAAAATAAAACAATAACGATTCGAAACAGAGATATTTATGAACAAATTCCGATTTATTATTCTTAGCACCTGCTGCCTGCTGTCCCTCACCATACAGGCACAAAAAATAAAAATCAAAACCGGTATTGAGGTTCTGAAAGAACAGAACTTCAAATGCCTCGAAGGAAAACGTGTCGGCCTCATCACCAATCCGACCGGAGTAGACAATCACTTGAAATCGACCATCGATATCCTTCACGAAGCCCCCAACGTGAATCTGGTAGCTCTATACGGGCCGGAACATGGTGTACGCGGTGATGTTCATGCCGGAGACAAAGTGGATAACTCCGCCGATCCGTCTACCGGCCTACCGGTTTATTCACTTTACGGAAAGACTCGTAAACCAACCCCTGAGATGCTAAAAGACATCGATGTGTTAGTATACGATATACAAGATATCGGTTGTCGTTCATTCACTTATATCAGTACCATGGGAGTGGCCATGGAAGCCGCAGCCGAAAATGGAAAGGAATTTATCGTGCTCGACCGTCCAAACCCGGTGGGTGGTGAAAAGGTGGAAGGCAATCTGGTAGAAGATAAATACATTTCTTTTGTAAGTCAATTTAAGATTCCGTACCTTTACGGACTCACTTGCGGCGAATTAGCTTTGATGCTGAACGGTGAAAATATGCTGGGCAAGCGGTGCGATCTGCACGTGGTGAAAATGAAAGGATGGAAACGCAAGATGGACTATGTGCAAACCGGCTTGCAATGGATTCCTTCCTCCCCCCACATTCCGCATCCACATTCAGCCTTCTTCTATCCGGTATCGGGCATACTCGGAGAACTGGGTTATCTGTCCATCGGAGTAGGTTATACCATTCCATTCCAGATGTTTGCCGCCCCATGGATAAAAGCCGAAGAACTGGCCGGCAAGCTAAATCAATTGCAACTGCCCGGTATCGTTTTCCGTCCGATACACCTCAAGCCGTTTTATTCCGTAGGGAAAGGAGAGCATCTGCAAGGAGTACAAGTGCATATTATGGATTACCGGAAAGCTGCACTAAGTGAAATACAATTTCTGGTAATGCAAGAGGTGGCTGCTCTTTATCCGGAACATACTGTATTCGATCATGCAGACAAAGGACGTTTCGACATGTTCGATAAAGTAAGCGGCTCCAATGAAATACGCGAACGTTTCAGCAAACATAACCGTTGGGAAGACATTCGTGACTATTGGTATAAAGATGTAGACAGCTTCCAGCAATTGTCTAAAAAATATTATTTATATAAATAAAAATGGATAAGGAGAATAAGTACCAGGCCTTTCTGCAGGAAATTTCACAGTTTGTCCCGCAAGAAAGAATCTACACTGACGAATTACGTCGGCTGGCATGGGGAACAGATGCAGGTTTCTACCGGCTCATTCCCCAGATCGTCATTCGTTCGAACAACGAGCAGGAGATATCGGATTTATTGCGTTCGGCAACCCGACATCAGTTGCCGGTGACCTTCCGTGCAGCCGGAACGAGCTTATCCGGACAAGCCATCAGCGACTCTATTCTCATTATAGCCGGAAAAAACTGGGAAAAATACAGCATTTCTCCCGATCATAACCGGATCACATTGCAACCCGGCATCATCGGGCAGCGTGTCAACGAACTGTTACAGCCATTCGGACGTAAATTCGCCCCGGATCCGGCTTCAGTAAAAAGTGCCATGATAGGCGGCATTGTGATGAATAACGCTTCCGGTATGAATTGCGGGACACATGCCAACAGCGATAAGATGTTATTATCTGCACGTATTATACTGGCAGATGGCACTTTGCTCGATACCGGCAATGACGCCAGCAAACAGGCTTTTTCAATGAAGCATGCAGAGTTTATCACACAAATTCAATCCCTGCGTGACCAAATTCGTACCGATAAAGAACTCAGCGCCCGGATTCGCTATAAATATTCAATCAAAAATGTAACGGGACTGAATTTATTACCTTTCATCACATTCGATGATCCGTTCGATATCATCACTCACTTAATGGTAGGTTCGGAAGGAACACTTGCATTCCTTTCCGAAGTCACCATGAGCACAGAATACGACTATCCGCACAAGGCCAGCGCCATGCTCTATTTTAAAGACATCAAAGAAGCATGCCGGGCAGTAGTAGCATTGAAGAAGTTAACCAACGAAAAGAAAGAATGGATTGTAAAAGGTGCCGAACTACTCGACTGGAAATCGTTAGCATCGGTCAATGATCGGACAGGAGAAGGACTCACCGCCGTACTGACAGAGACCAAAGCACACAGTAAAGAAGAACTGGCAGCAAATATCGCTGTCATAGAGGAAACGCTGAAACCCTTCAACACTTATATTCCCGTCCACTTTACGGACAAACCAGAGGAATACTCCAAATATTGGGCCATCCGTTCCGGGATTTTCCCTTCTGTAGGAGGAACCCGGAAACCGGGAACCACAAGTCTCATCGAAGATGTGGCCTTCCACATCGAAGACCTACCTGAAGCAACTGCCGACTTGCAACAACTGATAGCCCGTCATGGATATGACGATGCCTGTATCTACGGGCATGCCCTCGAAGGTAATTATCATTTCATCATCAACCAGTCTTTCAGTACGGATGCTGAAGTAAAACGCTACGAAGAACTGATGAATGATGTCAAAACTTTAGTAATAGACAAATATGACGGTTCACTGAAAGCAGAACACGGTACCGGACGCAACATGGCTCCGTTCGTAAAATACGAATGGGGAGAAAAAGCGTATCGTATGATGCAAGCCGTCAAAACACTCTTCGACCCGCTGAATATACTTAATCCGGGAGTTATCTTCAACGATGATCCCCAATGTCATATCAAGAATTTTAAACCGTTGCCTCTATTAGGCAGTTCCCACCGGCAACCGGCAGAAAACAATAAAAGTACACCGGATATCGGCCCAATAGACAAGTGTATCGAATGCGGCTTCTGTGAAGTAAACTGCCTGACTTGCGGTTTCACTCTTTCTTCGCGCCAACGTATCGTGCTACAACGCGAAATCTCCCGACTCAAAGAAAGCGGTGAAAATCCCCAAAGGCTGGCAACCTTGCAAAAACAATACCGCTATCCCGGCAATCAAACCTGTGCCGGCGACGGTCTCTGTTCTACATCTTGTCCAATGGGAATCAATACCGGCGATCTGACTCATTATATCCGCCAACAGGAATTACCGGAAGGTAGCTTCGCTTACTCCATAGGCAACTTTGCCGCCAACCATTTTGCCGGTATAAAGAGCAGCTTGCGCCCTATGTTGACCTTAGCCAACGCAGCACACACCGTATTAGGTACTTCGGCAATGCTTACTCTCACTACAGGAATGCACAACTTGTTAGGTATTCCGCAATGGACTCCTTTCATGCCCAAGAGCTATAAGAGAAGGGAGAAGGGAGATTTGAGCAGGGAGAAGGAAAGAGAGGAAAGCCAAAGTGACAGCAATACCGGCTCTCAACTTTCAACTTTCAACTCTCAACTTTCAACTAAAAAAAAGGCTTTCAGCTCTCAGCTAAACAAGGTCGTTTATTTTCCAAGCTGTATTAATCAGACGATGGGACTTCCTAAGAAATCCAAGGAGAAGCAACCACTCGTAGATAAGATGTTATCGCTACTGCAAAAGGCCGGATACGAAGTGATCTTTCCGAAAGATATGGAGAAACTCTGTTGCGGTACAATTTGGGAAAGTAAAGGTATGCCGGATATTGCCGACCATAAATCGGCAGAACTTGAAAAAGCCTTGTGGGAAGCTTCCGAAAAAGGGAAATACCCTGTGCTCTGTGACCAAAGCCCCTGCCTGCATCGCATGCGTGAAAAAATCCGGAAGATGAAGCTATATGAACCGGCCGAGTTTATCTATACCTTCCTGCGCGACAAGTTGGAATTCTGCCCGGTCGACCGTCCGGTAGCTATCCATATCACCTGCTCCATGCGTAGGATGGGATTGGCCGATACCCTCCTTTCTCTGGCACGTTTATGCTCCACCCGGGTGATCGTTCCTGAAGAGGTGGGCTGTTGCGGTTTTGCAGGAGACAAGGGCTTCACACACCCGGAAGTGAATAGTTATGCACTGCGTAAGCTACGCCCTCAATTAGAAAAGGCAGGCATACAGACCGGATATTCCAATAGCCGTACCTGTGAAATAGGATTAGCTACCCACACAGGTGTAACTTACGTATCCATCGCCTACCTTGTAGACGAATGTACAAAAGCCCGTTGATCAAACTAAAAAACTTAACACATAAAAATTGCAGAAAATGAATAAAACAACCAGTAAACGCCTCTTAGCCCTCGACATACTGAGAGGTATCACCATTGCAGGAATGATTATGGTGAACAATCCCGGGTCGTGGTCGTACGTCTACGCACCATTGGGACACGCCCAATGGAACGGTTTGACACCGACCGATCTCGTATTCCCCTTTTTCATGTTTATCATGGGAATATCTACTTATATTTCTCTCCGGAAATACAATTTTGAATTCAGCCATTCAGCCGCTCTGAAAATACTCAAACGTACCATTGTTATTTTCGCCATCGGATTGGGGCTTGCATGGTTCTCCATGTTCTGCCGTACATGGAACTCCCTGTCTGCCGAAGAAATTTCGTTCTTCTCCCGTCTCGGACAATCTATTTGGACATTCGACCATATCCGCATTTTGGGAGTTATGCAACGGCTGGCACTCTGCTATGGAGCAACTGCCATCGTTGCCCTGACCATGAAGCACAAGCATATCCCCTACCTGATTGCGACCCTGCTGATCGGTTACTTCATTTTGCTCGTCACCGGCAACGGATTCGAGTACAACAGTACCAATATACTTTCGGTCGTAGACCGTGCCGTATTAGGCGAAGCGCATATGTATAAAGACAACGGAATTGATCCGGAAGGCTTATTAAGCACGATCCCGGCCATCGCCCACGTATTGATAGGCTTTTGTGTCGGCAAACTGCTGACGGAAGTAAAGGACATCAACGAGAAACTCGAACGGCTGTTCCTCGTCGGCACGATCCTTACTTTTCTGGGCTTCCTGCTCAGTTACGGCTGCCCCATCAACAAGAAAATATGGTCGCCCACTTTCGCCATTGTCACTTGCGGATTGGGTTCCAGTTTTTTAGCATTACTCATCTGGATCATCGATGTAAAAGGATACAAATCGTGGAGCCGCTTCTTTGAATCATTCGGTGTAAATCCGCTTTTCATCTATGTCATGGCCGGAGTACTTGCCGTTTTATTAGGTAATATCCGCATACCGTTCGACGGAACGACTACCAGTTTGCACAGCTACATTTACAAAGGTATCCTCCAACCGCTTTTGGGCGATTATCCGGGGTCACTGGCATTCGCACTCCTTTTCGTTGCACTCAATTGGAGCGTCGGTTACATATTATACAAGAAAAAAATATATATAAAAATATGATATTAATAGCAGATAGTGGTTCTACAAAGACCGATTGGTGTGTTGTAGGACAAGGACAACTCGTCCGTCAGATAGTAACGAAAGGCATGAATCCTTTCTTTCAATCAGAGGAAGAAATAGAGAATGAGATTGCTACGGCACTGATTCCTCATTTAAAAACGAACGTGCTCGATGCTGTTTATTTTTATGGAGCCGGCTGTGTACCGGACAAGGTTCCGATGATGTATAATGCACTTTCCACACACCTCAACACCAAGAACGGTATTGAAGTGAATACGGATATGCTTGCCGTTGCCCGGGGATTGTGCGGACACAAACCGGGTATTGCCTGTATCATGGGTACAGGTTCCAATTCTTGTTTCTACGATGGTGAAAAAATAGTAAGTAACGTCTCACCATTAGGATTCATCTTAGGTGATGAAGGTAGCGGTGCAGTATTGGGTAAACTCTTGGTACTGTCTCTTATACACATCTGACGCTGCCGACGAATAGACTTGTGTAGATCTCG
>ERZ1027232.1392-NODE-1392-length-11075-cov-6.289837_pt1 | contig 11075 bp, 5 predicted proteins | sample MGYA00519478_ERZ1027232 | MGnify/ENA primary metagenome ERZ1027232 (study PRJEB26926, sample SAMN06164468) | human gut metagenome | biome: ENVO:00009003; feature: ENVO:2100002; material: ENVO:00002003 | host: Homo sapiens | place: USA | collected 2012 ...
CAAAAGTAACCGTAGTAGGTGCAGGTAACGTAGGTGCTACATGCGCTAATGTGTTAGCCTTTAATGAAGTGGCTGACGAAGTGGTAATGCTGGACGTGAAAGAAGGCGTTTCAGAAGGTAAGGCAATGGATATGATGCAGACTGCTCAACTGCTGGGCTTCGACACCACTGTTGTAGGTTGTACCAACGATTATGAGAAGACTGCCAACTCCGACGTTGTAGTGATTACTTCCGGTATTCCCCGTAAACCGGGTATGACTCGTGAAGAATTGATCGGTGTTAATGCAGGTATCGTTAAGTCGGTTGCACAGAACATCTTGAAATATTCTCCGAATGCTATCCTTGTGGTTATCTCCAACCCGATGGATACCATGACTTATCTGTCATTGAAGTCTCTGGGCTTGCCGAAGAACCGTATCATCGGTATGGGTGGTGCTTTGGACAGCTCTCGTTTCAAATATTTCTTGTCTCAGGCTTTGGGCTGCAACGCCAACGAAGTGGAAGGCATGGTTATCGGTGGTCACGGTGATACTACCATGATTCCGTTGGCTCGTCTGGCTACTTACAAAGGACAGCCGGTAAGCACACTGCTGAGCGAAGAAAAACTGAACGAAGTGGTAGCTTCTACTATGGTAGGTGGTGCTACACTGACTAAGTTGCTGGGTACTTCTGCATGGTATGCTCCGGGTGCGGCAGGCGCTTATGTCGTTGAGTCTATCATCCACAACCAGAAGAAGATGATTCCTTGTTCAGTATATCTGGAAGGAGAATACGGTGAATCAGACATCTGTATCGGTGTTCCCGTAATCCTTGGCAAGAACGGTATCGAGAAAATCGTTGAACTGGAACTGACTGCTGACGAAAAAGCTAAATTTGCTGCCAGCGCTGCTGCCGTTCACAAGACAAATGCCGCTTTGAAGGAAGTAGGTGCTCTCTAATTGAGGGTAACTTAAAATGATAAGCAAACCTCACGGTCTTTTTCCGAAAGGAAAAGTCGTGAGGTTTTTTTTATTCTCCAAAAACAAGAATCATTATGAAAAAACTACTATTAGGTATTGCTGCCGTTTGCCTGGCTGGTTTTACTTTTGCGCAGGATGCTCCGCTGTGGATGCGTCATAGTGTCATCTCTCCCGATGGGACCACCATTGCTTTTACGTATAAAGGAGACATCTATACGGTGCCGGTTGCCGGTGGACGTGCCATGCAGATAACTACCAATCCCGCATATGATACGGCTCCGGTATGGAGTCCGGACAGTAAGCGGATTGCTTTTGCTTCGGACCGTATGGGAAGCCTGGACGTCTACATTGTGGCCAAAGACGGAGGCGAACCACGACGGCTGACTACCCACTCGGGAAGCGAAACGCCGCTTGCTTTTACAGATGCCGGACATGTCTTGTTCTCTGCGGGCATCATGCCGTCTGCCGAGGCTGTTGTCTTTCCCTCTAACGGGCAGTTCAATCAGGTCTATCGAGTATCAGTGGAGGGAGGGCGCCCGACGATGATTTCGTCCATGCCTATGGAGTGCATCTCCATCAATAAGGAGGGAGCGATGTTGTATCAAGATAAGAAAGGTTACGAGGACTACTGGCGTAAACATCACGTATCGCCCATTGCCCGTGACATCTGGATGTATACTCCGGGAAAAGAACCGCAGTACCGCCAGCTGACCACTTTCGGAGGAGAAGACCGTGAACCGGTTTGGGCTCCTGATGGAAAAACATTCTACTATCTGAGTGAGGAAAACGGCTCTTTCAATATCTACCGACGTACTCCCGGAGATGCGAAGGCCGTGCAGTTGACGCACTATACCAAAAATCCGGTACGCTATCTCAGTGCCGCTACGGACGGAAGGTTGTGCTATGGATTTGATGGTGAGATTTACACCCTGCTTCCCGGTGGAGAAGCGCAAAAGGTGAACATCAGCATTGTTTCCGACAGAAACGACAAGGATATTATCCGCCAGATTAAGAGTAGCGGTGCCACGGAAATGGCAGTGTCTCCGGATGGTAAGGAAGTGGCTTTCGTTTTGCGCGGCGATGTCTACGTCACTTCAGTGGAATATAAGACTACGAAGCAGATAACGAATACTCCTTGTCAGGAACGTACCGTAGACTTTGCCCCCGATGGGCGGACACTGGTTTATGCTTCCGAACGTGGCGGGCTTTGGCAACTTTACACTTCGACGATTGTGCGTAAGGATGAAAAGCTGTTTACCTATGCCACAGAGCTGAAGGAAGAACGCTTGACAAACTCGGATGCCGCTTCTTTCCAACCCCAATACAGCCCTGACGGTAAAGAGATTGCCTTTCTCGAAAACCGCAGCACCATCCGTGTCATCAATTTGAAGACAAAGGATGTGCGTACCGTTATGGATGGCAAGTATCAATACTCTTATTCGGACGGTGACCAGTGGTTTCAGTGGAGTCCGGACAGCAAATGGATTCTTTCGGACTATATCGGTGTAGGTGGATGGAACAACAAAGATGTTGTGCTGCTGAATGCCGATGGCAAGGGTGAAATGGTGAACCTGACCGAGAGCGGATACAACGATGGCAATGCCAAATGGGTATTGGGTGGAAAAGCCATGATTTGGACCAGTGACCGTGCGGGGTATCGCAGCCACGGCAGTTGGGGAGCCGAAGACGATACTTATATCATGTTCTTTGATGCTGAAGCATACGACCGTTTTTTGATGAATAAGGAAGAAACCGCTTTACTCGAGGAAGCGGAGAAGGCAGAGAAGGAAAAAGCCGGGAAGAAAGACGAAAAGGATGCCAAGAAGAAAAAAGGGGATGCCGACAAAGATAAGGAGAAAAAGGTAGAGCCGTTAAAGTTCGACCTCGCAAACCGCTTTGACCGTATTGTACGCCTGACCGTCAATTCCTCGCATATGGCAGATGCCATGCTTTCTGCTAAAGGGGATAAACTCTATTATCTGTCTGTTTTTGAGGATGGGTACGATCTTTGGGAGCACAATCTGAAAGAGAATGTTACAAAAGTTCTTTTGAAGAAAGTAGGTGCAGGCGCTTTGCAGCCTGACAAGGAAGGGAAGAATATCTTCCTTTGTGCCCGCGACGGAATGAAGAAGATAGAGATTGAAGGCAGCAAGATTTCTCCAATTGAATTTGAGGCTTTCTTCGATTACCGTCCTTACGGTGAGCGTGAATATATCTTCGACCACATCTGGCAGCAGGTAAATGATAAGTTCTATGTGGCAGACTTGCAGGGTACGGACTGGAACGGATACAAAGAAACCTATAAGCGCTTCTTGCCGTATATCAACAATAACTACGATTTTGTGGAAATGCTGAGTGAGATGCTGGGTGAATTGAACGGTTCTCATACGGGAGCGCGTTATTATGCTTCGGGCGCAGCACTTCCTACGGCAGCTTTGGGAGTGTTCTATGATGAAGCTTATGCGGGCGATGGATTGAAGATTAAAGAAATTATAGCTCAAAGTCCATTGACGAAGAAAAAGACGGATGTCAAACCGGGGTGTATTATCGAAAAAGTGGATGGTGTTGCCATTAAGGCAGGTGCCGATTATTTCCCGTTACTCGAAGGTAAGGCAGGGCGCAAGGTGATTCTCTCGGTCTATGATCCTGCTACCGGCAAGCGGTTTGAAGAAACCTTGAAGCCCATATCTTACGGTGCCCAGAATGAGCTGTTGTATAAGCGCTGGGTGGAAAACTGTCGCAAGAAGGTGGATGAATATTCCGGTGGGCGCATTGCTTATATTCACATCAAAGGTATGGATAGTCCGAGCTTCCGTAAGATTTACTCCGATTTGTTGAGCGAAAGCAGTCGTAAGAAAGAGGCTGTTGTGGTGGATACCCGCCATAACGGAGGCGGGTGGCTGCACGAACAAGTAGCGACGTTACTTAGCGGCAAGGAGTATGAACGCTTTGTGCCGCGCGGCCAGTACATCGGCAGCGATCCTTTTGATAGATGGCTGAAACCTTCGTGTATGTTGGTTTGCGAGGATAATTACAGCAATGCCCACGGTACTCCTTTTGTGTACAAGACGTTGGGTATCGGTAAGCTGATAGGTGCTCCAGTGGCAGGAACCATGACTGCTGTCTGGTGGGAAAGCCAGATTGATCCAAGTATTGTATTCGGTATTCCGCAGGTAGGTTGTGTGGATATGCAGAGTAACTATCTGGAGAACAGGATTTTACAGCCGGACATCTTGGTTTATAATGAGCCGGAAGCTGTTTTGAAGGGAGAAGATGCACAGCTGAAAGCGGCGGTGGACCACTTGCTGAAGGGGTTGCAACAGAAGAGATGAGTTGTTAAAGCGCTGATTTTTATATAGAACTCAGATTATTTAACGTGAGTCCGACGAATTCAGATACTCTGTTGATTCGTCGGATTCATGTTTTTTAAAGTTTTCTCACGTCAGTGTTCTATCTGCAAGAGTATATGACTGAGTTCCCGACATATAGGGACTTAGCCCCTTTCACATTACGACTGTAACCCCTAAACATCCGGATGATGTCTGTGGAAACACCCGGATGTTTTGGGGTAAAACATGGGGATGTATTGGGTCAAAACATCCGGGTGTTTTGGGTATACAGTCGTAATGTGAAAGGAGCTAAGTCCCTATGTAAAGGAAACAAAGTCCCGGACTATTGTATGCTGGGTTTCGTTATCCTGTCCGGGCGCTCATTTCTTCATTCCTGGTGACTCATATCTCTCCGAATGTCCTGAAGGGGAAGTTTTTTATTTGCCTTTGAACCATTTATCAGCGAACCAGATGTATTGTTCCCAATCATAAACCGTAATGTCATGGATTCCGGTGCGGATATGGTAGGCAATGCTTCCATCTCGGACGGGGGTATCTGTGGCAGGCATCTCTGTAGACTCTAATCCTTTCTTGCCAAAAAGCTCATATACGGGAGTGGCATATACTCCGGATAGGAATTCGCCTTTGGGGTCGGCCCAGCGGTCTTCGGTTGCACTGGCTATGTAGACCGGACGGGGAGCTTGCAGGGCAATGAGCTCGTGTTGGTCGAACGGTAAATTTTCCTCCTTATCATTGTATTTCCAGAAGTTGCGGCAGAACCAATGCGTGAATTGCCGGTTGACGGCACGGACTGTTTCGCCAAAGGCACGGCGGGAGAGCGCTGCACCTCCGCAACCGGAACAGTTGGAAATGATTAGGGAGAAACGTGGATCTGTAGCACCGGCCCATAATGCAGCTTTGCCATGTCGGGAATGACCGAAGACAGCCACTTTGGATGCATCTATCTCTTTGTCCGTCTCAAAATAGTCCATAGCACAACTCATGGCCCATGCCCATGCTGCAATGGTCCCCCATTCGTTATCGGCAGGACGGCGTTGCTCCTTTTGGTAGAACAAAGGATGAACTCCGTTTTTGAAGGCATCATCGAAATCAGGGTCAATGTCTCCCCGGTAAATAGTGGCAAGTGCATAGCCGTTCTTCATTATCGTTTCTATGGGCCAGCGTGCCGAGGCAACACCCCTTTCGGGAAGCTTTTCCCATCTGAACTCTTTTTGTTTTTCAAGTGTAGGGTATGATATGCCGGGGTCGGTGCTGATGGTGTGGTTACCTTTGAAGTTGAGTCCGAAGAACAACGGTACGGTTCCCGCACGTTGGTTGGGAATGTACATGAGTATGGTGAAATACTTTTTGTTGTCCTTTGTAAGATAGACATTGACTTCTTTTCGGGTAGCCAGTCCTCCAAGGGCATGGCTGTCTTCCGTCAATACTTCGAAATGCATGTCCTTAGGATGCTTGGGAGCCTTACCGAACATCTCTGTTTCAAAAAGTCTCAATAGTTCGGGACGGCGTTTTTTCGTCCATTGTTCTGCTGTTGTTACCGGTTTCCCGTTTTCCAGTGTCAACGCATCGGGCAGGGTGTATTCGGGAACATTTGCTTCATTGTAATTGGCTTTGGAGGCCGGCTGCTTCAAATCGACCAGATGGGTGACCTTGTCCGGACAAAGTATGGCTGCATGTGCAGCTGTCTGGGCTACTTCCTTCTCGTCATAGTTCATGCCTTTGGGGGAGTAGGGGGCTCCTATGACATTCTGACCGGTCAAAGCTTCGAACCAGGTGCAAGCGGCGGTATATCTGCCTGTTTTCAGGTCCAGATGATAGCCATCCCTATTCATGTGGTCGCCTATAAAGGTGGTGCGGGCATTCTGGATGGCAGTTCCGGAGGGGATGATTTTTTTGATGCCCACCAATCCGGCCGCTTCCTTAACGGCATCGACAATATCGGTGTACATTTTCATCTGGCTTGAATTGTAGTTCTTGAATCCCGAATGAGTGCTGTTGCCGGCATAGGCCCAAGTTTGATGCATCATTAAAACAGTCTTTTTACTGACCCGTGGCTTGACATAATTCACCAGTTCCGGGAGAGACGCTTTGTATGTCTCGTAAATGCCTGATACCGGACTTGCTTGTTGCAGGCTTACATAGTCCCATGGTTCGTCGGCAAGGGCTTTCTCAATGGTCATTTCCCGGATTTCTACCCTTTCCCCATTTTTGTCTACTTTGCGGTAGGCGTAGGCCGGTGTATTGTTGCGTATATTTTTTACATGCCGTTCCAATGAACATCCTCCGATATACATGTTGCCGATAATCATGATATAACCTTCGGACTTTCCCAGTTCGTGCAGATATTGTTCCACTGCATCTTGTGAGAAACTGTTGCCTATGGCCAGCACTCTAAGAGTGTCTGCGTCAGTTGCTTTTGCCTGCAGTCCTCCGGAGGAGGAAAGCAGTAGAGCAAGCAGGAGGAAGAGCTTTACCGATAATCTTGAAACATGCAAGTCGTTTCTTTTCATCATACCTTTGTACGCTTTAATGTATTTACTTTATAGTTACTTCTGCCAGTTTCAGCCAACCGGAGTCTGTGTAAGTACCTTTGGCAGAGATATTCAGTCCTTTTACATTACTGCCATTGCCTTTGGTCGTATCTACCAAAGCCACTGCCCAAGTATAGTTGCCTTTCTTGACTCCCTTGATTTTAGGAGTAAACTCATAAGAAGTGGGATGGTCTTTAATCCAGACCGACAAATCGGTATTGCTGTCCAGATAGGAGTAGGCTATCTGATTGTCTTGATTCAATAAGGCAAAGGCTACTTTGTATTTCTGATTCCATTGTGGTATATTGGTAGGACAGTATCCCCAGCCTAAATTGTTCCAACGATGTGCTATTCTTATTTTTGTCCCGTTCTTTATCTCTTTGGGAACCACAATGGAATCGGGATACAAACGATAACCTCCTTCGGAGATGAAACGCTCAACCAGAGGATAGGCATCACGGAACCAACTCATGGTTTCGTCTCCTACACGGAAATCCATCATGTTGACATGAGCTTCCTGACCGTCTTCAAATTCTCCGATACGCACATCTTTGGCTGTTTTGTAACCGCTCGGGTCATTGTGATAAGGGTGCTTGCTCACAATCCATCCACCTTCCAGTAGAACCGGGCGTTTCATAATCCAAGGTTTCACATAGTTTCGCTCCCACTGGCCGTAATACTCTCTCATTCCGAAAGCATCATGACGTAAGGAAAAGCCTTTCTCGCAAGCGCTGTCCAACAAGCGTTTACTATCGGGATCAAAATTCTCCTCACCTGCCCAGTCTTTGCCTGCACCCATCCAACGATGGTAGTTGATAACTAAAGGTACTTTGGTGAAGTGTTTGACGTAGAGGTCTGTAATCCAATTGAACACAGCTTCCCGGTTCTTGGGGTCAATGTACTTCATAGTGTGTGCCTCACCCCATTTGCCAAGACCGTAGCCGTCTATAAATTCCACCAGGTCAGGATCATTGTATTTTTGGGCAAATGCTTCTATGAACTTTGCATATTTCTCCTGGAAGATAGGGTCATCAGGATAGGGAGAGCGTTTTCCATTGTCTGTATAGTATTTGGCTCCTGCATCGAATACATAGGCCGGAGTGGCTTCATTTTTTCGGTCGCGGCTGTCGACAACTACACGGAAAGAGAGACGCATACCTCTGTCGAGTGCCCCTTGAATTACTTTTTTCAACTTTTCGTTGGTATCCCAGCCGTAGACTCCTTCGGCGGGATTGAAGGTACTCCAATGCGTACGGATATAGAGTGCGCGTGCATAATCGGAGATTTTCACGGTTGTTCCTTTTTCCGGTACATAGATATGGTCGTATTTCTTCCAGAAGTCATCGCTGACATTCTCATTTGCATAAACAACCCAACCACTTAAAGGGTTTCCCTGCATGGTTTTTCTGTCTGGCCAGATTTTTATATAATCAGCTTCCGTATCTACAGCCATCTTGTATATCTGGCATCCTGCTGCAAGAAACGCACCGACACCGTAAACTTCTGTCATGTCACGCGTCACTTTACGGGGGTCGGCACCGATAGGCTGTACCCAGCCAAGTTTACCGCTTGCATCTACAGCATCGGTCAGTGCCTTCCAGCCTTTTATAATGACTGGCATGAAATCGTCTTCATTCAAGAGTCCCGCATTTACGCCATAGGCCAACGCATATACAAAGAAACCGGTGGAACTGGTTTCGGGAGAAGGATAAGAAGCCGGATCCAGAAGGCTGGCATGCCAATAACCGTCTTCGTTCTGCAATCCGGCGATACGTGTGCATAACCGGATAAACAGTTCTTCGTAATAAGCGCGTTCCATCAAGCCTTTGGGCAACTCCTGCAATACTTCTGCCAGACCGGCCAGTACCCAGGCATTTCCACGTCCCCAGAACACCTTTTTGCCATTGGCTTCTTTTTTACCGAAATAATGCCAATCGCGGTAGAAAAGGTTCTCTTCCTTATCGAATAGGTATTCGTAGGTAGCCCGGTATTCATTGTCCATGAATTGGAGGTATTTCCGGTTGTTGGTTTCACGGTATAGCTTGGCATAAACCGGGGGGGCCATAAACAAGGCATCACACCAGGTCCAGCGTTCTAGGGTTTTGTTGTCACCATACTCCAGTTTGAATGTACCGTTGGATGGATGGTTGACAATCCATTCCGTACGTGCCAGGGTAGGAGCCAGTATTTCCTCTTTTTTATATTTACGGTATAAGTCAATGAATGATTGGGAAACGGTTATATCGTCTGCATGGTACAACCGCTGATGGGGTTGCCAGCAGTTTCGTCTTCCTATTTTATAGAGCCATTGATAGTAGGTGCTGTCATTGTACTCCTCTTCTGCCAGTTTAGCCCAATCTACCATACCTACATAAAGTGCTCCATTGGTCCAATCCAGGTCGTGGTGTTCGTGGGCAGTGTTAGGATTGGAAATTTGCCAGTCTGCCACTTGCTTCATTTTCTCTTTTACTTCCTTTTTGCTGAATGGCACTTGTGCCATGATTGCCATACTGATAAACAGAAAGGCTGCTGCTGTTAATTGTCTGTGTATCTTCATGATTGTTTATTGATAAAATTAAGGGAATTGCCTTTGTTCTCAATGGACGCGGACAATTCCCTTTATGAGAATCTTGAAAACTATCTTTTTACCTTTATTCGTGTTTTATTTTGTCTTTGTGCTGTTAATATCCTTCGTTTTGCGGGAATTCTGCACCCGTATTTGAATCGATTATGCTCTGAGGAATCGGCCATAATGTGTGGTAATCACGCATAACGGGCCCCGATTCTGTATTGTATTTGCGGGTACGCTCCAATAATTTGCCGGTACGGCATAAGGTAAAGCGGCGTGATTCTTCACCTACCAACTCGCGGATACGTTCGTCCAGCAAGAAGTCCATGGTCATTTCACTGTCCGTAATTTCAGGAGCATGTGCGCGACGGCGTACAACATTGATTGCTTCGCGGGCACCTGAAATATCGTTCAACCCCAACCTTGCTTCGCAGAGTAAGAGATAAGTCTCGGACAAACGGAACTTCATGCGGTCACGGTAGGAACCGGTCAAAGAAAGGTTTTCGGAACGGCCATAGAAGAATTTTGTCAGAGCCGGATAAAGACGGAAGGTGGTAAACCATGTTTCGTCTGTAATCGTGGCTTTTTTACCATAAAGGTCGGGCATGTTCTCGTTGTTGTAATACCAGTTACGTTTGATGTTGTATTCGGAATTACGAATGTCTTCTTCATCAAAGAAACCGGTATCTTCTCCAATCCACCATTTCATTGGTACCAATTGCGACAAGCCGCGGCCACCCAGTGAGTCTGCCAAAACAAAACCGGTAATCTCGAAGTATTTGGGTTCCCAGGCACGGCGTGTCCAGTCATCGGAATTTGTACCGCCACCAGTAGTGTTATATTCAAACTGCATGACCCAAATGCTTTCCATATTGCCGGATGTGCGATTTTGGTTGTTTTCAACGAATAGGTCGGAGAACACATCGCCGTTTGCTTTTGCCTTTTCACCGAAGCGGTCTTCCATCAAGTGGAAATATCCGCTGTTGATGACATTCTCTGCAGCAGTTTCAGCCTTTGCATAATCACCCTGCATCAAGTAAACCTCACTTAGTAAGTGTTCTGCCGCCCATTTGGTCAGCTTGCCGACTTTTACGGCATCAGGGTCAGTAGGCAGGTTCTCGACAGCAAACTGAAGGTCTTCTACCATGTGGGCAATAACCTCTTCCTTCGGTGTACGGGTAAAATCGATTCTGAACTGATCTTGAATCTTGTCTACATAAGGAACGTCTCCATACAGATAAACCAATGTACGGTATGCATAGGCGCGGAAAAAACGTGATTCTGCCTGATAGAGCGCCTTGTCTGTGCTATTATCCCAGTTCGTGTTTATTTCCGAGTATTTCAACATCTCATTGGCTCCTGCAATCAGACTATAAGCCCAGTTCCAGTAGGAGCCTACAATACCGGTATTTGGAGTTAATGTCAAGAAACCGAACGGTTGGATAGAACCGTCTTTGGTACCCATGGTAGCAAGGTCAGTGGCAATCTGTAATGCTTCGTAAGGGCAAGCGGCATTGTGCATGAAGGCACCGTTTTCACCCCAAGTGTTGTATTCAGAGCGTGCTTCGGCATAAAGTCCGGTAGAACCTACTTCGAAACCATAGGAACTTGTATATGTGCTGTCTCTTATACACATCTCCGAGCCCACGAGACGGAGCTACATCTC
>ERZ1027232.1405-NODE-1405-length-10979-cov-8.209996_pt1 | contig 10979 bp, 3 predicted proteins | sample MGYA00519478_ERZ1027232 | MGnify/ENA primary metagenome ERZ1027232 (study PRJEB26926, sample SAMN06164468) | human gut metagenome | biome: ENVO:00009003; feature: ENVO:2100002; material: ENVO:00002003 | host: Homo sapiens | place: USA | collected 2012 ...
TCTACACAAGGCTATTCGTCGGCAGCGTCAGATGTGTATAAGAGACAGATAGCGTTGTCTATAATATTCAGAGTTATATAATGTAATATCTGTTAATATGTCGATGTTTTCTTTGGGTAATAACCCATCCATCGTAAGAGGATTTGTATATGTTCCCCACAACTCAACATAATCTTCAGTTCCGTCATAATCACTATCTTCTTCCAAAGGATTCGACCTAATCGGCAACACCTTAGTGTTATAAAGCACCCTCTGAGCATCGGCCGTAGGCAAATAATCAGGCGCACTTTCAAAGAATCGATTAAGCCCATCTTCAACATAGAACAAACCGCTGTACTTATCTATACATTCCCCATAGGTAGGCAAAACGACCCTGCCATTCTCGCGTCTGATCAAATCATAGCCGAAATTGATTTCTTCAAAATCATACAAACCATCTTCATCGGTATCGGCATAACCGCTGAATTTACTGCTGTTATGATTTGCCGCAGTTATATTGCGGTATGCATTGATATAATCAATTGTAATCGGCGCATCAAGTTCAACATACTCCAATCCCGTTGACAGAATCATAGGATACTTATTCTCAATTTCAGGAATCTCTTCGCTTTCGCTTAGTTCATAAATATACTTTATAAGTCTCTCGCTCAACAACGTATCGTCTCTAAGATTGAAGCGCTTTCCGCCTGTCTGCTGATACAAATCGTAAGCATAACCACCTATATAGGTTGAGAAATCATAACTACCGATAAGATTCACAAAAATATTGTCATTATTTTTCATTTCAGACAGATAGTCCCGTCCAGTATTTTCATTATATAAAGCATTTTTATCATTAAAAAAGCTGAAACAAAGAGTAGGTATGTCTATATCAACTACTTTTTCTGAGTCTATGCCGTTTAAAACAAAATCAAAAACATCGGAAACCACAACGTTATTTCTCAGCATATCGAGCTGTCTCTGAGTATTTCTATAGCTTTCCTTTTCCTCCTCAGTCATTTTTCCATAGTCTGACTGTTCCTTCAAACTAGCCTCTATTTCTTCTTCGGTCAAATTCACTTCCGATGTTGTTTCATCAAAATTATCCTTGAAAATATACAGATCATGAATTTCATATTTGCTGCCGCCATCTGTAATTTCACTAAATCTATCACTTCCTGCACTGTATGACAAATCAGCAGACGCATTTTCCATTTCCAACAAATACACATTTGCATTTGGTGACTGATTAAAAATGAATTCAGCAGTATCACAGATATTCTCATAGAAATATGCATAGTCCTCATCAGATGTGCAGTCTCTGCTATCATACATAAAAACAATGTTAAATTCATCAGTGTATTTAATCGCAGGCTTCACTTTTTTATCCGGCTCAGCCTCTGAAATCTCAGCTGTTTCAGCAGCCGCACTTAAAGTTCTCGCAGCGAAAAGAGAAAATGTCTGCAATGTTGGAAGTTCTTCATTCTCTGTTTTCTCGGAGTTTTCATTCTCAAAATCCTCTGCACCCTGAACAATATCCTGCAAAAAGCACTCCATATCGATAAGACAGTAAGTGCCAAGATCGCTCACCGTCGCCGAAACCGTGTTATTCTCCACGTCAACATCGGTCTTTACAGGCAGCAGAATATTATCCTCTTCAAAGAATCTGAACACATTGTACCTCTTGATACCCGCAAATTCTGGGTTTTCTTCTGCATACTCGCTGTCGGGATTATCGATGTACTCCTCGTCTACTTTAAATTTTAACACAACTTCGTCAACTTTGCAACTGTCATCGTAATTTAATTCGGGACAAGTTCCCAAAATCGACCAGTTGAACATAGAATCCGAATATCCGCTCTCCTGAACTGTTAAACTTGACTGTGCGTTACCCGCCGCTGTGATCTCCAATGAAAGATCATACGGATTGTACTCGGTATTGATGTCCTCAAGTATTTCGTCATCTGCATCTATCGTCTGCACAAATGTGCGTTCCGTATCTGCAATTCCGTCGGTAGTCGGACTTAGAGGATCAGTACCCAATGCTACTTCATCACCATCGCTTATTCCATCATCGTCGGTATCGTATTTCAAAGGATCTGTGCCATAAATATTTACTTCGTCGCCGTCTGTCAGACCATCGTTATCGGTATCGGGATTAAAAGGCTTTGTGCCAAGTTCAAACTCTTTGATGTTAGAAAGTCCGTCATCATCGCTGTCTGCGTCGGCGTCCGAAACTCCCTCTGTTACGGAATCATATACCAATGGGTCTGTGCCGAGAATATAGTATTCCTGGTAATCGGTAAGTCCGTCGCTGTCGGTATCTTCATTATTGATATCCGTTCCAATCTGCTTCTCAACGAAATCAGGCAAACCGTCTTCATCGCTGTCAATGAATTTTGATGAATAACCGTCCTCGGTTTTCTCAACATAGAATACGGGAGATTCGGCAGTTTGACCGTCATCTGTTGTCTGAATAACCTTAAAATACCGCTTGTCGAAATCCATAGTTATAGGATAAGTATATGAATATTCGTTATTTAAAATTACGGTAGTAATGAAATCCTCGTTGTTATAGGATTCCAACAGTTCAAATCTGCCGTCTTCAATATTGGTATACCAGAAAATATTAAGTGCGTTTTCTTCTTCAATGTAATTTGCAAAACCCGAAACCGCAAGAATTATCTCGGGAATATCAATTGTTGTGAAATCCTCGTTCACCGTGATTTCAGACATAACAAAATCAGTCATTTCCGGAGTAACTCCCGACTCTTTTGTGGCTTTAAAGCCGAAGGTCTTGCTTTCACCCACACCGATCGGAGTTGTCGTTATATCGTTTGCAACAGTATAGGAATTTTCAAAAGAAGAAAGTATCTGCGTATTCCAGATATCTTCTATATCAAAATTCGTATTGAAAGAAAGTCGCCATGCCTCAAGCGGATTTTCACTGAGGTTTTCTATTGTAACAGTTCCGATAAATCCAATATCCCAGTCGTCGGTTATATCCATAGTTACACTGTAACCTTCGGAATCACGCTCCGTCCTCTGCGAACAAAGCTCAATCGTTTCGGGAAATTCCATATACTCGCCCGACAGTGTATAACCGAATGTTACCGACTGCTCCGGCTTGATCTCATAGTTATATCCCGCATTTTTTATAATATACTTTGTGGAGTCGGAACTTAAAACAGTTCCGTTCCACAAGCCGTTTATCTCTCCGTGAGCGTCATATTTTAATGACCAATTTAAAAGCGGCTCTGTTCCTGTGTTCTTTACCGTCACTTCAACATTCTGATTGCCGGTCCATTGCGACTTTATGTCATATGTTATCTCATATCCTGTTCCATAATATTTTTTTGCGTTTTCTTCAGCCGCCAATACATTTGCAGGCAGTATAAATACAAATGCTATTACAAAACTAAGCAGAAATGAAATTATTCTTCTTTTCATTTTGAGCCTCCATTGCTGAATGACGGTCTTTGATATGCAGAATAGTGTCCTGTAATGCTTTCTCCGGGCTTAAGTTCAATTTTATCCGATTCTCCCTCCTTTAAAAGCGCAGGCAGGAATCTTTGAATTTTGCTCTTATCAGCCTTTCCGTTCTCCCAAGGTATCGTTTCAACAATACCGTTAGGATATGTAACCGTCATTTCTTTTACAAACATAAATTCTGAATATCCGCTGTAATTTACAGATGGATTGTAAATTGTAATATCCGATACGTTTGTGAGCTTAAAATCTACTTGCCAACAGTTATATGTATCATCGTAGTACTCCTGTTCAATGACAAGCTTAAGTGCATCGCCGCCATAAACCTTAACAGGCTTGTCGGTTTTAAATTTAGTAGTTACAGGTTCGTTAAACGGAGCAAGAATTCCGCTGAAATCTGCCAATATATCATATTCTCCTGCTGTATCTCCTCTTACAATCCAGCTTACAGTGCTCGTTTCTCCACCATAAATAGTACCCATGCTTCTTGAAGCGGAATTATCTGTATTTGTTTTTGCAAGAGACATTCCTTCCGGAAGAGTGATCTTAGCATTGGCATTTCCAATATAGAATTCATGCGAAGCATTGTTTTGTACCGTAAGGCTTACGTTAAAAAATTCCTTAAGCCACGTGAATGTAGTAGATACATCTAAAAGTACAACAGACGGTGGTTCTCCTGGAACTGTTGATGGAATCACTCCAACATACTGGATGTGGTCTGTATTCATATCAAGTATTCCGAATTTCACTCCATTAAATTCAAACCATGAGTCTGTATTTATAAGTTCGCCATCACCATTTACGGTAATTTGGAATTTCTTTGGATTTTGAGGATCATCTGTTTTTACATTCACATTATAGTTGTAAACATACTGATTTTCCGGAGCTGATGTGTCAATACCAAGATTTTCGATTTCCTGCAAGTCGAGCCTTTTAACTTCTATTTTACCTGTAACAAGTTCTCCATTTTCAATGTAAACCGTTGTCCGTGAGCCGCCTTTTTCGATAGTAATATCAGCCGAAACCGGCAAATAACCATCTTTATAGAAACTCATTTTGTATGTTCCAAATGGTGCATATACCGTGGCAACTCCGTTTGAATTTGTATTTACCAGTATATCTCCATCTGGTAGCTCTGCATAGACCATAGCATTAGCTACTGATGTATTTCGTGAAGAATCAACAAGCTGAACCTCTGCATATCCGTAAGTATCCTCATCGTGTACTGTTACTGATATCTCACTGCTTGATGTGTTTCCGGCTGAATCCTTTACCGTCAAAGTAACAGTATAGATACCTGAATCAGAGTATGTATGAGTTGCTTTGGCGGAATTTGCGGTATATCCATCGCCGAAATCCCATTTATAGCTTGCGATGTAGTGGTTATCCGTAGATTTTGAGCCGTCGAAACGTATTGACATTCCTGCAAGTCCATATAAGTCAATTCCTGCGTCCGCAACAGGTTCTACGGTATCCTCGTCTGTAGGGACAGCCATTACCTTTTCGCTTGCAACAATATTATTATAGCTGTCGATTGCTTCAACGTAATAGAAATAGGTTTGACCTGCTTTTACATTATTGTCGGTATACTCGTTTAAAATAGTACTACCCACAAGAACAAAACTGCTGTTATCCGATGAACGCTTGTACAAATTGTAACCAAGCAGAGATGAATCCGTAGTCGATGACCAGTTAAGCTTTATCTGCCAGCCTCTTTCAGTAGCAAAAAGCTTAGGAGCGACTATGGAGCAACTCTTGTAATCATAGGCACAGGTATAGTAACTGCTCTTGTTTCCCGATTTATCAGTTGCCTGAACACGAACGTCATACATTCCGTCTGCCATATTATTCATATCAAGATCGAACTTAACTATCTCCGCATTTTGGGAAAGATTCTGAGTATACATAATTTCCCACAGCTCTGTTCCCTGAGGAGCAAATTCCACAAGAATACTACCCAGTCTGAAATTATCCTTGCAGGAAATACTCATGGTTCTTCCGTTACAGATTTTTGTGCCGTTCTTCGGAACTACGCTTAATATCTGCGGTTTGAACGTATCGTCAGAAACTCCGCCGGATACGATCTCGGATTTTTCACTTTCATTGCCTGCATAGTCTACTGCGGTAACATAATAATCGTACATTTCTGCAAGCTCTATATCCGTATCAAAATAGTTAAGAGCCTCAAGTTTGTCTTTCAGCAGAGTAAATGTCTCGTCACCGCTGTACGACTTGTATACTCTGAAATAATTTACGTCCGTATCTGTCGGATCGTCCCACCTTATTTCCAGCTGTCCGTTTACAACTGCTGTCTTAACATTTTTCAGCTTGCTCGGAGCTGTATTGTCCACCGTATATTCTATAACGGGTGACTGCGACGAATCGCTTTCATTGCCTTTAGCGTCCGACGCTTTTGCACGCACGTAAAGAGAACCGTCTGCATATTCGGAAATATCAAGGTCATACTTGACATATGTGTTTGCACTGCCGTTTGCCGAAACGGTATCGACAGTTTCCCAAACCTCTCCGTCCGTGGAAACTTCAATAGCTATACTAGCTACGGAAGCGTTATCCTTTGCATAAATTGTCAGAGGAATTGACTGTGCAAAAGTATTGGCATTAGGATAAATTGCTGTAACTGTCGGAGCTTCGGTATCTTCGCCTGTATAAACGGTTATCGTACTGCTCTTTTCAGAAGCATTATTTGACTTGTCATATGCGATTACATAGTATTCGTAATTTTCATCGTAAGCCAGATTTTTATCTGTATATGTGTTCTTAGTAACCGTAGCTATCTTTTGACCGTTTCTGAATATTTCATATTTTTCAACACCCACATTATCGGTACAGTTCCATGAAAGCACAGCCTGGGTGTTTTTACTGCTCTCGATTTTAAGTACGGGAGTTGTAGGCGGTTCGGTGTCTACCGTCAGCTTTTCACTTGCCTCCGAATAATTATCCGTATCGTCAAACGCCTTTACATAGTATACATAAAGTCCGCTTGAAATCGAGTTATCTGTGAAGCTTGTGCCGTTCACTGTTCCGATAAGAATATCGTTTCTGTAAACATCATATCCTTCAACTTTTGAATTATCTGTGGAAGCCGTCCAGTTAAGAACAACAGAAGATGAAGTCTGTGACTTTACTTTCAGACCCGTTGGCTGAGTAGGTGCATTTTCGTCCGGAAAAGTTTTTACCTCGATGATATTCGACCAATCCGATTCATTATGCATTGCGTCATAAGCAATAACATAATATGTATACGATGTATTGGACTTCAACCTATCGTCAATAAATTCGATTTTGTTTGTACTGCCTACTCTTACACCGTTGCGGTAAACGTCATATCCCGTAACTGCGTTATTATCCGTACTTTCGCTCCATTTCAAACTGATAGATGTTACCGTCTGCAAATCAGATTTAAGATTCTTTGGAGCGGTAGGAGCCTGAGTATCCATAGCCGTTTCCACAAGCTCATTCCATACAGGCGTTCTGTTGAAAACATAGCCTGTATCCATAGGTTTGTTGACCTCAAGAACATTAAACTTTGAATTTGCACTTGAAAAATTTATTTTTTGCTGCTTTGTTCCGCTCAGCACAACTTTGTGATCACCTGTAGCATAGAAGTTATTTTCATTTCCCGAAATCTGAGTAAAATTGCCTTTAACTTCAAGTATTCCGTTTGTCAAGTATCCATTGTGAGAATGGTATGCAGCTGTTACAAAGTTTCTTCCGACTCTTACAAAGTCGTCTTCTTCTGTCATTTTCAGTTTTGCATACGAATAATTTCCATATGCAATAGTTCCGTCATTCTGTAGATAGGGATCCTGTATTCTAAGATCACGACCTACGTAAAGCTGTCCATTATTTACGTTCATTATTGCATAGTAATATCCCAAAGCAAGATCATTTCCCACTTCAAGCTTATGACCGTTAAGATCAAACGTATTGTTTCTGATATACAATGAACCGCCTATCACCCAATCGCTGTCAAGAGTCTTGTCCTGATTGATATTCAGATCATATGACCATGTATTGTCAGCCAGAACTCCCGAACCGCTCAGGTAAATATGCACGCTGCCTGTTACAACCGATTCCGTATCGTAAAGCTTTGTCTGTACCCATACATCTGTTGCAAAGGTTACTCCTTCTTCAGATGTGTTGGTTATCTTAAGTATATTAAATCTCGCACGATTTCCGTCGTCTCTTGACTCAAAAGATACTGTCTGCTTTTTTGTTCCGTTAAGAATGGTTTCGTGTGTTCCGGATGTTTTGAAGTTATACCATGAATTGTCATACTGATACAGATTTCCGCCTACAGTCATTGTTCCGGCTGTAAGCAATTTGCTGTGATCGACATTTGAACGTGTTGCAAACGTTCCGGCCACCGTTACTTTATCGGCTTCGTTGGTCATGTTAAGTCTGCCAGAACTTGCTCCATTTCCTGTGGTCTGTATCTTGTAATCTCCTGTTACCACAAGTTCTCCGCCGTTGACCTTTATCTCTCCGCCTGACTGGGTCAGATCTCCGTTGACAGTCAACTTATGTCCGTTGAGGTCGAGAGTACCGTATACCAATTCAAAGCCGTCTACGGTTTCATCCTTTTCAAGCGTCCAGCCGTTCTTTCTTCCATCTGCAAATTTAAGCTTTTTGTTCTTATCGGTAATATTATTCGCATTGAAGTATGAAGAAACATACACTCCATCCTCAGATGTGTTGGTTATTTCCAAATTTGCAAAGCGAGCATTCGGACTTGCAAGGCTTATCGTCTGCTTTTCCGTTCCGCTTAGTACGACCTTGTGATCACCGGTAGCATAGAAGTTATTTCCGTTACCCGAATACTGATTGAAATTTCCCTTGACCTCGAGTATTCCGTTCGTTAGCAGTCCGTTGTGATCATACCTTGAGTACATTACAAAATTACGGTTTACCTTTACAAAGTCATCTTCCTTGGTCATTTGCAGTCTTGCATATGATTCATTTCCGTAAGCTATCGTTCCGTCGTTGTTCAGCCATGAATCCTGTATTCTCAGATCACGCCCTACATAAAGCTGTCCGTTATTTACGTTCATTATTGCATAGTAATATCCCAAAGCAAGATCATTTCCCACTTCAAGCTTATGACCGTTAAGATCAAACGTATTGTTTCTGATATACAATGAACCGCCTATCACCCAATCGCTGTCAAGAGTCTTGTCCTGATTGATATTCAGATCATATGACCATGTATTGTCAGCCAGAACTCCCGAACCGCTCAGGTAAATATGCACGCTGCCTGTTACGACCGATTCCGTATCGCAAAGCTTTGTCTGTACCCATACATCTGTTGCAAAGGTTACTCCTTCTTCGGATGTGTTGGTTATCTCAAGAATGTTAAATCTTGCACAATCACCATCATATGTTGACTTAAAAGAAACTGTTTGCTTTTTTGTTCCGTTCAGGATCACCCTGTGTGTTCCTGAAGTCTTAAAGTTATACCAAGAATTATCGTACTGGTAAAGATCCCCGCCGATCTCCATTGTTCCTGCTGTAAGCAGATTGCTGTGATCGACAGTGGAACGTGTTGCAAACGTTCCGACCACCGTTACTTTATCGGCTTCGTTGGTCATGTTAAGTTTGCCAGAGCTTGCTCCATTCCCTGTGGTCTGTATCTTGTAATCTCCGGTTACCACAAGTTCTCCGCCGTTGACCTTTATCTCTCCGCCAGACTGCGTAAGATTTCCATTGACGGTCAATTTGTGTCCGTTCAGATCAAGAGTACCGCCGATAAGATTCATATCTCCGTTATATTCTTCATCAGCTTCTAACTTCCATCCAAGAACTCCTGAATTTTCAAAAGAAACATTACAGCCGTTCCTTACAAAAGCATTCGCATTAAGTGCTTGATTGAAATGAACTCCTTCTTCTGAAAAATTCTGAAGTTCAAGCGTTGCAAAATGCAGACCTGTACTGCTTCCGGCAATAGTCTGGAGGTCATCACCGCTAAGGATTGTTCTGTGATTTCCGGAAGCATAGAAATTTGAGTCGTTTCCGGATACTTGAGTAAAGTTTCCCTTCACTTCAAGAGTACCTTCGGTTAAATACCCACTATGAGAATAATAACTGCTGGTAATAAAATCTCCGCCGACCATAACATAGTCGTTTTCATTAGTCATATTCAGATATCCGTAGCCACCGGAATATGATACATTGCCGCTTGAATCAGTATTTTTCCTCTGAATCCTCAAATCGCCGCTTATGTCTACCGTTCCGCCATTGATCTTAAATGTTCCGTCGGAAAGTATTACGTTTCCATTCACATGAAGAGTTTGCTCATTCAGATTGAGCGTACCTCCGTTAATGTACAGATTTCCTACAGTGGTTTCTTCCCAAAGAGCTGTGTCTTTGGTAATAACCAGGTCTGTTATCACGGAAATATCGTCACTTGTTCCAGTCACTTCTCCGTCCTGGTTTACAGCTTCTACCGATATATTATAGGCGTTTGCCGCTTCAAGATCATTAAAAGTATATGTAGTTTCGGTAACATCTTCCTGAATCAACACAGAATCAAGATATATGTCATAAGAGCCATTTCCATTTGAAAACATATTATTCCAGGTCAATGTAACTGTTGTATCAGATTTGTTTTGACATACTAAATCTAAGCTATCAAAGACAGCAGATTCATTATCAATGTTTTCTGATGTTTGTACAAAATCTTCATCGCTTATTTTCAGAATAGAGGCATGTGCGGTTTCTGCAGCTAATGAGACAATAGCCTCTAATGGCAGCATAGTTACCGCAAGAAATACACACATACTTCGTGTTATTCTATTTTTCTTCATCTTCTTTCCTCCATTAAAGTATGTTTTCGCTGATTCCCTTATAAAGATCAACAATATTATCTTCATTGTCATATTCAGTGGACTGAATAAACAAATAATAGATCTGTGTTACAGGCTGCATGGCGTTTTGCAAAATATACTCGTCAAGAATATGTTCCGAACGCTCAATTTCCTTCATACTGCCTTCGTGTCTGATTTTTACTGCATTGACAAGTTTGAAAACAGGTTTAAATTTAAAAGCGGAACTTTCACTGATTTTCTTATTTACAGGAATGAGAAATTCTATATCCGACATTTCCACGCCGGATATATTTTCTTTCTCATATACGGTAGCAGCGATATTTCCGCATATTTTTAAATTCAAAGCGTCCGTATTTCTTTGTATAAATCCTATCATCTTATTAAGGTCAGATATTTGAATCTGAGTGCGATAAGAAAGTACATTTTCATACTGCAGTATCTGATTTTTAAAAATATGCATGATTTATCGTTAACCCTTTCTGAAAATAAAATTAAAAAGCCAATTCCACATAATAATTCTCCCTTCATCAAAATTATCTGCATTATATAATTTTTAGAAGAAGAAATCTATAAATTCGGAGTGAATGGTAAAAATCAAGCAATACATCTTGTTCCAGGACGTAAACCTGTCTCTTATACACATCTGACGCTGCCGACGAATAGCCT
>ERZ1027232.1411-NODE-1411-length-10943-cov-23.543626_pt1 | contig 10943 bp, 8 predicted proteins | sample MGYA00519478_ERZ1027232 | MGnify/ENA primary metagenome ERZ1027232 (study PRJEB26926, sample SAMN06164468) | human gut metagenome | biome: ENVO:00009003; feature: ENVO:2100002; material: ENVO:00002003 | host: Homo sapiens | place: USA | collected 2012 ...
CGGTAATTGACAAGAAATCTAAAAACTTTACATTCCATTCTGGTTAAATCTATACATCTGCACTCTGCCACCATGGCACGCTCTTGTGGTTCTTTACATTCCATTCTGGTTAAATCTATACTTTTGCTTCAAAGTATTTTGCAATTACTTTTTTGAACTTTACATTCCATTCTGGTTAAATCTATACGTCTGGTGGTTTTCATGATATGAATGATTCACATACCTTTACATTCCATTCTGGTTAAATCTATACACCGTGATTTCCAAACTCAATAGACACAAATTCATTCTTTACATTCCATTCTGGTTAAATCTATACGGATTTTTTGACATCATAGAAAACAATAGTTTTCTCTTTACATTCCATTCTGGTTAAATCTATACTTCATCAGTCAAACGGTAATACCATTTCCTCTCTTGCTTTACATTCCATTCTGGTTAAATCTATACCTGCTTGACGAGTTCGATATTTTAAAACCGCGATTAACTTTACATTCCATTCTGGTTAAATCTATACATTTCTTGCGATTTGACAACTCCAACTTCGGGCGAACTTTACATTCCATTCTGGTTAAATCTATACAAATTGCCGAGTATTACCAAAATTTTTTAGACTATGCTTTACATTCCATTCTGGTTAAATCTATACGCATCGAACATGATAAAAACAAACCAACAGGATAACTTTACATTCCATTCTGGTTAAATCTATACGCGCATCCGTTCGGTACCGCTTGCTTGCCCTTGACTTTACATTCCATTCTGGTTAAATCTATACGCTAAACAGCATCAGCAAGTCCTACACGATGTCCACCTTTACATTCCATTCTGGTTAAATCTATACCGTTCACTTAACAGAAAAGTCAGGTCATTTTTTTCCTTTACATTCCATTCTGGTTAAATCTATACATGTACCCCGCATTTTTGAACGTTGTAAATATGTTGCTTTACATTCCATTCTGGTTAAATCTATACAAAGGAGAGTATATGATTAAGTATTTATTTATCATCTTTACATTCCATTCTGGTTAAATCTATACGAATACTCATAATCTGCGATAGTTGTCACTACACTCTTTACATTCCATTCTGGTTAAATCTATACTAGCTCGTCCGCAAACCCCTGCAACTGTCCCTTGGACTTTACATTCCATTCTGGTTAAATCTATACTCAACTACGCCAACCGCTTTTCGTACATCAGTGTTGCTTTACATTCCATTCTGGTTAAATCTATACTGAACTTTGTTAAATGTCTCGCCTGCTCCCATGTTGCTTTACATTCCATTCTGGTTAAATCTATACGTTTGTGAAAGCTGTTTCGATGTAGGAAGTCTTGACTTTACATTCCATTCTGGTTAAATCTATACGGTTTCCGCTATGACAAATAGGCTCAATTTTTCAGACTTTACATTCCATTCTGGTTAAATCTATACCCAGCCGGGCAACCCTTGACCGCGTCTAATCGTTCTTTACATTCCATTCTGGTTAAATCTATACGAATTATCTGTATATCCCAAATACCCCGTTGAAGCCTTTACATTCCATTCTGGTTAAATCTATACTACCGCGTTCAACAACAAATCGACGATTCCGCCTAGCTTTACATTCCATTCTGGTTAAATCTATACGGATATCTCCTACAACTGTCTTTCCGACTATAAAACTTTACATTCCATTCTGGTTAAATCTATACTATTCGACCAATCGAGCAATCAAATGTTATATAACGCTTTACATTCCATTCTGGTTAAATCTATACTTGAATGTCGCCATGAAATATCTTACCTGTAAATACCTTTACATTCCATTCTGGTTAAATCTATACCAGTGGGAAAAACAACTTGCTACTTGCTGTTAGGTTCTTTACATTCCATTCTGGTTAAATCTATACACGATATACAATCGGCGCAAACGTATTCCAAATAGTCTTTACATTCCATTCTGGTTAAATCTATACTATGCCATTCGACCAAAACATAGACGATTTATATATCTTTACATTCCATTCTGGTTAAATCTATACAGAAAACGGCTTACCTTTAAATGCAACACAAAAATCTTTACATTCCATTCTGGTTAAATCTATACTTGTCGCCAACTGGAAGAAAGGAAGTGAGGAGCACTTTACATTCCATTCTGGTTAAATCTATACAAAAACGCTATGAAGCGACATTTCAAAGCGTAGAACTTTACATTCCATTCTGGTTAAATCTATACCCGTATAATCACAAGATCTTAATATCAGCGGCTAAAACACCACCTTTTTGTCGACCTCGATATTATACATATTTAGTATATCAAAAAAATTTTATAAATACAGAGTTATTTCTATATTTACTAAGTAATTACGTATTTTGTCGATGTGCAATACTTTTTTCGATATTTCAGATCGACAAATCAAATAAAACGGGATGTTTTATCATCATTAAGCCCAATAAATTCCTTTTTCAGCCATCGCTCATCACGGGAGGAAAAGAGAATAACGGAGTCCACATCTTTGCGGATAAACTGCTTCAATTCATTCTTCAGAGCTGTTATTTTAGGCGTACTGATATTGCCCTCAAACACCGAATGCTGGATATGCGTCAGATATTTTTTGCATATCTTAAATACTTTTGGGAGAATCTTTTTTCCTGCATCATCTGTGACAATATCATAAACAAGAATAACATACATGAGCAATCGCTCCTTTCCTACCACCATATTTCAAATCCGGTGTACTCCTTCTCTCCGGTCAAATGTTTGATCAGCTTGAAAATTTCAAGTCGCATTAAATATTGATAAGATACATACTTGTTCAAATCGCGATGTTTAATGGTTGTCTGCAGACGAGTATCTAACTCTTCTACAATCGTTTGAACAGCCGATTTTTTCAGCTGTAAACCATTAAGTTCATTTACAAAGCTTTGTTCAGTTATTTGGTTTCGATTTAGTAACGAAAAGATTAATCGATCACCAATCAAAGGCTTGAATATTTCTGAAATATCCAATGCAAGGGAAAATCGTTTCGCACCTGGTTCATGCAAATAGCTAATCGTTGGATTTATTTGCGTTTTATAGATTTCTGTTAAAACCTTTGTATATATCAGTGAATTGACAAATGAAATCAAGCTGTTGATCATATTATCTGGTGGGCGCATCACCCGTTTGCTGAAATCAATATTCTGGTCAATGATGGTATTCCAAGCCTGATAATATGTTTTCCTGATATTTCCCTCAATTCCCATCAGTTCGGTAATGGATTCCGTTTTCGGTATGTATTTTCTGTATTCAACGATCTGATCCATGTAAGGTTGCACATTTTTGCCGCGTCCATTGTAATATCTGAGATTTCGAAATATATTGTAGGAAGCGGAATTGATAAACGCTTGTGCAAGGAATAGTCGTTTTTCAGGATTTAAGTAATGCTCTGCCTGCTGTGTTAATAATTTGCCTGCGAGTTTCTGCTCTTTTGGATAGAAACTGCCAATATAGTACTGATAATAGTTAAAAAAATGAACGGAAATTCCCATTTTAGACAGTAAATTTAACAAGCTGATATTCAGATTTATTTCCGAAAAAATGTAAATATCTGAAATATTCTCAATCGGAAGATCCCGTTTATTTCCATCTTCTGATACAAAACGTAACGTATTATCTTTTCTGGCAAGGCTTCCATTTGTAAAAATATAATAGGTTTCTTCCATGTATATCCCCTTTCATTAAATATAGCAAAGGTCGTGATAAGCACATTTTTTGCATATCGCAGTCTCTTCTTTCGGTGGTGTTTGTTCGGAAGCTGCATAATCTAATATATCAGTTAAGACATTTTCTATAATAGGAAAATCCTCATCATTCAGTTCGACAGTGATACTTTGTTTTAAGAGTGGATAATCAATTTTGGCACTGATATTGGTCACTTCACGTTGATGCAGATAATATAAATAATATTTTACCTGCATGATGCTTGCTTCTTCAATGCTTTTGCTCTTCTTAATCTCGTGTAATACATGATTGCCACGCAGGAAATCAATATTGATTACGCCGTTGATCATGATGTGTTTGTTGTCTCGATCGTAAGAAGATGTATCAAGCAGTTTTCCGAGTTCCACATTTTCATTCCCGGCTTCCATTCTTATTTCGTGGAGATAATACCATAATTTTTTTTTACATACATAATAGTAGTAAATCATGATTCCACTTATTTCTTCCTTAGTCATAGAAGCTCCTTTCTGTCAGATAAAATGGCTACAAGCGTATGCATCCTTTTCAGGAAGTTTTACATCTACAAATCCCATTGAATATGAATAATCACAGTGAAGAATTGGAATGGCTGTATATCGATTGATATAAAATTTCCTTTCGATATATTCTTCTTTTTTCGAAAAATAACTAGGAATCGAAACAATATAGTTCTGGATAGAGTTTATCGCATTGATTCTTTCTTCTAAACTGCTATTGCTTGATTTAATAATATGCTCTATCTGTTCGAATTCATATTTATGAGTTTCATAAATAGAATATGGAATAATATCAATATTCCGAATATCTCTTATTGTGTCTTTATCTTTTTCATTTAGCAGTAATGTATTTAGATATTCATACATTCTACAATATTTTGCATCATACCTGGAATCAATTATATTTTCATAGGATAAGTAATATTCGATTAAATTGTTTTTTTCTTGTTCACTCAATATACCGGATACAGTTTCAATTGCCTTTTTTGAATAATGATAGATAACAGGATCTATTGACTGATCATTTATTGCGGATTGAAATCTCACTAACAAATCTTTTTCTTTTGGATTCATATAATCAGAATCCTGTAATTGCGTATATACAAAGCAATTTGTTTCATCGATGGACTTTAACCCTTTTCTGTTCACTCGCCCAAACCTCTGGAATAAAGAAAACAGATCCAATAATTCTGTGAACAAATAATCAAAATCAATGTCTAAGCTTGCTTCGACAACAGAGGTTGCAATCCATATTTCGTGCGCGTTTGTGGCTGTTTTTCCTGTTTGTAGAATTTCGACCTCTTTTTTTGAGCGATCCTGATGAGTAAATCGGCTATGAAGCAAATGAATATTAGCTATTCCGGCAGAACTTAGCTTTGTGTATAACCTTTGTGCGGTTTTAATACGATTGCAGATAACAAGAATTTTGCAACTCTCCGCGACTCTCTTTTGTTCCCAAAATCTTAAAACATCATCAGCATTTAAGGTAGAGTCTATAACCTTCACATTATGTCTGGGTTTTACTGTGTCAATAAAGCTATTACATACTACGTCTTCTCCCATAACTTCCTCCAGTTTCTTTCTTGCATATGGAGGCAGCGTTGCGGTCAGAACTGCTACTTTTCCACCGAATTCTATGATCTTTTTGACGCCCAGAACCAGATATGCAAGCAGATCCGGTGAGTACATTTGAATTTCATCAATGATGATTTTGGAATATGAATATGTACTCAGCTTTAATTCATATCCATAATACTTTAGTACAAAATCAAATATCTGATCCAACGTTGAAATGGTAATTGGAAGCGATAATTGCTTACTTGCTGTTACATAAGTAAGTACATTATCAATATCTGTGTTGTCATCTTTATTTGTAAGATAATAGGTTTGTGTATCAGAATGCAGTAAGGCAAGTCTGGAATCGAGATTATCATTATGCAATATAGTTTTTCCGATTCTTTCATACATGGCATTGATTGCTGTTTTTAATGGAAGCACAAAGATACATTTATTGTTTCCAGACCACAATAATCCTGCCTCTGTTTTTCCACTTCCGGTAGGTGCAGTTACAATGACATTTTTATCGGAATTTTCCTTCATAAATATCTGTAATTCATTCCAGGATGCAGATTGACCCCAAGTGTGTAATAAATCGTTCAGCGAACCTGTAAGAAAATCATTCTTATATTCACATGGAAGATGCGCACTTGCGCTGTAGTCGCACTTGTGAAGTAATCCTTTCATAAGTGTCATTTTATTGTACAAATTTACTTTATCGATAGGTATGGATTGCATTGTATTATCTTCCTGCAATTGAATAAATTTATTTATAATGGTAAGTGCTTTTCGGTTTATGCTATTAGGTAAAACATCTTTATATTTCTCATGAAATGCATCTATTAATTGATTCGAATGCGATAATATATAGGCAAAGGATGAATTATCATAATGGTTATCATGATGGTATAAAACAGCATATAAAACGGAAATAAAATCTTCCGAATTACCGAAATCGTGGTCGTCGATAAATAACGCTGATAAAAGATTATGCTGTACCTCTGAATCAGGATCAAAGTGGATGCTTTTATTATGTAGGCGCGTCTGCATATGTTCATTTACCTTACCATAATCATGTTTTTCGCAGGCATAATGCAGAAGATTGGATAAATCGTCAGAGATGTAACCAAGCTGAACAAGCAAATCTGCCTCTTTTAGAACACATTCGGTGTGTTCTGATATGGTTTCTGCTACTCCATTTGTATCTGGAGATTTAGCCCAATAAGTATCCAGCAAATTTTGAAAATCGTTGTTGTCCATAAATGCATTACCTCCTGTCAGATTTTGATTCAAATTCCAATTTGGTTAAATTATTAATTACTATACAAGTGCTACAATATTTGAATTATCATCTGCATATATTCCGCTGACTGCATCAAATATGTTGAATTTTGAGACATAGCATACTAATTTTTTATTAAAGATACGTTTATTGTCTGCAAGGACATAATCTTTATTGAGTAAAAAATTAGTTCCACAGCCGGGAATTCCGTTTTGTCCATTCAAATTGATACTATCTGAATCAATAGCTTCTGAAAGTGCATTTGAAGGAATATACATATGCATGTCACATGTGTAGTTATCATCAATTTCCTTTAATTCTGTATAACTGCACTCTTCTACATTTACGAAATCTTCGCTTCTACCAATTGATGTAAGATCATCGATGTGATCATAGATACAGGCAAGGGTATCATCATCTGCGTGAATATGTAAAATCAATGTGATTCCATAAAGTGTCTCGTACGTTTTTGGTGCAGTAGTCAGAGTACGAAAAAGAGATATAGGATATTTGTAATGTTCTCTCTCATACGTTTCTACATTCCTTTTAACATTCTTCTCTATGGTTTTCCACTTGGCTTCCTGCTTTGATAGCGCCTGAATCTTTGTCTGCTCAGTAGAAGGATTCAGATCCTTTTTCAAATCGCTTAAATACTGCCGGTGCTTTTTTACATGCTCAAGAAAAGGTTTTAATTTATCTTTTTTGTAAGCTCCTATCTTATCTGCCAGATCTTTGAGTGCACGGTATTCGTCTAAATATTCAGGATGATATACGTCGATATATTCTCCTTTGCGAAAATCGTTCCCTTGCGATTTTTTTGCAGCAGCGACCTTCACATATCCATTTGATACAGTTTGACTGTTGCACATCTTGATAAGGATACCTCTGTCGTTTTGCAGAGAATTTAATATACAATGATCAAGATAGACTTCTTTCTGCATGCTCTGATAATCTCCTTGGATACTTATATCCATAGGATGATAAGAGGTAAATCCACAAGCCTTATGAATCGCTCCAATAACGGTTGAATAAGGAGGCAATGGATATGTCATACGGTTATCAATCGTCTCTTCTCTTCGGTAATTCGCAGAAGTCTGTGTGAGCCTGATGCGTAGTGCTTTCATAAAAACTCCCCCTTACTATGCGTAATAAGAGTTAACCTGATCTTTAAGCTGCTTAAAGAAATCTTCAGTCTGCATAGCGTTTAATTCTCTGACAATGTCATTCTCATTTGCAAAGATACCGCATTTCAAAACGCCGGCATGGAAATCTCCCTTCTCACTGTGCAACTTTTCTTTGATGCCATCTTCAAGAATCAGGGATGCGTTCTTTACATTGACCACATTTTCGAAGAAATGTGTTTTTCTGCAGGATAAGCCGCCAATCACAAATAATGGTTCAGCATTATCAAGATTTCCCTTTACGACCAAAGAAAGGTTGGCAATTGCATCTAAGATAGCATTTACACGAAATGCCTTTTCTGAATTATCAGCTTCTGCGTGGAAATTCTCGTCAACGCCGATCTTATCCAAATCAATTGTAATGCTATAAACCTTCAGTGATTTGTCGTATTCATACTGATATGGCATGAGACCTGTTTCTGCTGCATCATTTTGAATGCTGAGATTATTGTTTTTGGCATGTGTGCTTGCCAGATATAAGTTATTATGGAAACGTAACTCATTTATAAAGGAATCAACCGCAATAGCGTCTGTCAAATAGAAAGAACTGTTCCGAACATAAGTCAATCCCTGTGTAGACATATAACCGCCTTCTAAGGCACGGCAATTGGAAGCATTTAATTCTTCCGTAACTTTCTTCTGCATTACCTTGTCCAAAGATGTCTCCAAGTCATCATACAATCCGGCTTGTACGCAGATTGCATTTTTCAGACTTTCTCTGCTACGCATAGCATATTCTTTTTGATTCTTATAGATTTTCTGGACACTGGATGCATTACCAAGTCCCTCACCATAATTACTTGTCATGTTGGCAACAACTGTTAATGTTAAAGCGTTTTTCTTCATATTAATTTTCCTCCTTTTCTTTCTTGGTGTATGGAATCATAGCATTTGTAAAACTGATTGCGATATCTGACCAATTGTCAGGGTTGTCAAGAATATCATAAATAGTAGATATTTCACCGTCTGTATAACCAGATAACTGAAGCATAATTTCGAGAACACGCTCACGATCGTGGGAAACCGTAGCATTTATCAATTTGTTCTTGTAACTTTTCACTTTGTTCTCTCCATTTTTCTCTTTGATTGTTTTTCCAATATAATACCCTACCTTTTTTGCTCGCTCAATTGTATCCTGCATAGTTTGGTTCACTCCTTTCCATTCCATATTGATTTGTACCAATGGTTGTATAATCTGAATCGTTCTGCTCTCTGTATCTATACGACTAAGCAATAATAGCTGTTCAAGAAGCTTGTCCAAATATGTATAATTTAAGCAACAGCGGATAAGTTCCTCCTCAACATTTAACCAATAATTGTAGTTGTATTTATGTACATAGCGTAAATTATAATTATCGTATATTTTTTTCAATCTCTGCAATGCCTGTTTTCGAATCAGCATTGTATCAAAAGATTCCTGTTCACGGTCTTTGCATATAATCTCCACATCGCAATTTAAGAAATCGTTTGAGTGTAACATTGCCTTAATCAGTTTCGTCTGGTCGCCATCGCGAATCACTCGGTTGTTGATAATCTGCTCTTCTACATCCATTTTTTCTTTTAATTGATTATTACATTTGACAAGTGCCTCAATGGAAGTATTGCTGTTTACGAAAAAACCTATTTTCGTATAAGTAAATGCAAATGGTATAAAATCAAATTCGTATATATCGCTTGCTATAAATGTAGAAGTATCAAAATAGTAAGATGCAGCTTTGCTTTTTCTATTTTCATCAAGATCATAGCTAAGTAAACGACAATGTGGATTCGTGTCAGACATCAGTTTATTTGTGTTCGCAAAATTTCGATACATCGTTGTTTTATAACGAAAGGTTTCTTTAATTATTTCCAGTCGATGTTCATCGATTAGATTAAGGATGGTGTCCGTGTTTGTCCCATCGAATTTTATGCCTTTAAATATCTTCTTCATAACGGTATTCGAAGAAGTTCCATTTAGGTAAGAATTAATATCATTTATATTATCTTGTGAAAATTTTTGGATATGTGTTAACAACGCTTCTACATTTCGGTGCTGAAATTCCCTGTCATACCAGTTTTCACAAAATAGTAAGTATCGTTCTTCTGTCAGATCTGTGCTGTTATATAGAATCCCCTGTATGTAGCCGCATATATCGGAATACACAGCATATCGATCTTTATCCTCATTATTTGTATATGTATATAGCTTCTTGCCTTCCGTCTCTTCGATGAAATCAAAAAAACGAATTAAACCAACGATTGCCGCGGAATAGCGCCATTCGGTTGGAAGAAGCAATGTGTCATATAACGGATGTTCTATTGTTGTTTTCATAGTCTAGTCACACCTCCTCCTGAGCGATTATTTTTGCAACTCCAAAGCCACTGGATCGGCGGGAACCAATTCCTGCTTTCAACAGATAGTCCAAAGCCGTAGAATTCCCAGTTAATTCAAAATCTCCGATAGAACACTCAATGTTGATTCCGTAATTTTTTATAACGATGCTTCTGGCATTTATCGGTATCATCGATACTTGAGATAAGCTCTCTGAGAAGCCGGCACGCTGTAATTCATATGAAATTACTCTCTGGCATTCTGACATAAACTGGTCTCCGGCTTTACAGGAATAGTACCAGTCTTTGTTTGTTTCAGGATTATGACTCCGAATGCACAATGGCTCGCTCATTTTGACTAATAATTTATTGCCTCGAACGACATCTTCTTTTAATTGGGTTATTTGGGTTAAAGTCATACGATTTTCCAATGGTAAAGGATATGATTTTCCCTTTTGTGCCGCAAATGCTGAATACAGAATAAATCCGGTTCTCGTATCTGGGGTGGAAAATACCATTGACATTTTCGGGCTTGTAACCTCAATATGATCTGATGTGTAGTTTGGCTGGTCAAAGATAGTCGAGAAACAAAAAGCTTTTTCTTTGGCTGGTCCATAGAAGTCAGCAAAATATTTGCCACCATTTGCGTTTGACAGGCAATGCTTGATGAATGACAATATGCATCTACGGTAGTCAATTGGTAAGACGCAGCTTTTTAAGTTGAATGATAATTGAAACTTCATTTTAAAATCCTCCTTTCGTTTGATTGTATTTATGGTATATCACATAGATCACATCAAGTCAATACATCACCTTAAATATATTCTATTAAAACAAAAATAAATTTGACAGAGAGGATTGATATAGATACTGTCTCTTATACACATCTCCGA
>ERZ1027232.1425-NODE-1425-length-10867-cov-4.433592_pt1 | contig 10867 bp, 10 predicted proteins | sample MGYA00519478_ERZ1027232 | MGnify/ENA primary metagenome ERZ1027232 (study PRJEB26926, sample SAMN06164468) | human gut metagenome | biome: ENVO:00009003; feature: ENVO:2100002; material: ENVO:00002003 | host: Homo sapiens | place: USA | collected 2012 ...
CAAGGCTATTCGTCGGCAGCGTCAGATGTGTATAAGAGACAGGTGTAGCTGTAGCTGTCGTGGGTGAAGGTGTAGGTGAAGCCGTAGCAGCCATCGTAGACCTCGCCTGCCTTGTGATTCCCGGCTGCGCTGACATAGAACAGCTTGTTGTTGTCGTTGGTTCCCAGATCCTCGATGCGGCCGAACATCGTCGTGCCGTCCTCCGTGAGGTCGCTGCCGACGTAGAGCGCCGTGCAGGCAAAAGCCGAAGGCACTACGGCCAGCGTCATGGCAGCCGCCATGACCGCCGCAGCGATTTTCTTAAAAGACATCATGTTCCAATCCCTCTCTCGTTTATTGTCGGCGTATGACGTCGATAGAGGGATAATACACCTTTTGCGCGGAAAATGCAAGTACATATTCGCATTTTCTTAGATTTTATTCATATTTAACAGAATATATGCATAATTTCGGTTATAAATTAGCTCTGGCCCGCTGGGCCTGCCGGTACTCGGATGCACGACCGCCCCGCAAGACCGACGGCGTTCTGCTGGAATCAGAATTGCCCCCGCATATGCGGGGAAAAGCGCATCAAAAACAGAGACAGGGGACAATATAGAGGATCACCCCCGCATATGCAGGGAAAAGTGGGCACAAACGGCGGTTGCAATCAGATCGTTGGGATCACCCCCACATATGCGGGGAAAAGGCCGCTGAGTGCATCGACACCGGCGTGAAGCTGGGATCACCCCCGCGTATGCGGGGAAAAGAAGTGCCCCCTTGGTTATGAGTTTTTAGGTTGGGGATCACCCCCGCATATGCGGGGAAAAGCCCGCCGTGGCGGTCTTGTTCTCAAAGACGATGGGATCACCCCCGCGTATGCGGGGAAAAGATCATTTCAAAATTGAGTTTGATGTGCCCATGGGGATCACCCCCGCATATGCGGGGAAAAGCAGCGCACACTGGCGGTAGACAACGAGCCGCAGGGATCACCCCCGCATATGCGGGGAAAAGGCAAGGCAGCGGGCCTTGTGCGCGAGGCAGATAGGGTCACCCCCGCGTATGCGGGGAAAAGGTCATCTTTCAGCGGCTTTTTGTGGGCTTCCTGGGATCACCCCCGCATATGCGGGGAAAAGTCTCCAAGCTTTCTCAGGGTTCTCCGCTTCAAGGGATCACCCCCGCATATGCGGGGAAAAGCCCACATCTCCTCCTTTGCTTCCTCCAAAGTCAGGATCACCCCCGCATATGCGGGGAAAAGACTAAAAAAATCCCGTAGCACCGTGCCTCCTGCTGCTATTGTACTGCCGTTTCCTTCAGTTTGCAATAGACCTGCTGGATCAGGCGGCAATCCGGCAGAGCGCGATGCTCCACCTTTTCTGCCAGCTGAAAATGCTGCGCCAGCGTTGCCAGCTTATAGTTTGCGACCCTTGAAAGCTTTCTACGGGCGAGCTGTGCAAGGTCCGTCTGATGGTTGGTCAATATCGGGAAACCATACTGCTTGCAGGCCATGCGGAGGAACTCCAGATCAAAGGCAATGTTGTGCCCCACCAGCGGGTCTTTGCCAAGGAAGGTCAAAAAGCGCTGCAATGCTTCCCGAGGCTCTGTTCCCTGCTGCAGCTCCGCAGCGCTGAGGCCGGTCAGCGCCGTAATCTCTGCCGGGACTTTTTCCACCCCGCAGACCAGCATCGTTAGCTCCTCCACCGGCACGCCATCCCGTACCCGCAGCGCTCCATACTCGATGATGGCGTCCGACGCGGCTTTCAGTCCGGTGGTCTCCAGATCGATCACGGTGTAATCCGCTCTGCCCCGCTGCGTTCTGCCTGCTTTCCGCGCCGCCTGCCACTGCGCTGCCTTGCTGAACCCGGGCCTCAGATCCAGCTGGTTCTGCTCCATCTGCGGCAGCGGCCGCCGCATCAGTTTGATGCCGTCAAAATCCACCATCTCCCATGTGGTACTGTGGGTGCGGAAGTCCATCCTCTGCTCTCCCGCCGTTGTGAACACCATTGTCGCCTGCCCGTTTTTCAGGTTCTGGCACACCCGCTCCCACAGCGCATCCCGCACCCGACTGCTCACGTTGCCCACATAGACGCCGGTGTTGATCTCGCACAGCCACTTGGACAGATCCCCGCGCAGCTTCGGCGGGCAGTTCGTCATCGTGAGAACTACGATGTCTCCTCACCTTCCTCTTCCTCAAAATAGTTGATGCCGTTGGCCACGGTGCCTATCTTGTTGTCCCACAGGTAGACGGTCTCCTGCTTTGTTTCCGGCTCGTCTGCATTCAGGAGCAGATACCGAATATCGTGCACCATCCGCTCCAGAATATGGTGCTCCACCATGGCATCCCGCACCCGGCGGCGCACCACGGATGGCAGGTCCTCCGGGGCCTGCGCCGCCACCTCAAAGGCGATCGGGATCGTCACTTCGGCCTTGTACAGGTCTGCAATGTCGTACACAAAAGAGCACTCGTGCCCCACATGGACAAAGCCGAGGCCCGGTGCACACCCCAGCGCCACGATCACCGCGTGCGCCAGACCGTACAGGCAGGCGTGCCCGGCGGAAAGCGCCTGATTGACTGCATCTCCCGCCGAAAAATCCTCCGGACGGTACAGCCTGCCGTTCCACGGAACGCCCGTATCCTTGGACGCTTTGCGGTACACCTGCCGCACACGGCTGCCTTCGCGGCCCCGCAGCTGCTGCATGGTCAGCCGAGAGATGTCCTCCTCCGGAAAGCGGAGCTGATACATCTTCCGCACCACCTCCAGATGCTTGCGGGTGTGAGTGACCAGCTCTGCCTGCCGCAGCAGCAGCTGCGAGTGGGTCGTCAGCGGGCGGCCATGGGCGTAATACCGCACGCCGTGCTCTCCCACCCAGACAGCCCCCACTCCGGTGTCGCCCATAAGCTCCATGGCGCGGTGGGTCACTCGCGTGCCCGGCCCCAGCAGCAGCACCGAGATGCCCGCCGCCGGGATGGAGACCACCCCTTTTTCGTCCGTGACCGTGATCGCGCCGTCCTGTCGACCAAGGGTGCAGTGCTCCAGATACAGAAAGGTCATCCGGTCCTTCACCTGCGGCAGTGCCTGCAGGTCGGGCCGGATCATGCCCGGCATCTCGTCCATCTCAGTTTCCTCCGCGCATGACGGTCATCAGTCCAAGGCCATAGGCCTTGCCGCGCCCCATCCCCTGACACAGCATCGCCCGGAACCGCTCTGCATCCGTCACCTGCAAAACACCCTCGTAGGTCACGGCCAGCAGGGTCACCGGCCGGGTGCCGCGCTTGGCAAAGCGCTGCCACTGCACTCGGGTCACGGTAAATTCCTCCTCCCGCAGGGCAAAGCCGTGCTTTGCCGCCCGATCCAGCAGCCACTGCTTCTGATGTTTCGTCGAGCAGTGGGCCATCACGCTCCCCCGCTCTGCGGGTGCCTTGGGGTCTTTGCAGCTTTTGGTGGGGTTTGCGGTCAGCCGGAACTGCCAGCAGCTTCCCGGCACCACCCGCTCCAAAAGCGGGTCATAACTGCGGGTCTCGGCCGCCGCCCCGGTGCCAAACTGCTCCACCACGCCGGACAGGTCCGGCGCGTCCTCGCTGAGGAGAAGCAGATACAGCCGCTCTCCCAGACGGTCCAGCCGCCACAGCCTGCGGCGGCGCTCCCCTGCAAAGGCGCTTTCCACTGCGCCATGCAGCTTCTGCGGTGCGGCCAGTGCTTCCATGGTGCTGCGGCGGGTGAGATCGAGTTCTACCCGTGATAAATACATCCTCTCTCCCCCTTTTTTACAATTCCCGGAACGGGTCATGCCCGGTGCTCTCCGGGCCATCCGACATGGTCAGCCAAAGCTCCCGCGCCGAGCGGTAGCCGTACTGCCGGTGATGTGGGTCAAAAGAGACCGGCACATCCCTCTGCACTGCCGCGCCCGGCTCCTGTGGGTCGGCGTCCAGCACCATCCGGCAGAGCTTTCCCGGGCACAGGGGCGGTTCGGTTTGCAGCACCTCCTGCAAACTGCCCTGCCGCAGCCCCAGACAGAGGGGCAGGGCAGGCGGGCAGGACCGGCGGCCCAGATACAGCGGAAAAGCCGGGTGCTGCAGCGCGTCCTGCAGCTGCAGCAAAAGGGCGGTGTCCTCGCTTTCCAGCCCGGCCAGAAACACGGCGTCCTGCAAATAATGGCGATAGGTCACATATGAGTTCTTTTCATCCTGCGTCTTTGCGGTGTGGTAATCCACCAGCAGCTGCCCTTCCCGCTCCACACGGACGCCGAACCGCAGCCCGGCCAGCCGGGCCAATGGCTCGGTCTCATCCCGCCGCAGGCCCAGAGCTGCCGCCAGCAGGCCGATGACGCCGCTCTTGGTAGGCTCCCGAGCCGTTTTCCGGGTCTCGAATTTGGAATCCGCGCCCCACGCCTGCAAAGGCGCTGCCAGCCGAAGCAACAGCGTTGCCATTACTCCACCTCATTTCCGGACAGCGCATCCCGGACAGCCTTTTCCAGCGCGTCCAGCATGGCTTTTGCCGTCTGTGCCGGAGCCAGTGCTTCCAGCCCGCCGCCCACAGTAAAGCTCTGGGCCGGAGCCTCGACAAAGCTGGCATACACCTGCTGCGCATACTGGACCAGCGCAGCCTTGGAAGCCTCGGCATAGCCTCCCTGCTCGCCGCGGGACACCGCACGCTCAAACGCACCGCACAGGTTCACCGGCTGATCTTCCCGGAGGGTCACATACACCGCATCCGGCAGGGTGCGGTTTGCAAAGGTGTTCTGTTTGCCGGTGGGCATGGAGAACAGGAACGCCTCGCCGAAAGCCCGCACCGTTTCCGCTGCCTGCTCTGCGCCCAGCTGCCCGGCCAGCTCCAACACGTTCACTGTGGCATAGCGGTACAGGGTGGAGGAGTTGTACTCCACCGTGCCCAGATGGCCTGCACCGGCGTTGTCCTCTGCCGGACAATCATCCACTGCGGTAAAGTAATCGTACTCGTTCTTCACCGCATGGGTGGAGATGCTGTGCGCCACCTGCGCTGCGGCGTCATAGTTCAGGGAGGGATCATCTGCCACCATGCGGCCAAACAACGCCATATCCATCGAGGGCGCTGCTTTCAGGGCGTCCTTGTACTGCTTTTTATCGGCAACGCCCTCCACAGCCAGCACTGCCAGCGCTTTTGCCTGCGCAGTGCTCATAAAGAACAGAGCCTTGGTGCCCTTGTCGTCGCTCTTGATCCCCGTATTTTCCAGCGCTTTCTTTGCCAGCTTGTCTGCATCCAGTTCCGAGTCCAGTGCAAGGATCTGCTCCTTCACCAGCTCTGCCGCCTTTTTGGTGCGCTTGCCCACATCCAACGGGGTATTTTCTTCAAAGTCTTTGCGCATAGCGTGCTTCCACGCCTGCGAAGAAACTCTGGCCCGGAGCACACCGCCGTACACGGCTGTTTTGGGACTGCCGGTGTCGTCCCGGTTGATGCAGCTGGGCGGGACGGTCTGCAAAACGTGAAAATCAACATACAGGCGCTTTTTCATGATCAATTCTCCTTTTCTTCCTCTTCCGACGATGCATTCTTCGTTTCGCAGTACAGGTCTCGGCCCCACCGCAGACGGACGTTGGCGGGGATCTGTGTGTACCGCGGGTCGGTGCACTGCAATTCATACAGGTCCACCGCAAGCTGCGGATAGTCCAGCGGGATCGCGCCACCCTTTGCCGCGCTCAACAGCTGGACCATCCCCCTCAGATGGTGGCTGATCTCGGTGATCTCTTCTGCGGTGGCCAGTGCGTTGAACCGCCGGAGCACGCTGGCCTCGGTCCAGTCCTGTCCGGCACTGTTCCGCTCTGCCAGCTGCCGCACAGCCCACCCCAGCGTGCTGTGCTGACGGTTCATGGGCTGGTCATTCCCCTGCTGATGTACGGCGTACAGGGTCAGGGCAAGGTAGACCGCCCACTCCGCTGCCGTGGGGCCGTTGTTACCCTGAAAGCCTTCCGGCATTCCCAGCAGGAAACTCCCCCACAGCTCCGGCAGCTCGCCGGGCCGGTGTCCGACGCCCCGCCGCAGCTTTGCCAGCTCGGCCCGCCGCTGGTTGTCCGGCAGGGTCTGAAGTCTGCGCAGCCGCTGCTCTGTATACGTTCTGACGTCCTGTGTTTTCATACGATTCCCCCTTTATGGTTCTGTTTTGGGATAGATCTCCCGAAGACTTGCGCGGAAACGATTATAGGCCTTTGGCGATGTATACAGGATGGTGCGCTCCGTCTTTTTGCCCTTATCCACCACAACGCGGTGTCCCTTCAGGGCGGCATTTCCGGCCTCCCGCACCATCTTCGCTCCCAGCTCTTCCGCGATGCGGCGTGCCTGTGTCTCCCAACGCTGGACTGCCTCGTCCGGGTCATCCTGTTCCGGGTCGATCTCCTGCAGCCACTGCCGGAAGGGCTGGTCCACTGCAAAGTAGAACTGTGCGCGGGCATCTTCTGTCACTTTCTGCATTTCTTTGAAGCCTTTCACCTGATTGTAGTCCAGTCCTCCGGCAAGCTTCAGCTCCTTGCACAGGACTCCAATGCTCTCTGCGGCCTTCTCGCAGCGCTCTACTTCCTGATTTATCCGCACCGTCCATGGCCTGCTCAGTTCGTCCAGCACCGCAAGCTGCATTGCCAACTGGTCGGTATACACGTCCTTGACTGATGCTTCCTGATTGTCATATCGTATCCCGACCATATTGAGCACGATTTGTTCTTTTCTACTCAGGATACGCAGACTTTGCAGTTGCTGATTCCATGTCAGAACTCCCGGTTTACGGCCCTCCGGATCCAGCATGGAAGGAATCTCCCGCCACAGCTGTTTCCCAGCTTCATGCTGCTGCGGTTTATAGGTCATCTTCTCGTTTTTCTTCGATGTCCTGCTCCAAAGGGTCATCTGCTCCCCAAACGCATTTTCGCTGTCCCAATAGTCGCCGCCCAGCACCTCGTACCCGACCACGCCGGGCACTGTTTCTGAGCGTTTCAGTAGAATGCGTCGGGATTGGAGGGTCAAAAGTTCTGCCTGATTTTTCGGCATCACGATCTTGACGCTCTGTTCTGCCCTGATCTGCTCTCGCTCCCAGCAAGGCTGCTGTTCTTCCCTCAGAGCATCCTGCTCTGTCGGAAACGCCATATTCCGCAGTAAGGTCTCGTACAGGTTCTTTCCCTTGACGGCTACAAATCCGATTTGTCCCAGCCAACCGACCCCGTGCCTTGGCTTGTTGCCAGCCTTCGGGCGGCCACCGCGTTCATCGTATCCATTCTGATAAATCAGCCATCGCGCCGCCTGTGCATAGCTGAGTACCTCGCATTCTGTTTTTGACACATTCTGGAATAGCGGCGTTTTATTGCCGCTCTCCGCACGTTCCCCATTCAACTTTTTCCCACCGAATGCAATACCATTGCAAAGAGTCGGCACCTGCCAGAAGGGGTGCGTCGGGTGGAAGAGCCAGAAGCGGTCCTTCCACTGTTCCAGATAGTCCCGGATGGGTGCTGCCGGGAAATGCCACAGCTGCCACAGCTCGCTCCATCTCCGCAACGCCTGACCTCTTTTTTCCAAAGGTTCTGGCTCGCCTTTTACATTCACGCGGGAGAACACGGTAAACAGCACCGCCAGCAGCAGCCGCAGCACGGCGGCATCCTGTGTCGGCATCTCACCCGCAAGATCCACATAGTCCTGCGCCGACACCAGCGCCTCGGTCAGGGACACCTCCTGCACCGTATTGTCCTTCAGCCGTACCCGTATCCATGGTTCGGTCAACAGGTCAAATTCGATCTCCTTCATCCTTCTCCTCCTTCCGATATTCCAGACCATTCTCGCGGTCATAGCAAAGCTCCATGTCCGCAAGATGGGCGGTCAGGTCTTCATCCAGCAGCAGGATCAGCTCTCCGTGCAGCAGCGGCGACAGCTGCCACGCTGCAAGCCATCTGCGGTCGTCTGCGTCCAGCTCCCGGATGACCTCGTCCACCTTCCACGCTTTGCCGAACACTGCCGGGAGCCGCAGCTTCTGCCGGGCGATCTTCAGCGCCGTCTCCGGCGGGGGCGGGCTGTCGGCGGCTACGGCGCTGCCGCCCTCTTGCCATGGCAGAAAATGGATGCTTCCATCCGTCCGTCGCTGCATCACCAACACCTCCACCGAGGGGTCGCCGTCCCGCACTGCTGCCCGGGCAGCCGAATCCGAGCGGGCGCCCTCGTCCTGCATCCAGCCATCCAACGTATTGAGTTCCTGGAAATCTTCATCGACCTCAGGCTGCGGCACAAGATATTTCCCGGCACGATCCTTCTTTTTCTCCTGCACTTGCTCGTACTCACTTCGCAGCTTTTCCCCCTGCTCCGTTTCGGGGGCTTCCTGTTCCCAGCCGTAGACCTGCTGCACCAGCGGGGCAATGTCCTCCGGCAGCCGGATGCTCCGGGGCAGATACTTCCGGGTGCGCCAGAGCAGCCACTGACCATATACCGCCTCGCTGCCCGCATCAAAAGCCTCTTCTCCGGTGTCCAGCACCGCACAGCAGGCCTGCTGTAAGGGCTTTGGGCGGCTGCGGCAATGGCGGTGCAGCCGTCCGATGCGCTGCAAAAGAAGATCCATAGGGCAAAGCTCGGTGATCAGAACGTCCAGATCAAGGTCCAGCGACTGCTCCATCACCTGCGTGCCCACCACGATCAGATCGTTCCGGCTCTCCGGCACAGAATCCTTGCCGATGCGTTCCATCAGCTGCTCTTCCCGTGTGGCGCGGTCCGGCATCAGGAACTGTGCATGGAACAGCTGCACCTCTTTGTCGGGTAAGCTCTCCCGCAGCAGCTGCGCGATCTTCTGCGCTTTTTTAACTGTGTTGACGATCACCCCCGCACAGCCGCCCTCCGCCAGCTTCCGGCGCAGCAGTCCGGGCAGCTCTGCCTCCGTGAGCGGGGTCAGCTGCACCGTTTGTCCGGGTGTGTCCAGCGGGATGACGGTCTGCTTTACCTCTGCGCCGTCCGTCCATGTCAGCAGCGGATAGCCACAGCTAAATCTCCACGAGGCATCCGGGTCAGGCCTGTGCTTTTGCTGATACGCTTCGATCAGCTCTGCACGCCGCCGGGCGGGCAGGGTGGCCGACAGCAGGATCACCGGCACCTTGTACCAGCCCAGCCATTCCAGTGCGCGATCCAGATAGCAGTTCATGTAAGCATCGTAGGCATGGCACTCGTCGATGATCACCACCTTGCCCGCAAGCCCCAGATGCCGCAGCATCACGTGCTTTTGGGTCAGTGCTGCCATCAGCAACTGATCCACTGTGCCGACGACGAAGCTGGCCAGCAATGCCTGCTTGCTGCCCCGGAACCACTGATGCACCTGTACCTGATGCTCTTCCGGCGCATCCTCTTCCAGCTGCACCCTGCCCCCTTGCAGCCGAAGATAGTTCTCATTCAGCTCTGCCATGCCATGGGCCAGCTGGATAGCCTGCGGCACCTCCTCCGACTGGGTATCTGCCCAGTGGAGCAGCCGACGAAAGATGCCGTTTGCCGTAGCCTGCGTGGGCAGTCCGAAAAAGATGCCACCCAGACTGAACCGGCTGGCCATGATCTCTGCAGCGGCCAGAGCCGCCTCTGTTTTGCCCACGCCCATCTGCGCTTCCAGAATCAGGATGCCCGGTTCTGCCGCAGCACTCACCGCATCCAGAACCACTCGCTGCACGGCGTTGGGCGCAAAGCCGAACCGCACCTCAAACTCCTGCGGTTTTGCAATGCCCTGCTGCGCCTCCCATGGGAAGGGGAGCGCCAGCTTTTTCCACGCCCTGTCCACCCGCGCCGGATAATCCTCCCTGCTGCCCAGCTCTTCCACTGGGATCAGCGGGAAATACTCCGTGTTGCTGGCGATCCAGTCTGCCATGATCAAAAGTCCCGTCAGCAAAATCTCTTCGGGCTGGTTGAGCACCGGCAGTGCATCTACCCCGGAATAGCCGCTGTCCTGCAGTGCCGCCTGAAGCAATTCGTTCCAAAAGCCCTTCCATATGCACTTTTGCTCTTTCGGGTAATAGTTGCTCTCCCAGCCGTCCAGCTGCTCCTCGACTGCTTTGCCATTCTGCGGCTTACCATGATGGGCACCCGCGACCGAAGCGATTCCGACAGGGCACCCCAATTCTCTCAAGATTGCTTCACTCGCCCGGGCATGAGGCGACTGTTTGCGGTTCTGCACCGGGCAGCTCAGCGGTGTCAGTCGTTCCAGCCGTTGTTTCGCTTCGGGCAAACACTGCATGATCATGCTCTGGAAGGTTAAAATCGCTTTGCCCAAATCGTGCCCCCAGCCCAAAAAGCGAGCCAAACACACCAATTCTTCCTCTTCCAACCCGGATGCCTTTTTTACGCTGTCGGGCAGCCATTTCCGCACCAGAAGCTCCATGATCTCTGCCGTATCTCGCAGGTGCATCCAGAGCGGCAGCCATAGGCTGGTGTTTTCCGGGTCTGTTTTTCCTGCCAGAAACTTTGTTTTATTCAGCCTCCATCGCATTCTCTGCTCCTTTTCCGATCGTTCGTGTTTTCGGTACGGCAAGCATACCAGATAAGGCGTCCCATAATCTGTACTTTCATTGTTTTTGTCCCGCAGATGCAAAAAATAAGCTCATCGGGTCAGGCCCCATCCAATCAGAAGCACCTTTGCAGGGCAAAAAAGTGGCAGCTTCACTATCCTCTGTCCCGCTTACTGCACCAAAAATACGCCTCTGTCCTTCTGCTGTCAATGGCCCGGCACAAATTCGTCAAAGCCCCAAAATCGTGCCTTCTTTTTTGTGCAAAAACGCCCCGGCTTCCTGTTGCGGAAACCGGGGCGTTTATAATATTTTATTGAGCCTTATGCTCTCAGCGCCTCACGCAGTTACTTGCGGGGGTTCTTGATAGCAGCCTGCGCAGCAGCCAGACGTGCGATAGGCACACGGAAGGGA
>ERZ1027232.1456-NODE-1456-length-10747-cov-5.432473_pt1 | contig 10747 bp, 10 predicted proteins | sample MGYA00519478_ERZ1027232 | MGnify/ENA primary metagenome ERZ1027232 (study PRJEB26926, sample SAMN06164468) | human gut metagenome | biome: ENVO:00009003; feature: ENVO:2100002; material: ENVO:00002003 | host: Homo sapiens | place: USA | collected 2012 ...
ATATAAAAGAAACTTATTTCTCTTTAAAAAGTTGTATATTAGCGCCTTAAAGTTTTTCAAAAGATTATATGGGCAAAAACAAAGAGAAATTAAACATATTCTTGCTTCATTTTTTAGAACGGTTGAATAGCAATGAACCCAATGAAAGGAAAGTTATTGAATCGTTGACCGATTTCTGCAACTACTATGACTTTACGAAAGGGTTTATCTATCAGACTGACGGATTCCGTTATTTCTTATTGAAAGAAACGATTGGAAATGAAGGTGGGACTATGAAACCCCGTTTCGATATGGGAGAGTTGAAAAAGGAGCATGTCGATGCCATGAAAGCTCGGGATAAACCTTTCTATGGAAACAGAAATGCGGATGCTTCATGGGATGATATTGACATTCTTGATTTCTACGGTGAGGATTCTTTGTTAATCAGGCATTTTGAAGATACTGAGGGTAAAATCATCGGATTCATAGGTTTTGCAGGCAGGGAGGAAGAGACCTATCTCACGGAAGAGGAGTTGCAAATCATTCATCTCTTGCTGGGCTCGTTCTCTAAGGAAATTGCGGTCAGGGAATATAAGGAAAGGGAAGTGAGGGCCAGCAATACATTAGGCAGTATCATGAATAATATGGGCGTTGATATTTACGTCAACTCTTTCGATTCCCACGATATGTTGTATGCCAATAGGTCTATGGTGGAACCATATGGCGGTATCGAGCATTTCTGGGGGAAAAAATGCTGGGAGGCCCTCTACTCGGACAAGACGGGGGAGTGTGAGTTCTGCCCAAAGAGGCATTTGATAGATGAAAACGGACACCCCACCAAAGTCTATTCGTGGGATTATCAACGGCCATTTGACAAGTGTTGGTTTCGCGTGTTCAGTGCAGCCTTTGCTTGGGTGGACGGGCAGATGGCGCATGTCATTACCAGTGTGGATATCGACCATCAGAAAAAGATAGAGGAGGAATTGCGGGTCGCCAAGGATAAGGCAGAACATCTGGACCGCTTGAAGTCTGCTTTCCTGGCCAATATGAGTCATGAAATCCGTACTCCGCTCAATTCCATTGTCGGTTTTGCAAGCATCATTGCCGAACTGGACGATAGGGAAGAACGCCAGGAATACCTTGCCATCATGCAGGAGAATACGGAACTGCTCTTGCAACTGATATCCGACATTCTGGATTTGGCAAAGATAGAAGCGGGAACACTTGATTATAATATGGGGTATGTGGATGTCAGTGACTTCTGTAAGGACGTGATGCGCAACTATGATATAAAGGAAGACAAGGCTGTACCGGTTCTGTTGGCTCCCGACTTGCCCGATTACCGTATCTATACCGACAAGAAACGTCTGATGCAGGTGGTCACCAATTTTATAAACAACGCTTTGAAGTTCACCAGTGAAGGGCAGATCCTTTTGGAATATCATCCGGTGGAAGGTACCGATCAGATAGAGTTTTCTGTGACGGACACCGGTATGGGTATTGCTCCAGATGCCGTGGCTACTGTGTTCGACCGCTTTGTAAAGCTTAATACCTTTGCGAAGGGCACGGGTTTAGGCTTGTCCATCTGTAAAAGTATCATTGAGCATCTTGGCGGGACTATCGGTGCTGAGTCGGAATTGGGAGTCGGCAGCCGTTTTTGGTTCAGGCATCCGTGTGCCGAATGATTTTATTTTCTTATATTTGTGCGAACTTCAATATTTATGGATAAAAAACTCTGTACCGATGAAAAACAAGACATGGACGTGCCTGGTTGTTGTGTCAGCAGCATTGCTGATGGCGGGTTGCGGCAGCAGGACAAAGAAACAAACAAATGAAGATGTAAGTATGGATAGTGTCGGTGTAACATGCAGTGGCGTAAAGACCTTGCAACTGGAGGGAGTGCAGGCCACTTGGATTCAGGATAATGCTGGTGAGCATTTGATGCCGAGAACGATTTTCCCGGATGCAAGCGATGAATTGATGGAAAGTTTGTCGCTTCAAGGCGGTATTCCTTCTTCCATGAGCACCTTCCTGGTAGATACGAATGGTATCCGTATCCTTTTTGATACGGGAATGGGAGCTCCCGGCAGTCGTCTGTTGCCCGGATTACAATCTTTGGGTATCTCTCCGGCAGATATTGGATATCTGTATCTTACCCATTTCCATGGCGACCATATCGGTGGAATGATGAAGGGAGACAGTGTAGTCTTCCCGAATGCCGAAGTGTACGCATCAAAAGTGGAATATGATGCCTGGATGGCAATGCCTGCCGAAAGGAAGGCGCAGGTCGTAAAGACGATGGATGCCTATAAGGAACGGCTGCATCTGTTTGAGTTTGGCGATACCTTGCCGGGCAATGTGGTTGCCATGGAGGCAGTCGGTCATACTCCCGGTCATACGGTTTTCCAGAGTGGCAAGTTACTGGTGATTGGTGACCTCATCCATGGTGCGGCCCTTCAGTTGGAGCATCCGGAATACTGCGCTTCCTATGATATGGATAAGGAAGCTGCCGTGAAAGCACGCAAGTATTTCCTCCAATATGCCAAGGACAACCAATTGACGATGGCAGGTATGCATCTTCCTGCTCCGGCCTTCAAATAGAATAGGAGAGTGTCAAAAGTATATGAGTACTTTCATTATGCTATATTTAGGCGCGGATAGTTCTGAGCCCCTCGTTATTCCTTTTTACTTTTAGAAGCGGCAGTCTTGTTCGATGTATGTCATATATTCGTCGTAACTGATGTGCCTGCCTCCCATTGTTTTGAGGTGAGGGGTTTCGAACTGGCAATCTATCATGACGCCTCCATGTTCCCTGAAGAATTGGGCCAGATGGATGAGGCCCAGCTTCGAGGCGCTGGGAACGAGTGAGAACATGCTCTCTCCAAAGAAACAACGTCCCAGGGTCACTCCGTACAGCCCACCTACCAATTGCTCTTCTTCCCATACTTCCACGCTGGCGGCGAATCCTTGTTCGTGCAGGTGCGTATAGGCTTCCATCATCTTCGTTCCGAGCCAGGCGCCTTCTTGTTCTATCCGCAATTCTCCGCAGGTTTGTATGATGTCTTGGAAAGCTTCGTTGAAGGTGATTTCGTACTTTCCTTTGTTGATGAGCGTACGCATGGAGTGGGAGATATGGATTTCGTCCGGAAAGATGACGAAACGGTCCATCGGGCACCACCATTGTATCAGTTCTTCCCGAAATGCGTACCAGGGGAAGATGCCGTTGGAGTACGCCAGGATGAGGCGGTCAATGGATAGGTCACCGCCCACAGCGAGCAACCCGTCGGGGTCGCCGTAGTGAGGGTCGGGGAAAGCAAGTTTATCCGTCAGTTGAAAGACCATATCGTTATTCGGTTGCGGGTTGTAGTTTCAATGCTCCGTTTTCCACTTGCACGCGGACTTTTCCTCCTGCCTTCAATGTACCGAACAGAATTTCGCGCATCAGCAAGGGTTTCAAGTGGGCGGCTATCACGCGGTCCATCTCCCGGGCGCCGTATTCGGGAATAAAACCCCGTTGGAGCAGCCATTCGTGTGCTTCCTGGCTCAATACCATTTCCACCTGGCGGGAAGACAGCTTGCTGCCTAGTTCTCCGAGTTTCTTGTCGAGGATAAGTGATGCCATCGGGCGGTCCATGTCATGGAAGACCACCGTGGCAGAGAGGCGGTTGATGAATTCGGGCTTAAAGGTTTTCTTGACTTGTTTCAGCATGGCTTCTCCGGCGGTGACCTGACTGTTGAAGCCGATGGACGCTTGGCGGGCATATTGTGCTCCGGCATTGGAGGTCATGATGAGGACCACGTGTCGGCAGTCGGCTTTCCGTCCTTTGTTGTCGGTCAGTACGGCATAGTCCATTACTTGCAGCAGGATGTTGAATACGTCGGGATGCGCTTTTTCTATCTCATCGAGCAGTAGCACGCAGTTTGGGGTCTTGCGTATGGCGTCGGTCAGCAGGCCGCCGTCCTCGTAACCCACGTAGCCGGCAGGCGAGCCAATCAGTTTGGCTACGGTATGCTTTTCGGTATATTCGCTCATGTCAAAACGTTGCAGGGCGATGCCCAGCTCGGCGGCGAGCACTTTGGCAACTTCGGTCTTTCCTACTCCGGTGGGGCCTACAAAGAGCAGGCTTGCCAGCGGTTTGTTTTCGTCCAGCAGTCCGGCTTTGGACATTTGCACAGCTTCCACCACCTGACGGACGGCTTCTTCCTGCCCGTAGATGCGGGAGCTGATGCGTTCGTGCAGGCTTTCCAAGGCGGTGGTGTCGTCCTCTTTCATGGCGAGGGCATTGACTTTGCAGGTACGTGCCAGTATGTCGGTTATCAGTGCCTTGTCCACGGTCTGTTCTCCGGAGTCTGTGGGATGTATTTCCCGGTAAGCTCCTGCTTCGTCCACCAGGTCGATGGCTTTGTCGGGCAGGAAACGGTCGCTGATGTAGCGGGCGCTTGCCTTTACGGCGTAGGGGATGACGTCGGGCTCGTAGGTGACGCCGTGGTAGGTTTCGTATTTCTCTTTCAGGCCTTCTACGATATGTATGGCTTCTTCAATGCTCGGTTCCAGTATGTCTATCTGCTGGAAGCGGCGTACCAGTCCCTTGCTGCGTGCGAAGTAGCGGTTGTACTCGTCGTAGGTGGTAGAGCCGATGAAACGTATTGCCCCGGTTTCCAGATAGGGTTTCAGCATGTTGGAGGCATCCATGGAGCCTTCACCCGTGCGTCCGGCGCCTATCAGGTTGTGTATCTCGTCGATGTAGACGATGGCATTTCCCTCACGACCGATGCCTTCCATGATACTTTTCAGCCGCTTCTCGAAATCGCCGCGATATTGTGTGCCTGCCAGTAGACTGCCCAAGTCCAGCTCATAAATGCGGAAGCCGGCAAGCCGTTCGGGGACGTTGCCCGCTTCGATACGGGCGGCAAGCCCATAGGCAAGGGCTGTTTTGCCTACACCGGGTTCGCCCACATGCAACGGGTTGTTCTTTTCTTTGCGGCAGAGCACTTGTATGGTTCGCTCCAACTCCATCTCCCTGCCGATAAGCGGGTTGTGGTCTGCCAGATGGTCGTTGAGGCAGGTCACGTAGTTACGCCACGGTTCTGTTTTCTCTTGTTCATCGGGAGATGGCGTACCGCCTGCTTCTTCTGCCAGCTCCGCTTCTTCGTAGTGGGTGATGAGCAGGCTGAGGAATTCGGGCAGGTCGCCGCCGACTGCTTCCTTCAGGAAATGGCATGCCCAGGAATCTTCCAGTTGCAGCAAGCCTTGTATCAGATGAGGAACATCCAGCTCTTCGGCGCTGGAATACTCTGTCACCGTATAGGCATGTTGCAGGAGTGAGCTGAGCTGGACGGAAAGTCCCAACTCGTATTCCACATTGTCGGGGACAGTGTCCACTTCTTCCGTCAGATAGTTTTCCAGCGAGATGCTGAGCTCCACATAATTGTAGAAGGTATCTTGCAGGGTGTGGATAAAGGGTTCCTGCTCTATAATGGCGCTCAGCAGATGTTCGGGCATGATGAACTCGTGCCGGTAAGACTCGGCCTTTCTTTGTGCGGAAGCGAATGCTTGGTTTACGAATATCGTATTTTTTATATCCATATTGTTTCTTTCTTCTTATTCTTCTTCCTCCGGGGTGACGGTGAGCCGGAGGGGGAAACCTTCATTGCGTGCCATGCGGGTGGCTTTCTGTACTTTGGAGTGGGCGATGTCGTATGAGTAGATGCCCACTACCGCGGAGTTGCTCTTGTGCACCTGCAGCATCAGTGTTTCCGCTTCTACCGATGATTTGTAAAAGACGGTGGTGAGTACTTTTACCACAAACTCCATGGTGGTGAAGTCATCATTGTAGATGGTGACTTTGAAGCGTCGGGGTTCCCGTAATTCTATGCGTTCTTTTTCTTTGAAAGAAGATTGCTGTTGTTCCATTTCTTTGAAAAACTACTGTTAAGACATTGTTCTACCGTTGTGTGGGCAACGAAAACTCGTGCCAGTCATATTCGTCTCCGTACTCGTCGGCTATGGCTATGCGTATGGTGACGTTACCCGTCTTTATCCGTTCTCCGGCACTGATGTTGGCGGTGTATTTCACACCGTTGCGCGGAGTTATTTGCTCTATCATGACCGACGGCGATATGTAAATACGCTTCATGCCCGTGGTTTCCACCACCACCGGCACTACGTTGTAGGCTGTTTTGTTTCCTTCGTTCATGATTTCAAAAATCACTTTACAGTTTTCGCCCGAATTGATGACGTGGTTGCGGCTGTCGTCAATGAAACGTATATTCCGTATCCTCAAGTGGTCGATGGCCGATGCTTGCGGCTGTCTTCCGGATTGCGGGGGATAGGGCTGTGTCCTTTCTATCCGGTAGCTGTACTCCTCCTGCTTTTTGGGGGCTGTGGCTGCATTGGCAATGGCAGCTCCCGCAATGGTTCCTATGATGGTGCCGATGGCGGAACCCCGGTATCCTCCCCGCCAGCCTCCGTTGCTGTCTCCTATCAAGCCGCCGATGGCACCGCCTACATTACTTCCGATGGCAGCTCCTGCGAGTACTGCGTTAGGGTCGCCTACAGCCATCTGGCTTGTGCCGCATCCGCTGAGGATGATGGTTGCTGCCAGGATTCCTATAAAAGACTTTTTCATGTTCATATCCTATAATTATTATATTGGGCAGATTGTTTTATAAAAGGGCTATTCCCAGTAAATCATCTTTTTGGTCATGCCTCCGTCAATGGTGATGTTTTCGCCATTGATGAAGTCGTTTTCGTCTTGACATAGGAATACGCACATACGGGCAATATCTTCCGGTTTACCAACCCGTCCGGAGGGATGTTGCGAATGGTCTTCTGCCCGTAATTGTTCATAATCGTGTGTCTGAATCCAGCCCGGAGAGATGGAGTTGACCGTGATGTGCCACTCTGCAAGCGATAAAGCCAACGCATGCGTCAACGAATAGATGCCTCCTTTGGAAGCTGCATATCCTTCACTGCCCGGTTCACTCATCAGATAGCGCGTAGAACAGAGATTAATGATTCTTCCGTAGGTATTCGTGTTGTTTTGACTTTTGCGGTGTACTGCCAACGCATGTGAAGTAATGAACACCGGACGTAAATTCACAGACAATATTTTATCGAAAGTCTCCACACTCGTTTCTGTGATGGGAGAGAATTCACTGATGCCGGCATTGTTTATAATGATGTCAATATCCCCCCATTCCTTGAAAATATTTTGCAGGCAAAGTTCCAATGCTTCTTTGCTGTTTAGGTCGACGGGATAGAACTGTGCTCCGGTGGCTTGGGCGGTTTGCTGCCCTTTCAGTTCATTCTTGTCACAAAAGGCTACTTGGTAATTAAGCTTGCAGAAAGCTTCTACAATGGCTTTGCCAATACCCCCTGCACCTCCGGTAACGAACACTTTCTTTCCACCTTTTTTGAGGGGAAGTGTCGGCTTATGTAGCGTTTGTGCCTTACCGGATTTTTTCGCTTTCTCCCAAGCTGCTTTGCGTGCCCGGTATTGCTCGTACTGATTTTCAAGATAATTATCGGCCATATATGTTTCCGGTTTTATTGTTTAACTGTCTTTTCTCCGAATAAGTTCACTATATTGATACAAGCCTTCATCTCTCTTCCTCCTTTTTTCCTTGAATTCTCTTTACTTGTTCCTCTATTTCCTCAATCGAAGGCAGTTGACTTTTAATATCTTCGGGAATCAGCTTAGACAGCTCATACTCTGATATGCCGATAGGCTGATTTGTTGATTCCAGTGCATATTGCGCCATTACTTGGTTTTTTGTCTTGCAGATAAGTAAGCCGATGGTGGGGTTATCGCCAGGTTTACATTTTAGATGGTTTACGGCACTGATATAAGTACCGAGTTGACCTATAAATTCAGGTTTGAACTTCTGCACTTTTAGCTCGATTACGCAATAACAACGCAGTTCCAAGTGGTAAAAAAGTAAGTCGGGATAGATTGTTTCATCGCCTACTTCCAAAGGCATTTGACGCCCTACGAATGCAAATCCTTTACCCAATTCAAGCAGAAAACGAGTGATATTCTGTGTCAAAACCTTTTCTAACTCTAATTCTTGAAAATCTTTGGTAATGGTCAGGAAATCGAAGTTATAGGGGTCTTTGAGTGTCTGTAGAGCTAGGTCACTTTGCGGTTTTGGTAGCAGACGACTGAAATTGTTTACCGCTTTGCCTTGCCGCTCATAGAGATTGGTATCAAGAAAGTTGAGCAAAACGGCACGACTCCAGCCGTTTTCTACAGTTTCATTCAGATAGAATAGAGCCTTATCCACTTCCTTGCATTGGGAGATGATATAGAGATGATGCCCCCAAGGGATGGAGAAAAATTTCTCTTCACCTAATTTGGAAACAACTTGTTGCCAAATTGTATATGGCTCATTATAAAATAGATACCACTGCTTTATACTGCGTATGTTTCTATATGAGAACCCTTTCATATCAGGAAATTCTGCCATCAGCTCACGACTCAACTCTTCGAGAAATCCGCTTCCCCAAGTCATTTCTTTCTGCCGTTCTATAATTTCTGCCCCCAGTTGCCAGTAAAGGTGAAGCAGTTCGCTGTTCACGCGTACAGCCGCTTTAATCTGTGCACTACGAATGTCTTGTTTTAGGTGGTTTACCCAATCCTTGAACGGTTGATTTATAGATAGTGCTGTTTTCATATTTTTATTTTCTTCATCGTCATATTCGATGTTTCTATTTCACAAAGTTAAGAAAAAGAATTTATTTCAACTGTAATCCTTTCCGTCTTTTCTACCTCTCCACTTTTACCACACAATATACCATCTCCCCCTCTCTTTCCTTTACCTCATCCCGTGTTGCTGCAATATCCTCCCGAACACGTTCACCCGTTTTGCAGAGAATAGGTATCGCACTATGTCACTGTATTTCCTCCTATATTTTCGCAGGCGATAATTATTCCCCTTGTAGGGCTTCAAAAGGGAATCCGTCTGTTTCCCTAAGGAGAACGGTTTGTTTCAATATGGAGAACAGTTTGTTTCAATATGGAGAACAGTTCGTTTCAATATGGAGAACAGTTTGTTTCATTAGTAGGAAACTGTTTGTTCCGTTAAAGAAAACAGTTTGTTTTATTGAGTGCGAACAGTTTGTTTCATAGTATGTGAACACTTTGTTTCTTACTGTTGTAACAAAGTGTTCACCGTTGTGAACTAAAGTGTTATCTATATTTTCAGTGATAAAATGACATGAAAAGGGGGCTGAAGATTACCTTTCTACCATTTGTATTCCTCGCTGTAGGAGTCGAAAGCCGGTTCTCCCGGAATGTTGTATTGGTGGAAAGTTCTGCGGATATAGTTCTGGTCTTCGGGGGAAAGGTAAGATTCTTCCCGGTAGAAGCGGTAGTATTTTCCGCGGCCGAAATGGGCTATCAACTGGCTTTTCAGAGGTTGGAGATTCTTGTAGGGAACTTCATCGAGCAAGTGGCTGATTCCCCATGCGACATGTATCTTTTGTGTCGATTGGAAATAGGCGCATTGGCTGCTATCCTCTGGAATACACAGTGGATTGATGATGCGGATGGACGGGTACTCGGGGGTATCGCGAAGGGCGGCTAAGCGATGCAGGCAGTTGTCGGCTTTCGGGCATTGGTTGTTGAAACAGCGTGAGTAGTTGGCAGGTGCTAAAGGTTTCTCGGAAGAATGTTTCATGTTTATATATACTTTGATGAAGCGACAAAGATAGCACTAACTTTTTGATATAGCCTTCTGTTCTCTTGTTTGAAATGCCCCCTCATTGAAAAAACAGCAGCCGGAACCACTGAATTCAGTAATTCCGGCTGTACCGTTCTTTCTTATAAGTATGGATGGACTATTTCACCTGGATGATGTCATAATTCAAGTCACTCACAGCTTCCTGCAGGCTGTCGTTGACAAGGCGCAGGGTTGTGTCGTTCACTACTACGAAGTACACCGGAGTGTCCCCGTCGTTCGGGGTCAGCTTGATGGCTGTTTTCTTCTTGTTGTCGACGTCTTTCTGGATAACTTCTTTCTTTCCTTTGGAAGTAAAGCTCTTGTTCTTTCCGGGGCCTTCGGCATCCAGATAAGTTGTTACCAGCGTGTAGCCGCTTTCTCCGTCGGGACCTACACTGTCTACGCTCAATACATACTGGATGCCCGGACCGTCGGCGGCGGGAAGGATTCCTTCGTATACGGCTACGGCAGACGAGTCATTGCCGGTAACAGCCATTACACTTTCGTCCATGGCGACGGCGTCATTGTTCTGAGTTCCTTTTGATTGGCAGGATACCAATGCAGCGGCAAGGGCTGCAATCATCATTACTTTTTTCATTGCTTTAATGGTTTAAGTTAATATATAATGCAAATTCACACTATTCTTCCTCTTCTTTTTTGATAACGAGCAGTTTATCCACTCGTCCACGATCCATGTCCACAACTTCAAACTGTAGGTTCTTGTAGCTGAACAAGTCTCCTGCTTTAGGTACCCGCCCGATGAGGAACATGGCGAGACCGCTTAGTGTGGTAAAGTCTTCTTCTTTCAGATCATCATAGCTCAGGATACCCATCTCTTCCATAAAATCATCTACATTCATAGAAGCCTCAACGAGCATCGAGCCATCTTGCCGGGTGACGATATCTTCTTCTTCCATTTCGTTTTCTTCAAGGATGTCTCCGAAGATACTTTCCGTCAGATCATGCAAGGTGATAATGCCTGCTGTGTTACCATACTCGTCTACCTGTCTCTTATACACATCTGACGCTGCCGACGAATAGCCTT
>ERZ1027232.1481-NODE-1481-length-10661-cov-12.804922_pt1 | contig 10661 bp, 8 predicted proteins | sample MGYA00519478_ERZ1027232 | MGnify/ENA primary metagenome ERZ1027232 (study PRJEB26926, sample SAMN06164468) | human gut metagenome | biome: ENVO:00009003; feature: ENVO:2100002; material: ENVO:00002003 | host: Homo sapiens | place: USA | collected 2012 ...
GGAGCGCAGCGGCTTTTATGTACAGGAATATCTTGCCCTGCCCACCCGGCCCGAGGAAGTGCCGCCCCCGGTATCTGCCGCTCTGCCGGAAGCAGCCGAGCCACCCGTCCGGTTCGATCTGTCCACCCGGGGCGTGGACCCGGGGCTGTTCCCGTTCCGCACCTGGGCCCGACTGCAGAAAGAGCTGCTCTATTCCTCGCCCCAGCTGCTGACCCATGGCGATGCACAGGGGGACGTGGAGCTGCGGCAGGCGCTGGCGGACTATCTGGAGGAATACCGGGGCGTGCGGTGCACCGCCGAGCAGGTGGTGGTGGGTGCCGGTATGGAGTATCTGTTAAGCCTGCTGGCCCCGCTCCTGCCCGGCAAAACGGCGGTGGAGAATCCCGGCTACCAGCGCGCGAAGCAGGTGCTGGAAAACAACGGCGTGGCGTGCTGCTGCCTGCCTGTGGATGCGGACGGCCTTTCCGTTGAAGCATTGTCCGGCTCGGGCGCGGCGGTGTGCTATGTCACGCCCAGCCACCAGTTCCCCACGGGTGTGACCATGCCGGCGGGCCGCCGCACGGAGCTGCTCCACTGGGCATCCCGCTGCCCGGGCCAGCGGTATATCATAGAGGACGATTACGATTCGGAGTTCCGCTTTGATACCCGCCCCCTGCCCAGCCTGCAGGGCATGGCCGGGGCCGACGGCCCGGTGGTCTACCTTTCCACCTGCTCCCGCAGCCTGGCCCCCGGCATCCGCATCGCCTACATGGTGCTGCCCCGGCAGCTGCTGCCCGCCTGGCGGGCAAAGTACCGGATCTATTCCGGCACCGTCAGCCGGTTTGAGCAGCAGACCCTGGCCCGCTTCATCCGCGAGGGCTACTTTACCCGGCATCTTGCCCGGGAGCGCGTGGCCTACAAGGCCCGGCGGGATGCTCTGGCTGCCTCTCTGCGCGCTGCCTTTGCGCCGGACGAGCTGACCCTGACCGGCCTGCACACCGGCCTGCATCTGTTGGCAAGGCTGAAAAATGCCCCGCCGGATGCCGCCCTTCACGCCGCCGCAAAGGCGCAGGGCGTGGCCCTGAGCCTGCTGAGCGATTATGACCTGACCGGCGGGGAACAGGATTTTTCCGGTACGTTTGTGCTGGGCTATGGCTCCCTGAGCGAGGCATCGTTCCCCGAGGCGGGCGAAACGCTGAGGAAGGTCTGCACCGCCGCCCGGGAAGCGTCTGTGACCGTGTAAGTGCCCGCTTTTGCATCCCACGCCCCGGGCAGGGCTTCGGCGTGGGGGAGGGCGCTGTTGTTGGCCAAAAACTCCAGGACCGTGCCCAGCAGGGTATAATCCTGCGCCGCAAAGTCGGTGAGCAGGGCCGTGCTGCTGGCCCGCAGGGCATCCGGCAGGGTGGCGGGCAGCAGGGTGAGGTCCTGCCGGAAAAAGGCTTCCCACACTGCCGCCCGGGCGGCGGCCCGGCGGGCAGGCGGCAGGGTGCTGTCCGCATCCCAGCCGGAGAGCAGAGCGTGGGCCTCCTTGGCCGAAATGCTCTGCACGGCGGCGGAAAGCCCGGTTTCGGTCAGCTCATCGGCAGTCAGTGCCCCCGAAAACCCCACCCGCACCGGCCCGTAACGGGAAGCGGTCTTTTCCAGCACGGCGGGGGACAGCGCCAGATAAAACATATCCTCCGGCAGGCCCAGCACCTCCAGAAGCGCCTGACAGCACCGGGCGGGCCCCGCCGCTCCGTAGCAGCGGGCAAGGCTGGCAGTCTCTCCGTTGAAGGGAACCGTCAGCTCCCCCGGCACGGCCAGCAGGTTCAGACTGTTCTGGGCGGCGTTCAGGTAGACCAGCAAAAAGCCCGGCTGCTCCCCGGCGGTGCAGAGAAGCAGGGTCATCCGGTGCTCGGCCCGGGGCAGCTGGATGGGCACCCCGCTCTGGGGTTGGGCGGTCTGGATGCGGGTGCGCACCATCTGCCGGGTGAGCAGGACTGTGCCGCCCACCAGCGGCAGCAGCACCAGAAGTGCCGCCCCCAAAGCCGCCCAGAAGGGCCTCCAACCGTTCTTGTGCATCCCGTGTTCCTCCGTTCCGTTTTGGAACAGGGTGGGCCGGGATGCGCTTTTTTATACAGAAACCGCTGCCCGGGCATGAAAACGCCCCCTGTGCCATACAGTAGAGCACAGGGGGCGTTTGTGTATGTGGGAGAGCTTGGCGCGGGTGAACGCGGTGGTCGGCGGTGTGGTATGGGGGCCGGTGGGGCTGGCACTGCTGTTTGGTACCGGCTGTCTGCTGACAGTGCGCACCGGTTTTTTCCAGCTGCGGTATTTCGGGTACTGGATGCGGCACACCATCGGAGCCATCTTCCTGGACCGGAATGTCACCGCCCACACGGACGATGAAGCCATCAGCCAGTTTCAGAGCCTTTGCACGGCGCTGGCGGCGACCATCGGCACCGGCAACATCGTGGGTGTGTCGGCGGCCATTCTGGCAGGCGGGCCGGGGGCTGTGTTCTGGATGTGGGTCATGGCCCTGCTGGGGATGATGACCAGCTATGCCGAGAACGTGCTGGGCATCTGCTACCGCCGCCGGGATGCCGCCGGAAGATGGTGCGGCGGGCCCATGTACTATCTGGCCGAGGGGCTGGGCGGCGGCTTTGGCCGGGCACTGGCGGTGCTGTTTGCCTGCTTTTGCGTGCTGGCCAGCTTCGGCATGGGGAACATGAGCCAGATCAACTCCATTGCGGGCAATCTGCAGGCGGTGTTCCGGATGCCGCCGGTGGCAACGGGCATCGTACTGGCCCTGCTCACCGGGCGGGTCATACTGGGCGGGCTGAAGCGGGTGGCCGCAGTCACAGAGGCCATCGTCCCGCTCATGGCCCTGTTCTACCTGTTCGGGGCGCTGACCGTGGTCTGTGTCCATTGGGCGGCTGTCCCGGCGGCATTCACGGCCATCTTCCGGGGGGCGTTTGGCTTGCAGGCCGCCGGGGGCGGGGTGCTGGGTTACGGCATGGCCCGGGCCATCAGCTGGGGATTCAAGCGGGGAGCCTTTTCCAACGAAGCAGGACTGGGCGCGTCGGTGCTGGTGCACTGCGCGGCCAATGTGGAGGAGCCTGTCCAGCAGGGAATGTGGGGTATATTCGAGGTGTTTGCAGATACCATGGTGGTCTGCACCCTCACGGCCCTTGTGGTACTCACCAGCGGCCTTGTGGATCTGGACACCGGTGCGGCCCTGACCGGTGTGGAGGGCTCCGCACTGGTGGGGCAGGCCTTTTCCACGGTGTTTGGGGCGTTCGGGCCGCAGTTCATCGCGGTGTCGGTCCTGTTGTTTGCCTATTCCACTACGCTGGGGTGGAGCCATTACGGCACCCGGGCAGTGGTGTATCTGCTGGGGGAGCGTGCCGCCGCAGGATATAAACTGGTGTTTGCGGCCATGGTGCTGGTGGGTGCTGTGATGAAGCTGGACTTGGCCTGGGCGCTCTCCGATACCTTCAACGGCCTGATGATGCTGCCCAATCTTGTGGGCGTGGTGGGGCTTTCGGGAGTGGTGGTCCGGGAGACACAAGCGTATCTGAAACGAAAATGACCCTCTCCGTCCCTGCAGTCTGTCTGTCAGATGCGGGATGGAGAGGGTCATTCTTTATCGCTTCTTTTTATTCGGCTTTGGGGCAGGCCGCTTCAGGCTCCGCACCGCGTCACGCCCGGCGGCGATGCCGCTGCCAAAGGCCCAGTGCAGGTTGAAGCCGCCGCAGCTGCCGGCGCAGTCCAGCGTTTCACCCACAAAGTAAAGGCCGGGGCAGCCCTTGAACTGGAAGCTGGGGGTCACTTCGGTCAGGCTCAGGCCGCCGCCGGTGGTCTGGGCCTGCTTCCAGCCGCAGGGGGTCAGGCCCTCGAACAGCCAGTGCTTGGCCGCGTTGGCCAGCACCTGCCAGGCGGCATCCGGCAGGGTGTCCACCGGTTTTTCAGGCAGCTTTGCCGCTGCCCACAGGGCGCGGCCCAGCTTGGGATTGAGCAGACCTGTCCAGAAATCCGCAGGTGCCTTGCCCGGCAGCAGGGGCACCCGGGCCGCAAACAGGGCGGTCAGGGCAGCCTCGTCCAGCATGGGGAAGAGGTCCAGCTCAACGGCCGGGCGCTTTGGCCCCCGCCCCGGGGCCAGATGGCCGGACAGCTGCATGATGCAGATGCCCGAAAGCCCGTAGTCCGTGAACTGCACCTCGCCATTTTCCACAGCCACGGTGCAGTGGCGGTCGAGGTCCAGCAGGGTGGCAGCGGCTTTGGCCCGGATGCCGGCCAGAGATCGGTTGGGCTTTGCTGTCTGCAGGGCGGTCAGGCAGGGGTACAGCGGCTCCAGCTTTCCGCCGCACTGGGCGGCGAATCGGGTGCCGAAGCCGTCGGTGCCGAACTGCGGCCCGGCACTGCCGCCCATGGCGCAGATGACGGCATCGGCCCGCAGGGTCTGGTCCTGACCCTCGGCATTCTTACACAGGATGGTATAGCCGCTGCGGTTCTGGCTCAGGGTCTGCACAGTGCAGCCGGTACGCACCTCCACGCCCAGCCGGGCAAGGTGGCCTTTCAGCAGGGCCAGCACGTCTGCGGCCTGGTTGGAGTAGGGGTACACACGCCCGGCCTCATCGGTGCGGGTGTACAGGCCCAGCGCCGCGAACCATTCCAGCGGTGCGGCGGCATCCACCGCGGCCAGCAGGGGCCGCAGGGCGGCGGGGTCAGCGGTGAAATACTGCTCCGGTGCAATGCCGGTGTTGTCCAGATTGCAGCGGCCGTTGCCGGTGGCCAACAGCTTTTTGCCGCATCTGGGGTTGCGGTCCAGCACCGTCACCCGCACTGCCCCTGCCGGGGCAGACTGGGCGGCGGCCAATGCGGCGGCAAGGCCCGCTGCACCGCCGCCCAATATCACGATCTGCTGCATAAGAGCACCCCCTCAGAAATCCATACATTTTATTATAACATACACAGCAGCAAAAGGATAGAAGAATGCCCCAAATTTGCAGCGAATAATCTTTGACGAAAGCCTTGACAGAAAAAGCAGAATTTGGTAGTGTTGATTCGACGGAATTGCGTGGTTTCGCAGGCTGTGGAAATGCGGCCGGAAAAGGGCAGAGAGTTGGGACTCTGCTGAGGAGAAGCTGAATATGTGGAAGAAAAAAGAAAGATGGACGGTAGCTGCGCTGCTGCTGGCGATGGTCGTGGTGACAGGTCTGTGCTGGTACATCCTGTACATCCGGCAGCAGTTCTATGACGAAGGCACCCGCAACCTGCTGGAGACCTATGAGCAGGTGGATAAGTCGTTTGCCATCTTCTCTCGGAGCAACTGGAACATGCTGAACGAGTGGGGCAAGAGCCTGCAGGCTGCCAATGAGGAGGGCCTGGCGGAGGAACGCCTGCGCAGCTATGAGGCCGAGCGGGAGATCTGGCGGTACAGCAGCGTGTATCTGTTCAATGAAAACTGCGAATATTGGAGCATCCGGGGCAAGCATGAAAAAGTGGATCACCTCTGGACAGCCTTTGAGGAGATGTACCGCACCGGCAAGCCTACGGTGTCCAGCTACATCATGCGGAGCGGGGAGCGCCGGGTGGTATACGCTGCGCCCATTGCGCCGGTGGAGATCGACGGCACCACCTACACCAGCCTTGCCGTGAGTTATCGGAATAAGACCATAGAGGAATTGATCGGCGGCAGTGCTTACGGCGGCCAGAGCGACTGCTACATCATCCATCCCGATGGCGATGTGATGCTCTCGGAGGAGCCCAAGAGCGAGATCGAGGACTGGATGGACAACCTGTTCGACTACCTGCAGAAGCATGCACAGGTGGATGCGGGCACACTGACCCGGGCCCGGCAGGACGTGGCAGAGGGCCGCAGCGGCAGTCTTTCCTGCTGGCTTGAGGGCAAGAGCTATTATCTGGTCTACCAGCCTGTGGGCTTTCAGGATCTGTCCATTGTGGGCATCGTCGGCCGTGACGTGGTGGACAGTGGAATGCGGAAGATCCAGAACGCCACCATCCTGCTGCTGGCTGGGCTGTTCTTCTGCGCAGGCATCGTGCTGGTGCACGGTGTCCGCATCGATGCCCGCCTGCGCGTGGAGGAAAAGGAGCGCGCCCTCCGGCAGGAAGGGGAGGCCCGCCAGCAGATGGAGGACCTGGCCAACACCGACGGCCTGACCGGACTGTATAATGAACGCTATTTTGACGCATTGTTGAAAGAAAACGAGCTGAACAGGACACCGTTTGTCCTGTTCTACCTCGACCTTGACCGTTTCAAGCCTGTGAACGACCGTTACGGCCACGATGTGGGCGACCAGCTGCTCAAGGAGGTGGCCAGCCGCCTGCGGGGCTGCGTGCGGGAGAGCGATGCGGTGTTCCGCATCGGCGGGGATGAGTTCGCCCTCATCGTCAACGGAGCCATAACGGAGGGGTTCTGCAAGAGCCGGGTGGAAAAGATCAAGGCAGCCATCCGGGAGCCTTACCGCCTGAAGGATGCAGAGGTGCAGGTTGGCACCAGTTGCGGCTGTGCGGTCTACCCCTGTGACAGCGACGATGTGCGTGCCATCCGCATCCTGGCTGACCACCGGATGTATGAGGATAAGCAGCGCTCCGGCCGGAGCTGCGAGTGACGAGAACGATAAAAGATTTCTCCCAGTTTCTTTTGCTTTCTCCCAAAATGAGCGTATAATTGGGAGAAGGAAGAACGGGCTGGGAGAAGGAATGGGTGAATCATGCGTACATTTGATTATAAAAAGATTGCAGAATACTCCTGGGATAATGAGGTCTTGTCTTATGTTGCGAAGATCCATGAATGCAAGGGGCGGCAGGAACTATATCTGAAACAAAGGCCCGCTGAATTGGAGCGGCTGGTGGAGATCGCAAAGATCCAAAGTACAGAGTCCTCCAATCGGATCGAAGGGATCATCACGACCAATGCACGCCTGAAACAGCTGGTTGAAGATAAAACGACTCCACGTAACCGGGACGAAATGGAGATATTGGGATATCGGAATGTTTTAAATCTCATCCACGAGAACTATGCCTATATTCCGGTAGAGCCGGGGTACATCCTGCAACTGCACCGTGATCTGCTGAAATATACGAATTTGACCTATCGAGGACATTTTAAGACTACACCCAATGAGATCGATATGACCCTTCCCAGCGGGGAACGCCATGTGCTGTTCCGCCCGCTGGAACCATACGAGACACCGGGTGCTGTGGAGGCACTTTGCTGCACTTATCAGGATGTGCTGCACAGAGAACTCGTTGATCCCCTGCTTTTGATCCCCTGTTTTATCTTGGATTTTCTCTGTATCCATCCTTTCAATGATGGTAACGGCAGAATGAGCCGGCTGCTGACCCTTTTGATGCTGTATCAGAATGGATATGTTGTGGGGCAGTACATCAGCATTGAAAAAGCAATTGCAGAGACTAAGGATGAGTACTATGCAGCACTGGCGCAGGCTGATCAGCACTGGCATGAGGAGGAAAATGACCCGACACCGTTCATCAAATATATGCTGGCGGTGATCTGCTCCTGTTATCAGGATTTTGAGCAGCGGGTCGATCTGGTCGGCGGGGGACAGAAGCGCGTGACGGCGTACGAACGAGTGCGCAGTTATGCGATGGAAAAGCTGGGAGCCTTTACAAAACAGGAGGCCGCAGAGGCCTGCCCGGGCTTTGGTACAAGCTCGATTGAAAGCGCGCTGAAAAAACTGACAGAGGAGGGCGTTCTGGAGAGGATCGGCGCGGGCAGAAAGACGCAGTATGTGCGCAGGTAAGGCTCCGGCAGGAGCTGAATGAATAATTCCCTTCCTGTTTCCACAGAATAACCATACTTCACAGAAATCTGGAAGCAAAACCGGAACATGGAAAGGAAGGGAACCTTATGAAAGCAACCGGCATCGTGCGCCGCATCGACGAGCTGGGGCGGGTGGTCATCCCCAAGGAGATCCGCCGCACCCAGCGCATCCGCAGGGGAGACCCGCTGGAGATCTTCACAACAGGGGACGGCGAGGTCATCTTCAAAAAGTATTCGCCCATGGGGGAACTGAGCGGGGTGACGGCCCAGTATGTGGATGTGCTGAGCAAGTGCTTTGCCCTGACGGCCTTTGTCTCAGACCGGGACCGCATTCTGGCGGCATCCGGTGCGGGCAGGCGGGATCTGGCAGACCGCAGCGTGAGCCAGCCGCTGGAAAAGCTGATGGACAGCCGCAAGCCCTACCAGAGCGATGGCAGCCCTGAAAAGGCATTGCTGCCCTGTGAGGGCTCACCCCGGGCGCTGCTGTGCGCTGTGCCCATCATTGCGGCGGGGGATGTCACCGGCAGTGTGGGCCTGCTTACGGAGGACCGCACTGCCCAGCCCGATGCCGCCCAGCTCAAGGCGGTGAACGTGGCGGCGGCATTTCTGGCAAAGCAGATGGAGGAATGATCTATTATATAGGAGAGCCGCCGCAGGGCGGCTCTTTTTTGTGCGGCCTTTATGACAGAATTATGAATCTTTCAAAACTTTTCTGAGAAGCTATTGACAGCGCCGCAAAATTGGATATAATGGTCTTAGCACTCAGGAAGAAGGAGTGCTAAAGAACAAAAAGCGAACGAAGGAGGCAGGCGCTATGACGATGGATGCACGCAAGCAGCGTGTCTTGCAGGCGATCGTTGCGCTGTATGGCCTCGAGGGCGAGCCCGTGGGCAGCAGTGTGCTGGCAAACTACTTTGATATGGCAGTTTCCAGTGCCACGCTGCGCAACGAGATGGCCGCGCTGACCAAGCTGGGTCTGCTGGAGCAGCCCCACACCAGCGCAGGCCGTGTCCCCAGTGCCAAGGGCTACCGTTATTATCTGGATCATCTTCTCACCGATGACCAGCCGCTGGACCGTGTGACCCGCGCCCGTGTGGACGCGGTGTTCGCAAGCCTTGACCACGAGCCGGAAAAGCTGGCACAGGGTGCCGCCAAGGCGCTGGCCGCCATCAGCGGCTGCACCGCCGCCGTCAGCACCCCCTGTGCTGAGGATCTCTGCATCGCCCACTACGAGGTGGTGCAGGTGGGCCGCAGCGCCGCAGCGGTGCTGGCTGTGACCACTGCCGGTTATGTCCGCACCCGTGTTGCGCGGGTCCGCACCGGTCTTTCCCGGGAAAATGCAGCGGCGCTTGCCGCCCTGCTCAACCGGAACCTGACCTTTGTGGCTCCTGTTGATCTGTCGCCCCGGCTCCTTGCAGAGCTGTGCAGCCAGATCAGCCCGGAGCTGGTGCCGGTGATCAGCGCCGCCGCCGCCATCCTGCAGGATTCCACCCAGCCCCATGTGTATCTGGGTGGTGAGCAGTACCTGCTGGACTGGCCCCAGCTGGACGGCAAGGTGGGCAGCATCCTGAGCCTGCTGAACGACGAAGAGCAGGCCGCCGCCCTCATTGCACCCCCGGCAGAGCAGAGCGAAAGCGTCCTGCTGGGCGAGGATCTGGAACCTCAGATCCCCGGCCTGTGCATCGTGAGTGACCGGTATCTGGTGGGCGGAGGCCTCTGGGGCTCCGTGGCCCTCATCGGCCCCACCCGGATGCCCTTCCAGAAGCTGATGCCGCTGCTCCACACCTTTGCCGATCAGCTTGGCGAAGGAATGAGCGGCAAACGAAAAGATACCCCGCAGGCAGCCGCACCCCGGCGGACTGTGATCTATAAGGAGGACCTGGAATGAGCGAAGAAACAAAAAAGACCCCGCAGGCAGAAGAACCTGCCGTGGAGCCCAACACCGCCGAGCAGGCCGCCCCGGAAACTGCACCTGAGCAGGCAGCGGCTCCCGAGACGAACGCTGAAGCGGCAGACCCCAAGAAAAAGGATGGCTTCTTCAACAAGAAGGCCCGGGAGCTGGAGGCCGTGAAGGCAAAGCTGGACGCGGCTGAGAAGAATGCCAATCAGGCCAAGGATCAGCTGCTGCGGATGGCCGCCGAGTATGAGAATTACCGCAAGCGCTCCACCCGTGAGGCTGACCAGAAGTTCAACGACGGCGTGTCCTTTGCCGTGAACCAGATCATCCCCATTCTGGATACGCTGGAGATGGCGGCCAACGCCCCCACCACCGACGAGAATTACAAGAAGGGCGTGACCATGACGCTGGACAAAGCCGCCAAGGCGCTGAGCGCCCTCCATGTGGAGGAGATCGAGGCGCTGGGCAAGCCCTTTGACCCCAACTTTATGAATGCCGTGCAGCAGATCCCCGCCCCCGATGGGCAGGAGAGCGGCACCGTGATCACGGTTTACCAGAAGGGCTACAAGCTGGGCGATAAGATCGTCCGCCATGCCACCGTTGTTGTGGCAGAGTGATTTTGCAAGACCCCGCAAGGGTTTTCAAATATAACATCCGCTTGGTAACATTTGAGCATCATATAAACAAAAAACGTTCTGAATTTGAGAGGAGCTTTCATTATGAGTAAGATCATTGGTATCGACCTTGGTACTACCAACAGCTGCGTGGCTGTTATGGAGGGCGGCGAGCCCGTTGTTATCGCAAACTCTGAGGGTGCACGCACCACCCCGTCTGTTGTCGGCTTCACCAAGACCGGCGACCGTCTGGTGGGTCAGGTCGCAAAGCGCCAGGCCATCACCAATCCTGAGAACACGGTGGCTTCCATCAAGCGTTATATGGGCACCGACCACAAGGTGACCCTGAACGGCAAGGAGTACACTCCCCAGCAGGTCAGCG
>ERZ1027232.1490-NODE-1490-length-10603-cov-4.943022_pt1 | contig 10603 bp, 10 predicted proteins | sample MGYA00519478_ERZ1027232 | MGnify/ENA primary metagenome ERZ1027232 (study PRJEB26926, sample SAMN06164468) | human gut metagenome | biome: ENVO:00009003; feature: ENVO:2100002; material: ENVO:00002003 | host: Homo sapiens | place: USA | collected 2012 ...
CTATTCGTCGGCAGCGTCAGATGTGTATAAGAGACAGGGGTACCGTCCTGGCCGAAGATCTCCTCCTGGAATTTGCTGGCCTCCTCTTCCCGGGTGAGAATCAGGTTTTGCCGGGCCTGTCGTGACGAAGCCGAAAGGGACATTTCCTGCGCCTTATAGTTGTTGTAGAGGGCTTCGACCTCTTCGAATTTGAGATCGACCTGCTGCTGATAGCTTTTGGCCAGTTGGTCGAGCGTGTCGAGTGCTTTGTTATATTCGTCGATCGACTTGAATACTTTTTCGCTGTTTACCACGATGTAGTTCTGTGCCGAAAGCGAGCCTATGGCTGCCGTGAAGGCGAGTACGAGCAAAAGGATCCGTTTCATACCGTTTATTTTTTAGTTATCTTTTATAAGTATAACCCTGTTTCTTCAAATTTATTGCCAACTTCCGCCGGTTTAGAACTGCATACCCATCGTGAAATGGATGTGGCTGCCGCTGCGCTTGGTCTGTCCTGCGGCCGGGTCGAAGCCCCAGCCCCAATCGACTCCCACCATGCCTACGACCGGCAGGAAGAGGCGCACGCCGATACCCGCCGACCGTTTGATCTTGAACGGGGAGAACTCCTTCCACGAGGTGAATCCGTTGCCTCCTTCCAGGAATCCCAGTACGTAGATGTTGGTCTGTCCCTTGAGCAGGAGCGGATAGCGGAGCTCCATCGTGTATTTGTTGTAGGCACACGAATAGTTGCTGCCTACGGGATCGAGCGCTCCGTCGTCGTAACCGCGCATGGAGATAATGTCGATACCGTACATATTATAGCCCGTCATGCCGTCGCCGCCGACTTCGAACCGTTCGAAGGGCGATACCTTGTTTTTATTGTAATGTCCCAGGTATCCCATTTCTGCGCGGGCCATCAGCACCAGGTTGCCGTTGCGGGTCAGCGGAGTGAACCATTGGCCTTTGAGCATCCACTTGTGGAATTCGATCCAGTTGTAGCGTTCCTGTTCGCTTAAAGCCGTGCTTTTGTAATCCTTGCCGTCCCACAGCGAATAGGGAGGAGTGAGCTGCACCGAAACGCTGAAATCGGAACCCCTGCGGGGATAGATCGGCTGATCCACCGAATTTCGTCCCAATACCAGGCGGATCGACAGCAGGTTTGCCGCACCGTTCTTGAGTACGAAGGTGTTCCAGTCCTTCAGCATGTAGCGCTCGTAGCTGGCTTCCGCATAGAACGTGAAGTACGGGTCGGGCCAGTCCAGACGCTTGCCGAGTCCCGCCGCGACACCGGCGGTGCGGAAATAACGGGTACCTTTCTGCCAGGCGTAATAGGCGTTGTTCTCATCGGAATAGTGAGCCGAAATCGTGAAGGAGTTCGGTTTTCGCCCGCCCATCCAGGGATCGGTGAAGCTGATTGCGAAGGCTTTGTAGTAAGTACCGTTGGTTTGGGCGCTGATCGACAGCCGCTGGTTCTGTCCCATCGGGTAGGGTCTCCAGGCGCCTTTCTTGAAGAAGTTTTTGATCGAGAGGTTGTTCAGTGTGACACCCACCGAACCCACGAACGTACCGCCGCCCCAACCGCCGGCGATCTGGAACTGGTCGCTGGCGATCTCCTCGAGCGGCCAGTTGATATCGACCAATTCGTCCGAATTGACGACGGGCTGAATGTCCGGAGCGATCGCTTCGGCCGTGAAATGTCCCATCGAACCCAGGGTGCGGATGGTCTGGAACAACAGCGACTGGTTGTAGAGTTCGCCCGGCCGCGTGTAGAGTTCACGGCGGATCACCTCGTCGTCGAGCCGCATATTGCCCGAAATGCCGACATTGTTGATGGTGAATTGTTTGCCTTCGAATACGCGGACCTCCAGGTCGATCGAGTCTTTGCCGATGATGATTTCGGCCGGGTCGATCTGCGAGGTGAGGTAGCCCTGATCTTTGTAGAGATTGGTGATGGACGGTTCGTCCGGATTGTAGTAGGCGCCGATGCCCAGGCGCTTGTACATCGATTTTTTGTCGTAAATCGAGCCTTTTTCGACACCGAACATCCGAGCCAGTTCGTCGGTTTCATAGACCGAGTTGCCGATCCAGGAAACATTGCGGATGTAGTACTTGTTGCCTTCCGAAATGTCCAGCGTGATACCCATACGCTTGTCGTTGATCGCGTAGATCGAATCGGCGACGATGTTGGCGTTGCGGAAACCTTTCGAATTGTAAAAGTCGAGCAGCAGCTCCTTGTCGTTTTCGAAATCTTCTTCGTTGAATTTCGCCCCCCGGAAGAAGTTGAGGCTTTTCTGGTGGGTTTTCTTGAAGGTGCGGCGCAGACGTTTGTCGGAAAATTCTTCGTTGCCCGTGAAATTGATCTCTCCGATTTTGATTTTACGTTTGCGATCGACGATGAAGGTCACGTTTACGGCCTGCTTCAGTATCGAGTCGTTGTCGATGCGGACCGATACTTCGGCGTTGCGGAAACCTTTGTCTGCGTAGTATTTGTGAATGAGCTTCGAGTTCTTGTCGATCACGTAGTCCGAAAGCTCGGTGCCGCGCTTGAGTTTGAGCTTTTCGAGCAGGTCTTTCTGGTTGCTTTTGGAGATGCCCTCGAAACGCCAGTAATTGACGCGGGGACGTTCCTTCAGGAAAACTTCCAGGTCGAGGCTGTCGCCTTCGATGGTCGCACCGACGCGGATGTCCGAAAAGAGGCGCTGGTTCCACAGGCGGGTGATGGCTGTCGAGATGAAGTTGCTGGGCAGGTATATCGAATCGCCCGGGATAAGACCCGACGAAGCTCGCAGAATGCTGTTGTCAATGTATTGCGCCCCGTGAATATTGACGTTGCGGATGTGGTAAAGTTTCTGGGTACCGCCTTCGAGTGTCGGGGCTTTTTCGAATTGCTGTAAAAGCTGGTTCGTATCCTCGTCCTGATCCGTCTGTTCGGCCGGGGGCGGAGCCGCCTCGCCGGAGGGCTCCTGCGCGAATATCTGGGGACAGAGCAGCAGCAGGGCGGCCGTCAGTGTCAGAAATACTTTGCCTGGATGATTCATCGTGTGTCGTCTAACTTCTCTCTAGAGTTTCTTTCTTCATTCTCTCCGTTCAGTGTAGCGAGTAAACTCGTGATGCACTCGCTTACCGAATACGTTCATTATTTTTTACCAGTCCGAAACGCCTTTCGCGCCGGGCATATTCGTCGAGTGCCTGCGCGAAATCCTCTTCGGTAAAGTCGGGCCATAATACGGGGGTGAAAAAGAGTTCGGCGTAGGCAGCCTGCCACAGCAGGAAATTGCTGAGCCGTTGTTCGCCGCTGGTGCGTATCAGCAGGTCGGGGTCGGGACAGCCCGCCGTATAGAGCGCTTCGGAAACCGTTTGCTCGGAAATCTCTTCCGAAGAGAAGATGCCGGCTGCGGCACGGCGTGCCAGACCCTGCATCGCATGGACGATTTCGCTGCGGGAAGAGTAGTTGAGGGCCAGTTGCAGCGTAAGGCGTTTCCCGGTAGCCGTTCGGTTTTCGATCTGATCCAGGTGGTGTTTTACTTTTTCGGGGAAACGGCTTTTGTCGCCGATGATCCGCACGCGCACTCCCTGAGCGGCCAGTTCGGGCGTTTCGTTGATTACGCTCTTGCAGAAGAGCTCCATCAGGGCATCGACCTCTGCGGCGGGGCGTCCCCAGTTTTCGGTCGAGAAAGCATAAAGCGTCAGGTAGCGAACCCCGTGACGGGTCGCGGCCTGGATTGCCCGGCGCACGGACTCCACACCCCGGATATGACCTTCGAAACGCTCCAGCCCGTGTTGCGCGGCCCAGCGTCCGTTGCCGTCCATGATAATGGCGACGTGTCGAGGTATGCGTTTTTGCTCGCTCATAGCATGCAAATATAGGGAATAAAATCCGAAAGCGAAAGAATTTCCGGCAAACAGGGATTTTTCGTCAGCTTCGGATATCCACTCCCCACATCATTTTCTTGCGTAACGTGTCGTAAAACGATATATTGTGCGGGACCGCCAGAAAAAAGCGTCTGGAAGCCAGTCGGACCCTGAATTCGGCTCCTTCGGGAATCGGACAGGTTTCGTTGTCGGTGGCGATCGATATTTCGGCGTGCCGGGCGTGTACCTTGAGCCGCACGTCGCTCGACGAAGGAATCACGACCGGGCGCATCGTCAGGTTGTGGGGCGCGACGGGCGAGAGCACCAGGCAGGCGCATTGGGGGGCGACGACCGGACCGCCCACGCTGAGCGAATAGGCCGTCGAGCCGGTCGGCGTGCTGACGATCAGGCCGTCGCCGTGGTAGGTGGCGACCATTTGGTCGTTCACGTACGTTTCGACCGAGATCATGCCCGCGCCTTGGCGCTGGATGACCACTTCATTGACCGCATAGCGGGTCGAGATGCCGTCGCCGAAGTCGCCCGTGACCTCGAGCATCGATCGGGGCTGACATTCGAGTTTGCCGGCGGCGATCAGCTCGAAGACATCGCCGATGCAGCCGTTGCGGGGTACGCTCGTCAGAAAACCCAGATGTCCCGAGTTGATGCCTATGACGGGGATTTCGGCCCCTCCCAGCCGGTGAATGCCATCCAAAAGCGTACCGTCGCCGCCGTAACATACCAGCACCGACTCCGCAGGCTGGGGACCCATCGGCCGCCCGTAACGGTGGGCCGCATCGATGGATATGCCGGTGAGCCGTTCGATCTGGGGAGCGAACTCCTCATTGACCGCGTAATCGAACCCGAAACGGGCGATCGCGTCGAACATCTGATGCAGGTCGCCGGCCGTGTGGACGACGCCCTGCCGGGAAAAAAGTATGATTTTCATCCGTCGTGTCTGGAAAAATAATTAACTTTACCTCCGCAAAGATAGTGAAAGGTGAGAGCAATCGTGCGGGTTTGCGGGTAAAGTTTGACGGATTGCCTGTCGTTTTTGGGTAAATAGAGTTTTTTATGACAAAACTGAGTGTGAACATCAATAAGATCGCCGTGGTGCGCAATTCGCGCGGCGGCAATCTTCCCGACGTGGTACGTGCGGCACTGGACTGCGAGCGCTTCGGAGCGCAGGGGATTACGGTGCATCCCCGTCCCGACGCCCGCCATATCCGTTATTCGGACGTGCGCGACCTGAAGAAAGTGCTGACGACCGAGTTCAATATCGAGGGTAATCCGATCCCTTCGTTCCGCGAACTGGTGCTCGAAGTGCGTCCGGCGCAAGTGACGCTCGTGCCCGATGCCGAGAACGCCATCACCTCCAATGCCGGATGGAATACGGTGAAGTACCGCGATTTTCTGCGGGAGGTGACCGCTGAATTTCAGGCCAGGGGAATCCGGGTTTCGATTTTCGTCGATCCCGTCGCCGAGATGGTTGCGGGGGCGAAGGAGTGCGGAGCCGACCGGGTGGAGCTGTACACCGAGGCCTATGCCCGGGATTTCGCCGCCGGGCGCGAACGGGCGATCGAGCCTTATGTCCGGGCAGCTGAGGAGGCTCGCCGTTGCGGTCTGGGGCTCAATGCGGGCCACGACCTCAATCTGGAGAATCTGTGCTATTTCGTCGAGCGGATTCCCTGGACGGACGAGGTTTCGATCGGGCACGCGCTGATCTGCGACGCTCTCTATTACGGGCTCGAAAATACCGTGCGGCTTTACCGCCGTGAACTGGCGTTCTGAAAATTCGCCCGGCATTCGCTCCGAAGCCGCTTTCCCGGCGGATGGCTCGCTCTTCGACGGGCCGTCGCGGGGCAGTTCCGTCCGTTCCGTATCGAAACGGATGCGGAGGGTAGGTCGTAATGTTGTTAAAATTCTGATTTTATTCCGTGAAAAAAAACGATTCCACAGCTCCTCTGTCCCTGCCGGTTTTCCGGCAGATCTCCGCGATTGCCGCCCGGCAGGACGTTCCGGCCTTCGTCGTCGGAGGGTATGTCCGCGATTTCTACCTCGGGCGGCCTTCTACCGACATCGACGTCGTGGTCGTGGGCAGCGGTATCGGGCTGGCCGAGGAGCTGGGCCGGGAACTGCGGACCAAGGTGTCCGTCTATAAGACTTTCGGCACGGCGGCGCTCCGAACCAGGGGTGTCGAAGTCGAGTTCGTGGGAGCCCGCAAGGAGTCTTACGTGCGCGATTCGCGCAAGCCGCAGGTCGAGGCGGGGACGCTCGAAGACGACCAGCGGCGCCGCGACTTTACCATCAATGCGATGGCCTGGTCGCTCGCGGAGGAGGATTTCGGCCGCCTGGTCGATCCTTTCGACGGGATGCGGGATCTGCACGAGGGAATCATCCGCACGCCGTGCGACCCGGATGTCACCTTTTCGGACGATCCGCTGCGGATGATGCGGGCCGTGCGCTTCGCTTCGCAACTGAATTTCCGGCTCTTCCCCGAAACTTTCGAGGCGATCGTCCGCAACAGGGAGCGTATCGGCATCGTTTCGCGGGAGCGCATCGCCGTAGAACTCAATAAGATCGTTCTCTCGCCCGTTCCGTCCGTAGGATTCGACCTGCTGGAGCGGACGGGGCTGCTGGAGCTGATTTTCCCCGAGATGCAGCGTCTGAAAGGCATCGAACGGCGGGGACAACACGCCCATAAGGACAATTTCTACCATACGCTCAAGGTCCTCGACAACGTGGCGGCCGTGAGCGACGATCTCTGGCTGCGTTGGGCGGCGATCCTGCACGACATCGGCAAGCCGCTGACGAAGGCTTACGATCCTCAGGTGGGTTGGACGTTCCATTCGCACGAAGTGGTCGGTTCGAAGATGGTGCCGGGGATTTTCCGGCAATTGAAGCTGCCGCTGAACGAGCATATGAAGTTCGTGCGGAAGATGGTTTTTCTGCATCTGCGTCCCATTATCCTTTCGGAAGATATGGTGACCGATTCTGCGGTGCGGCGGCTGTTGTTCGAGGCCGGGGACGATGTGGAGAAGCTGATGACCCTCTGCGAGGCGGATATTACATCCGGCATCGACGCCAAAGTGAAACGCTACCTGCAGAATTTCGAGTTGGTGCGCCGCAAGATGAAGGACCTGGAGGAGCGGGACCGTATCCGCAATTTCCAGCCTCCGATCACGGGCGAGATCATCATGGAAACCTACGGAGTTCCGCCCTCCCGCGTGATCGGCGAGATCAAGGAGATCATCAAGGAGGCCATTCTGGAGGGGGAGATTCCCAACGATTATGAGGCGGCGTACGCCTTGATGGAACGGCTGGCGGAAGAACGGGGACTTCGGAAAAAACAGTGAGTGACCCTTCCCTTCCTCGTGCGGTTCGTTTTCCGGAGCTTGTTTCCTTTTGATTTTTATCGTAAGGCGGGTGATCCCGATCCCGTATGCCGTCGTGCGGGTGCGGAGAGGCGGGATGACCGTATATGAAATGCAGCGCAGGGATTCGCCTTGCGCTGCATGTTTTTCGGAACGACCGGTCGCCTGGGGCGGTCGGCCGATTTATTTCTTATCCGTCATTTTGGCGGCTTGTTCCGCTTCGAGGTCTTTTCGTGATTTGGACATCGTTACCAGCCATACGCCCAGGAAGATGCAGCCCGCTGCGGCGGCTTTCGTGAATCCGAAAACGTCGAGCCCGAGCACGACCGTGAAAAGCACCGAGGCGACGGGTTGCACGTAATTGTACATGCTGATAACCGTCGGACGCAGGTAGTGCTGGGCGATCGGCACCATCAGATAGGCCAGGAACGTCGAGAGTACGATGGCGAAGGCGGCTCCGCCCCAGACCCGTGCGGGAACGGCCGGGAAGTCCACTTCGAGGGCGGGCCGGTGGTAAAGTACGACCACTACGATCGCTGCGAAGAAGAACATCCACTTCATCGTGGTCACAGGCGAGTATTTGAGGATCACCTTGCGGCAGGCCGTCAGGTAGATGGCGTAGCAGACCGAACTGACGAGGGTGATGATGTCGCCCGCGATCGATCCGCCGCCGCTTTCGCCGCGGCTGCTGATGAGGATCAGCAGCACGGCTCCCGCCGCGCCGAGTAGCACGCCGCCCGTCTTGAGCGGGGTGATCGGTTCGCGCAGAAAGAACATCGCCAGGATCATCGTGAGGATGGGTACCGTGGTGGCGATGATCGAAACATTGATCGGCGAGGTGAGGGAGAGTCCCCAGAGGAAAAGAATCTGGTCGAGCTGGATGCCGAAGAGCGAGGCGACGAACAGTCCGCCCAGGTCGCGCCAGGCGACCCGTTCGCGCGGCAGGAAGGCGGATGCCAGCCAGAAGAGCAGAAAAGCCCCGACCAGACGATAGACCGTCAGGGCGAAATGGTTAAGCCCCTCCGGGTTCTCGGGCGAGAGAAGGACGGTCTTGCAGATCGGGGAGTTCAGTCCCCAGATGACATTGGCCAGCAGCAGGGCTCCGTGCCCTTTGAGAGCTCCGCGCTCCATTCGATTGATTCCTTTTTTGGTGACAGGGACAAAGATACGCAGAAAACCGGAACTTGGTGCGAAAATTGTCCTATGCTTTCCGTCTATGGGAGCGTTGCGTTATAATTTCGATCTGATTTTCGCCAATCTGTTGTTCGGCGCCAATTTTTCATTTTATGTCTCTTTGACGCGCAACTACCTCGATTTCCAGCAGATTTTTATGCTTCAGGTACTTGCGGCGTCGATTTTTTTCATTCCTTTCGCCCTTTTCTCGAAACAGTCCTACCGCATTCCGCTGCGCGATTTCGGCAATATCTTGATCGTGACCGTGCTGATCGTCTATGGTTGGATGTTCATGCTGTTGTGGGGAGCTTCCTATACCTCGCCGATCGACGCTTCGACGATCTCGACCCTCGGTCCGGTGTTCACCATCCTGACGGGACATTTCCTGCTGCGGGAAAAGAACATTACGTGGGCACGCCGTATCGGTGTGGTGCTGGGTTTCGCAGGTGCGGCTTTCCTCCTGTTCGACAAGGGGTTTCGGCTGGCACCCGGCAGCAGCGGCCTGGGCAACGCCCTGGTGCTCGTCGCCGTGGTGGCGATCGCGGTCAATACGGTCATCATCAAGCCGCAGTTGCAGCGGTACGGGACGTTGGTGGTGATGGGATGGTACTATATCATCGGGTTGCTTATTACCGCCCCCTTCTTCTGGAAATACATTGCCGATACGGATTTTCTGCGCCTGCCGCTGAGCGGTCAGGCGGAGCTGGCTTATGTGCTGGTTCTGGGTACGGTGCTGCCGATGTACCTGCTTTACCGGGGCACGGAGAAGCTCACTTTCATCCACACGGCCCTTTACCGCTATATCCAGCCCGTAGTCGCTACGGTTCTCGCGCTCGTGCGGCACCAGGAACAAATCGACCGCACCAACATCATCGCCGGGGTGTTGATTTTCGCCAGTATTATCCTGGTGATCCGCGAAGCTAATCTGCGAGGTTTCTTCTCCAGCGTTCAGGCACCGTCACCGACTCCTGACGGTCGAAGTCGAAAGCGACCATGACCGAGGTGCTTTCGGTCTTTACCGTTTCCCTCCCGGCGGCATTGCGCCCGATGATCTGCTGGAAGAGGGTGATGCTCTTGTTACCTACTTTGGCGACCGTAGTCGTGACGTAGATGTCGTCCTCCATCCGGATCTGCTCTTTGAAGGAGTTCGCGGTCGCGGCCGTGATGATGCGGCTCGTTCCGGAGAGTACGTCGTCCTGCAGGACCTGCCGGTAGAAATCCGCTTTGCCCAGGTCGAAATACATCTGCTGCGATACATTGTTCACGTGCTGGAACATGTCGATATCCGAAACACGCTTTTGAATAAGAGTTTTGATGATTCGTGCCATAAGGTGTACCTTTTAGGGCAAGAACCTGTCGCTGCCTTTGGCGGGGGATCCGGACAGGCTCTCTGCCTGGTAGATGGTAAAAAGAGGCCGGAGTTCTGTCGGTGCTTTATTCGCGGATGATCCTGAACTCTCCGGCTTCGTTGAAAAGGAGGATCGACGAGGCCTTGCCCGTCGGTTTGCCTTCGAATTTTGGATTGACCACATAATCCACCCCGTCGATGATCTCGCGGGAGATTTCGGCCAGGTTGCGGGGCGTATCTTCGCCCGAGATGTTCGCCGAAGTCGAAACGATCGGGCGCCCCAGCTTGCGCAGCATCGCCTGGCAGAAGGCATGGTCGGGAATCCGTACGCCCAGCGTCCCCTCTTCGGGGATGAGGTTCGCGGCGACGCCCGAAGCTCCGGGCAGGATCAGCGTGAGCGGCTTGGTGGCCAGCTCCTGCACTTCGAAGGCGATGCCGGGGGCCTTGTGAACGTACCGCACGACCATATCGGGCGTGGCGCAGAGCACCAGCATCGATTTCTTGTTTTCGCTGCGCTTGAGGCGGTAGATCCGCTCGACCGCTTCGGCGTTGGTGGCGTCGCAGCCGATGCCCCAGACCGTGTCGGTCGGGTAGAGGATCACTCCTCCTTCACGAAGGATCCGGACGGCCTCCGTCACGGCCTGTTCCATGGTTTCCGTTGCCATAATGTTTTTCGAATTTGCGGATACTCCCGGAGCGGAGCGATTCCCGGGAGCCGTCTTGTGTTAATGGTTCAGGGGCAGCACTTCGATCCAGTAGTCGTCCGGATCGTTGATGAAGTAGAGTCCCATTTCGTGGTTTTCGAAGCAGACGCATCCCAGCTCCTTGTGGCTGTCTCTTATACACATCTCCGAGCCCACGAGACGGAGCTACATCTCGT
>ERZ1027232.1493-NODE-1493-length-10581-cov-4.278453_pt1 | contig 10581 bp, 8 predicted proteins | sample MGYA00519478_ERZ1027232 | MGnify/ENA primary metagenome ERZ1027232 (study PRJEB26926, sample SAMN06164468) | human gut metagenome | biome: ENVO:00009003; feature: ENVO:2100002; material: ENVO:00002003 | host: Homo sapiens | place: USA | collected 2012 ...
GCCGCTGCCGAAAGCGAACACTGCCTGTTATTTTATCATAGTCGCAATAAAAATCAATTTTTATTTGCGATAATTCACGAATCGTTAAAAATTCCGCAACAGATACCACGATTTGTTCATAAGCGATTGCTGCCGCCGGTGGCGCACCTGCCGCTTCCAGAGTCAGCACCCCACGCTGTACATGGGCAAATCCGCCGGGCAGCTGCAGCCGTCCGCCGGACGCAAGCAACTCGTCCAACTGTGCCAAGTGCAGCGCGTCCACCGGGAAGTGTTTTTCTTCTAAGTAAGCGGTCACGGCCCGACGGCGCAAGGGCAGCGGTGCGGCAGTAAGTACCGCCGTTTGCAAACCGTTTAAAGTTCTTGCCGCCTGTAAAAGTTCGGCAGTCTGCGCCTGCAAATAGGCTTCATCCGCTTGCAAATTCTGCAAGGTACGGGCGGCATTTTGCATAAAGCCCGGGTGCACCCGGTCAAAATCCGGCACCAGCGTATGGCGAATGGCATTGCGGCTGTACCGCTCATCGGCGTTACTCTCATCGATCCGATAGTCGATATGCAGCGCCGTGCATGCCGCCCGCACTTCCTCTCCGGTGCAGTCCAGCAACGGACGAATGATCTTGCCCCGCACCGGCGCAATACCGGTGAGTCCTCGCAGCCCGGTGCCCCGAGCCAAGCGGAACAGCATGGTCTCCACCGAATCCGACAGCGTATGCGCCGTGGCGATCCGATCACAGTCCAGCGACTGAAAAAAGGCGTACCGCGCTTGCCGGGCATACGCCTCAACGCCCATACCGGCAGCCTTGGCCTCTTTGGGTGCGTCGATTGCTTTTTCAAAATAAGGCAAATGCTGCCGGGTGCAAAAATCCTGCACAAAGGCAGCGTCCGCCCGGGAGCTTTCGCCCCGAATGCCGTGCTCCACATGGGCAACGGTGATCTTCAGCTGCCACCGTTTCCTGCGGCTGAGCAGGTAGTGAAGCAATAACATGGAGTCCGCCCCACCGGACACAGCTGCCACCACCCGGTCCTCCGGGCACAGCATATTGTGTTCCGTTACCGTCCGGTCAATCCGGTCAAACAAATCAGAATGCATTGGCTGTCTTGTCCACCGCACGGAAGCGGGTGAATTCCTTATCAAAGGTCATCTCAATGGTGCCGGTAGCGCCGTGGCGGTTCTTGGCCACGATCAGCTCCGTATGGTTCTCGTCGATGTCGTCCTGCTTGTCCTCATCCACCTCGCTGCGATAGTAGTCCTCACGGTAGAGGAACATCACAATATCCGCGTCCTGCTCAATGGAGCCGGACTCTCGCAGGTCGGACAGCTGGGGCTTATGGCTCTTGCCTCGCCCCTCGGTACTACGGGCCAACTGGGCACAGCAGATCACCGGGATCATCAGGTCCTTAGCCAGCATTTTCAGCTGGCGGGTGATCTCGGACACCTCCTGCACACGGTTCTCCTTGCGGGTGGCGGATTTGATCAATCCCAGATAGTCGATCATAATCACATCCACATCTTTCATGCGCCGCACCCGGGACTTGATCTCCGGCACGGTGATAGAAGAAGTATCGTCCAAATACAACTCTACATCATTAAACTGGCCGGCAGCATTGCCCAGGCGCACCCACTCGTCGTTGTCCAGCTCACCGGTACGCAGCTTATGGCTGGGCACACCGGCTTGGGACGCCAGCAAACGCTCTGCCAGCTGCTCCTTGGTCATCTCCAAGCTAAAAAACACGCACTTTTTGCGTGCCATCATGGACACATTGGACGCCAGGTTCAGGGCAAAACTGGTCTTACCCATAGCCGGGCGGGCGCCGATCAGGATAAAGTCCGACTTATTCAGACCGGTGATATAGGTATCCAGCAGACCGAAGCCGGTGGGAATGCCCTTGTATTTTTCTTTGTCCTCGCCGGTGAGCTTGCCCAGGCGGTCATACACGCCGTTGACGATCACCTCGCTGACCTTGGTGGGACCGCCGGTGTCCTTACCCTGGCGAATATCATAGATCTTCTGCTCTGCCGCGTCTAAGATAGAGGAGGCGTCGCCCTCACCGCTGGCCGCATCGTCCATGATCTCCCGAGCCGTTTGGATCAGGGTTCGAAGATAAAACTGCTCCTTCACGATCTTGGCATAGCTGGCTACATTGGCCGTAGAGGGCACACTGTTTGCCAGCTGCACCAGGTATTCCCTGCCGCCTGCCACATCGTAATGTCCCTCTTTGGCCAGCACATCGGCAATCAGTACCGGGTCAATATTGGCCTGGGAAGAGGTGTACATGGACAGCATGGCGCCAAAGATGGCTCGGTGTTGAGGCAGATAAAAGCTTTCTGCCTTCAGGTGCATCAGCACCTCCTCCATACAGCCGGAATTCAGCAGAATACAGCCCAGTACGCTCTGTTCCGCCTCTAAATTGTACGGCAGCGCCACGCCGCCGGTCGTTGTTGCTTCCGCCATTTTCATCACCGTTTTTGTTGGTTTTTGGCTCTTACGCCTCGGTCACCTGTACAAAGATCTTTGCCGTAATTCCGGCATAGACTTTCACTTCTGCCTGTACGGTACCAAAGGTCTTAATGTCATCCATCACGATCTTACGCTTGTCGATCTCCACGCCCAGATCCTTTTTGATCTGCGCCGCCACATCCTTAGAGGTGACGGAGCCGAACAGTTTGCCGTTGGCACCGGCCTTGGCTTTTAGCTTAAAGGTCTTGCCCTCCAGCTTCTGTGCGTCGGCGGTGGCTGCTTTCACTTCCTCGGCTTTGTGGAACTTCTTGGCCGTTTCCTTAGAGTTAAACTCGTTCATAGCGGTGGCATTGGCCTCTACCGCCAACCCCTTGGGAAAGAGAAAATTGCGGGCGTAGCCGTCCGAGGCATTTACTAAATCGCCTTTTTTGCCCAGCGCTTTTACATCTTGTTTCAAAATGACTTTCATACGCTTCTCCTTAAATCTCCATCAAAATGGGCAGCACCATGGGGCTGCGCTTGGTCTTTTCATACATCAGGTGGGAGATTTCATCCCGCAGCTTGGACTTAACGGTGTTCCAGTCCCGACCCTTCACATCATAGTAATCGTAAATCACATGGCAAGCCAAATCGCGAGCCTTGTTCATCAGATCTTCGTTCTCCTTCACATAGACAAACCCGCGGGACACCACATCCGGACCGCTGACCACATCACCGGTCTCCGCGTCCAGGGTGGCCACCACAATGATAATGCCGTCCTGGGACAGATGCTTACGGTCGTTCAAAACAATATTGCCCACATCGCCCACGCCCAAGCCGTCTACATACACTTCGCCGGCAGGCACAGTCTCGATCTGTTTCATTTCCGTCTTGCTCAAAGAGATCTTTTCACCAATATTGCCCAGGTAAATGTGCTTCATATCATAGCCCATGGACATAGCCAGCCCAGCGTGCTTTTGCAGATGCTTTTGCTCGCCGTGCACGGGAATGAAATACTGGGGCTTAACAATACCCATCATCAATTTCAGTTCTTCCTGACAGGCGTGGCCGCTGACATGCACCTCGTACATCTTTTCGTAGATCACCTCTACATTGTGCTTCATCAGTTCGTTGACCACATTGCCCACCATCTTCTCGTTGCCGGGTATGGGCGTGGCGGAAATGATCACATAGTCGTTAGGACCGATATTCACCTTGCGATGCTCACCAAAGGCAATCCGAGTCAAGGCAGACATAGGCTCGCCCTGGCTGCCGGTGGTAATAATCACCAGTTTATCGTCCGGGTAACGCTTAATGGCGTCAATGGGAATGAGAATATTCTCCGGCACATTCAGGTAACCCAGATCCTGGCCCACCTGAACCAAGTTTTCCAAGCTACGGCCGGTCACGGCCACCTTACGCCCTCTAGACTGGGCCACATCAATAATCTGCTGCACGCGGTGGATATTGGAAGCAAAGGTCGCCACCACAATGCGCTTATTGTGTGCCTTACGGAACAGCTGCTCAAAGCTCTCGCCCACCTTGCGCTCGCTCATGGTATAGCCGGGGCGCTCTGCATTTGTGGAATCGGAAAGCAGTGCCAAAACGCCCTTTTTTCCATACTCGGCGAAGCGAGCCAGATCGATCATATCTCCGTCTACCGGGGTGGTGTCAATCTTAAAGTCGCCGGTTTGGATAATCACACCTGCCGGGCAGCGGATGGCAAGACCTACTGCATCCGGAATGGAGTGGTTCACATGGATAAATTCAATATTAAAGGCACCCAGAGTGATGTTGTCCCGGGGGCGAATTTCCACCAGCTTGGCCTTGTTCAGCAGGCCGTGCTCCTTGAGCTTGCCCTGGATCAGGCCGATGGTCAGCTTAGTGGCATAGATGGGCACATTGATCCGCTTAAGCAGGAATGCCAGGCCGCCGATATGATCCTCGTGGCCGTGGGTCACCAATACGCCCTTAATTTTGTGTCTGTTTTTTTCTACATAGGTAAAGTCCGGGATCACCAAGTCCACGCCCGGCAGATCCGATGTAGGGAATGCCAGACCGCAGTCCACAATGAACATATCGTCCTTGTATTCATAAAGCGTCATGTTCTTGCCGATCTCATTCATACCGCCTAAAAATGCAATATGAACAGACTCCTCCGGCTTTTTCTGCCGCGGAGCGCCTTTCTTTACCGGTCTGCGGTATGTGTAGCGCTTCTTGGAATTCCGTTTTCCGGAAGCAGCCTTACCGTCAGACTTATTCTGATTGATCATTTGATTTGATTCCTCCTATTAAATATAGTTTTCCGAACATCACAAATTGCATATATCATAAAATAAATAACGCCAAATGTCAAGTGGCCCCGGACCGGTGTACGGATTTTGCCACGCTGTATTGATTATTGCCACAAAGCGTGCTAAAATATCCCGGCGAGGTAATATTTATGAAAAAAGTGAGCATTTATACCGACGGTGCCTGCTCCGGCAACCCGGGCAAAGGCGGCTGGGGCGCTGTACTGGTGTATAACGGTACGGAAAAAGAAATGAGCGGCTACGAGGCAGAAACCACCAACAACCGTATGGAACTGACGGCGGTGATCCGTGCCCTGGCAGCCTTGCGGGAGCCTTGCCTGGTGACCCTGACCACCGACTCCAAATATGTGTGCGACGCGGTAACCAAGGGCTGGGTCTACGGCTGGCAGCGCAAGGGCTGGCGCAAGGCAGACGGCAAACCGGCGCTGAATGTTGACCTGTGGCAGCAGCTGCTGCCCCTATTGCAGATCCACACCGTCACCTTTAACTGGGTCAAGGGTCACGCCGGCCACCCCTATAATGAGCGGTGCGATGCCTTGGCGGTGCAGGAATACACCAAACACAAATAATCGCGCCCCTATTCTACTACGAACAGGCGGACGAAAAAACGGCTATACCGACGAAAAATCGGTATAGCCGTTTTTTATTTAGTATTTAGACTTGGCAGTGTAATTCACCTTGCCGCCTACATACCGGCGCAAGGTAAAGTTTTTGCCGCTCTGGCTCACTTTCAGGCTCACCTTTTTGGGCTTTGCCTCCTTGCTGGTGTAGAACTTGCAAGAGATGGTACCGTCCTTTACGCTCATTTTGATCTTAATGGGCATACCGGTATTGTTCTTCCAGCGAAAGTCCTGAGAGCCCCACATAATGGCTGCGTCCCGACCCAGGGGCACATAGGTAACCCGCTGGTTGTGCTGGTGCCGCTCCACAATAGACACATTGGCAAGCAGTGCAGTATTAAACATGGTGGAAGCCACCTGGCAGATACCGCCGCCAACGCCCATAACCGTGCCGCTGCCGCTGAACACATAGGCCTCTTTATAACCACGGCTCTTGGTGCGCTTACCTACAACTTTATTAAAGGAAAAGGTCTGTCCCGGCTGGATCACGGTGCCGTCAATGGCCTTGCTGGCAATGCGCAGATTGGTGGTGCGGTTCTTATTGTTCACATACTTGGAAGAATAGCTGGCATACAGGTTGGAGTAGCTGGAGCTGGTCACCTTGCTGTAACTGCCGTTGTACACCTTGTTGGGAAAGGACAGGTACGCCCGCACCTGGGCATAGTATGTATTGCCCTTTTTGATTTTCTTGATGGTAGTGGAAGTGGCGGAGGACTTGGTGATCTTCACCGTCTTAACGCCCTTTTTCATCTTCTTATCCGTGCTGTAACGCACTTCATAGCCGGAGCAGGTCACCTTGTTCCACCGGATCTTCAAATTCGTGCCGGACTTGGTCACGCTCTTCATGGACACGGTGGAGGGACGGGTGCCGGTATTCAGTACCGCGCTAAGGGGACCGGCGTAGGAGCCGTCCTTTTTGCCGCAGGCAGCAATCTTGAAGTAGTATTTTTTACCGGCAGACAGCTTGCTGATTTTGGCCTTGGTGCCGCTGACAGTGGCAACCTTGCTGTAATTACCGTTTGCAGAGGTAGACTGATACACCCGATACATGGCAGCGCCGGGTACCTGCTTCCAGTTCATGGTAATGGTGGTGGTGGTCCGGCTGGTGGACATACCGGTCACCCGACCGGGCAGAATCTTAAAGCTGCGGCTCACCGCGCCGGTATAATCGCCGGTGCCGGTCAACTTCACCTGGGCGGTGCCGCAGGCGGTATTGGCGCTGTACTGCACCTTGTAATCCTGCCCCTGGATCAGGGCAATATCGTTATACTGCACCTTCACCGAGGGGCGCAGAGCCTTGCCGGTGTAGGTAGTAGAAGCGTACTGCAAGGTCACTGTGCAGTCCCGCAGGTCCACGGGGGCCGGTTCCTCTCCCTCTGCCGCAAAGGCAGACACCGTACCCAGGGAGCAGGCAATGAGCATCAGCAGGCTCAAGGTCAGGCTAAACAGTTTTTTCATAAGAACTCTCCTCTTTTCTGTTATTTTTTCTGCCCGTAATAAGCATTGGCGCCGTGCTTGCGCAGATAATGCTTATCCAGCAGGTAAGATTCAATTCCAATGGGCCGCTCCCCGGCAATGCGCTCAGTACGGCTGGCCATTTTGGCGATTTCTTCCAAGATCAGCGCGTTCTCCACAGAGGCGGCCGCGCTCTTGCCCCAGGTAAAGGGGCCGTGGCGTTGCACCAGCACACCGGGGAACGCCCCCGGGTCCAGTCCGCGCCGGCGGAACTCTTCCACGATCACCCCACCGGTATTGGCCTCATACGCCGTGTTGACCTCATCCTCCGTCAGACCACGGGCACAGGGTATGTCGCCGTAGGCAAAATCCGCGTGGGTGGTGCCGTAGGCCGGTATGTCCCGCCCGGCTTGCGCCCACGCACAGGCCCAGGAAGAATGGGTGTGGGTAATGCCCCCGATCTCCTGGAACGCCTTATATAACGCCAAATGGGTGGGGGTGTCGGATGAGGGATTCAACTCCCCCTCTACCCGGTTGCCGTCCATGTCCATGACCACCATATCCGCCGGGGTCAATTCACTATATGGCACGCCGGAGGGTTTTATGACAAACAGCCCCTGTTCCCGGTCGATGGCCGACACATTGCCCCAGGTGAGCACCACCAAATTGTAGCGCACCAGATCCATATTGGCTCGGTAAACTTGTTCTTTTAATGCTTCTAACATCTGCTTTTATTCTCCCTCCGCCGCCCGGCGCTCTAAGTCCAGGGCTGCGTGAAATGCTTGCATATAGGCGTCAAAATCCGCCACATCCTGCGCCGTAGGCTCCACCGTCACCGTTTGACAGCAGGCAAATACCTGCCGCTCCAGGAAGGCAGCCAAACGCTCTCCGTTCTGCCGCTGCAGCATATATGCCGCCAGCAGCGCCATACCCCAGGGGCCGCCGGAACCGGCTGTCTCCATCACAGTAACCGGTGCCGCCAAAGCGGAGGCCAACAGCCGCTGCCCCACCTGCGGGGTGGTAAAGAACCCGCCGTGGCCGTAAATCCGCTGCAAGGGCACCTGCTCGTCCCGAGTCAGAATATCCATACCCACTTTCAGCGCCGCCAAGGCACCGCACAGGTTGCTGCGCATCAGATTGGGCCAATTCACCGTGCTGTCTGCCCGACGCACCGTCAACGGTCGCCCGGCGTCCAAATTCAAAATACTCTCGCCGGAGGTGTAGCCGTAGGTAACAATCCCGTCACAATCCGGCGCACCGTCCACAGCGCTGTTAAACAAAAATTCATAGATCTTGCCGTCCGGCACAGGCTGCCCCATAGCAGCGGCAAAATTCCGCAGCAAACCGGCAATCACATTCACCTGGGACGAACAGTTATTGGCGTGCACCATTGCCACCGGGTGGCCGCAAGGGGTGGTAACCATATCAATTTCCCGATGCACCCGGGCAAGAGGCCGATCCAGAACCACCATAGCAAAAACAGAAGTGCCGGCAGACACATTCCCGGTGCCGGGCGCTACGCTGTTGGTGGCCACCATACCGGTGCCCGCGTCCCCCTCCGGGGGACAAAAGACCGCGCCGGGCTGCAAGGTACCGCTGGGATCCAGCAGCGCCGCCCCAGCAGGGGTCAGGGTGCCTGCGGGCGTGCCCACCGGCAAAATCTCCGGCAGCAAATCCGCCAAAGTCCAAGGGTAGTTCTTGTCCGCCACCAGCCGGTCAAAGGCTGCCAGCATTTTTGCGTCATACTGACCGGTAGCCGGGTCTATGGGGAACATACCGGCGGCATCGCCCACACCCAATACCCGCCGACCGGTAAGCAAGTAGTGCACATACCCGGCCAAGGTATTCATAGATGAAAGCTGCTGCAAATGTGACTCTCCGTCCAGCACGCACTGGTACAAATGGGCCACACTCCACCGCAGGGGAATATTAAAGTTGAACAGCGCCGTCAGTTTTTCCGCCGCAGCACCTGTATTGGTGTTGCGCCAGGTGCGAAAGGGCACCAGCAGCCGATCGCTACTGTCAAAGGCCAAATAACCGTGCATCATGGCGCTGATCCCCGCCCCTGCCAAATGGGTCAGTTCCGCGCCGCAAACCGCCTTTACATCTGCTGCCAAGGCGGCATAGCAGTCCTGCATACCGGCGATTATAGCCGCCTGGCTGTAAGACCACAAACCGTCCACCATTTGATTCTCCCACAGGTGGTGACCCTGGGCAATGATCCGATTATGCGCATCCAGCAGCACCGCCTTAATGCGGGTGGAGCCGAACTCCATACCCAATACGGCCTTGCCTGCGGTCACAGTTTGTGCGATCTCCTTTTGTCTGGCGATATCCATAGGCAGCTCCTTCATCTTTTCTGTCTTATTTTCTATCTTAATTTTACAGTATTCCCCTATTATTTGCAATACGCACGCAGCAGAAAAATCAAAAAAATACGGCAAACTGTTCGTACAGCTTGCCGCACTTTTTGTGCATTATTCCTGTGGCTGCGCCTCATCTTTTTCCTTGAGCGTCAAAATACAGGAAGCCACCGTGTGCTTACGCACATCCAGCACCTGAATTTCCAGGTCTTCCGTCTCCACATCAAACTTGCTGCCATCCTTGGGAATGGTGCAGTACAGGCCGAAAATGTAGCCGCTGAGGGTTTCGTAAGTATCCACCGGCAGCTCCAGCCCGGTCAACTCCGCCACATCGTCCAGGGACACGCCGCCCTTGATCTTCCAGGAGCGGTCGGTCAGAGGCACCACATCCGGCTGGGCGTTGGGCAGCTCCTGGTCGTTATCCAGGTCGCCTACCAGCTGTTCCAGCAGGTCGTTCATGGTAATAATACCCACGGTACCGCCGTACTCGTCCAGCACCACGGCAAAGTGGTTGTGGCTCTTTTGCATCAGTTCAAAGAGCACGTCGATCTTCATGGTCTCCGGCACATAAATAGGCTGCACAAAAGCGTCCTTTTTCACCGCAGCGCGGGTCTTGTCGGCAATACGGAAGAACTTTTTGGAATCCAGCACGGCCACCACATTATCGATAGAGCCCTTAAACACCGGGTACAGACTATGGGTACTGGCGGAGATCACTTTCTCCCAGGTGGTCACATCGTCGTCAATATCCAGCGCCTGAATATCCTTGCGATGGGTAGAAAACTCGCCGGCGTCCTTGTCGTCAAACTCAAAAACATTGACAATCATCTTTTGCTCGGTCTTGTCAAAAATGCCCTTTTGACCGCCCACATCTACCAGCATACGGATCTCTTCTTCCGACACCTCTTCATCGTCCCCATTCGGGTCAATGCGCAGAATACGCAGCACCAGGTTGGTAGAGGAAGTGAGCAACCACACCAGCGGGGCAAAGAATTTAGAGGACACATAGATCAGCCCGGACACACCCAGGGAGATCTGCTGGGTCTTTTTCATTGCCACCCGCTTGGGCACCAGTTCGCCAAATACCAGAGTCACATAAGACAGAATGATGGTAATGACGATCACGGCAATGGTATTCAGCGTACTTTCTTTGATCTGCACGCCCAGATCATCTACCAACCAGCGCACAATCACATCGGAAAAGTTGTCCGCCGCAAAGGCGCTGCCCAAAAAGCCGGACAGGGTAATGGCGATCTGAATGGTAGCGAGAAAGCCCGCCGGCTTTTCCGTCAGCTTACGCAGCCGCTTCGCTCTGCGGTTGCCGTCCTCCGCCAGCTTTTCCAGCTTCAACTCGTTCATAGCTGTCTCTTATACACATCTGACGCTGCCGACGAAT
>ERZ1027232.1506-NODE-1506-length-10526-cov-5.329386_pt1 | contig 10526 bp, 7 predicted proteins | sample MGYA00519478_ERZ1027232 | MGnify/ENA primary metagenome ERZ1027232 (study PRJEB26926, sample SAMN06164468) | human gut metagenome | biome: ENVO:00009003; feature: ENVO:2100002; material: ENVO:00002003 | host: Homo sapiens | place: USA | collected 2012 ...
GACGGCGTGAAGATACCCGTACTTTTCCGTCCCTGGCACGAACACAGCGGCAGCTGGTTCTGGTGGGGCGAAAAACTGTGTACCCCTGAAGAGTATAAGGCATTGTGGCACATGACAGTGGATACTCTGCAGGCCAAAGGAGTGGACAATGCACTTTATGCTTACTCTCCGGGCACGGAACCCAAGGACACGACGGAATATTTGAAGAAGTATCCGGGCGATGAGTTGATAGACGTTATCGGTTTCGATACCTATCAGTTCGATCGGGATGCCTATCTTGCCGGGATGGATAGGGCACTTTCCATTATCGACAGTGTAGGGAAAGCACACAATAAGGTGATTGCTGTGACCGAAACCGGTTACGAAGGAATTCCCGATGCCAAATGGTGGACTGGTACTCTGCTGCCTGCGTTGGAGAAATATCCGCTTGCCTATGTGCTGGTGTGGCGCAATGCCCGTGAAAAGGTGACCCATTACTATGCCCCCTATCCGGGACAGACATCTGCGGAGGATTTTGTGGAGTTCTATAACAATCCCAAGACGCTGTTTGCAGCTGATGTAAATCTGTATCAATAAACAAACAATCAATATAACAGACATGGAAGCTTTTAAAGAAAAGGTAGAGAGGCTCTTTCAGAGACACGAAGAGTTGATTACGAGAAAGAATGTGGCCGTGGAAGACGGCAATGGCATATTCACCCGCTATAAATATCCGGTAGTGACGGCTGCTCATACACCTGTATTCTGGCGGTATGATTTGGATGAGAAGTCCAACCCGTACCTGATGGAACGTATCGGTATGAATGCGACCATGAATTCGGGGGCCATTAAGTGGAATGGCAAGTATCTGATGGTGGTACGTGTAGAGGGCGCTGACCGTAAGTCGTTCTTTGCCGTAGCCGAGAGTCCCAACGGCATTGATAATTTCCGGTTCTGGGATTACCCCATCAGCATGCCCGAAGACACGATTCCGGCAACGAATGTATACGACATGCGACTCACGGCTCATGAGGACGGCTGGATTTACGGTATCTTCTGCGCCGAACGCCACGACGACAATGCGCCTGCCGGTGATTTGTCCTCGGCTACGGCTACAGCTGCCATTGCCCGCACCAAGGATTTAAAGAACTGGGAACGCCTGCCCGACCTGAAGACCAAGAGCCAGCAACGCAACGTAGTGCTGCACCCGGAGTTTGTAGATGGCAAATATGCCCTCTATACCCGTCCGCAGGATGGCTTTATTGATGCCGGCAGCGGTGGTGGTATCGGCTGGGCGCTGGTGGACGACATAACCCATGCCGAGGTGAAGGAAGAGAAGATTATCGACCAGCGCTACTATCACACCATCAAGGAGGTGAAGAATGGTGAAGGTCCGCATCCCATCAAGACTCCGAAAGGATGGTTGCATCTGGCTCATGGTGTCCGCGGTTGTGCCGCCGGATTGCGTTATGTGCTTTATATGTACATGACTTCCCTGGAAGACCCGACGAAACTGATTGCCACTCCCGGTGGGGCCTTTATGGTACCCGAGGGTGAGGAGCGTATAGGTGACGTAAGCAATGTACTTTTCACCAACGGCTGGATTGCCGACGAAGACGGAACAGTATTCATCTACTACGCTTCTTCCGACACGCGGATGCATGTGGCTACCTCTACCATTGATAAGCTGGTGGACTATTGCATGAATACGCCTGCTGACGGCTTGTCTTCATCAGCTTCGGTAGAAACGTTGAAGAAACTGATAGACAAGAATTTGCAGATAATGAAATAATAAAAATACAACATACTATGGCAACACTAAAAGAGAAAATCGGTTATGGTTTTGGGGATATGTCTTCCTCTATGTTCTGGAAAATATTCTCCTATTACTTACCGTTCTTCTATTCGAATATTTTTGGTTTGAGCTTGGCTGATGCAGGATTGCTGATGCTGGTGACACGTATTTGGGATGCAGTGTCCGATCCGATGATGGGAGTCATTGCAGACCGTACTCATACGCGTTGGGGTAAATACCGTCCTTATTTGTTGTGGATTGCAGCTCCTTTTGCCATTGCCGGGATTTTACTTTTTACAACGCCCGACATGGGGACAACGGGTAAGCTGGTATGGGCTTATGTCACTTACATCTTGATGATGACGGTATATACGGCAATCAATGTACCATACGGGGCTATGTTGGGAGTAATGACTGATGATTCGAACACAAAAACGGTTTTCTCTTCTTACCGTATGTTTTTTGCATACGGAGGTAGTTTTATCGCTTTGGGAGCATGGGAGCCATTGTGTAATTGGTTTAAATCAATGGACTATAGCAATGCTTCCAGTTGGCAATATGCCATGGTATGCATTGCCACGCTCTGCTTTTTGGGTTTTCTGTTTTGCTTTAGCATGACGCGCGAGCATGTCAAGAGTGTGGCGTCCGAATCCATCGGTAAGGATGTGAAGTCACTGGTGCGCAATTCGCCTTGGTGGATATTGAATGGTGCGGCGTTGTTGTCGAATTTCTTCAATACGGTACGCGGAGCTACTGCCGCCTACTTCTTCAAGGACTATATCAGTGCCAATGCATTCCTCGATTTCGGGGTGTTCAATCTGGTATTGTATGCCGGCTTGTTCCTGATGGTGGGTGAAGTGTGTAATATGATTGGTGTGGCGCTGGCTGTGCCTCTGTCCATGAAGTTTGGAAAGAAGTCCACTTATATCATTTCGCTCGTGTGCCTGGTAGTGTTCAGTGTGCTCTTCTTCTTTGTGCCGAATGACGGGCTGGGATGGTGGCTGATGATGATTTTCCAGGTGCTTATCTCCATCTGCACCGGTATCGTATCTCCGTTGATTTGGAGCATGTATGCGGATGTGGCGGACTATGCCGAGCAAAAGGATGGCACATCCTCTACAGGGCTGATATTCTCTTCCGGTTCTATGGCGCAGAAGTTTGGCGGTGCATTTGCAGGCTGGGCAGTAATGGCACTGTTGGCATTCTTCGGTTACAATACCGCAGAGAATGCCGTGCAGACTCCCGAGGCGCTGGATGGCTTGAAGTATCTGATGAGCTTTATTCCTGCTGCGATAGCCGCACTTTCCATCGTTGTCGTATTCATCTATCCATTGAATAAGACGCGTATGGCAGCCATCAATGCAGACCTGAAAGAGCGCCGTGAGAACCTTCAGCAGAATAACTCATAACTTATAACTCATAACTCAAAAACTTGTGGATATCAAGAAGATGAAACAGGAGATGGAGGAGGAGCTGGTTTCCAATATCCTCCCCTTCTGGATAAATAGAATGACGGATGAAGTGAACGGCGGTTTCTACGGCCGTATCACGGGCCGGGAGGAGGTGAAGCCCGAAGCAGAAAAGGGGGCAATCCTGAACGCCCGCATCTTGTGGACCTTCTCGGCTGCATACCGCTTGCTGAAGAGGCCGGAGTATCTGGAAACGGCTACGCGTGCCAAACGTACTCTTATCGACCGTTTCTATGACAATGAATTTGGTGGAGTTTACTGGTCTCTCGACTATAAAGGCAATCCGCTCGATACCAAGAAGCAGATTTATGCTTTGGGGTTCGCCATCTACGGGCTGAGTGAATATGCTCGTGCCACGGGCGATGATGAAGCGCTGGCATATGCCATCCGCTTGTTCGAGACCGTCGAAGAGCATAGCTTCGACCCCGTGAAAAACGGTTATTGCGAAGCCTTGACCCGCGAATGGGGAGAAATAGCCGACATGCGCCTCAGCGCCAAGGATGAGAACGAGCGCAAGACGATGAATACCCATCTGCATATTCTGGAACCTTATACCAATCTTTTCCGCGTGTGGAAGGATACCCGTCTGGAGAGGCAACTGCGCAATTTGATAGGCCTTTTCACGGAACGGATTCTGAATATCAAGACCGGTCATCTGGAATTGTTCTTCAATGATGATTGGGTTAGTAAATACCGCATTGTCTCCTATGGACACGACATCGAAGCCTCCTGGTTGATACACGAGGCTGCCCTTGTTCTGGGCGATAAGGACCTCCTGGAGAAAGTGGAACCACTTGTAGAATACATCGCTGCCGCTGCCGATGAAGGATTGACGCCCGTCGGCAGCGTCAGATGTGTATAAGAGACAGCATGATATACGAGACTTTTCTGGATAAAGGAAAGACCGATACTGACCGCCACTGGTGGGTGCAGGCCGAGAACGTAGTGGGACATGCCAACCTCTACCAGCACTTTGATGACGAAGTGGCCATGCAGAAGGCTCTCCGATGTTGGGACTTCATCAAGCAGCATCTGGTAGACTACAAGTACGGAGAATGGCATTGGAGCGTGCGTGCCGACGGCACGGTGAACACCGATGATGACAAGGCGGGATTCTGGAAATGTCCGTATCACAACGGACGTATGTGCATGGAAATTATTGAACGTTTTTCATAGGTTTTCTATCATAAGAAGATGAATAGATTGATGGTTTTGGGGATTCTTGTCTGGATGGGGATTGCGCTGCATGCGCAATCTCTTTATCCGGACTTCAGCAAGCTGAACTTCGGGTGCGATGGAAACAGCATTACCGCAGGCGAACAATGGTCTAAGACTGTAGTGGATAAACTCGGATTCGCTACACATCACAACGTGGCGGTCGGTTCTGCCACATGGGCATGCCATCCCGATACTCAGGATTATGGCAGCGAAGCTTTTGCCGGCATCTCCGGCGGTTGGCAGGTTACGGAGGATAAGCATGAGTTACAGATGCGGCACAACAACGTGTCAAAGGTGCATATCCAGAAGTTCATAGCCGAAGTGGAAAGTGGCGCTTACCCTGCGCCCGATGTCTTTGTGTTCTCTATGGGAACGAATGACCGTAACTTGGGTAGTGCCGAAGAGGCCCTTAAAGGGAAGACGCTCGATGAAGTAGATGTCAACACCATGGCGGGCGGTGCCCGTTGGTCCATTCAGACCATTCTGGAGCATTATCCCCAATGCCGCGTATTCGTGTGCACGCCGATTCAGACCGGCAACCCCGAACACAATGCACTGAATCTGCAGAAGATTGCCATCTTGCGTGAGTTGTGCCGGGCGCTTTCCGTGCAGCTGATAGACTGTTACTCCAACTGTGGTATCACCGAAAAGTTTGAGCAGCCTTCCGGTAGCGGGCGCTATCTGCGCGACGGGTTGCATCCCGACAAACCGGGGCAGGAGCTGATGGGCCGTTACATCGCGAAGGAGATACGGAACCATTTCTTTTAGTTCCGTTCTGCATATTCCGGTTGGAATAACTTATCATTTAGGGCTTGTAAAGCCCTTTTTTTGTCTGTATTCTTAATGACGAATGCCACGTCATTATTGCTGCTGCCATATGAAATCATCCGTAGGGGGATGTCCTTTAGCGCCTCCATAATCTTTGCCTCAAACCCGGCATATTCCCATTGCATGTTGCCCACCACGGAGACGATGGTCATGCGGTCTTCTACCAATACATGGGCATATTGGCGTAGTTCGGAGATGATGTTCGATAAACGAGTGCAGTCGTCTATAGCCACAGATACGTCCAGATTGGAAGATACCAGCAGGCAGAGGGGGGTACGGTACTTGGCAAAAATGTCGAAAATCTTGCTGATGAACAGATAGGGACACAGATTATGGTTCGATTCGAACTTTATGTATATGATGTGGTCCTTGGCGGCTATGGCCTTGATGATATTGTCGTCCTGCAGGTTGGAAATTAGCGTGCCTTCTGCCGACGGTTCCATAGAGTTAAGCAACCGGACGGGAATATTCCTTAGGCGTGCCGGGGCGATACAGAAGGGATGCAGTATCTTGGCACCATAGAAGGCCAGTTGTTCGGCTTCGTTGAAGCTGAGGCGTTTCACGGGGCGGGTACCTGACACCTCGCGCGGATCACTGTTGTGCATGCCATCTATGTCCGTCCATATTTGTATCTCGTCTGCTTGGAGGGCGGTGCCAATGAGGGAAGCAGTGTAATCACTGCCGCCGCGTTTCAGGTTATCTGTTTCGTTATAGGCATTCTTGCAGATGAAACCCTGAGTGATGAAGAGATTGATGCCGGGATGGCAGGCAAGCTGTTCTCGGAGTTTCTGTTCTATATATTCCAAGTCGGGTTCGTTGTCGGGGCCGATACGCATGAAGTCGAATGCACAAAGCAGTACATTGGGAACTTTCAGCTCGCGCAGGTAGAAGTGCATTAGGGCGGTACTGATAAGTTCGCCTTGTGCCAGCACTTCCTTCTCTTCGACAGAGGTGAAGGAATCTTTGGTAAATTTCCAAAGTTGCTGGAAGCGGTCGAGGATATAATCTATTGCTTCCCGTTTCTGTTTCTCGTCGGTCAGCAACCCATTGGCAAATTCGATGAATTGGAATTCCAGCCGGGTGATACGGTCGTGAGCTTGTTCTATTTCACGGTTGAACAAGTTGGCGGCAATCTCCTCCAGATGGTTGGTGGTGCCTGCAGTGGCAGACAGTACCACAATCTTGGGTGTTGCATCTTTAATGAGTGTTGCTACATGTTTCATTCTCTCTACGGTGCCGACGGAAGTTCCGCCGAATTTACAAACTTTCATTTCTTGTTTCTTTTTTAACAGTTTCATAATTGCATTCATCCGGATGTTCTTCCTTCCGGCTTTTCATTTCAGGTGGCCTCTTTCCAAAATGGAAGGGGGAGGCATGAGGGGCTTTCACTGGGACTAGGCCTGCATAATGCCGCTGTGGCATTGCTGTGGTGGGATATTCATATCCCGGTTGGTGGCAGGCTCTTGCCCCTTCACCTATAAAAGTTCAAAAGATATGCCGTTGGTATTTGGGAAAAGCTTATATTTGCACACCCTGTTTTTTACCGTTATCAGTTTAAAAACTTATCGAATAGATATGAGTAAGATTCTAATCATTGATGATGAGGTACAAATCCGTACCCTTCTGACACGGATGATGGAGTTGGAGGGATATGACGTCTGTCAGGCTGGTGATTGCAGGGCTGCCCTGAAGCAACTGGAACTCCAAAATCCCGATGTAGTTTTGTGTGATGTGTTTCTGCCCGATGGAAATGGGGTAGACCTGGTGTTGGCTATCAAGAAGGCGGCACCCAATGTGGAAGTTATTCTGCTGACAGCGCACGGCAATATTCCCGATGGGGTGCAGGCCATCAAGAACGGTGCTTTCGACTACATCACCAAGGGAGACGATAATAACAAGATTATTCCTCTGATAAGCCGTGCTGTAGAGAAAGCGCGTATGAATGTGCGGTTGGAAAAACTGGAGAAGAAGGTGGGACAGACGTACTCTTTTGATTCTATCCTGGGAGAATCCAAAGTCCTGAAGGATGCTGTTTCATTAGCTCAGAAGGTGTCAGGGACTGATGTTCCTGTACTGTTGACTGGAGAAACGGGCACGGGTAAGGAGGTATTTGCCCAGGCCATCCACTACAGTAGTAAGCGTGCACGGCAGAATTTTGTAGCGGTTAACTGTTCTTCGTTCAGCAAGGAGTTGCTGGAAAGTGAAATGTTCGGTCATAAAGCCGGTTCGTTTACCGGCGCATTGAAGGATAAGAAGGGACTGTTCGAGGAAGCGAATAATGGGACTATTTTTTTGGATGAAATCGGTGAGATGGCGTTTGAACTGCAAGCCAAGTTGCTGCGTATTCTTGAAACCGGTGAGTATATTAAGATAGGTGATACGAAACCTACCCGTGTCAATGTCCGCATCATTGCCGCTACGAACCGCAACTTGTCCCAGGAGATTGTTGCCGGACGTTTCCGCGAGGATTTGTTTTATAGATTAAGCGTATTTCAGATACATCTGCCGCCATTGCGCGAACGTGCAGGTGATATCCGGCTGTTGGCGAAGGCTTTTATAAAGAGTTTTGCGGAACAGCTGGCGCGTCCGGTGGTTGAAATAGCTCCCGCATTTCTTGAAGCATTGGACTCCCAACCGTGGAAGGGAAATATTCGTGAATTACGTAACGTGATAGAACGCAGTATGATTGTTTGCGAGAGCGGATATCTGGACATTGCTGATTTGCCGTTTGATATTCAGAATGCCCATTATGAACACTCCAATGATTCAAGTCCCGGCAGTTTTGAACTTTCAGCTATGGAACGCCGGCACATTGCCCGTGTACTGGAGTATACAAAGGGGAATAAGACAGAAGCAGCCCGGTTATTGAAAAGAGGTTTGACGACGTTGTATCGGAAGATTGAGGAATACAAGATCTCAGATCTATAATAGGGGGCTCAGTATACGACTGAGGTACCTTCGATATAGGACCGTGGCAAGATTATTCTTGAAACAGGCTTAGAAGCAGAAAGTGCCTATGGGCTAAAACATATCAAAACAGGTTGCACCTTTTCATTTTGAAAGGGTGCAACCTGTTTCTTTTTATACTTGTTTAGTATGTATTCTGTTGATAATTAATGGTGTATGGTATATGCGCTCTTTTTGGCACATATTTGGCACATTCCTGGCAGACAAAAATATGTAGTAACATTTTAAAAGGTAAAAACATGGGAATAACAGTATCATTTATTTTTTGCCTATTGAGCGGTTTGTTCGCCTTTTGGCTTTTCTGGAAATGCGTAGATTGGTTTGAGAAGATTTAAAAGAGAGAATTATGTACACAGCTTTATTTGTATTAGGTATTGTAATGTTCGGGTATCTGACTTATGTGCTGATAAGACCCGAAAAGTTTTAATGAATGGAGAGTGGAGAAATGAACACTGAAATTTTAGGTGTAGCCTTGCAGATTGTTCTGCTGATTGTGATATCCTATCCTCTGGGAAAGTATATTGCCAAGGTTTACAAAGGCGAAAAGACATGGTCGGATTTCATGAAGCCGGTCGAGAGATTGATTTATAAAGTGGCCGGAGTCAATCCGGAGGAAGAGATGAACTGGAAACAGTTCTTGAAAGCCCTGCTGATTCTGAATGCCTTTTGGTTTGTATGGGGCATGGTGCTACTCTGTACACAGCAGTGGTTGCCGTTAAATCCGGATGGAAACGCTAACCAGACACCGGACCTGGCATTCAATACATGTATCAGTTTTATGGTGAACTGTAATTTGCAGCATTATTCCGGTGAAAGCGGACTGACATATTTTACACAGTTGTTCGTCATTATGTTGTTCCAATTCATTACCGCCGCTACCGGTATGGCAGCTATGGCAGGTATCATGAAGGGTATGGCTGCTAAATCGACGAAGACTATCGGTAACTTCTGGAAGTTCTTGGTTTTGAGCTGTACACGTGTATTATTACCGCTTTCGTTGATTGTGGGCTTCATCCTCATTCTACAAGGTACTCCGATGGGATTTGATGGTAAGCTGGAAGTTCAGACGATGGAAGGACAAACCCAGTTGGTTTCACAAGGTCCTACGGCAGCGATTGTTCCTATCAAGCAATTGGGTACGAACGGTGGCGGTTACTTTGGATGTAACTCTTCACATCCGTTGGAAAATCCTACTTACTTGACAGATATTGCAGAATGTTGGTCTATCCTGATTATACCCATGTCTATGGTGATTGCACTCGGCTTTTACATCAAACGTAAGAAGATGGCCTACTCTATCTACGGCGTAATGCTTTTTGCTTTTCTTGTGGGTGTTTGCATCAACGTTTCGCAGGAGATGGGAGGTAATCCGCGCATTGATGAGATGGGAATTGCCCAAGACAATGGAGCAATGGAAGGTAAAGAAGTCCGTTTAGGGTCTGCTACTACTGCTCTTTGGAGTATTGTGACTACAGTTACTTCCAATGGCTCTGTAAATGGTATGCATGATTCAACAATGCCTCTTTCCGGTATGATGGAAATGCTGAACATGCAGATTAACACGTGGTTTGGCGGTGTGGGTGTAGGTTTCATGAACTATTATACGTTTATCATCATCGCCGTATTCATCAGTGGACTGATGGTGGGACGTACTCCGGAATTCCTCGGTAAGAAGGTGGAGGCGCGTGAAATGAAGATTGCTACCATTGTGGCACTGCTTCATCCGCTTATCATCTTGGGCGGTGTAGCACTTTCTTGCTTTTTGTTCGCTCATTATCCTGAATTTGTGGCAGGTGAAGGCGGCTGGTTGAATAATCCCAGTTTCCACGGACTGAGTGAGCAGCTTTATGAATATACTTCGGCTGCGGCCAATAATGGTTCCGGCTTCGAAGGATTGGGCGACAATACTTACTTCTGGAACTACACTACCGGCTGGACGTTGATTTTGGGACGTTTCCTGCCTATCGTAGGTCAGGTAGCCATTGCTGGTCTGTTGGCCGGAAAGAAATATGTTCCGGAGAGTGCCGGTACGCTGAAGACAGATACAGTAACTTTCGGTGTGATGACTTTTGCCGTTATCTTTATTGTGGCTGCCTTGTCATTCTTCCCGGCACATGCATTGAGTACGATTGCTGAACATTTCAGTTTGTAATAGTAGTTTGTAAAAAGTAATTTCATAGGTATGAAAGATAATAAATCAGCTTCTCTGTTTCAGAAGGAGCAAGTAATGGAAAGTTTGAAGCAATCATTCGTGAAGCTAAATCCACGGG
>ERZ1027232.1511-NODE-1511-length-10480-cov-17.620528_pt1 | contig 10480 bp, 10 predicted proteins | sample MGYA00519478_ERZ1027232 | MGnify/ENA primary metagenome ERZ1027232 (study PRJEB26926, sample SAMN06164468) | human gut metagenome | biome: ENVO:00009003; feature: ENVO:2100002; material: ENVO:00002003 | host: Homo sapiens | place: USA | collected 2012 ...
GATGTAGCTCCGTCTCGTGGGCTCGGAGATGTGTATAAGAGACAGATGATAGAAGATTCCAGTGCAGACTCGATGAGGAAGACCTGGAAGATAATAATATTTCCTTAGATGATTTCTTTAAGAATGATACAGACAAGATACACAGCCTTCTTGAAGTTATTATGGAGGAGGCTGAAAAAAATATAGGTGTTACTTTAAGCGGGGAGGTTATGTCACTACAGCTTGCACCACAGCCAGACCATTCAATACTTCTTACAGTTTCATCTGGTAAAGAAGATCTGGGTAATATGTTAAGAAAAGCAGGGGAAAGTATATCTAAGGCATTTTCAAAACCAGAGAAGAGTAATGTGATTAAGAATGGTGAAGGTACATTTAAAGATGCACCTTTTGAAACATTTGGAGACAGTCTAGATAAGTTCGAATTACCAGATGCACAGACAGATGAACTTAAGAAGACAGGACAGAAGAAGAAAGCAAGTAATGTTATTAAAGCCGGATGCGGCGTATTCAGGTTGGAAAGCCTTAATGATTTTGAGGAAATGTGTACTGTAAGTTCAAGAACATGGGGAATAACTAATGCACTGTATAAGAATAAAGAAGATGATACATATTATCTTGTACTTGAGAAAGGAAGATGCTCAGAGGAAAAATACAGAAGTCTTCTGAATCTTTTGATGGAGTACAGTGTGTTTGATTCTTCAAAAGAAGAACGTGTTGCATTTATAAGGGAGCATTATAGTGTAGTAATAGGCAGCAATGCTATTAATGTAGTAAAGAAATATATGTAGATTAATTATTCAGGCAGAATCTGAATGATGAGGTAAGGAGGCAGTATATGAGATATCCTGAATTCTTATCCGAAGGCGGAACTATAGGCTTCGTTGCACCATCTTTTGGTTGTGCGACGGAGCCTTATAAAACAGCATTCGGAATGACAATTAAAAGATTTGAAAAAGAAGGTTATACAGTAGAGCTTGGTCCTAATTGTTATGAGGACAAGGGAATTGGGATAAGCAACACACCGCAGGAATGCGGTAAGGAGCTTACACAGATGTATGAGAGTAATGTCAATGATGTGCTTATATCATGTGGCGGTGGTGAACTGATGTGTGAGATTCTGCCATATGTTGATTTTGACAGGATTAAGGCGGCAAAGCCTAAGTGGTATCTTGGATATTCTGATAATACCAACTTCACATTTTTACAGAACACAATTGCTGATACGGCAAGTGTATACGGAACGTGTGCAGGCGCATTTGCAATGAAGGACTGGCATCAGGCGCTTGTGGATACTTTTGATGTGCTTCGTGGAAAAGGCTGCAAGAACAATAACGGAGTTGTGGAAAAACAGGTCCATGGATATGACACATGGGAGAGAGAGTCTCTAAAGAATGAGGAGAACCCTGCACCACAATACAATCTTACTGAGAAGAAGATTTTAAGAAAATATGTTGGTGGGGATGAATGTGATACAGAGATTGCATTTGAAGGAAGGCTTGTCGGCGGCTGCATGGACTGTCTTGTTAATCTTACAGGTACAAGTTTTGACAAGGTTAAAGAGTTTAACGAAAGATACGCAGATGACGGAATTATATGGTTCTTAGAGAGCTGTGATCTGAATGTATTTGCAATCAGAAGGGCTATGTGGCAGATGGATAATGCCGGATGGTTTAAGAATGTGAAGGGATTTCTCATAGGAAGACCGCTGTGCTACGGACAGGAAATGATGGGGCTTGACCAGTATAGAGCGGTTACAGGTATTGCGGCAAAGTATAATGTGCCGGTTATAATGGACTGTGATTTCGGGCATCTTTCACCTTCAATGCCGATAGTAAGTGGGGCATATACACAGGTTAAGGTTAAGGATAACGACCTTTCACTTAATTACCGTTTCTGTTAATATTAACGATTGAAAAACACACTTTAATAGGGTAAAATGTTAAAATGACTATTAATAATACCTGTTATATCAGGGATAAGATAAGGAGAAAACAATGGGTAGGATATTTAAGTTTGATAAAGATGTTGATACAGATCAGATTATTGCATCGCAGTATCTTTTGTTTCCGACAATTGATGAGATGAAGAGTCATACATTTGAATCATTAGACTCTGATTTTGCTTCTGCTGTAAAGCCGGGAGATTTCGTTGTTGCAGATGACAACTTTGGATGTGGTTCATCAAGAGAGCAGGCACCAAGCGTACTTAAGGCGTTAGGTGTCAAGGCAGTGATTGCCAAATCATTTGCAAGAATATTCTATCGTAATGCTATTAATATAGGACTTCCTGTTATTGTATGTAAAGAACTCCATGACGAAGTTAATGCGGGGGATGAATGTGAGCTTTCATTAGAAGATGGAATTATAACTGTTAATGGAAAGACTTATACATGTACTAAGCTTCCAGCCAAGATGCAGGCTATTCTTAATCAGGGCGGACTTATTGCATCACTTAATGATGAGGCAGAAGAGTCTGAGAGTGCAGCTGTAACAGCGGGCGAGGCAAAGCATGGCATGACTATTGCAGAGAAGATTATCGCAAGGGCAGCAGGTCTTTCACAGGTTAAGGCTGGTGATATTGCAACTGTTACTCTTGACAGACTTATGAGTAATGATGGAACAACACATCTTACTATTGGTATGTATGAGAAGTTAAAGAATCCTCATATTGCTGACAAGGATAAGCTTGTATGGATTGTAGACCACAATATTCCATCAGACAGTCCTAAGACAGCAGCCTCACAGAAGAAGATGAGAGACTTTGCTAAGGCTAATGATATTAAGTTCTACGAGGGCGAGGGTGTGTGTCATCAGGTTATGATGGAAAATCATGTGGTGCCTGGTGAGCTTATATTTGGAGCAGACAGCCATACTTGTGCATATGGTGCGTTAGGTGCATTTGGTACAGGTGTTGGTTGTACAGATTATTTGTATGCAATGGTTACAGGAACATCATGGGTAATGGTTCCGGGAACATTAAGATTCAACCTTAAGGGAAAGCTTAACGATGGAGTATATGCAAGAGATTTAATACTCTCTATTATTGGAAAGATTGGCGCTAACGGTGCTAACTATAAAGCAATGGAATTTGCAGGAGAAGGCTTACACAGCCTTTCAATGGCAGACAGAATATCAATCTGTAACCTTTGCGTAGAGGCAGGTGCTAAGACTGCACTCATGGAAGTTGATGATGTTGCAATGGATTATCTTAAGGAGCATGGCAGAGAGCCAAAGGCATGCTTTACATCAGATGATGATGCAGTATTTGAGCAGGTTTATGATATTGACCTTTCAACAATACAGCCAATCGTTGCAAAACCACATTTTGTTGATAATGTAGTCCCAGCTAAGGAATCACTTGGCGTTAAGATTGACGAAGCATTTCTTGGTTCATGCAACAATGGACGAATCGAGGATTTAAGAGTTGGCGCAGCAATCATCAAAGGGAAAAAGGTTGCTCCTAAGGTAAGATTCCTTGTAGTTCCTGCAAGCCGTTCAGTATATCTTCAGGCTATGAAAGAGGGACTCCTTGATATATTCATGGACGCAGGTGCAATCGTTATGAATCCTAACTGCTCTGTATGCTGGGGAAGCTGTCAGGGTGTTATCGGTGAGGGCGAGACTCTTATCAGCACAGGTACAAGAAACTTCAAGGGACGTGCAGGACATAAAGATTCTTTCGTATATCTTGCTTCAGCGGCAACTGTTACAGCATCAGCAATCAAGGGCGAGATAGCAACAGCAGACATGGTATAAGATAAGGATTTAACTTCAAAGGAGTAATTATGAACGAGAAATTTAGCGGTAAAGTATGGGTGCTTGGTGATGACATTGATACAGATATCATTATTCCTACAGAGTACCTCGCATTAAAGACAGTAGAAGATATGAAGCCATATGCATTTTCGCCATTAAGACCAGAACTTGCAGGTCAGATTAAGCCAGGCGACATCATTGTTGCAGGAAAGAACTTTGGTTGTGGTTCATCAAGAGAGCAGGCACCTGAGGTTATTAAGGCATTAGGTATTAAATGTGTTATTGCCAAATCATATGCAAGAATATTCTTCAGAAATTCTATTAATAACGGACTTCTCCTTATAGAGAATGCAGACCTTCACGACGCAGTTAAAGAAGGCGATACTATTGATGTTGAAGTAAATGCAAAGATTACACACAATGGAAAAGCATATCCTATTGCTTCACTTCCTGATAATCTTGTGGATATACTTAATGCAGGCGGACTTGTTAAGGCAATGAGAAAGCTTAACGGTCTTGACTAAGACAGGGAGAGGTAAGAATAATGGGACATACAATTATTGAGAAGATTATTGGAAAGAATATTGGCAGGGAAGTAAAGCCGGGAGATATCGTAACTGTTAATGTTGACAGAGTAATGATTCATGATATTTTCATTCCATTTGTTAAAGAAAAATTCGAGGAAATGGGATTTACTAAGATATGGGATCCTGATAAGGCTGTTCTTATATATGACCATCTTGTTCCAGCAAGTCAGGTTGATGATACAAGACATTTCCGTATTGGTAATGAATTTGTGGAAAAATACGGAATGAAGAATATCCACCGTTCAGACGGAATCTGCCATCAGTTAATGACAGAGGCAGGTTATGTAAAGCCGGGAGATATCGCATTTGGTACAGACAGCCACACAACAACATACGGCTGTGTTGGTGCATTTTCATCAGGTATCGGATATACAGAGATGGCAAGTGTATTAGGAACAGGCAAAATGTGGGTTAAAGTTCCACAGACTATCAAGGTAACAGTTAATGGAAAGCTTCCTGAAAATGTGCGTTCAAAGGATATCATATTAAGACTTATCGGTGACCTTGGAGCAGATGGCGCAACTTATCAGGCACTTGAATTCACAGGTTCAACAATTGACGAGATGAGCGTTGCAAGCCGTATGACTATGTCTAACATGGCTATTGAAGCCGGTGCCAAATGTGCTCTTTTTACACCAGATGAAAAGACAGCAGAGTACTGTAATGTAGAACTTACAGATGAATTAAAGGATTTAAAGGGAGATGCGGATGCAGTATATGCAAGAGAGATTACATATAATGCAGAGGATTTAGTTCCAGTTCTTGCATGTCCTTCACAGGTAGATAACATCAAGCCTGTTACAGAGCTTGCCGGAACAGCAGTAGATCAGGTATTCATCGGTTCATGTACTAATGGAAGATTAGAGGATCTTCAGTGTGCAGCAGCTATTCTTAAAGGTAAGAAGGTTGCACCATTTGTCAAGTTAATAGTTACTCCTGCAAGCCGCAAGATATATAAAGAAGCTCTTGCAGACGGAACACTTGAGACACTTGTTGAAGCCGGAGCAATTGTTACACATCCAGGATGCGGATTATGCTGTGGACGAACAGGCGGAATTCTTACTGACGGAGAGGTAGTTGTTGCAACTAACAACAGAAACTTCCTTGGAAGAATGGGAACAAGCAAGGTTAAGATATTCCTTGCGTCTCCAGCTACAGCAGCAGCAAGTGCTATTGCTGGAAAGATTGTGGAGGCTTAAAAACAGACAGACTTTACATAATTTCTGAAATTCTTAGACAATATAATATTGTGATAAAGGGAGGCATATTCTACGGAGGATATGCCTTCTATGTAATTAGGGGTATAAGTTATATTTACAAGGCCTGAAAGCATGTCAACGGCCTTGTTATATGCAATTGCAGCTTCCGCTTCGGATGAGAATTCACCGAGTATATAGTCGCCGTTAATATGAATCCTGGTTCTGTACATAATTCGTCCATTCTTAGTAAACTGGGAAACACCATTGTATTTATTGACAACAAGAATGTTTTCGTATCTGTAATCATGCGTATCCCCATTTTTAAATATATAATCCCTGCCTTTTACAGAGTGGCTTCTTACTCCGAATCTTGAGAGAATGCTTGTCTGCATTCCATAATCATTTACAAAATAATATCCTCCGCGGCTCATAATTGTGTGGTTGGAATAGTAAAAAAGGTCATCAGTAGAAAACTGTAAAACCTCATGTTTTTTGAGAAAATACAGGAAATATTTATGGCACATATATATAGGTGTCTTTATATAAATGTTGTTATCCCTGAAATTGATAAGTGAGATGTATTTACTAAGAGAAAGTGTCATTGCTTCATTATATGAAGTTGTTCTGTGGTCAGTATCAATCCAGTGGTCAGAAGAATTGTTTATTATCTCACAGGCTTCGTTGTACATGGCATGACAGGAAGCCTCGTCAGAGGAACTTCCGAGGCTGATGTGTTTATTCTTATATGTAAATGACGCACGGTAATATATTTCACCACTTTTCTTTCTTGCCTCGTAAACTCCTGTCATGAGAATCCCCCAATCGTTCTATAAATTTGTCCTTTAAACGCACTATTTCATCATATTTTGCAATATTAGTAGGCTTCCCCAAACTTATACTCTGATTTAATGTGCCATTTGACACTACCATTGATATAAAGATTATAACATATATTAATTGTGTATACAGATATAATTATATATAATAAATGATAGCACATAGGCATAACATATTGGAAGGTAAAAGAATGAGCAAAAGAAATATAACATTTATAATTATGATAATTACACTTATGACTTTGCCGTTATCAGCATGTGGAAAGAATAACATTTCAACTGATAACAGCCAGAAGCTGCAAAGTGAAAGCGGTCAGGAATATGATGATGGCAGGGATACACAGATGATTCCCGCTGGTGAATCACAGACAAATGGTGAGTTACAGACAACTGGTGAATCACAGAAGACTGGCGAAAAGAAGAATATACAGGAAAATGCTTCTGATGCACAGGATAATAACATTAATTCTGAGCTGCCGCCAGTAAGTATCGTCCCTGAAAGTACTGCTGCCGCCAGTAGCGATGCGGCTGATAAGGATACTTCAGGAACAGACAGTACCGGTTCAGGTAACGATAAAACGGAAAACAGAAGGACAGATCCGATAGAGCTGCCATTTGTTCCGGCTTACTAAAATATTATATTAAGAGGCAGAAAATATGAGATATAAAATTAGTGATCTGGCAAAATTATTAGATGTGTCTACTAATACTGTCAGACGATATGAAGACATGGGTTATATATCAGCTGTACGCGATGAAAACAGTGGATACAGGTATTATGATGATGATGGGATATTCGGTGTACTTAATGCCAAGATGCATGTGAAGTATGGCTTTTCACATGAACAGATAGCAAAGATGCAGCATTTTTCATTAGAACAGTCTATTGAGGCATACAAGGAACGCATGGATGAGATGGACAGGCAGATTGCGTATATGACATATTTAAGGCACCGGCTCAAAGATGATTATGTGCTGATGAATAAGGCTGCAGTCAATTCGGACATATATGAAAAGAACAGCCTTGACCTTAGATATGTTTTGTACAAATATGGTGAAAAACTGCTTCAGGAGCCGGAACGGTTATTGCAGGTGAAAGAATTTCTGTATAATTCTCCTGAATTACAACACATATATATGATTCCAAAGGAAGAGATTGAAAAGGGCAGATTTACTATATGCTGTGGAATCGCTGTAAAAGAGGAACATGTTGAGAAATACAGTCTTAAGACCAATGACTATGCCGGGCATTATACAGCCAAGCCATCTGTTATGGGAATCTCAAGAATTCCGGCAAAATTAAGCATAATGAGTGAGAAGTCTGATGATGAAGTTCGTCAGATTATGATTGGAAAGCATATTACATATATGAAAGAACATAATCTTAAAGTGGCAGGAGACGTGACAGGAATTGTTATAAGCAAGGCGTATGAAGATGAAGAAGAGGTGTTATATGTGCTGATGTGTGTACCTGTAACTGGAAAGTAATATTATTTTAAAATGTATTTCGTACATAAGGGTATTGTTTTTGTACAGAAGTCTGTTGTATAATATCAAAAGCCTGCGATGTTAACGCAGGCACACTATATTAATTATGAGGTGTATTAAAGATGAGCATGTTCTACAGAAGTACTAGAGACGACAATGTTAAGGTTACTGCATCGCAGGCTATATTAAAGGGGCTGGCAGCAGACGGAGGACTTTTTGTACCAGAGAGTATTCCATCATTAGATAAAAGCTTAGAAGAGTTGTCTAAGATGAATTATAAGGAAGTTGCTTATGAAGTTATGAAGCTTATGCTTGATGATTTTACAGAGGAAGAACTTAAGAGCTGTATAGACAGAGCTTATGATTCTAAGTTTGATACAGAGGAGATGACTCCACTTGTTAAAGTTGAGAATGAATATTTCCTTGAACTTTTCCATGGAGCTACAATAGCTTTCAAGGATATGGCACTTTCTATACTTCCACATCTTCTTACAACTTCTGCAAAGAAGAACAATGTTAAGAATGAAATTGTCATTCTTACAGCTACATCAGGAGATACAGGAAAGGCAGCTTTAGCTGGATTTGCTAATGTTCCTGGGACTAAGATTATCGTCTTTTATCCTAAGAATGGTGTAAGCCCAATTCAGGAGAAGCAGATGGTTACCCAGAAGGGTGATAATACATATGTTATTGGTATAAAGGGTAACTTTGATGATGCACAGACAGGTGTTAAGAATATTTTCTCTGATAAGGAATTAGAGAAGGTTATGAATGATGCCGGATTCCAGTTCTCATCAGCTAATTCAATCAATATCGGAAGACTTGTTCCTCAGATTGTTTATTATGTATATGCGTATGCCAAGTTATTAGCTAATGGAGAGATTAAGGATGGCGAGAAGATAAATGTAGTTGTTCCTACAGGTAACTTTGGTAATATTTTAGCTGCATTTTACGCTAAGAATATGGGACTTCCTATTAATAAGTTTATATGTGCATCTAATGAGAATAAGGTATTATATGATTTCTTCACAACAGGTGAGTATGACAGAAACAGAGAATTCGTTCTTACAACTTCACCATCTATGGATATCCTTATCTCTAGTAATCTTGAGAGACTTATATACAGAATTGCCGGTAATAATGCAGCTAAGAATGCAGAACTTATGGCATCATTAAAGTCAGAAGGAAAGTACAAGATTACAGATGATATGAAAGCACAGTTAGCTGACTTCTATGGCAATTATGCTACAGAGGCAGAGGACGCAGCTACAATCAGGAAGATATATGAAGATTGCGGATATGTAATTGATACACATACATCAGTTGCTGCAACTGTATATGATAAGTACAGAAAAGAAACTGGCGATACAACTAAGACAGTTATTGCTTCAACAGCAAGCCCATATAAGTTTACAAGAAGCGTTATGAATGCTATTGATTCCAAATATGATTCAATGGGAGACTTCGAACTTGTAGATGAGCTTAGCAAGATAAGCAATGTCAAAGTTCCTAACGCAATTGAAGAAATCAGAACAGCACCAGTTCTTCATGATACTGTATGCGATTCTGATAAGATGTGTGATGAAGTTAAGAAGATTCTTGGAATCTAATGAAAATATAAAAATCTCCGGACTGTGTAATAAAGGTCCGGAGATTTTTTGTTTATCTGTCAACAATTACTCCCTGACAGCCAAGTTCAAGCCATCTTTGATAAAATACAGAAAAATTATAGGTTGTTATATTTTCGTTAAGAGGATCCGCCATATATACTTCATTTTTGGCAGAATCAAATCCAATCATAACAAGGCAGTGTTCCATACCGGGCCAGATAACAAGCTGACCATCCTTAGCAATCCATACAGAAGAACCATAATCAGTGGACTCCATATTCATAGTTGCCCAGACAATAACAGGCTGCCCGTTCTCAACATACTGGCAGAACTGATCAATTGAGGCACCTGATATATTAACGGCATGGGCGCCATACAGATTGGCACAATCAGTGATTACAGGAGCAAAACATCCATAAGAAGCTTTATCAAAAGGTGTTCCTACAAATGTGGTGTTGGGATTAGCATCAGGATAGTCTCCTTTTTCTAGATAATTAGCTGCAATATCAGTTTTATCAGCATCATATCCAAGATAGTTAAGAACCATAGTGAGTGAAGTGACTTCACAGCCGGTAGGTAGCTCCGGTAACTGATTCAGACACGGAAAATTATCTATATATGCTTTTCTTCCGGATGCAAGTAGTTCTTTTAGTTCATTTTCAGAGTGAATTGTATTGTGAAAATCTTTATAAGAATCCTCTGAATTATTATTTTTATTATCTTCCTGTGAATTGTCAGAATTATTAACTTCCCCACGCGATAAATCATCCGATGAAATAGTCCCAACTTGTGTTATGTTAATACTTACATTATCAGGAGAAGAATTTTTCATATCAATAAGGAATGATAATATTGTAACAGATGCAGCGATAAGAGAAAGTATAAGCAGAATCTTTAAAAAAGTTTTTTTTGAACTGTGCTTTTTCATTGTAACTCCTTGGTAAATATCTCTATATATAATCTGTCTCTTATACACATCTGACGCTGCCGACGAATAGCCTTGTG
>ERZ1027232.1532-NODE-1532-length-10343-cov-4.282076_pt1 | contig 10343 bp, 9 predicted proteins | sample MGYA00519478_ERZ1027232 | MGnify/ENA primary metagenome ERZ1027232 (study PRJEB26926, sample SAMN06164468) | human gut metagenome | biome: ENVO:00009003; feature: ENVO:2100002; material: ENVO:00002003 | host: Homo sapiens | place: USA | collected 2012 ...
CTTCTGGAGTAATATACCTACCTAATGGAATTCGATCGAGATTCATATTGACATCATCTCCTTTGAGTAACATTGGTGTAGCTGTTGGACCAGGAGCAATACCATTCACCGTAACGCCATTCTTAGCGAGAGCTTTAGCAAGTCCAAGTGTCAAACCTCTTACCCCCCATTTAGTTACTGAATAAGCAGAATCAGCCGGACGAAATGAAGATGCAGATGCAATATTCAGAATATTGCCTTTAATACCGTTTTTCACAAAGTATTTTCCAAATAGCTGAGAGAGAAAGAATACACCTTTAAGGTTAGTGTCAAGTATCTTATCATACTCTTCTACGGTCGCATTTGGCATTCCTTTACTATTAACACCTGCATTATTCACCAAGATATTAATTTGTGAGATCCCTGCTTTTTTAACCATTTCAAGCATTTCTGTATGCTTGCTTTCAAAAGTGCCAACCTGAGTATTATCTAATACAATACCAAAAGCTTTTCCCTTAGAAAGTTTTGCAACAGCAGCATCTATTCTATCCTGTGTGCGACCCGTAATAATAACAGACGCACCAGAGTTGACAAAAGCCTCTGCAATAGAGAAACCTATTCCACTTGTGCCACCAGTAATCAAAGCGCATCGGCCTTTAAGCATCTCGTTGGAAGCCAAAGATGAGACTGTAACGTTCACTATCTTCTTGGGACGAAATAAGTCTTCAATTTTTTTGTATATCGACGATAGTTTCATATTGAATAATTTATCTTTCAAACAATGAGCTCAATCTGTTCTTCACTCTTTTGAAAAATGATGGTTTCCTCAAAAGTTGGCAGTATGTAAGATAATCGTGTTCAAAATCGGCAAATACGAAAGGTGGTTCTTTGGCTATAACGTATTCCTCAGCACTGGGGTTTGGTTCACAATTATACTGACTCACTTTTGCCTTTGTATGATGCTGACCAGTCACACCTATGTTCTTCACAAGATGTTCCTTAGGTTGTACAGTTAGAGCATGATATTGATCCATACAAAGGCCGAAAATGTAATCCCAACACTTTGTACGATAAAGCATATCCTCCATGTTAGAGAGAGCTTTTTCTTTTGCCTTTGCTTGCTCTTTAGTTTTAAAGAGTCGGTAATAAATATGTTCGTCTATAGTCTCTTTGATATATAGATGATCCCAATTTACCATTCTCCATCTATCTCGCCAAGAAGCCCACCCATACATAGCATGTAGATGAGAAAACATATAGTCATACCCCGAAGGGTTCTGCTTAATAATATTATCTCCACTGATGCACCATACTCTTTTGTCCTCCTTAAACTTCTCTATCATCTGATCAACGAAGCTGAAGAAAGCTTTAGTGGGAACACAATCCTCTTCTAAGATTATTCCTCTCTCTTCATTATCAAAAAGCCAGTCAATGGCACCACGAAGGGAGTCATACACATTGACACACTCTTCACGGAAGAAGATATGCAAATCGCAATCCCAATCAATCTCATTGATATAGGAGCGAATCTCGTTGTTGCGCTCAACCTCACCTTCCTTCTCTGCTCTTCCTTTGTTTGAGTAGAAATAGAGTGTCTTGGGCTTGGTTGCCTTAATGCCCTCCCAGGTCTGACGAGCATAATCCGGTCGGACGAAGGTTACAAAGAGTACGGGAGTTTCTACCATGTTAGTTAGATTTTGAAGATGTCTTCTATTTTTGAATTAGGTAAAGCACCTAACTCGTTCATTAACTTGCTACCATCAATGCGCAGGCTCTTGATATCACCATCGCGACGAATCTCCTGACCAAAGAACTCATCTTTACAAGGAACGTTGTAGATTGCAAAAAGACGCTCAATGAGGTGGCGGATGCTCAGGAACTCGCCACCGCCCATATTATATACGTCTGAAACGATATACTTGCAGACAGCCTTATCAACAGTCTGAATCATTTCCTCAAGAGTAATGAACTGACGAGTCTGGAGACCAGCGCTAAAACTTGGAACCTGAACATTCTTGCCTGCATTGTAGTCCTGCAAATACTGGAGAGTGTAAGGCACAAGACGGGTTCCAGGCTTCAGATCATCCTCCGAGAACATGTTAGGAAGGATGAAATGATAGAAAGTAAAATCTGCCGAAAAATCCATCATGTAACGACTATATAGGCGCTTGCTCAGTCCATAGTCATTGGTAACAGGAAGAGTAGAGCAGATTACCTCTTCTTCGGTAAATGCCTTGCCGTTTTCTCCATTCAGACCAATCTCCATGTACGAACCGAAAGACACATAAATGCCTTTGTAATTGTACTTCTTCAACTGGAGCGTCATTTCGATAGGCGCATTCACGTTGAGCGCATACATCAGAGAGGAATCTGTCTGCAATGCAGCCTGAACACCGGCACCTGAAGCATATACGATAACATCAGAAGCTACAAGCTTATCGTAATCAAGCTTATCTTTCAGGAGGTTCACCTGATAGAAGTTATCGCACTCGTAGCCTTTAGGTACGTCAAGACCATAGACATCTACAGTCACTCCCTTTTTGACATTGTAATATTTTGTGAGTGCAACGGACAGCATTCCGTTAGCACCAATGATTGAAATTTTCATTTATGTTCACCAATTAGATTTGAATCAATTGCTCTAATAATTGGAATAATAGAACAAGTAGCTATCAGAGATACAGATCCTACGACAATAGCCTTAAGGTTATATGATCCTAAATAAAGCGCGATGCCATGAGTATATACCATATTGACTGCACCCACTACAAGAAGATGGAAAGCATATATCGGTAATGTCAACTTACCGTACTTAGCAAACAGTGGATTATCTATCAATAATGCAATCAGCAATGTAGCACTTCCGAGCAAGACTGACGACAATATGAAATAGATATAGTTACCATAACTCCCATAAGACATGGCGGTTAGATGGTTACATCCTCCATTGAGTTCAAAGAAGAGTGTACCCATTAGCATGAGTATGATAATAGCTCCTGAAATTTTGATTTTGTTATCAATGACTTTGGGGGCTTTATCTAATAGTACTCGAATTAGATGTCCAATATACATAAAGGTAACACCTGAACAAGCTACATTGAAACTGAAAGGCATTCCCATCTTTGGAGTTCTTTCATTGCTGAAATAGGCAGAGAAAACGGTTAACAGGACAACTCCTACAGGCATTAACCACTTACGTTTTTCATTAACTATAGATAGAGAATTGTACAGCAATACTGCCACAAAATAGCAAGGAAGAAACCATAGGTGTGTAGAAGTAATAAAACTCAATGATTGAATGCTTCCATACGCAATATGCATTACGGAACTTGGAGATATTTGAATTCCTAGTATGAATGCAAGCAGAAAGAACGGAAATAGCACTCTATATATCAACAATTTACCACCAACAATTAGATATTCCATCAAACTCTGATTGCTTTTCGTTTTATGCACAAAGCCATACAACATAAAGAATAGTTGAACATGGAATGCAAACAAAAAGTAGCAGATGCTTGATTTCATACAACTATGGGAGATAATCACAAACCATATTGCCAAGAACTTTGCAGTATCTACGTATGATAGTCTGGAGTCCACCATTATCCAATAAACTTGCTAATCTCCTCCACACAGAGGTCATATACATTTTCTGTCTTATAGCGTTTGTACCAATCGGAGGTCAATACAGCAGTCTGTTTTGCGTTCAAGCGAGGATACCAACCGAGGCGGGTCTTTGCTTTATTGATGTTGAGCATCAGGAGATTTGCTTCATGAAGTGCATTAGGAGCAGATACGTCCTTCAACTCACCAAAGCCAAAGTTCTCAATGATGGCAGTTGCTACCTCCCATACGGTTAGAACACTCTCCTGCTCAGGACCGAAGTTCCATCCTTCACAATATTCTGTTGGATTGTCCCACATATTCTGAGCCAATAGCATGTAGCCAAAGAGAGGTTCGAGAACGTGTTCCCAAGGGCGAACAGCCTTAGGCGAACGGATGTCGATAACCTGGGTAGTTTCGAGGGCACGAATACAGTCAGGAATGATGCGATCCTTTGCCCAATCGCCACCACCAATCACGTTACCTGCACGAACCGATGCAAGCGATACGGTATGCTTCTTGCCATAGTCCTCAGGATTGAAGAACGAACGACGCCAGCTCTGGATAGCCACCTCACAAGCTCCCTTAGAAGAAGAATATGGATCGTAACCTCCGAAAGGATCGGTCTCAACATAACCCTCCAACTGCTCGCAGTTGTCGTAACATTTATCGGTAGTAATCATCACACCCACCTTCACGCTCTTGGTGGCACGAATTGCCTCCATAATGTGAATAGTACCCATCACGTTCACTTCATAGGTATCCACAGGTATCTCATAAGAGAGACGAACGAGAGGTTGAGCTGCAAGATGGAAGACAATCTCAGGCTGATACTCAGCAAAAATCTGCTTCATCTTCTCGCCATCGCGAATGTCGGCACGAATATCTGCCTTAATCTTACTGCCGATACCAGAGAGTACAAAGTTGTCACGCTCCGAGAATGGGGCGAGACCTATACCCACTATTTCTGCTCCGAGTTCATGGAGCCAAATGCACAGCCAAGAGCCTTTGAAACCGGTGTGGCCCGTTACAAGCACCCTCTTGCCTTTGAAGAAACCTTTAAATATATCGATGTTCATTTCTTTAACATTTTATCTATCAAACCATTAACATTTTATCTCGTAAGCGATGGTATCCTTTGGATCATAGAGCTTATCGGTATAAGCCAAGAGGATAAAGTCCTTATCACTATTGTTTACCACCACATGAGCCACATTGTTGGGGATGAAGACAGTAATTGCCTTTTCGAGCGACATCTCAATGTCTTTGCGCTCGTGGGTCTCCATGTCCTCCAATTTGAGAACAGCACTACCATCGATGATGGTGAACCACTCAACAGCCTCAGGATGATAATGGCCACCCTTAGCCTGCCCAGGTTCACCCATGGTGAGATAGACTTCACCTGTATGAGAAGGAATGCCCTCCTCTGTTCCTGTGATAACCTTTAGAAACCAACCTCTATCATCAGTAATCAATCTGCGCTGGATGACATGTACTTTTTCGATCTGAGCCATATTATTCCCCCTTTGTCATACGGTTACGATACTCAAGATTAGGAACACTTCTGTCCCAACGCTTCCAAGGAGCCTTATCTTCTGCAAGCAGTTTCTCAAGCATGTTCTTTTCTCGGATATTATCCATACACTGCCAGAAACCAGTGTGTACGTATGACATCAACTCGCCTTGTTCTGCAAGTTTCACGAGGGCCGTTTTCTCAAAGATACAAGCATCATCACCTTTTAGAAAGTCGAATACCTGAGGTTCAAGCACCATATAACCTGCATTTATAGGAGCCCCATCGGCTGCATTCTTCTCGCGGAAAGACTTAACTGTACCTTCCTCGATCTCCAACACCCCCTTATCCTGAGCCATCTTTACTGCTGTAAGAGTAGCGAGCTTGCCATGGCTCTTATGGAACTCAATAAGCTTATCTATCTCTACATCACACACGCCATCGCCGTAGGTCATGAAGAAAGGCTCATTACCCACATATTTCTGGATGCGCTTGATACGGCCTCCAGTCATCGTGTTGTAGCCGGTATCGACTACAGTCACCTTCCAAGGCTCCATATTGGTCTGGTGAACGATCATCTCGTTCTTAGCATTACGGTAATCGAAAGTGACATCAGAGTTATGAAGGAAGTAGTTAGCGAACCACTCCTTGATATACTCCTGCTTGTAACCAGCGCAGATGATAAACTCAGTATGACCGTAGTAAGCATACTCTTTCATAATGTGCCAAAGGATAGGCATGCCACCTATCTCAATCATTGGCTTTGGTTTGAACTGAGATTCCTCAGAGATGCGGGAGCCGAAGCCACCGGCAAGAAGAACTACTTTCATATTGATACGCTTTAATTATTGACTTTGTTTTGAATAGGTACTTTTTTGAGCACTTTTGTTCGTATGAGATTTTTGATTATTGTCTGCTCATTCTTGTTCATGCCGAAGTAGAATATTGTCAGGACTGTGAAAACAACGCTCACGCCCAAAAACAGGAATGTTGCGACCATTGTATGAGGGAAGAAATACCTAATAGGAAGTAGCATCAATACTACTGCCGCCGTTGAAGACAAAGATGGAATGAGCGTCTGTTTGATATACTCCGAAATACTGAAACTGGTCAATTCCTTCATAATGTAAATCTGGAAGACAAGAGTAGCTATTGTCAGCAATACCATCACTATCACATTAATGTAAGGAGGACATCCCAACTTATATAAGATGAATATAATCGGTAGTAATGAAAGTCCTATCAGACTATATCCCATTTGATTCTTTTTTACCTTTCCTGTCGCTTGAATGCTTGCATCAAATCCTGCACCGAGGTTGCTAACCATACCGTTGATAAGCATAAAGATGACAAATATGATCGTGTATTCCGGAATATTCTTTCCCAACCAAAGGTCTAACACATCTTCCATACAAAACAACAAAGGAATAGCCATGATATTCATAGCAAGGTAAGAATAACGAGACATTGCATAAACCAGAGACAAGGAACGTTTTTCGTTTCCGTTCTGATTCTTCATAATTTGTGGGATAGCTGCCTGCCTCAGGGTAGATGTAAACTGGACTACTGCGCTATTAACTTGATTGGCAAGTCCAAATGCCGCATTTAAAATGGTACCAAAGAATAAATTGATAATCATGGCTGCACCTTGTGTTCGCCCCATAACAGCAGTAGTTCCGACAAACATCCACCATGCAAACCCGATTACACCTTTGTAGTCTTCTTTATTGTGGTTAAAGTTCCATATAACAACTTCACGATCTTTTATTGTACAATATATCTGATATGCGACAGGGCTGGCTAACTGAATAATTGCTAACATCACCGCATATATTCGTAACCGATTTCCTGTCATAAACATAAGTGCTGTTATGAATCCCAATTTCATAAGAACACTAAGTATTTCGACAACTGAAGTGAACAGGAATTTCTCTCTGGCAATAATCAATCCGTGCATAGGTACGGCAATTACTGCAAACGCTGTAGTCAATAAACTAAGATGTAATACAAATAGAGCATCTGGTATTTTTTCTGAATCTACATTCAAATAGTTCTCAACATAAAATATACCAAGAGTTTCTCCAATCAGCAGTAGCAAGACTGCAATGGCAGCATGAATTATAAAGATAGTGTTGTACACCTTGTTAGGATTACCTTCTGATCCCTTACCAATTTCTACTGCCATATAACGGTACGAGGTTGCAACCATTGAAGATCCTAATATGTTCAGCATTGCAACAATACCTCCGACCACATTATAGAGTCCATAATCGCTTGCACCAATAGCATCAAGAACCAGTCTAGCTACCGTAAAATTTACTACAATGGTAATTATCAGTTTAATATATAATACCGCTGCATTTATTGCTATACGTTTATTTGCAGAATTGTCCGACATTTATTGTAATTGTCTACTGAATAAAGCGCGTTTCATAATCGATTGTATTATTATGCAGAATTTAGACCTTTGAATCCGCACGCCCTATTTTGTAAATTTGAATAGTAATTTTTCAAATTCCACGGATTATAGCGGAATCTCATAATCGGGGATCGTCCTCTGTATCGAAGAGGAAACCGCCTGTGCTCAATACGGAGTCTTGTTTCTCTCTTGGTTCTATTGATTCCACATCTGGTGTGGTGCAGCCAAAGAAGGAAAAACGTAGGAGAAAAATGAATCCTGTTTTGCTTTTTGATACACTACTATCCCGTTAAAGTGAACAGTAGTGGTCAAGAGTATTAGTTTTCATCAAACACCAGATGTGTGATGTCTGAGGGAGAGTATTTCATTTTCCTGACTTGAATACCTCTTTGAGCCGCTATCGCACGAATCTCTGATTCTTGATATGGGTTTATCTGAGTACCAAGATACACAGCTTCGATTTCAAAACCATCGAGTGATATAAAGTCCTTACGTTCCTCCTTCTGAGTTTTTTCATTGAGTTGCTTAAACTCATTATCTTCGGTCGAGAAATAAAGCAGACGATGTTCAGCTTCGTAACTCCAGCAATCTCCTTTTGCTAAAAGGGCATTGTCAATTGTTATGTAATCACTCATTGTCTTACGGTCTCGGTATGCTACTTTGCACAAGCGAAGGAGATGGTTATCATAGTTATGTTGCCGAAGTGTCAAATCTGTTATCTTGTACATTATCGCAATACCTCTGTGACTATCTGCATAATGCGACCACATGAGAGGGAGCTTATCCTTCAATTTGTTTGGATCAGCCAAACAGCAGATACGAAGATTCTTGAGTGCATTACGTGCAGCCTTGAATAGTTTCTTATCTTGCTTGTCCCATGAGTCTTTCTTTTGCAAGTCTATCCACACCTTAATGATTGGATCCATCGGATCATTGAACTTGAAAGGATTTGATAGTGTCAAACGTCCCAACTGAATATCTTTCTTTAGTTCTTTATAGCCTTTCTTGTTGGCTATGCCGGAAAAGCGAAGAAACGAGCATGGAGTTTTCTCATCAGGAATCTGTGATAATTCATCGCAAATAAGACGAAGCATGTGAAAATGTGTGTCATATGCATTGCCATCCATTATGGACTCCATTGCAATATCCAAGTCATAATGCGGGTCTTCAGACTCCTGCAAGAGAAACATAGTTTGTAGATTTCGCATCTGTCTATCAATTTTTACAATTCAACGTCCTTTAGTTTGTTCAACATTGCTGTTTTCCGCTCTCCAGTCTCAACAAAGTATTCGATGAACAGTGAAGTACAAACTTTATCTCTTTGGCATTATAATCTTTTAGATGTGACTTATCGCATGTAGGGTCGACAATCATTCCGTCGATATCAACGATCTTGTAACTGAGTCGTGGGGCTGATTCCCCTCGGTTTACACCAAAGAAAATCGTATCCATACTGAGTTCAACGCCTTTGCAACCGATACAGTAAACTAAATCTTGGGGTTGTTCAATTATGTTGTCTAAGTTTGCGATATCCGAGATTTTATGATTCAGCAAGTAACTCTTCGGCGCATTATCTCTATATCCATTCCTTACGCTATTTGAGTGACACGTACACTACACTGTCAGTAGATAGGTCTTCCATAAGGATTGCAGGTTTATCGTCGAGTCTGCACTCCTCCATAAAAGCTAAACACAATACAGCACAATACTTTAATGCATTATAGTTTTCAAGTATCTTCTCAGAATTGCAGATTCCAGATTTTACTACAGCAGAAAGAGTATATCCCGATTCCTCCTTGAGAACGCGATAGAGCTTTCCATTGGCTCCGCAGCCTATGTATTCTAACTTATCGGATGATAGATAAAGTATGTGTGGTATATTGTAAACTGTTAATATACTTGTATTTGTAACGTGCGAATATATCGAACATCAACACGATTGTGTTCACCTGTGCGCACGCTTAACCTTATTTACTTCGCCAAGTTAGCGACACCATTCAACTCGTTCTGTATATACTCCAATGATGCGATTTTTGCTTTCGTTTCTTCAAGGTTGAGACGGGTGGTGTTATCTGAATTGAACTCAGATAGCTCGCAACGCTTTACATCGCCCTCGGTAAAGTACTGATCGTAGTTGAGTGTGCGGTTGTCGGCAGGAACGCAATAAAAGTTGCCCATGTCTTCTGCCTTGGCGCACTCTTCGTTGGTGAGGAGGGTCTCGTAAAGCTTCTCGCCATGGCGGATGCCAATGATCTTGATCTCAGGCTCGACATCGTTGGGGGCCTGATGCTTGAAAAGGTCGCGAACAGCCTCAGCCTGAGTCTTGATGGTGCAGGCTGGTGCTTTCTGAACGAGAATGTCACCGTTCTGACCATGTTCAAATGCGAAGAGAACGAGGTCAACTGCCTCTTCGAGAGACATGATAAAGCGAGTCATTTTAGGTTCGGTGAGGGTGATAGGGTTGCCGTTACGGATCTGGTCAATCCACAAAGGAATAACCGAACCACGTGAGCACATTACATTACCGTAACGTGTACAGCAAATCTTAGTGTTGCCCGAATAGCGTGACTTAGCAACTGCAATCTTTTCCTCAATGGCTTTGGTGATACCCATGGCATTGATGGGATAAGCAGCCTTGTCGGTAGAGAGACAGATTACTGCACCAACACCAGCTTCGATAGCAGCAGTAAGTACATTGTCAGTACCAATGACGTTAGTTTTAACCGCCTCCATAGGGAAGAACTCGCAAGAAGGAACCTGTTTCAATGCAGCTGCATGGAAGCTGTCTCTTATACACATCTCCGAGCCCACGAGACGGAGCTACATCTC
>ERZ1027232.1556-NODE-1556-length-10212-cov-3.880181_pt1 | contig 10212 bp, 18 predicted proteins | sample MGYA00519478_ERZ1027232 | MGnify/ENA primary metagenome ERZ1027232 (study PRJEB26926, sample SAMN06164468) | human gut metagenome | biome: ENVO:00009003; feature: ENVO:2100002; material: ENVO:00002003 | host: Homo sapiens | place: USA | collected 2012 ...
TATTCGTCGGCAGCGTCAGATGTGTATAAGAGACAGATCACCTAGGCGGACTCAGACGATCTTGTGGGAAGGACAATCTATACAGAGCTGATCGACGCTATGGAGCAAAACGGAACGGACAGCGCCTGCTGCAGCTATGAAGCCTTTATGGGGGCTGGTACAGAGCAGGGGATGGCAGGCAGCAGGACAGGAGTGCAAAAGGCAGCTGGCAGCAGTAGAAGCAGGGTGGAGACCTGTTGCGGCACGGAGGCGTTTAAGGCTTTTTTGAGAGAAAATCAGGAAATCGCTGCGGAAATTGATAAGATTATTAGGGATACTCTGGTGGTAGAACCGGAAAAATTCAATGTGGATGTTATTGCAAAGAATAAAGATGCAAAAGAGTAAAACAGCGTATGAAGCGGCCTTGCATTTACTGAAGTATCGTGGACAGAGTACTTATGAATTGCGTAAAAAATTAAAAGACAGGGAATATCCTTTGCGGGAGATAGAAGAAGCTTTATCGAAACTTTTACACTATGGATATGTAAATGATTTGGATCTTGCTGAAGATTTGTTTAACTTATATAAGAGCAAGAATGCTTATGGAGATGTTTATATTCATAAAAAAATGAAATTGCGAGGCCTTTCCATAGACCGACATTTGACTTTTGATGAAGAATATGCGGCTATCATGCAGTTGTTCAAAGAAAGCAATGTCGTGTATAAAACTGCAACTAATTACTATTTCCATAAGCGTGACGAGAACGGAGTATGGCGTCGTATTGAACCTTCATTCTGTAGATTATGATTATAGCAGTTGACTTTGACGGAACCATTAGCCGGGGGAAATTCCCGGCTATTGACGGGGAGCAACCATACGCTGGCGAATCGCTCCGGAAATTACATGATGAAGGACATAAAATCATTATTTGGACGTGCCGTACTGGTGATCAGTTATTGAATGCCATCAACTGGCTGTTGGAACGCAAAATACCATTTGACCGTGTAAATGACCATGATCCTGAAAATGTTGCCAAATATGGTGAAGGCGGGAAAAAGATATATGCCCATTGCTATATCGATGACAAAAACATTGGGGGCTTTCCCGGATGGCTGGCATGCATGAAAGAGATTGAACGGATGGAAGAAGCCTATAAAACTATTTTAAAAGAGGATAAAACTAAAGTATGAACAAAAAGAAGGAGATAATACGCACTATCAGAAATTTTAAAAGGATTCTGAAAAGTGGGAATGTGAAAACGGTATTGACCGTTAGTGATTGGGATATATATGCAAAAACATACACTATTGAGGAAATTGCCGCCCGTTTTTTACGAATAAAAGGTTATAATGTACAAATTACCATATCGGATAATACGGAGCACCCTTCCTACCTGTTTGGTTATATACGATTCTATCGTTATGCTAGAATCAAGTTTAATTCTAATTAGAAAAAAGATGAATGCAAAAGACCAAAGAAAACTATGCAAAGCCGGATATACAATCCTGCGTCGCCATGATTACCCCCAGCCGCATATCACTTTTAAAAGCGATATAAATCCGGATAGTTGGAAAAGGTATGGGGACAATTATCCTTCAAAAGCGGAAAGAGACCGGGCAATGAAACGTTTATTAACCGATGATAAAACGGTAGAAGATTAAAAATGGCATGAAGTATGATACGTAAACATTATAAAATTACAATTAAAGAAATCGGAGTGGACAAACCCGTTGAAACCGAATACAGTGGTTTTATTGACCGTAAAAGATTAATAACTTTTTATGGACTGAATAGAGTGGTTTGACATTGAAGAAATTCCCGAATAACTTAAGAAAAAAATAGAAATGAACAAAAACTTAAATAAAGCAAAGACAGGAGTAACCCTATCTTTGACTGTTAAAGCTAAAATGAAGATTATAAAACTCTTTCATAATAGCGTGGTTTTTCATTCTCTGGATTCTGTTTGATTAGGTATCCATCATAAACTAATTGTGAAATCGCAAGTCCAACTTCACGTCCATCTTTTATGGAAGGTTCCAATGCTTGAGCCCATAACAAAAGCATATGCTTGGTTATGTCTGTTTGCCCAACTGTTGTGTTATTCAGTAATCCTTGTAAGATAGTGTCTTGGGTATTCATAAATATATATATGTTTAAGTGAATTGCAAAGATAAAAAAAATATGATAATAGCATGGTTCTCTTGCGGTGTAACTTCCGCAGTCGCTTGTAAGATAGCGTTGAGTTTGTATAATGATGTGCATATATACTATATTGAGACAGGTTCCGGACATCCTGATAATACCCGATTCCTTGCAGATTGTGAGAAGTGGTACAGGCAGCCTATCCACATTATCCGAAGCGACAAATATACTTGTGTAGCTGACGTTTTAAGGAAAGGTTTCATCAATGGTGCGCATGGTGCTGCTTGTACTCTTGAACTGAAAAAGAAAGTTCGGTATAAATTGGAAAAGGAATTGCAACATTGGGACGGGCAAGTTTGGGGATTCGATTACGACCCGAAAGAAATAAATCGGGCTATCCGGCTAAAGCAACAATACCCTGATACAAAGCCTTTATTTCCTCTTATTGAAAGGCAGATAACAAAGCCGGATGCGATGGGGATGCTTTGGAAAGCTGGCATTAAACAGCCTGTCATGTACTCAATGGGTTACAATAATAATAACTGCATCGGTTGTGTCAAAGGCGGTATGGGCTACTGGAATAAGATACGAAAGGATTTTCCAGATGTATTCAACGAGGTAGCACAGATTGAACGTGATGTTGGCGCAACGTGTCTAAAGGATAAAGACGGACGTATCTTCCTAGATGAATTACCAACATGGCGAGGTGACCCACTGGAAGAGATTATACCAGATTGCTCTCTTATCTGCCAGATAGAGTTTCAAGAGATACTTGATAGGCAAGTAGAACGAGTAATGAAAGGAAAAATTAGTATTAACGATGTAGCCTAATTAGGCTCAAAACAAGATAGAAATGAATAAGAATATAGTCGTAAAGAAGGAAAAACCTTTTTGTCAATTAAAGAAGATTCCTGGGGTAGAGAAGTACAAAGTTGATGCATATTGGATTAACGATACTAGCGATATAGAACCGACACTAGAATTGGGATATGCGTGCACTTCTTCTGGAAATAACGGAGCTATAAACATTTGGAAGGATGATACAGGAATGATTCGCAGTGAATTAATGCGACACTTAGTAGTTGTTGAAAAAAAACGTTTGTCAGCTATGCAGAAGTGGAAAAATGTGTTAGTGATTGGCTTAAAAGAATTAACGAATAACAATAATGAAGCCGTGCGGAACTTTTCTTCTGCACGGCTTTCGTTTTTTCTAAAAATGTTTATAACCGCTTGTCATAGCTTGAATAGCTTTCCACCTGCGGTATTTTTCGTATATATCCCATTTGAATATTGTCCAAGCAACGTACCAGCGTCCTTTCCATAGCGGGCAGAATATCACGCTCGTAAAAATCACGCGGACGGGCTGAATAGTCTATTTTGATTATTTCCTGTTCGCATATATCACCCGTGTCAAGTCCGTTATCCGCCCAAAACCATGTGGCAGCAGTGATTGGCTCTTGCCGTTTGTAAGCCCATTTGATTGAAGATGCGCCACGTCCATACGGCAGTGGTGACGGGTGAAATATCAATGTCCCGTAAAGCGGTTCTTTCAACACTTCCACCGACACCTTTTCCGTCAGAAGCGGGGCAATGGCTAGATCATACACTCCGGTGCTTTCGTTCCAAACACGGTAACCTTTCTCGCGTACACAGGCTTCCGCTATTTTGTAAGCCTGTGAGTCCTTATTTCCTAATATCTTGATGATCATATTCCCCAATATATTTAAATGCCTGTACTGCCCTGAAATGACCTCCGTATCCGGTAGAACATTTAGTAGATTTTCCTTTTCCCTGCATGGACTTTGCCATCGAACTTGCGCTTCTCGCCTTATTTGAACCATAAAGGCTGGCTCCTGTTTGTACCCATTTCTTTGAGTGCCGTAAAGCTCCGCATAACTGGGGATGTGAAGTATGGAAAAATACAGGTAGTTTTTTCCCACAACGTCCGTTCCCCTTCAGATGATATTCGCATACTGCAGCTAAAAATTTAGTGCCAACTCCGATGCCTTGCCATTCCGGCATGACTACCAAACGCGTCGAGCGATACGCTCCAGCTGTGAAAAGGGGGGCTACTGCCAAATGGCATACGGGCTCGTTCCCAATGAAACCCACGAAATATTCCGCAGCAACGGGCAACGGCAAGTCTAAATAATAATGCTGTTTAAACAGTCTTGGGAATACAGTTCCTCTGACCTTATAAATTTGAAGTTCGAGTTTTGGACGTTGCCGAAGACAGTCACGCTCGTAAAAGCGTGCCTCCGCAGTATCGTACACCCAATCCGGCTGCAACCATTCAATAATATCATAATGACAGGATAGAAGGACAATCTTACCTTTGCCACGTCTCCAAGTTTTAGAGAATGCTGCCGCACCCACTTTCGCGATCTGACGGTCAATCACGGACGTAAATTCATCAACGACGGCATGCTCCGGACGTTCGCAAGCCAAACGGGCTAAACCAGCGCGAAATTTCTCACCGTTCGACAGCACATTGAAGGGGCGTAGCCATGCCGGAACGTCACCCAAACCTACAGCCGAAAGCATTCCGGTGACCGTATTAAAATCCCCGTCCGGAGCGATGCAGTCAATAATAGGTTTATTGCTGTCCCAACCGGAATAAAGGTCATAAATCGGCTCGTTAAAGATTTTGCTTCCGATACTGGTTTTTCCACTTCCTGAAGGTCCGACAATCAAACCTATTTGCCATTCCTTACCCTCGATGGGCAATTCAGCCACCTTTTCCCAATCACAGCCTTTTTCCGCATTGAAAAGGCTTTTTACCCTTGCAGCGCGATAGCTGTCAAAATCGCTGCAATGGTGTCGTACTTCTACTCTCATACACTTACTACCTTTAAAGTTAAACCTTCAGCTTTCAGGCGTTCATAAATAGCCTGCTGTTCTTTTTCATCTGTGCAAATGACGATAACGCCATATTGCGGTTTATACGTATATTTTCCCATAACTAATAATTTGAGTTCGGGACAAAAGTACTCCGGGGCTGTCAATCCGGCACGATACATGAAGTTGTTTACACTGCAAACGTTTTGCAGTCACTTTGGAAACGCTTGATAAGACTATATACCTTTCTCTCACTGACAAGGTACTTGTCAGATAATGCCGCGACTATATAAGACACTTTCTCACCATGTCCTAACAGTTTCATATAATCCGCATACAGATCGATATAGCGACAATCTTCAAGCCGTATTCCGGCATCCTGTAATTTTTTCAGGAGTTCCCTATTAAAGTTTAATATCTCTATGACTTTCATAATACAAATTTGATTATCTTTGTCGCACCACTCATGTACGAAACGAAAATGCGCTGTATCGCAGCAGAAGGTATTAGCCCTCAGCTGTGCGATACAGCGCATTTTGTTAGTACGTGAGTGGTATTACTACTAACAGGCTGGGGGCTTTTTATAGCCTTTCCCCCGCAGGCTTATATTCAATTTTGACAAATCACCGGAAATCCGTATATTTGCGCTTATAATAATGCTTTCTTATGCGGAATCCTGAAATGACCAAAATACGTGACCGGAAGATGGTAGAAACGTTCTATCATCTCTATGATAAAAAGCGCATCCGTTTGGAGGATGTTCTTTTGCGTATGAGTCATGACCTGTTCTTTCTTGATCAGAACTACATCTACAAACGGATTTTTTATATATCGGAGAATTTATCATATTACGAGCAATTAAAAGAGGGCAAAAAGCCCGATTCAAAAAAGAACGATACAAATCAACTTAGTCTTGGTTTTTAACCGTTGCATCATAGATGATACAGCGGTTCTTCGTCTTCCGTTTTCTCCGGTAAGTCCCCATTGCTAATTTTCATTTCACGGTCTTTCATGTCGGCATGGCTTGCAAGTTCCATTGTGGTGTAATCCATGATTTCACATTCAAAGCTGATCCGGTACATGTTTCCCGCACCTCCCGACTCTTCCCGTCCGACATGGGTGCGTCGGAGCGTGCCGAAGTTCTTCCCCGATTTTCCGTGCAACATCATCCCCAGTAAAGTCAACAGATCAAGGAATGACAACGCCTCTTCCTGCATTTCCGCACCTTCACAGGTATCGGAAAAGGTTTCGTAAAACAGCCGGAAATCAATCTGTGTGTGAAGCCGCTGAACGAGCAACCCTTCGTCCTCGATGCCCAGCGTATTAAATTCAATGAATACAGCCGGGGACGAAAAGGGATGTTCTTCATCGAGAAAACTGACCTGTTCATGCCACATGTCGATGTGTTCAATCTCCGGTGTGTTTTCCATCCTTTCCCTTAGCTCGGAATACTCATCCGGAATAGATGCCAGGAACCCGTCTTTGCTCCGTATTATTTCAACCAGTTCTTTGTAACAGTCTGTCCAAATCATAACTATATTGATTAAATATTTGAGAATCGTTTGTCAATCTCCGACGCTATCCATGCGTCCAGCTGTTTCATGAATGCGGCAGATTCACCCATGTACTGACGTTTCGGAATCCTTATCCTGCTGCCCGCTTTTTTTAGTGCCATACCTTTGTAGAAGGAAGCCATTGTAGACAACCGTGCATTGGCTTTATTTTTCCGTAATTCGCCATTCTTTTTCTTTTGCATTGTTCCGGTTGACTTCATGTACAAATACCAAAAATAACGCTTCATCCGCTCCGTTACGACAATATACCCGCCCTCATTGTGAATCTTGGCGTATGCCAGCGGGTCAGTCTGAAAAGTAATGCGGTCTATCCCTCGACTGACTGCATGAATACTGTCGCGAAGTTTCCCGCTTTGTATCAATACGCCACGATCCGAACCGATTGTGAGTGACCTTTTAGCCCACGGTATCAGTGATGTATCAAGAAATCCCTGTCTGCGAAAATTCTGCTTGAAGAAGTTCACACCCGCAACTTTCGCGTAACGGTGCGCATCTTCTACCAGCGTGGATAATTCTTTGAAAAAATCGGGTAATTCAGTCCTTTCCATTTGCATTTCAAAATAAAATTGTATATTTGCAATGTTCGCGGCTGTAACAGGTCAAGAGCTCCCTTCAGGAGTGGTAGTTTCGGCTACTGCTCCTGAAGTTCTTTAAGAAGGTCAATTGTCTTTCCGTCCGCCACATCCTGCCATGACACTTTCACAGCTTTCCTCTTATAAATGAACACCATCTGCTGCCCGGAATACTTTTCGCCATACAGTTTGTATATGCCGTTCAGTTTGTTTTTCAGCATTTCCGGTTCGACAGTGTCAAAAGCGCTCAAATTGAATACAGTATATTCGCACTGCTGTTTTTTCGAACTGTCAAGTCCGTGTTTTATACCGCCCAGTCCCTGAATGTTTTTCAGGTCTGCCAGCTTTTCGTCAATCAGATATTCCGGGTTCTTCACCCCGTCCTCGTTGATGTGCGGGCGGATTTTCACTTTCATCTTCAGTTCCTTTGAAATTACCCGTGCGCTTTCCACATTCTTTGCCAAGTCTTTCGGATCAGCAAAATCGCTGATCATCACTTTCGATTCCGGATCACGATGGTAAGGAGCGTATAACTTGCTCCGTTCCGTCTCCTTCCTGATTTTTTCCAAATGCCCGTCGGGCATTGAGAAATAAGGATGTGCGACCGTGAATATCTCACCGGATTGCCCTACGTTGTTCGCAAAGGCATCCGGTATCGTCACAATAGGCGTAGCAGGCGTTTCCGGTTCGTCCGTTTGTTCGGCATAACACCTGCACCGATATCCGTTTGGCGGGTAGTTCCGCAGCCAAAACGGGTCGTTAATAGGTTTTACGACACCATCCAGTATCCTATGTGATTCTCTTACCCGTTCATCCCCTGCAGTCACATACTTCAGATTAGGCATTATATCCGCATTCTCCTTGAATTCCTGCCATTCACTGGCGCGTCTGCAGCTTGTTTCTGCCGTTTCAAATTCCGTGCGAAGGTAATTTTCATTATAGTCTTTATGAATTGCCATAACCTTTTCCCGGAAGTCCTCATAAGAAAGTTTCTTCCCCTTATCATCATAAAGGGCATCGTTCATCTCCTTAATTTCCTGATACGTCTTCGCTCCGGAGAACTTGAACAAGTTGTCACGTATCCGCTGGGTATCTTCCGCCAGTTCCGGATCATTATAGTCGTCTTTTCCCCATCCTTCAGCCGCCTTCTTATTCAGTTCCCCGTATGTCTTCCTGAATAATTCCTCATCAATATCTCCCGTTTTGACCTTTCGTTCATAAACTTGTTTCATCACCCTGCCGATGATGCCGCTGAAATCATACTCTCCGGCTTCCATGGAGGGTGACGTTACCGCTTCATCGTCCGGTTCGGTCTTTTTTTTTTGAGGGTCTGTTTTTGGCTGATTCGGCAATGTTCCTCCCTGTTGCTCACCACCGGGATTTTTCTTTTGACCAATGATCGGAAGCCCCGTTTTCTTTGCGACCTCTTCGTGGTCAAATTCAAAGGTATAAGCCAGCTTGTTGATCGCTTCGATGTATTCCGTGATAGACAAACTTTCCGTGTCGTCCCACTTCAGTTTCAGCCTTTCAAGTGGTTTATATACCGGGCTTATCTTCACCAGTTTAGGGATGATAATATAGTTAAAATAGAACTGGAAAATCATCTTGTCATATTCGTGCCGTGATTTTTCAACACGTTCATGGACTTCTGCCGTTCCTTCCCACGCCCCGTTTTCAGTTGTACCCGTCTGACCAAGCAAACGCTTGCTGATTTGGTTGTCACATCGTTCCTCTAACGGTAAAAAGGCATTGGTTGTATTTCCTCCGGCTTCTTTCCCATACTCGACCTTTTCATTTCCGGACAGGACTGCAAAGAAATTATTCCTGAAATCCAACATCATCTCGAATAATTCGTCCAACCGTTTTTTATCCTGTCGGTCTGAAGTAACGAAAACAGGAGGGATGCCATATTTTTCAATGTAATTCATCCATGATCCCAAACCCAGTTTCTTTGCAAGGATGATAATTGACAGTTCATTGAGCATCCCCAAAGCCCATGCGTTTCCGAACTGGACATAATAGGGCTCAAGTGCACCGTCCTTATATGACCATCCGGTTTTGTCTGACTCTTCCTTGACGATTATCATCTGTTGCGGTATATAGTTGGACATGGGAACTTCTTCTACATGGCTGATTTCCAAGTTTTCATCAAGATGGGAAATGTCGGCAAGCGATACTCCCTGTAACTGATGTAGAAAACAAATTCTGATAAGCTGGTGAAACCACGGACGATCCAGCAGTTTCTTCGCCTCCTCGTCCTCATTGCCATTGTCATCGACAAGGTTGAATTCCGCCTGTTGTACAGGTAATACACGATTGTCAATCGTCGTTTGTAAATGTTCGTCATTGTACAATGACTGGTAGAACCTGTACAGCAAGCCACGCCTGGGATCATCCGGATCGGTTGCCGAAGTTACCGCCATAATCCAATCATCAATGGTCTTTTCCCGGTAGACGACAGCCTGCCTTTTATAAGCAGCACTTGACGAAGATTGTGTCCCACTGCTATCCATCCGAAAATAATACTCATTAAGTACATTCTTCAGACTCATCCGACGAATTGCTTTCTGCTGAAACCAGTTGAATATTTCTCTTAACTTCTTGTACATAACATACCTTTTAAAAGCGGTTTAAAAACTATTTAAAGAAACCATCCGTTGTTCCGTGTATGACCAAACAGAATGGGAGATTCAACATTGCCTTCTTCATCTGTTACCAAAGGAATTTCAGGTGGCAGTGACATGATTCCGTCACGTAACTTGGCAAGTATAAGGTCAGCCCAGTCGTTCATGTCTGATAACGGGTTATTTCCCGTTTTCCGGGCTGCGTTCCGACTTACCGCACGGAAAGCGGTAATGCAGGATATTATCCGGATTAATAACCCCGTTCGTATTGGAGGAATACCGAATATCTTTTTCACGTCATAACGACCGCTTATATAGGCGGACACTTCACTGATGACAAGATCTTCAATCCCATTCAAAACTTCCTCGTCTTTTTCGATACTTTCAACCAGCAACCGATTTTGTATGACGGTCGTCAGGTCATCCATGTTGATATACTTCATAGTTACCAAGTGTATTTACGTTTATATCTTCCCGCCTGT